>Ga0079995_1055720_pt1 | contig 10050 bp, 8 predicted proteins | sample FaiFalFF_MnMetaG_2_FD_69198 | JGI IMG/M metagenome (GOLD analysis project Ga0079995, IMG submission 69198) | Freshwater microbial communities from Yellowstone National Park, Wyoming, USA - Fairy Falls C (FF_Mn_C) (SPADES assembly) (version 4) | ecosystem: Environmental > Aquatic > Freshwater >... | reverse complement strand
TCGCATTTGCCAGCCATTTGCGTGAAAAGCGCAGCGAGCCACGCAGCACCGAAAGAGTTAGCAACTCGTTCGTCAACGGGTCTCCCGTCTTTCGTCCTGATAGCGTTAGGCGCGCATTCGGTCACTTGGAACGGGACACCCGAAGGAGGGTAAATTTGCCTCAGCCACTCGTCCAATCGGTTGAGCGGAACTTGGTCGGGCAAATCGGCGCTCACAGTTTCACGGGCAGCCCTCATCAATTCCTCATCGCTGACGCTGGCGTTATAGGCGCCGTAGAAATGGAGTGTGAAAAAGTCAGGTCGTGGCGCTCTCGCGAAAAGAAGTTGCAATCGTTCCCTCCAAGCCCCTCGTTCGCCCCATCCTCCAACTTGAACTGTCGGCGAAATTTGTTTCATCGCTTCCTGTAAGGCGGAAAAGTGAATTGCTAACGCTTCTGGACGAATTTGAAGGGGCGGTTCGGAAGGTCTCTGGAACAACTCGTAAAGCCTCACGGTTGGCAACAACTTTTGAACCCAGAAAGTCACTTGCTGCTGGAAAGCGCCGGTGGGAAGGTCTTCTGGTTTGAGAGGCGAAAGGGTGACGACAGGGACCATGTTGAGCCTCTGAACTTGAACAGCCCATGACTGGACCAATTTCGCCGAAGTTTCAAAATCTCGTTTTGCCATCAATTCGTTGACGAAAACCCTCGCCCAGCCGAGCCTCAAATCGGCAATGCGCTTGCGTGCATTTGGGTCTTGGAGGAGCGAAATCGCTTTCTCGTCCCAATGCGCTCCCCACCTAAGCAAATTCGTCTGCTGTTCCTGCTGAAAGTCCACGACGGCGCGAGCGGTAATTGTCGGCAAGGAAGGGGCAACAACCTCGGTAGCCAACTCGTCCATGATGAAAAAGAAAGGAGCGAAAGGTCCAAAGCGCTCAATTCGCAGTTCCTTCAAGTATCGGACGAAAACCGTCACAGGCGTTCCATCCTCATCTCGGAAGGCTTCCCATCCCAAACGGATTTGCTGCCAAGTGGTTGGTGTTGTGAGTTCAACTTTGAATGATCGCTCAATCCCTTGCCTTTCCGCCACGAGGACGAAACTGACGGTTGATTGGTTGCCGTCACCGACCCACCAAAATGTCAAGCCTTGAGATTTCTTTGCGGAAAGTTGTGCGCCATCTAAGGGCAAGACAAATCTCCCCCATTCGCCCTTGCCGGCGCGTCTCCAAACGAACAAACCTGCCTGTTTGCCACCTTCGGGCGGGGTAAGGGAAGTAGTCGTAAGATGGACAAGTGGCAATCCCTCGTTTTCGGTTTGTTTCGTCTGAATAAACCACTGCTTGACTCCCTGCTCAAAGTTTTCCAACACCCAAAGTTCTTGCGAGAAGGTTGAGTTAGACCACGCAAACACTTGAAGTGCTAAGCAAAGCCAAAGCCATTTTTGCTTCATCGCTTCATCCTCTCCCTTCTCCTTTTTGCCTCATTTGGAGCGACCTGCCGTAACCAACTTCTCCCTCTGCGGCAGCGGTCGCCCCGATAAATCCGATATCGCCTCCATCACTTGCCAAGCAAACGCTTCCAGCGATTCTCGCCTTCCATCACCCTCAAACCATAGCAATTCGCCAACTTTCACTTTGAGCGGGGCGGGTCGCGGGAAAAATTTGCCTTTAGGCATCAAAAGTTCACTCCCGAAAATCGCGACGGGCAAAACCGGGACTTTCGCCCACGCAGCCAACAACGCCACTCCCAACTCAGGCGGTCGGAGTTGCCAATTCGGGTTTCGCGTCCCTTCAGGGAAGATGACAAGGCAACGACCTTGACGCAAGAGACTGACGGCTTTGCGCAAAGCACGCCTATCGGGTTCACCTCGCTTGACAGGAAATGCGCCTAAAGTTCGGATGAGGGCAGCGAAGGGAGGAAAGCGGAAAAGTTCCTCTTTCGCCATAAAGGTCAAAGGTCTGGGGAAAGCGCAACCCAAAATCACAGGGTCTAAAGTCGCAGTGTGGGTGGAGGCGATAATAACGCCGCCCTTGCTGGGCATCCCCTCAGCGCCTTCAATCTTCAGTTTGCAGAACTTGAACGCAAGGAAACGGCAAAGATACCAACCGAGCCAGTAAAGGGCGTTCATTCGGTCTGCCATAGCGCATCCCAATACTAAGTTTGTCGCTGTCGCCAAAAAGTTCACAAAGTTCTGGGAGAGTGTTCTAAGAGGTTCGCTTAGCGATGGGCAAACCTATCCTCCGACCTTCCAAAGCCTTATCGTTTTGTCGCGGCTACCCGAAGCCAACCATTTGCCGTCAGGCGAAAAAGCGACGGAGGAAACATGATCTGTGTGAACTTGAAAAACCTGCACAAACTTTTGAGCCGAAAACTCGTAAAGGGAAACCTGACCGCTGTGAGTTCCAATCGCCAACATTTCCCCGTCGGGCGAAAAAGCAATGCTCGTGGCTGCAGTTTTGGGAACCGTTAAAATTGCTTCCAAATCACCTTCCGGAACCCTCCACAGCCTGACCGTTTCGTTCCAACAGCAAGTGGCTAAGGTCTTTCCATCTGGGGAGAGAGCAACACACCTAACCCAATCGCCGTGATCAGGTAGCGTTAACAGCAACTCACCTTCAGGCACCTTCCAAACTTTCACAATTCCCTCGTAAGTCCCAGCAACGAAAAAATCTTCTTCAGGCGAAAAGGCAACCGAGTAAACAAGGCTCATGTGGACATATGTCTTCACTTGTTCCCAAGTTTGGGTATCCCAAAGTTTCGCCGTCTTGTCCGCACTGCCTGACAAAAGCCATCTCCCCGAAGGCGAGAAGGTGACCGAGTTCACCCAATCGGTGTGACCGCTTAAAGTGGCAACAAGTGAGCCGTTTTTGGTCGCCCAAACCTTGACTGTCTTGTCCCCGCTCCCTGTAGCGATTAACGAACCATTGGGAGAGAAGGCGACAGATTTAACCCAGTCAGCGTGTCCTTTAATTGCCCAGACTTGCTGCCAGTTATCTAACCTCCATAGCCTGACGGTATGGTCTTTCCCTCCAGAAACCAAAAATTTCCCTGTGGGTGAAAACGCAATTGCGTTCACCCAGTCAGTGTGCCCGATAAGTATCCCCGGCGACTTTTGCTTCCCGAAAACCAAAGAGAGCCATCCCGTCACCGACAAGTCTATGAGCCTCCCTCAAGCGGAAAAGTTTCCGACGCCCAACAACCATTATAGCGCAAATTTTGGCTTAAGTATTTGTAAGCCGAAACAAGGCTTTGAGGGGAAAACCGACGCTGTTTTGATACTTCGCCGCCTTTTCTCCGGGTTCTTATTGCTGCAGTTCATAGAGCCGACGGTAGTATGTGTTAGCAGCAACCAACTCTTCGTGTCGCCCTTCCTCAACGATTTGCCCGTCTTGCAAAACCAAGATTCGGTCGGCGTTCTTGACGGTGCTTAGTCTGTGGGCGATGAGGATGACCGTTCGCCCTTGCATTGCTCGCTCAATTGCTTGTTGGACGGCTGCTTCGCTTTCCGCATCAAGGTGGGAGGTGACCTCATCCAAAACCAAGATGGCGGGTTTTTTGAGCAAAGCCCTCGCCAACGCTATCCGTTGCCTTTGTCCAACTGAAAGGAACGCTCCGCCTTCACCGACCCAAGTATCGTAACCGTTTGGCAGCCGTTCAATGAACTCATGGGCGTTTGCCAACTTCGCTGCTTCTACAATTTCTTCATCTGTTGCGTCAGGGTTGCCCAAAGCGATGTTCTCCCGAACTGTCCCGTCAATAACGAAAGTGTCTTGCAAGACCAGTCCAATATGTCGTCTCAAGGAAGCGAGCCGAATTTTTCTGATGTCATGTCCGTCAAGCAAGATGCGCCCTTCTGTTGGGTCATAAAAGCGCATCATAAGCATGGCTACCGTAGTCTTGCCCACACCGCTGGGACCGACGATTGCTACCTTCTCACCGGGGCGAATTTTGAAACTGATGCCCTTCAAAATTTCGTCGCCATTTGGGTATCGGAAGCGGACATTCTCAAAAGTCACTTCACCTTTAACTGTTGGCAAGTCAACTGCGTCAGGAGCATCAGTTATCTCCGGCTCTGTGTCAAGGACTTGAAAGAGTCGTTCTGCAGCGCCAGCCACTTGTTCCCTGACTGCCTGAATTTGTGTCAGTCGCCTCGTGCTTGATGCGAGGGTGTAGAAATAGACCATGAAAGCCAGCAGATTCTCTGGTCGCAGCCAACCTTGGATAACGAACACTCCCCCGATGAACACGCCTGCGATAACTCCCATCGTCCCAATCAATTCCACCGAAGGTGAGAGCAATGTCCTGAGACGAATTGCTCTCAGGGTGTGTTGATAGACTTGTCGGTTGCGTTGGTCAAATTGCAGCAAAGCCTGTTCCTCAGCACTAAAGGCTTGGACGAGTTTAATCCCACTAAGGCTTTCTCGCAGCAAGGCAGTTAATTGTCCTAAAGCGACTTGAGTTTCATATGACGCCCGTCTCAACCTTCTACCCAGCCGCCACATGAGCCAACCGACAAGCGGGAGCAAAACTAAAGCGATGACCGTCAAAGGTGGACTAATGACAAGCATCAAGACCAACGAACCTAAAATCAAAACAGGAGCAGAGACCAAATCCTCAATCCCGATTGTGACCAAAGACTGAAGGGCAGCGACATCGTTTATGATGCGGGCTAAAAGTTGTCCTGTCCGTTCGTGTTCAAAGAAAGAAGGAGGCATCGTTTGCAAGTGAGTATAGAGACGGCGCCGTAAATCCAAGACGACTTTCTGGGCGATGTTATTTGCGAGGAAAGTGTGGGCAAAGGAGATAGTTGCTCGCATGATGGCAACCCCAACCCCAACGAGACAAACTGCTCCAAGCAGAGTGAGTCTATTTGACGCATCGGCAAAAAGCCATTGCAGTCCCTTTTGGACGCTCCGGATAAGCCAATCCCCTTCCCCAGCCCGAACTCCAGATTCAATCAGTGGTCGTAACAAGTGTTGGGTCAACCAAATGAAATAGAAACGCAATCCTTCCGCCGCACCGATAAGAAGGACACATGCTACCGCTCGTTTCCAATAAGGGCGGAAGAAAATCAAGAGACGCCAAAAAGCGTCCCTCTCTCTCTTCGGTTTACTTCCGTCAGACCGATTTGGAGCCAAAGACTCGGCAGTTTTTGCTCTCTGAAGACCCATTAAGAACTTTCACTCCCAACGGTGACTGCTTCAACCTCTGGTGCAGGCTGAAGGGCGAGTTCTAACACCTCGTCCATGTTTTCAACGAAGTGAAACCTCAAAGCGTTTCGGATATGTTCGGGAATTTCAACCAAGTCCTTTTCGTTCTGGGCAGGCAGAATGATTTCGGTTATGCCTGCCTCTTTTGCAGCCAAAACTTTCTCTTTGATTCCACCGACAGGCAAAACTCGTCCCGTCAAGGTAATTTCGCCGGTCATAGCGACATTGTGTCTTACAGGTCTTCCAGTCGCCAAACTTGCCAAAGCAGTCGCCATCGTTATGCCAGCCGAAGGTCCGTCTTTCGGTATAGCGCCTGCAGGGACATGGATGTGGATGTCATGTTTGCTGAAGAAGTCTTCAGGGATGCCGAGTTGCTCCGAGCGAGAACGGACATAACTTAGGGCAGCCTGAGCGGACTCCTTCATAATTTCGCCCAAGTGACCAGTGATGATAAGTGAGCCCTTGCCCGGCATCTTCGTCGTTTCCACAAACAAAACTGAACCGCCGAACGGCGTCCATGCCAGTCCCGTAGCCACGCCAACCTGTGGTCTCCTTTCGGCAATCTCCTCCAAGAACTTTGGAGGTCCGAGAAATTCAGCGACATTCTCCGGCGTGACTACGACCTTTTCAGTGTTACCTTCTGCCACCCTGCGGGCAACCTTTCGGCAAATGTTAGCGATTTCCCTGCTCAAGTTACGAACCCCAGCCTCCCTCGTGTATTGCTTGATGATAACTGACAACGCTTCGTCGGTGAACTCAATATGGTCTTGCGTCAGACCGTGTTCTTTCAGGTTTCGTGGAACGAGATAGCGCTTTGCTATTTGCAACTTCTCCTCGTGGCTGTATCCGGGCAATCTTATGACTTCCATTCTGTCAAGGAGTGCAGGTGGGATTGTGTCGGTGATGTTGGCTGTGCAGATGAACAGGACTTGGGAAAGGTCAAAGGGAACATCAAGGTAGTGGTCAACGAAAGTATGGTTTTGCTCCGGGTCAAGGACTTCAAGGAGAGCCGCTGCAGGGTCGCCCCTAAAGTCAAATCCAAGTTTGTCAACTTCGTCCAACATGAAGACTGGGTTTTTCGTTCCAGCCTGCCTGAGCCCTTGTATTATTCGTCCTGGAAGTGCACCAACATAAGTTCGCCTGTGACCTCGAATTTCCGCCTCGTCCCTTACCCCGCCCAAACTGATGCGGACGAATTTACGACCCAAAGCACGGGCAATACTTTGACCCAAACTCGTCTTGCCCACTCCCGGCGGACCAACGAAGCATAAAATCGGTCCTTTCGTGTCCTGCTTGAGTTTGCGGACTGCCAGAAACTCCAAAAGCCTTTCCTTCACATCGTCAAGGTCGTAATGGTCTTCGTCCAAGACTTTCTTTGCATGGGCGATGTCCAAGTTATCTTCGGTCACTTTGTTCCAGGGCAAACTTATGAGCCAGTCAATGTAAGTTCGGCTTACGGTGTATTCGGCTGCTGCAGGGTGCATTTTGGACAACCTGTCCAGTTCGCGGAGCGCCACTTCCTTGACCTCTTCTGGCATCCCCGCTTCCTCAATTTTCTGCCTCAACTCCTCAATTTCCGCCTCCGGCGTCTCACCCAATTCTTTCTGGATTTCCCTCAGTTGCTGCCTCAGGATGAACTCACGCTGAGCCTTGTCAAGTTCCTGCCTTGCCTGTTCTTGAATCTTCTGGGTCAACTCCAAGACTTGGATCTCCCGCGAAAGCAGCGGGACGAGTTCCCTCAATCTCTGGATGGGGTCAGTCATCTCCAAAAAGCGTTGTCTATCCTGCGGGGTCAAGTTGAGGGCAGTGACAACAACATCAGCAATTTGAGCAGGCGAAGTCAGCGAAGCCACAAGGTTTATCGCCTCATCGGGTACGGGTAGATGAGGTGAAAGTTGAATCACCCGCCTGAATAAGTCCAAAACGCTATTGACGAGCGCCTGCACCTCAATGGTTTGCTCAACGGTTTCGTCTACGATTGAGTATCGCGCTTTAAGATATGGGTCGGTTTGCGTCCACTCCTCAATTCGGACTCTCGCAATCCCGCGAAGGAGCAGGTGGATATGCCCATCAGGTGACCTCATCATCCTCATGATGTTGACCAAAGTCCCAATTTGGTAAAGGTCATCTGGTGGCTGCGGGTCTTGGATGTCCTTGTCCTTTTGCATCACTGTTATGAACACCCGCAAATCAGCGGCTACGGCATCAACCGCCCGAACGCTTTTAGGACGCCCGACATCCAAAGGTGTAACCATCATCGGGAAAACCACATAATCTCGCAAAGCCACGACAGGCAACTCTGGTGGCAACTTTTGTTTCAAGTCTTCTGGAATAAACACAAACTTCCCCCCTTGTCTTCAGCGTTTGAGTTCCTTCTCCAACTTTTCGTAAGCCTTCCGCAATTCATTGAGACGGTCAGCAACTTGGTCGTGCTCATCAGCGAGTTGTTCGCAAATCTCTGCCAACCTTCTCTGCTTCGCTTGGCGATACTGTTTTGCCAGCGCCTTAAATTGGCTCTCCAGCCTTTCAAAGGAATCAGCAAGGTCCTCACAGTATTCAGCCATCTGGCTTGCCCATTTTTGTGATAGGAAAGTTGACTTTTGTTCAGCCTTGACAGCGACCCAAATCAAAGCGAGCCCGACGCAAACTAAGATTAAAACCCCTAACCTCATGGCTATCCATCCTTCCTTTTCACGGCTTAATTGTCAACAATCTTGCTTGTTCTGGAGACGCTTTCTTAGGGATGCGGATTTGAAGTAGCCCCAACCTATATTCAGCCGTTATACCATCAGCGTTGATGGCGCTCGGTAACGGGATTCTGCGCTCAAATGACCCGTAAGGAATTTCCAAAACCAGATATTGGACATCTGCACTCACAAGTGGCGGGCGACGAACACCGCGAACGACGAGCAAACCATTGGGGTGATATTCAACTTCCAAATCGTTTTCGCTCACACCAGCCACATCAACGATGACATAGTAAGCCTCATCGTCTTCACAAACATCAACTGCAGGCTCCCAGTGGCTTCCAACTTGCATGTAAACCCTTTGAACCCAAAATCTCATCTCTTCCATGCCTGAACGCCTCCAAAGTTGATTATGGCACTCCCGGCTCACAACAGAAAACATCGGAGAATGTCACGCATCATCCACTGTAGGCAAAAAGTCATTCATCTCCAAACAGGCATAGTAAGCCAGTCGTTGCTATCATTGAGTGTGATGAAAGGTCAGAGCAAAAGGCGACAATGCGTTGGCGCTACTTTATGGGGCTTGAAAGGAGCAGCAAGGCATGTGGGCGATAGAGATGGACGGCTTGACGAAAGTTTTTCGGTCGCTGTGGCGCAAACCTGTCGTCGCTGTCCAAGACCTCAATCTGAAAGTGCCTATCGGCAGTGTCTTTGGTTTCCTCGGTCCGAACGGGGCGGGGAAGACGACGACACTGAATTTGCTCTTGGGCAACTTGCGCCCGACGCGTGGGACGGGACGCATTTTTGGCTATCCCATCGGCAACCCTGAAGTTCGTCGGCTCATCGGCTACTTGCCCGAAAAGTTCCAATTTCACGATTTCCTGACCGCCGAAGAGTTTCTGGACTTTCACGCCCGCTTGCTCGGTTTGCCCTCGTCGGTTCGGCGACAGCGCATTGATGCCGTGCTGGAGTTCGTCGGGTTGCAAGAACGGCGTCGGTCTAAGGTGCGGGAATTTTCGCGAGGCATGTTGCAACGCCTCGGCATCGCACAAGCCTTGCTGAACGAGCCGAAGTTGGTCATCTTGGACGAACCAACTTCCGCCTTAGACCCGTTGGGGCGTTGGGAAGTGCGCAACCTCATCCTGCGCCTCAAAGAACAAGGCGTCACCGTTTTCCTCAACTCGCATCTGCTCAGCGAAGTGGAGATGACCTGCGATGCTGTCGCCATCCTCAACAAAGGGCAATTGGTCTTTCAGGGCAAGTTGGACGAGTTGCTGAGCGAACCGTTGGAGTTGGACATCCGCTTCCAAAACCCGTCGCCATCGTGGCGGGACATCGCTGTCAAGTGGGGCACTGTCGTCGGCGTTAACGGCGATATGTTGAGCGTGCGGGTTCGCACGGAAGATGCCATCCCTGATTTGATTGCGGCACTCGTTAGCAACGGTGCTCGGCTGATGAGCGTCGTGCCGAAACGCTTCTCGCTGGAAGACTTGTTCGTGCAGGTGATTCGCGATGAACCGCGTTGAACCGATTGCCGTTCCACTGCCGTCAGTTTCATTGTGGGCGAGATGGGTAACGCCCGTTTTGGTCATCGCCCGATTGACGATCAAGGAAGCGACGCGGCGTTGGGCGTTCGTCGGCGGGTTGCTGTTGGGCGCAGGGATGATGGCGTTGTTGGCGTATGTGTTCGCCAATGTCAAGCGGCATGGGGAGTTTTTGCCCGCCGAAGTGCAAGGGAGTTTGGTCGTGCATTTTGGCTTGGTCGTTACCCGCTTTTTCAGTGCCGTGATGGCGACGGCGTTAGCGTGTGGGGCGATTGCGACGGAATTAGAGCGGGGCACCCTCACCCTCGTCGTCACCAAACCCATCCGCCGCTGGCAGATTGTCGTCGGCAAATGGTTGGGCTTCGCCGTCGTCTTGACCCTCAACCAACTTTTGTGGCTGGCGGTGATTGAGTGGGGCGCATGGAATCGGTTGGGCACTTGGCATTGGGGCGTCTGGAAAGCAGGTTTGATTGGGTTGCTTTACCCGCTGCTTTTCGTCAGCCTCAATTTGTTGCTGTCGGTGCATTTGCCCTGGATTTTCGTGGCGCTGATTTCCCTCGTCTTCATGGGCATCGGTTGGTCGGAGACGGCGATGCGCAACATCGGCACCTTAGCGAATTTGCCTCGGTTGC
>Ga0079995_1047131_pt1 | contig 10051 bp, 11 predicted proteins | sample FaiFalFF_MnMetaG_2_FD_69198 | JGI IMG/M metagenome (GOLD analysis project Ga0079995, IMG submission 69198) | Freshwater microbial communities from Yellowstone National Park, Wyoming, USA - Fairy Falls C (FF_Mn_C) (SPADES assembly) (version 4) | ecosystem: Environmental > Aquatic > Freshwater >... | reverse complement strand
CAACCGCCGTTTATATTCGCTGCAGGAGCGTCTGCTCCTACAAGCGCAATCAACAGTGCAGCAAGTGTACCAATAATAGTGAATGTGCCCCCCTCAAATGCGATTCCACTAAGCAATTTACCGCAGTTAATGTCGCGCAACAAGTCGTTCAGACCTTCTGCAATTTATTTTCCACAAAATTATAATCCAATCCCAATTAGATATTTCAACGAAATAATCAGAGAAGTTGTTTTGTTTTTGAGCAATCAAAATCTAATTCCTCAGAAAGGGATACCGCCGATTATCTTACCAGTGGGTTCAACCGTGGTCAATCAAAGGCGATATACGCTGCTGGGAGCATGGCTTACCTGTACTCATGGTAGTGCTCTCCAAGTGGTTCGAAGCGCTATTAGGATTTTGAAACAGTGCAATATCAATCCTGCCAGCGTCTATGTGTCGTAGTATAGCATAAAGACGCAGGTCTTGGATACCCGATCTGCATTTTCTGTCTATCTGTTCTTACTCACGGTACCCTCACTTGCAATCTCGCCTTCGCGTTGGGTATACTCTCTGCCGTGAGCCGGTAGCTCAGCGGTAGAGCAACGGACTTTTAATCCGTGGGTCGTGGGTTCGATCCCCACCCGGCTCACCATTACAACACGCTGTAGTCGCCTCGCGTCGATACCCAACATAGTGCGCTTCCAACGCCTTGACGACTCGGCAGAATCGCCGAGTCCGTGGGTCATAGGTTGCACACTCCTACGGCTGGCTCGCCTCGCTGAGTCCAAACATCGCCAGTCCGAAACTAATCAGGCTCCATACCAGCCCGATGTAGAGGCAACTTAGCCCCAGCACGCCAATCTTCAGTGCGAGGATGATGTAGCCTGGCGGTATGGTGGTCGCCGTGCGCTCGCCCTGCGCAATCGCCTGCGCCGTCAGCGCGGCATCAATCACCTTCACAATACGGTTGCGCGTTCACCCGCACGAGGCACACTTCACACACAGGACGCTGGCACTCGGTGCATTCCGCAACGGCGGGCGTATGCGGGTGCAAATAGCAGGTCATCGCGGCGGTTGCGCCTCCTGTTCGCGCTTGGCGCGGTCGGTCAGGTGCTTGACATACGCGCCGCAGATCGGGCAGTAGCGCCAGTCGAGTTGCAGCGCGTAGCGACACTTGGGGCAGCGCAGGGGCTGGTCGGGCGCGACGGGTCGGCTGGGCGCGGTGCGCGGGTTGGCGGGTGCAGGGCGCGCGGCGGGCGTCTGTTCGGTCGGCGTAGGCGCAGGGCGCGCTGATGGCGGACTAACAGGCGCAATCACATATCCGTCACCCTGCTTCTGCCAGCGCAGTCCCGTGCTCTCGCACAGGGCGTCCAGCGCGGCTTCCACCGACACGCTCGGCAGGTTCAAGTTGAAGCGCAGGTCGGGCGCGTCGGGGCTAACGGTCACCTTCACGCCCGCCTGCTTGCTGATTTCGGCGGCAATCCCGTGCAGGGTCAGCCCACTGCCGACCAGTCGCACCGTGCGCGGTCGCTCCGTCGCCTGCACAGGCGGGGGCGGCGGGGCAGCAGCAAGCGGCGCGATGTAGTAGACCCCGTCGCGCACGCTGTAGCGCGTGTTGGTCGCCTCGCACAGCAGTTGCAGCGCACGCAGGAACGGCGTCTCGCGCAGCGTCAGGTACACGGGGCGCGCGATGTCCACCTGCAGCACGAAGTCCACCTTCGCCTGCGCGAACAGCTCGGCGAACACCTCGCGGGCGTCCTTGCCGCGCGATTCCAGCGTAATCAGCGTCTCTTGCCGTCGGAACATCATCGCTTCTCCTGCAGTTGCTTGCGTTGGATCAGGTTCCCCTCAGCGTCGTAGACCTCCACGGTGCCTTCGGGAGGCGTTGCAGGCGACGCGGGTGGTTTGGGTGGTGGGCTGGCGCGCTTCGATGGGGCGGATCGTGTGGGTGCGGCGCTTGTGGGTCGTGCGGATGCAGGGGGCGCGGCGCGCGGGGGCGTCTCGGCGGGCTTGGGCGCGACCTCGACAGGCTTTGGTTCAGCAGGGGGTGTCGCGAGAGGCGTGAGTTCTGGGCGCACGGCAGGCTGTGGCTCGCTCGGCGTAGGGTTCGGCGCAGCGATTGCGCTCTCGGCGACGGCGGCAGCGGCAGGCTCTGGTACGCCCCGCGCCGTCAGCCGCTCCAGCAACGCCTCGCCTTGCACACGCCAGAGATACACCCCCACGCCCAGCAGCAGCGCAAGGATTGCGACCGCCGCCGCGCGGCTGGGCGTCAGCGCGGGCTTTGGGCGTTGCAGCGCGCGCTGCTGCTCTGCGGTCAGCGGCTTGCCCGCCGCCAGCGCGTTCAAGGCGTCCTGCGCCAGTGTGAACTCAGCGCGGCAGGGAATACACACCTGCAGGTGCGCCTCCACCTGACGCTTCTGCGGCGCGGGCAGCGTACCGTCCAAATAGCGCCACTTGCGCCGACGCGCCCACCCGCACTTGCCCTGTCCCATCGCCTCACCTCACCACAGTATTGTACCAGAGTGCTGCAAATGCCAACGCACACTGCTGAAAAATCGGGGCGCGCCCGCCGACAATCCCGCTTGATGCACCCGATTGAGGTCTCGCATCTGGTGGTGGCGTATCGGCGCTGGTTCAAGCCGCCGCTGCGCGCGGTGGACGACCTGAGTTTCGTCGTGCGCGAGGGGGAGATAGTCGGCTTTCTGGGCGTTAACGGCGCGGGCAAGACCAGCACCATCAAAACGCTAATGGGCTTCCAGCCGCCGACAGCGGGCACGGTACGCATCTTCGGGATGGACGCGACCGACGCCCGCGCACGGCAACTGGTCGGTTTTTTGCCCGAAACTGCGCTCTACTCGCCCTACCTGACCCCCTACGAGACGCTGCGCCTGTACGGCGAACTGCACGGGCTGCGCGGACGGCAACTCAAGGCGCACATCGAAGCCCTGCTGGAGGCGGTCAACCTCAGCCACAAGGCGCACACGCTGAACAAGAACCTCTCCAAAGGCATGCTGCAGCGCGTAGGGATTGCCCAAGCCCTGCTGGGCGACCCGAAACTGTTGATTCTGGACGAGGTCTCGTCGGGGTTAGACCCTATCGGCAAGCGCGAGTTGCGCGACCTGCTGGCGACCCAGCGGGCGCGTGGCGCGACCATCTTCTTCTCGTCGCACGAACTGGCGGAAGTCGCCTCCATCTGCGACCGCATCCTGATTATCCATCGCGGGCGGCTCATCGCCGAACATCGGCTTAGCGACCTGACAGGGCGCGTGGAGTCGCTGGAGGACTACTTCATCCGCACAGTGCAAGCGGGACGCGATATCCTGCACAAGGAGGCAAGCGCAGCATGACACGCACGCTGCAAATCACCCGCGCGCTGATGACTGCGGGGCTACTGGAGACGCTCCGCCGCAAAGACCTGTATGTGGTGCTAATCCTGACGCTGCTGCTGACGCTGGGCGCGTCGGCGTTCCGCGCCTTCGGGGTGCAGGGGCTGGAGATCTTCGTGAAGGATGTCGCACTGACCGCGATTGGCGTCATGACCACCATACTGACCGTGCTGATTGCCGCGCGGCAGATTCCCGAAGAGATGCAGCGGCGCACGATTTACCCGCTGATGGCGCGCCCGATCACGCGCGGGCAGCTGCTGTTGGGCAAGTGGGCGACGGCGACCTTCACAGCGAGTTTGTGCTTCGTCATCCTCGCGCTCACGACGCTGGGGCTATTGCTGACGCTGGGGATTGGCGTCAAGCCCATCTTCGTGCAGTATGTGCTGCTGAAACTGCTGGGCATCGGCTGGCTGTGCGCGATGGTGATTGCGCTCTCGCTGTATATGACCCCTGCCGCGAATGTGACGCTGTCGCTGATACTGGCGTTCGGGTCGGGGGTATTTGGGCGACTGCTGCTGATGGCGCACTGGGAGCATGACCTAAGCGCGTTGTGGGTGAACCTGCTGTACGGCGTGCTGCCCCACTACGACTACTTCGATATGAGCAAGAAGGTGGTGTTCGACTGGGATCTTGCGCCGTGGTGGGTGCTGGGCGCGATGGCGGGGTATGCGGTGCTAAACGGTAGCGTGTGGCTGCTGGTAGGCTGGCTGCGCTTTCGCAAGCAAACGATTGGGTAATTACCCCTAACGCACGCCGACCTTGCGCGGGTCAGGGTTCTCCAGCACCGCCTGCGTCTGGCGCTGGCGGTACGCACGCAGCGCGTCGCGATACTGCGGGTACTTGTTCGCCAAAATCGCCGTCGCCAGCAGCGCAGCGTTAATCGCACCCGCCTTGCCAATCGCCAGCGTCCCAACGGGTACGCCCGCAGGCATCTGCACAATCGACAACAGCGAGTCGAGCCCCTTGAGCGCGTGCGACTCGATAGGCACGCCCAGCACGGGCAGCGTGGTTTTGGCGGCGGTCATGCCTGGCAGATGCGCCGCACCGCCTGCCCCTGCGATAATCACCTCCAGCCCGCGCGACTCGGCGGTGCGGGCGTACTCGAACATCAGGTCGGGCGTGCGATGCGCCGACACAATCCGCACCTCATACGGTACGCCCAGCGATTCGAGCGTCTCTACTGCGTGGCGCATCGTCTCCCAGTCCGACTTGGAGCCCATAATCACGCCGACAAGGGGTTGCATCGCGAGGAATTGTACCTAAGCGGCTACGCCGACTATCGCCGCTGACGCAGGGGCTGCAGGCTAATCACAGGCTCGCGGGCGAGCTGCTCGCGCAGCGGCGTCAAATCGGGCAGCCCCAACGCCTGCGCCACTGCCGCGTCAATCTTTGCCCGCACAGGATCCGCCGCCATCTGCGGCAACGGCAACAACGGCTGCCCGCTTAGCGCGTCGAACGCTTGCGCCATCTGCTGGATAGCCTCCCGCGACAGCGCGTCCACATTCAAAATCGGGCACTTCGCAATCGCGCGGCGCAAAAACGCCACCCACGCGCCCTCAGTCTCTACGCGGTAGGCGAGCATCATCAGGATATGGAGCGAGCTGTTCCACCAGAGGCAAAGCGACTTGTACGCGGTTTCGTCTTCCTTCAGCAGTTTCAGCGGCAGCCACACATTTGAAAGCACAGGCTTCGGAAAGAGGGCAGCCATCGTGCGGAGTGTGTTTAACCGAACGCGCCCTGAGATTAGGAGCTGGCTAGCTCGAGCTGTGAGAGAGTCGGAATCTCGTAGTATGCGACCAGGTCGGCGTGGTACTTGAATCTTTGTCAAGTAGCAGTTTGGTAGCAGGCACATCGTTTGTACCACTTTGGAGTCGCGTCCCCAGAATGCAGGGAAACCTGGTGGATTGTCCACAGGATCGAAAGCATCCCACAAGTCATTACCGCTAGGTCCGAGCGCGCCTACGGCGTCCAGCAGCGCAAGGGGCAGTTCCACGCCTGCGTAGCGATTCTCCGTCAGCGCGTGCAAGAGCGCGTGGTTCAGTTCGCTTTGCGCGTAGGCGCATGGCAGCATCCAGTTCGGTAGGCTCTTGAAGTGCGCGTCAGGCAGGTAGAGCGCCTCGCCCCACTTTGTGTCGCCCAGCCACAAGTCGAAGGTCTGTAGCGTGTCGCCTGCGGGGGCGAGTTTGCGCGCCTCTTCGGCGAGCAGCAGCGCGTCGACGGGGTTGTCGGGGTTGCGCCAGAGGTTGAGGCAGAGTGTACCGCCGCCGTCGGACGCCTTGCGAGCAACAAACAGCGTCTCACTTAGGTCGGTGTTCTCGCTGAAGTGCCAGCGTGCGGGGTCGTGGCTCACGATGAGGTACTCCTCGATGGTCAGGGTTATTACAGTACTTACAATTAACTGGTTTGATAAAAACGCGCTTGATAGTTGCGGTTGCTTGCGCTTTCGACGAGGTTCTAAGTTGACTGGCAGGCGAGTTCGATTTAGCGTCAACCTGTTGAGCGGCAAAAGTCATGCCAACTTTGCCGCTCATTAGCGCCAGTAGTAATCCCAGCAGGGTAACCATTCCCATCTGTGCAGCATATCGTGTCATTGTTTGCACCTTCCTCTCTATGGTTCCCGAGAAAAGCCACGATGGTGACTATCTGGTCTCGGGTTTACAAGGCAGCTGGATGGTGTCTCAGTTTTTACGAGACATGCTTTCCCTGCTCTTCCACTACGAATGTATTCGCCAGCTTATCGTGCCACCCGCGCCATTCCTTATCCCAAATGATAGATAGATATCCGAGACCAAATATCAGTCCAGAAATAAATTTTCCAATTACCTCCCTCGCAAGCATCGTCCCAAAACAGCGCGGTTACCATCTTCCTTCATAACGTACATTTTTAGGAGCATTTTGCCTGGTGTGGTACCGTGAGCGAAGAGCCACAGGGACCAGACAGAGTACGCTCCAACGCCCAACAGTATAATTAACCATCCAACACCGCCGCTGGTCTGCGGATCGCTACTAATTGCCCCTGCCAGTCCGGCTCCACCACAAAGGATAATCCAAAGAGCCAGCCAAACTACCAACCCATCGAGAACATAGGCACCCAGACGCTTACCCGGCGTAGCCAGCCGCACTCCGGGGTTGAACAGATTAGTGTGGCATATGGGACACCATCGTGTTCCAACGGGCACCTGATTGTGACACACGGGACAGGTGTTCATGGACTCACCTCCTAGTAAGTATATTGGTAAGTGGTTTCGCCTTGAAACTGACTGGTACATCGGACGGGCTTAATGAAGGCACGCCGAATAGACCACCCGCGTTTGACATTCGTTCGGTGTTTAGGTGACCTTTTAGCCGAAGTTTGCTTAGATTGATGTGCAGGGTGTCGCTTTTGCTGGGAGGTGTTCTGTTGAGCGAAGCCAAAGAAGTTTGCTCGATCAGCAAAGATCGGCAAAAAGAAAATCAATAATTTGATTGTCATCAACCAAACTATTTTCGTGTGTCACTGCTTCAAGCTCAACACACCCTCCATCTCCATGTCATTTGGGGACGATTACCACGGCGGATTAGGGGGCTTTCTTGCGAGACGCGGGGCGGGCGTATATTCACGATTGATGGCGTTTCCTCGCATATCCACAGCGATTAGCGTAACCCGTATCGTATTCGACTCCCCAGATACAGATGTCGGGATAGACCATTGTGTTGAGTATCGCCCTTCCGATTCGCGTCGCATGTTGTAAACCTGTTCGCTTCCGCTGGGATAGCGCACCTGTACTTGTACCGACGCAACTCCTGAGCTATTGTCTGTAACCACAGCTTCGGCTCGCATAGTACCGCCCTCTTCAACAAGGGATGGGATCACACTGAACTGCAGGATTTGTGGTGGATTTATATCCACTTGACCTCCGCCACCACCGCCTCCGCCACAGCTTGCGCACCAAGCTGCGAGAATAGCAAGCGCTATCATCTTCACCCAAAAGCGATTATGAACCATTTTGCACCTCCTTATCTGGTTACGATCAGTGGTACAACTGCGCGCGCAACCTGTCCATCTTCTGAAACCGCCTGAATCGAGAGCATGTACTGACCGGGCGGTAGCTTGATACCCTGTTGGTCACGCCCGTCCCAGACAGCGGTATGCGTGCCAGCTGAACGAGAACGACTCGATTCGAGGATACGTAACTGGCGTCCACGACCATCCTCTATGACGATGTTGACTGAGGCAGCGCTTGTTAAGTCGAATCGGAGAGTATACTGCCCACCGCGAGTGTTTACTACTTGTGGATTAAGGATACGGAGTATATGGGATGTCGGGAGCATCTCTATTCGGAAATAGTATAGCCCTGCTGAATCGGGGCGGAAGGTGTAATGGTTAGCCGCTTTCATGTTGCGACGCACATTGTTCTTGATATCGATAAGCACGAGGCCAGCAGAGCGTGGAAGCAATGCGCTGTTCCAGCGCAAGGTTACATCAGATCCCTTTTGGTCAGGAGGTATCTCAACCACCAATTCCCATACCTCCCTCTGGTTGCTCCGACGACGAATGTCGACGCCTAAATCAATATCGCCACGCTTCAAGCTTGCATTGGCACGATTCCGCGTTAGCGGAGGTGGAGGAGGTAAGTTGGTCGTTATAGCCCGCTCCTGCAACACTCCTATCATGACTTCCGCTGAATCCTTTTGAGTCTCTACTGAAATCTTCAACGACCAGTTTCCAGTGGTTGAGGCTGCACTTGAATAGATAGCACGCGTACGCTGAGGTGAGCGCAATATCAGCTCGCACTCTTGATGGGCGTAAAGCCAGTATCCACGCCATGGACTTAGGTAACCAATTGCCTCGCGAATCACACCTGTATCGTAAACCAAAACATAGCGTCCTTTGGATGAATCCTGAACATCTTGACGCCAAGCCCATAGGTAATCCTCGACCCAGCCAGCATCGCGCGCAGCCGCAAGACTCTTCGTTTCACTCCCAAGACGAACTTGCACGCTGTCGAGTCGCCACGGTATCTCCTGCAGGTATGGCGAACCTATAAGATTCCATCCTCGCTGCAGGCGGAGAGTGAAAGATTCTTCACCATATGGGAATACCTCTAGATCGAGACTGACAGGGAATTCGGTTCTATACCAGCATGCGTCGCCAATCTTGATAGGTGTATTAACTAACTCCATGTAGGCGCCATTTCTCCATACTCGGGATTGAACCTCCAGCGGCAGCGGGAAAGGCTCTGAATCCAGTCCTGACGGTGCTTGGCTAAGCGTAAAGGTACCCATTCCTGTCAGCATATCCGGAACAAGCTCGGATGCAATAAAACGCCTTTCCTCGCTCGATAGGGCTGCCTCCCCTACATACGAAATAGCTTTCCATCGGTACACCCCCTCTGCAAGACGGGATGGAATCTGGAAAGTTGCTATTTCCCCGCTTTGGTAAGATGGCTTATCCCAACCAATGGTGCTCTCACGCTGATCATAGTAAGCTACTAAATTACCCTGCAGATCTCTTAATTCAATACGAAACTGAATCGGTTGTTGGTACTCTATGTCACCAATCACATGTAGTATTCTTAACCGAGGACGGGTAGAAACCCACGCCCCGTCACCAGGGAATAATAGTGTAGGCAATTCTGTTCCACCACCGCCGTACCCTAAGCGCGGCATCGCCTTGTAGCTGTAGATCCCTATTGTATCACAGAGTTCACGCCACCCACAGGCTGCATTACGGTCAAGAATAACCTCGCCATCCATCCGCACTGGTCCAAGATTGTCGAGACGAACTTTTTTCCAACTGCCGTCCTGTTGACGAGCATATGCCATGAAGTGCAGGTGAGGACCAGAATCTGCCTGCCCCAACATGTCCACATAACCAATCCGTTCACCCCTTCGAACACGCCCTATGTAGTAACGATCATTACCTTGACTACGAGCTGTTGGATATACCCGCATAAGGCGATTTCGCAGCATGTCCACAGTGATACTGCTTCCCACAGCGCCGCCAACTCCGCGTCCATCTCGCTCGATGTCTGCATGTACGTATTCTGTCATGAAATTGTCCGATTCTACAGTAATACTATAATATGGCTTTCCATTAAAGACTTTTATCGAGACATAATGACTGCCAGAGTGCGCCGCATAAATTGGCTGGTCTTGCCCATTACCCTGCCTGCTACAAGCATTTGCTTGCTGAGCGCTTGCTAAATAGAAATCTGCTGCGTACTCACATCCATCAGGATCATGGACAAAACCACTTAGACGATAGGTGTGCACATACCAGAAGGTTCCTCTTTCAAATGGTAAGCGCAAAGTTGACAGACTTTCATCTTCTGGCTCAGGCTGCCAATCACCAGAAAGAAAGCTGCGGTCGAAGACATTGAGATCGACCAGGAGGTTATAGGGTTCAGTAGTAGTAAGATAGACATCTCCTTGAAACTGCCATCCAATGCGACGGGACCAGCCTCCAAATCGAGGTTGTTCATGGAAGAAACTCCAGTCTTCAACATTTCGCCAGCGTGCTTCCCAGAGAGGAATGTTATTGAAATCGATACTATTATTTGTTATTAAATTCCAGTAATTTTGGTTAGTATAAATAACAACTCGCAAACCATAAGCTCTAGCCCTTGCGATTGCATTTTGTATTCGCGCTACGGGGTTAGTACCTACTCCCCAGCCTTGAGGTAGCTCGACATCGATTGCCAAAA
>Ga0079995_1043567_pt1 | contig 10061 bp, 9 predicted proteins | sample FaiFalFF_MnMetaG_2_FD_69198 | JGI IMG/M metagenome (GOLD analysis project Ga0079995, IMG submission 69198) | Freshwater microbial communities from Yellowstone National Park, Wyoming, USA - Fairy Falls C (FF_Mn_C) (SPADES assembly) (version 4) | ecosystem: Environmental > Aquatic > Freshwater >... | reverse complement strand
ACCGCATAGCGGATTGATGGCTAATGAGACGGCGGGGTTATAAATTTGCATAGCTTTCTGAGCCGATCCATCCCCCATATGATACACATGGGGCCTTCCTCCTAGCCTTGGGCAGGTTTGCCCCGGAGGCTCCTCCACAGCGCCAGTTCTTCCCGGCTGTACCTGAGGAACGCCCTTAGATGCCTCCTGATCTCCGATAGCTTCTCCTCATCACTCATATCGTCTTTGATCTGGGGGAGGGCCACATATCCGAAGTCGTCCCCGTCTATCCAGAACTCGAGCCTGACGCCCTCCTCCCGGCTTATCCTCTCGGCCAGGTTTTTGAGGCCCTGCAGGTAGGCAACCGTCTTGGGGAACCTGTCCCGCAGCCTCTCCCAGTTCTCGGGATGATGCAGTTGCTCCTTTAAGGGGTAGTTGATCCCCTCGTGTTCTCGAAACTCGATGATGACCTCTCCGACCTCTCCCTTACCCGGGGGGTAGATTTGGATGCTACCATCTTGATATTGACATACGCCCCCTATACGGGCTTCGCTGAACGACCTGTCTACACAGGATATTTCCCATTGAATGTTCATGTAGGGCTTCGCGTCGATCATAAACTCTCTCCCCGTTTCTTCTTCCAGCAGTTCCTTGAGTTTCCTGAGGAAAGTGGTCTCAACCATTGCTGGTCACCTCCGGCTTATTCCACATGTCGAGGAGCTTGGTGATCCAGGGGCGTCCCAACATGACCTCCTTATGCGATTGATCGCGCCTGTCCACGGAGATCAATGCCGCCTCCCCTGTTCCTTCATCGGGCCTTATGAGCACCAACCCTATGAAGCCTCTATTTCCTTTTACTAGAACAAAGCTTGAAAAAGCATTGATTGATGCCTTGGATACCCCTGGTGGCTGCTCGGCAATAAGAAAATGACGATTCGCTTCAGGTATGTTCAAAGAGAGGAGAGTAGTGGTGAGGTAATTGAAGGCTTTGCATATCCAGAAAGCGATCAAGCTGCAGTGATTGAATTCGCGGTAAAGTCGGATAAAAAATCCGCAAAAATTTATGTGAAGATAGAGAGGGGGGCCATCGCTATCGACTGTCTTGACTTTTTCGATGCTATATTGAAAAATCACAGCAAGAAGTTGTCTCTGTTGTGCAACGAGTCATTTTCATATATGTCCCCGAAGAGTAAATCCCTTGATAAGTATTTGTGTGCTACATATTCCGTATGGGAAAAATTATCTTCGGAGAAGCGGGCATTTATCAATGAAAACCTCGACGTGTTTAGGAAGAGCGCTAGGACCTTCTTGGAGGACGTAGGAGTGGTTTGTAGTCAGGCCGCAAGGTGGGATGTGGCATCTGTTATTGACACTCAGTTCCCGGACTTCGAACGTATAAACGAATGTCACCGGCGTTTAGAGGAGTATAGAATGAATAAGAAGGAACCCGTCGGGGAATTCCTTCAAGCGTATAACGCTCTTCATAAAGTTCACGAAATCGTTATCGGGACAACGGAGAAGGCGATTAGAGAACTAAAAGAAGCGATGAAATAGGCAACCCCAGCTAACACTAACTCAGCTATGAGTTTAGTTTTGGAGCTTTGGTCGGCCGCGTTGATACCGTTGTTCCTAGCGGCCTTGGTCGTGCTCTAAGGTGGCTTAGGGCGAGCCCAGCACGCTCTTCCACAGCGCAGTCTTTTCTTCCTTGTACCTGAGGAAGGCCTTGACGTGCCTCCTTATTACTTCTAGCTTCTCATCTTCGCTCATTTCGGCTTTGAGCTCTGGGAGCGCCACGTAGCCGTAGTCGTCCCCGTCTATCCAGAACTCGAGCCTAACCCCCTCCTCACGGCTTACCCGCTCAGCCAGGCTCTTGAGGCCCTGTAGGTAGCCGACTGTCTTTGGGAATCTATCTCGTAGCCTTTCCCAGTTCTCGGGATTATGTAGCTGCTTCTTAAGGGAGTAGTCAACCCCTTCGTCTTCTTCGGTTTCGATGATGAGATCCCCGATCTCACCTTTGCCAGGCGGGTAGATCTCGACGGTGCCGTCTCGATACTGGCATATGCCTCCTATCGGACCCCTGTCAGTGCATGCGATTTTCCATTGAAAGAGGTCCGGGTCGGGCTTCGCGTCGACCTCGAATTTACTTCCGGTCTCTCCTTCCAACAGCTCCTTGAGCCTCTTTAGGAAACTGATCTCAGCCATGTCGATTCACCGCGTTCCATTCTTGCACCACCTTTCGTATCCACTTGCGCCCCACCAGTACGGCTTCAACACAGGGTATCTCATCCTTTCGGACTGACATCAAGGCGACCTCCCCTTTCCCTTCACGGGGCCTTATGAGCACCAACCCTATGAAGCCTCGCTCCGCATTCTTATGTTGTTCGCGGCTGAAGTGTTTGGCCAAGCCATCCATAGCATCGAGGATTGCTAGCTGTACGGTTCGGATACTTCTTGGTGTACCGGGAAAGTCATACTTTCGGGCTTTGACCTCGGTTGGGAATAGGTTCCCATCTATTTTTACGTCTACGTCACTTCTTTGGTAATTGCGATGCCCCTGCGCGGTGTCAAGGGGTTGAGCTCTTTCACCATAGACAAGCCTGAAACACTTTGCCACAATCTTTTCTCCCACGTCTCCCTTTTCGTCATCCTTTCCGTCAAGGTAGATCTTTCGATCTTCGCCCCCCAAGGTTACTTCCGCGAACTGAACCCCTTCGTCCAGGGCCATTCTTACGGTGGTGTCATCGGAAATTTGCCTCTCCACCACCTTCCCGAGCCGTATCCTGTGGGTCCTTCTGCCCGCCGGTATCTCGTAGGTTACGTAGAGCACGCCTGCCTCATATCGCATATCCCTTATCGGCTTGTTATGCCGCCCACCGATGGAGAGTTGTGCGATCCCCTTTTCAGGATATAGTATAAGGGTGTCTTGGCCCAGTTGGATTCTGGCGCCGGCGGTGAGGTGCACGTCGCTGTAGATCAGCTGGACCGCATCGGGCGTTAGGGTGTGGTGCTCTCCCCCTCCCCTTATGTGCAGGGCCCCGTCGCTGGATATCCATATCTCTGTCTCGCCGGGCCTGATGGGTTTGTCGGCGAGCTGCTGGAGGGTCGTGGGCTCTATGGAGATTATCCTGATGCTCTCTCCGGGCTTGGCCGGTACGGGCTCGATGTTGAACCTGAACCAGCCGCGGGGTCCGGGTCTTGGGAGGCCCCTCACGATTGTGTGCTGCCTTCCTCCGGCCTCGATGGTGAAGGTGTAGGGCTTCATGCTGGGCTTTTCGCCCGCTAGAAGCCGGTCGACTTCGGGCCATTCCTCCCTGGGCAGCATGCCCCTGAGTTCGTCGGGGCTGATGCCTATCCTGCCGTCGCTCCAGACCGGCTTCTCCAGGGGTGTCCTGCGCCTTGGCTGTATGATGATGTATCGTGTCCTCAGCTGGTTGGGTCCCTTCCTGTAGGTGAGCTGGAGCCTTCCCCCCTCCAGCCTTATGGCTTCGAGGGGCCTGTTCTTCGTCCCCTCGTCCAGGTAGGCTTCTGCCCGGCCCTCGCCGTCGTGGTACAGCACTATATCGGCGGATGCGGGTGGTGTGCCCAGGGTGAACCTGAGGCCGAGCCGGTTTCGCGAGAAGTCCTCGGCGAACGAGGAGCCTTGCACCCCGCAGTGCTGCTCCCAGCCCGGCCCCTGTATGATGATGCCGCCTTCCCCTGGCACTATCCTTGCTTCTCCCACCCGTATGCCCTCTGGGAGCCTGGCCTGGAGGTCGTGGAGGAAGGTGTCGGGGGTGATGAGGCTGGCCCTCGCTATCCTCACGGTGTCGCCCGGCTCCAGGCCCGAGCTGCCCAGGGTGATCTGTATGGTGTCCCTTCCGTCGGGTGTGACGGCCCTGGTGAGCCTCCGGTAGATTACGCGCGGCCCGCCTCGATGTGTCAGCTCCAGCTTCGTGTAGGTGGGCTCCCTTAGCCACCTGCCCTCTGCGAGCCTCTCCCTGAGGGCATGGTCGGAGACCTCTGCCAGGCGTGGTGGTGAGGCGATGATGGCCCTGTTCCTGTTGACCGTATATGTAAGGTGCTTCTCGATGTGCTCCACCAATTCGTGGTTGTATTGGTGTCTCCCTAATAGCCGCCTATGCCTCACGATCCGGATGGTTTGTGGTGCTGCTTCGCTCCCCGGGGTCTCATCCGGATCCTCTTCCTCTGGCTCCTCATCCTCCGTGTGCTCTTCATCCTCTTCCTCACCCTCCTCGTGTGAAGCAGTTTTTGGACCATTTCGTCCCTCCAGTCCGTTGAACCCGTAGCCCGGGTTTCTGTACCCGGAGCTGGGAGCCGCTTGTTCGGAGTCCTCCTCCCCGCCAGCATCCTCATCCGATAATTCGCTGGCGACAATCTCCGCGGCCTCGTCTATCGATGGGGCCTCCTCGTCCTCCAACCCTCTCGACTCTTGGTGGGGGGCCTCGGAGGGGTCCTCCTGTATTTCGCGGGCGGCCCTCTCCGCTATCTCGTCTATCTCCTGCTGCTCAGTGGGGCTGCTTTCTCTGTCGTGGCTCTCCACGGCTGTGGTTCACCTCTATTTCTTGTCTGATGAGTGCTAGGGTTTGGTGCTCCACCTGCTCTTCGCCGGCGAGGTGGAGGTAGATGCGGGTGGCCACTTCGGCGGCCTCTACTTTGTCGCGGACTACGAACGAGGCTGTCCTGGCGATGTACCGGGCCAGCAGGGCGCGGTCCTTGGCGGCGAAGAATCTCGCCCACCTCATGAATGTGGTGGAGCTGAGGAACTCCCTCACCAGCCGCTCATGGCCCCCCTTGGGTGATGCCTGTGTTTCGTGTTGGTGCCCGGGTTCCTGCAGCGTTATGGGGGGTAGGGGCTTTGGGAGGGGCTGCTCCCTGTAGTGGGCCCTCATGGCCTCCCTGATCTCGATGTCTGTGACGGTGGTCTTCCAGTCGATGGGTATGTCGGGCACCTTGACCTTGAGGGGGAGGCTCTGGCCTTCCACGAGGGCTATGGCCTCCCCGGGCTGGAGGGCTGTGAGGAGCTGGATTTCCCCTGGCTGTAGTCCGAGGCTGTATGCGGCCGCCACCTGGTCCTCCTGGTGTAGCAGCCTGTGGATGATCTTGGTGTTGGTGTTCCTTATGGCGTCGGGTGTGATCTTGCTGGGGCTCTGGTCCACGATGATGATGCCCACCCCGTAGGCCCTGAACTCGGCCAGCATGTTGGTGAAGTGCTGGACCACGAGCCTCCGTGGATTGGCCTGGTCGGGGTCGAGGGCCTCGGTGGGGATGTTGGGGGTGAGCCGGTGGGCCTCCTCGAGAAGGATCACGTAGCGGAGCCGCTGGCTGGGCCCCTGGGCCTGGAAGTACTCGAAGAGCTTCGAGAGGAGGGTGGCGGTGAAGAGCGCCCTGTCCTCTTCGCCCCCCATCCTCTCCAGCTCCAGGACCGCGGGCCTCTGCACAAGCCTCTCGATGGGGTAGGACCTTGGGGCGTTGAGGGTGGCTCCCTTGGCCCCCTGGGTGAGGCTTCGTATGCGGGTCTGCAGGGCGGCCCTGATGTCCATGGTGATCCTGCCCTCGTACCTCAGCAGGGGGGCTATGCGCTCCACCTCATCGTAGAGGTCCCTCAGCGTGACCATCCCGCCCCTCATGTTCCGCGCCGGGTCCCAGCCCCGCCGCCTGAACACGTTGTTGACAGCCTCCTCGAGGACCCATGGGAGGGGTGGGTAGAGGGGGAAGCTGGCCTTGAAGGATGCCACCACGTTGTCGATGTGGGTCTGGACGTGCACGCCACCGCAGGCGTCGAAGATGTTCAGCCTGAAGGGGGCTGTCTCTTCGTCGCCGGGGGTGAATACCAGGAGCTGGTCTATCGCCCTCACCAGGCTCCTATACTCCCGCTTGGTGGGCTCGATCACGAGGAAGGGTATGCCCTCCCGCCAGAGCTGGTAGAGGAGCCTCTTGGCGGTGGTGGTCTTCCCGCTACCCGTGGAGCCGAAGAGGGCGCAGTGCCTCACCAGGTCATCCACATCGATGCTCACCGGGTTATCCGTCTCCCTCCCGTTTCTGATCACATGGCCGATGTGCACCCGCCCCCGGTCCACGGCGAAGGCGGGCAGCCCCCATGTGGGCTTCAGGGGTATGCCCAGCGGTATCCTGGGTATCCGCATCCACCTGGATGCTTCATGGGGTAGGAGGAGGGTGGATGGCCCCCAGGGGAGCAGGGCCTGAATGGTGCGGTTAAGCCTATCCCCGTGCACCCCCATGATCCGGGGCCTTCTAGTCGGTTCTCCGCTGGCCGCCGCGAGGATCTGGGCCGCCGTCCTAGCCCTCTCCACCGCCTCCCCAGGCTCCACACCCTCAGCAGAGATGTACATCCACACCTTGATGGGGTTGACACCTATGCGGCGGCGGACCTCCTCCAGGGCGCGCCTCTCCCCCTGAAGGTGGCCATAGTCAATGTAGCCCCTGGACCTGGCGGCAGCGCCCAGGGTGAGGCGTTCCTGCTCATTCACCCTCGCCTCCCGCCCCTCCTCCCTGAGCTTCCGGGCCCATATCCACGTGGAGAGCTTGGTGAGGCGGGCTCTTCTGAAGAGGATGATGTATTCGCCCCGCCACCCATTGGAGAGGTAGAGCTCGCATAGAGGCTTGGCCGGCTCCTCGCCACCGGCGACCAGGCTCCCGGTTAAGAGGAAGCCCGCCCTGCATCCATCCGCCGCTCCGGGGAATTCATGTATTGGGGTGATGGCCCAGCCGGGAAAGTATGCGAGGGTTGTGGCCATCAGCTCACTGAGCCTTTGGGCTAGGCCGCTGGATGTGAGGGCTCTGGTGAGCAGGAGGATCCTGGCCCTCTTCCCGTCGAAGTGGATCCGTAGCGCGTGGGTGCCGCCGAGCCTCGAGAGGGCCGTAATATACTCCTCGAAGCGCTGGGCCGCCGGCTCTTCCCGCAGGTATTCATAGGGGAGTGATACCACCTCGATACCCGCCACGTGAACCCCGATACCCGGTGAAATGCTGCCCACAGCGCGGTTGAGAAGCGAAGCAATCAGACCACCCAGGTGGAGAGCCATAGCAGAGAATATTTTCCAAGCCAACTCGAATACGTAGACTAGGACCCGTGGGAAGAGGACGGCGGCGAGGAAGGGCACCCCGATCAATAGGCCGTATTCCCAGCCATGGCCCGACAAGGGAATCGTGGCAAGGTAAGACGGGTATGAGAGGAGCAGCGCCAGGAATGAGTAGAGCACAATCTTCCCGAAAACCCTGGGCACCCTCCTCAGTAGGATCACCAGCACCAACAGGGTGGCGTGGGTGAGGGCCACGAGTAATGGAACCCAGTCGAACAGGCTCCCCGGGCCCAGATACACCCTCATGAGAAAGATGGGCAGAGAGTATAGGGTGCCCAGCACCAAAGCCATCACCAGGGATAGGGCGACGAGGGCTAGGAAGCCCAGTAACCTGATGACGAAGCCCATCCTACTCCACCCCCATCCGGGCCAAGAGAAACTTGGAGAAGTCCCTCCCCTTCTCCGTGATGCTCACAATGATATCCACGAGGCCGAGGCGGAAGAGGCCCACCACGAGGGGCAGCAGCTCCTCCAGCTCCATACCAGCCCCGCCGCCCACCTCCGAAAGAGAGCAGTGGGGAGCCCCCTGATACAGCTGGAGTAGAACCCGCGCAGAACCAGGGTTCCTCTCAATAAAGTCGAGGATCGCCATCACCTCACTGGCCAAGTAAGACTTCGGCAATCCAACTCACATAAAAGGGACATTTTCACCAAACGTGGACACCCCAAGGCTTAGGCCAGGAGAACTCTACACATGAGAGCCCCGCCCTTAGAACCCGGCAAGCCTATCACCATGTCCACAGACCGTGAACAGCTAGATAAGCGGCCAACCGGATGAGGCGGGGCGATAGCTAAATCTAGACACGCTCCAGAGCACATAAAGCTTGAGCGCCAGAATCCTCCTGGCAGCACTAAGCGACGATGTGGCGTACGCCGCCATGGAGCTCCTCGAAAAAGAGAGCGCAACCATCAGGTCACTATCAACCAAACTCCACGTGAGCACGGGCAAGGCACACAAGCTCCTCCGCAGACTCGAAGAGCTCGGCCTGGCGGAAAGGCTCAGCGAGAAGGGCGGCTTCAAGATCACACCCCTGGGAGCCAGGATGATGAACCGGATAAGAGCCGTCGAGGAAGAGCTGAGGAGAGAGGGCATCACCCTCGTCAGAAGGAAAAGAAGCCTCGCAGACATAGTCTCAGCAGGATACGAGTCATTCCTGGCTGGCATCTACGACATCTTCAGGAGCCTCCCCAGACTCTTCCTACTAATCCTGATACTACTGGCGCTCCTAAACTTCATGTTGGAGAGGAGGTGGCTGGAACTCATACTAGCGCTGTTCGCAGCCTACGGAGGCAGCAAACTGTATGATAGACTCAGGAGGAAAAGAGTTTCGCAACGATAGATGCAACCTAACCTTCTCCACATAGACAGGCCCTAAAGTAAACCCAGTTCCCTATAATGAGTTGCTCCGTATCAGCTGATAACGGCTCATCTCAATCCGATGAGGAAAAACTGCATCATCTAAACAACCGTCATTTCCGTTAGTTCCGGAGCGTCAAAGAATAGAGGGCCCTACGAAAATCAATGTTGGTGTTCAAGAGGGGGTGGATCAATGACTGGTTGACGAAGTCCTACTCCCAATAGCGTTACGAGAACGAGTCCAAGTTCTCTTCAAAAGTGTTCAGATTGTATATCTCGCCGAATCTGCTCCAAAGATTCTTCAGCCTCCTTTCGCCCTGCCTCGTGAGCCAATAGTTTCCGTCCGTGATCCAGTGAAACTGGTAGCTGGTATTCTCGCGAACGAACTTCGAAAGCTCCAAGTATTCGCCCTCGTTGATCCTTATCTTGGTCCCTTCCGTAGTATAGAAGTTCATCTCAAAAAGATGCTTAGGTTTGCCGTCGACTAGGATTACCAGGTCAAACTTCTTCTCGCGGCCGTCGACGGGCCTAACGACCCCTTGGACGTATTTCTCTGTGCAATAGGCCCTTCCTTTGAAGTTGTCTCTTGGGAATAGGGATGCTAAGTCGGGTGGCAATGTGGAGATGCCAGCTTCCTTTAGTTTCCTGTCTATGTTTACGAACCCGTGTCTGTCTAGCACTCTCTTCACGCGTAGCTTCAAGTAGTTTCCGTGAATCCCCTTAGTATCCAGCGGTATCTTCTTGTTGCGGAGGTAGTCCCTGAGGTTAATAGACTTTAATACCTTGTTCAGTTCCAGCCGATCAAGCAGATAATTGGCCATCCTTAGAGGGATATCGCTGAATTCTGGCTTGGCCAGCCTTAAACCGAGCAACCGCACATCCTTTTGCATTTGCTCGATATAGATAGGGACCGCCATCTTGAAGACGGCGACTATGAGCTGTTTGGGGTAGCGGGTTCTGTCCTTTAGGATATCTTCGACCGTGGCTGAGCGGTTGAGCCTCAGCTTCAGTGTCTTCAGGAACACATCTCTGAACTGGGGGTCATTCTCCAGATTCAGAACCGCGTATTCGAAGGTCGATTCTAGGTTAAGCGTATTCATCTTGGATATGTCGAACATGAAGTGGATCATCTGAGCGTTGGTAAACCTCCGTAGCTGGAAGATTTCCTGAAATATGAGGAAGCTTCTAGGGTTTTTCCTGATATAATCCGACAGGCTTAAGATGTCCCAGTCCGTCTTGGACTGCAACTGGTTGATCTCGGCTGAGAGGGCATCGACCGGCAACTGGCTGGGCCTGAACTCTTCTTGGATGAACTCGAAGAAGGAGACCTTAGAAGCGAAGTCGATATACTTCTGGGTTACATCATCCATGAGACAGCCGATGTGCGTTCTTGCTTTTATATATGCATAGGTTGCCGTTTACCGTCTGCGCTTAATATGGGAAGGAGCGGAAGACACTAGGCTTGCAAACCAACTGGATAGAAAAGTCATTCTAGGGCCACCCAATAGGTGGTGGAATAAGAAATAAACGCGACTTGCAGTGAGGTGTTAATAAACTGGGACCGTACATGTGTTCGCTGAAAGAGAGCAAGACACCCCCACGACTATGAGGCTTTATTACATTGA
>Ga0079995_1042718_pt1 | contig 10069 bp, 4 predicted proteins | sample FaiFalFF_MnMetaG_2_FD_69198 | JGI IMG/M metagenome (GOLD analysis project Ga0079995, IMG submission 69198) | Freshwater microbial communities from Yellowstone National Park, Wyoming, USA - Fairy Falls C (FF_Mn_C) (SPADES assembly) (version 4) | ecosystem: Environmental > Aquatic > Freshwater >... | reverse complement strand
TTGCATAAACATAGAGGTTTGCATCTCGGGTTATATCTGGTTGCAAATACCTACCTGAAAATGGGTCATAATATCTTGCTACATTGTAGAAAAATCCTGTTTCAAAGTCATAATACATTCCAGGAAGGGCTAACGGTATTCTGTGATTTCCACTCACAAGCTCACCAAAAGGAGAAATCTCTCTTTTCCACACAATTTTACCTCCTTCATCAGTAGCAAACCAAGGAACACCTTTTATGTCATTATGAATATAAAGGAAAGAATCTTTTTCAGGAGCATATAACTTCAAACACTTCTTACTCTTACACAATATCCATTTTAAGTCCTCACTGAAAACCTCGGAAAAATGTAAGAATTTAAAGTCAAAATTAAGGCTCAGGTCTGGATAAGGTGGGAATTTTCCACCCACTATATCATCAAGGCTCAACGGCGTGTATAAAGTAACATATCTTTCTTCACCAGTTGTATTATCTTTAACTTTCAAAAGCAAAACATTTATAGGAAAGCTTTCTTTGTTCATTTGCTGCTTATAATATGATGAAATTAACTTGAGGTCAATAAAAACTTTTTCGCCCTCTTCTATAAACATCGCAATAGTAACTGGTCCTGTAAATACGGGGTACCAATATACTCCCTTTGAGTTAGTCTTTGCACCCCAAACACCGTCAGTGATTATGTTATTGAAAGTAATTCTCAGGAATTTTGCCGGAGAAACTCTCACGGTATACCCAGAAAGTTTAATATCTGAACTTATCTCATCAAATATTACGGTATTGTTACCCGATGCCTTATAAAGAACTAACGATACAAAATTATTGAAGCTAACAGGAAGGCTACCTGAATAATTTATCTCGGGAATTTCAAAAGTTATGCCTGAACCAGAATTATATTTTATCTTTAAAGTTAAATCCATATTATCAAATGAAGGAACCGGAGAAAAAGTTGAATTAGAAGTACTACATCCAGATGAATCACATATTTGGTGGAAAGCTATGCACCAATTTCCTGAGCTAACTTTAGCACAGCCAAATTTTAAATTACCATATGGCACAAGTCCCGACTGTCTATCTACCAAATCTATGGTAAAACCTCCTTCACCACCTTCATATCTTACCTTGGCTGAGATGTTAAAGCTATTTTCTTTGAAGAAAAATTTAGATGCTAAATATACTTCACCTACTCCGTACATTCGCAATTTTCCGTCTTTTACTTCTACACTTGCATTATTAGGGAATAGAACTTCCCACATGTCTTTTTTCAGGTTATCAAATGGCTCATAAAATGTTGTCTCAAAAGGTTCAAGAACACCATCTTCATCTGTGAACATAGCCTCGGCACACAAAGTTATACTATCTGACATGTTTTTGAGTTTTTCTTTTACTCCTACCAATTTTCCGCTTGACCACACAAAATCTTTTGAGCCCTCATAAAGCTTAGTTTGACCAGAGTATATAACCACCCTTTCAGATAAAATTTTGTTCCCTCCTAAATTACCCCTATCCCAAACATAATAGAGATTGAAAGAGCAATTTGGACCTTTTATGCTTTTGAAAACTCTTCTACCTTCGCTATCATAAGAGTATGAAGCCAAAATTTCCGTGCCGAAAGAATCTTCAATTCTGACCTCACTTAAAAGTTCTCTTTTGTATTTCATCCAAATCCCAGTATCATTGAGAAAATCAACAAACTGGGCTACCCTGCCTGCCGTATCATATTCGTAAGCTGCTACTTCATTCCCGGTGGTATCTTTGATAAGAGTTAGTCTGTTGTCTGGTTCATATTGGTAAATGTATTCTTTTGTTTTTGAACCTTCCATATACTTTGTGTATATTCTATTGCCAAATTCGTCATATTTTATAGTCTGAGTTAAAGCATCTGATGAAATCCATTCTAAAAGTCTGTCGGCTCTATCGTATTTGTAATTTATTATTTTTGCTTCGCTCCCAAGTCTTTTTGAAATTGAAGTTGTGTTCCCTCTTATATCTTGCTCTACAACTTGTTCTGAAATTGTCTCTATACCGCTTTTATACCTTATTATTCCTTTCCTGCTTCCTATCCTTGAAGCTTCAAAACTTACGCTATTTCCATATTGTCCGCTAAAATAACCTTCTGTAAAAACTTCCTTCCCGTTGTAAAGAATAGTACCGTCATCACGATGCTCAAATTCTGCCCATTTTGGACTTCCAAAGAATTCAATCCCAACAAGATTCCCATTAATATCATATTTATATTTTGTTGAATAATTCCAGTCTTTAATTTGTAATTTCTCTCCTGAAACCATTCCCAATTTATTGTAAGAGATAGCAACTTTGAAATCATCTGTTTGAGCTCCTGTTTTATTTCCTTTACCGCCTGATACAACTTCGTTCAAAGGATTTTGACCATCGTAGAAAAATTTCACAGTTTCATCTTTGAATCTTAGTGTAGTAATTCTGCCCATTTGGTCATATTCAAACTCTGTAAATTCGCCTTCTGCTTTGTCAATCCGTTTTACTCTTCCTGTTTCATCGTAGGTAAAGATAGACCAACCGGCATCTCCTCTCACTTCGGCTAAAACATCATCCATAATACCATACAGTGTCTGGTATTGAACTACTTTTCCTGAAACTCCTTCATATTTTACAAGATTTGGAAATCCTGATTTTTCAGATGCTTGAATTATGGCTAAATCTTCAAAATTTATTTTAAAACCTCCATCAAAGTATGAATATTGGACAGTAACTCTGTTGTTTTCTTTTACGCTTATAATTCTTCCTTCGGCATCGTATTCATATTCAATTATTCTTCCATTAAAGTTATAGCGAACGAGCCTTCCGAGCCAGTCGTAAGACCATTCAAGATTCTCAATAATATTCCCATCTTTATCTAACTTTACATCTTTTACGATATTACCAAAATTGTCAAAATCTCTTATTACCTCAACAGAACCTGGAATTACTGTTCTCTGTCTTATTGAATCTGGTTTTATATCAAAGAATATTTCTGCGACAATTTTTCCGTATGAGCTTATTCTATGAGTGTGATCCCACAGTCCTTCAACTTTCATAACCTCAACACCATTTCTTATGAATGTTTTTCTTTTTCCTACATCGTGTATAACTTGCTCAATTATGTCTTCTCCATTTGGTCCTGCTTTTTCCTTTACTATCTTATAAACTTCTCCTGTTTCGTCATAAAAGTATCTTTTTACATTTCCGTTTTCATCTACCTCGTAAAGCACTCGCGGAAGAATTATCGCATGTGGAGTAACTTCTGGCTCCCCTTCAAATTTTACAAGTTTTGTTCCAATTGGACTTTCTATTCTAAGAATCTGTGAAGCTCTGTCTATTTTATATATCGTTTCTCCAACTCCACTTTGCTGAACTCTTACCTCATCTCTTTCAGGAGAAATATTTATAAGAATTTCCTTTTGACCTCCGCTCCTTGCATCATTATCCCACCAGGATATTTTGATACATCTTAATTCAAGCCCTAACTCTCCTTCTTTTCTCTGAGCACAACCCTCGTTATAATCTCTTATAATCTCCACAAAACCTTTTTCTTTTTCAACTCTCATTGAAGTGTATTCATCTAAAAACGGATGATAAGTATAGTAGACGGTCTCAACAGGGACACCTTCTTCATTCAAAAATGAAACAACAAGTGGGTTCCCTCTCTCATCAAATGCTTCATACAAAATTTTCAGAACCCCAGATTCTGTTGGTAATTCTGTTGGCAATTCTACGACTTCTGTTGTAGATTCAGCTGAAACTTCATATCCGCGCGGTGGGACTTGAAAATCAAACTTTTTATAATTCCCCAAAATATCTTGAGCTTCTACTCCAATTACTTGCCAAGACTTCAAATTTGCTACAAGAACACTAATTTTATTTTCTGATATTTGAGCATCAGCACCACCTACTTTTACAAACGCAACCGGAACTTCATCTTTCAAACTCCCCTCAAATAATACTTTGTCTCCTATCCAAGAGATATTCAGATTTAAATCAGGAGGAGTGCTATCAAGATTTAATTTCAAGGTTCTAAATTCTTCTACATTTCCAGCTTTATCTTCCGCTCTGTACAAAAGAGTGTATTTGCCATCTGGAAGTTCTAACATGAATTCATTGAGTTTCCCAAGGTAGATTTGTTCTGCTCCAAGCTCTACAAAAACACTTGCTTCATCGCTTCCGGCAATGTTATCTTGGACGAAAATTTTGATTAGAGTCTTTGGAGTTACAAAAACATCAGAACCAGATTCATATTTTGGGTCACCCACAAAAACTATTGATACAGGTGGAGTGTTATCTACTGCAACCTCACCATATTGCGGATATGCCTCAGATTCTATAATATCAACCGTAATTTTGGATTCTGCCGATAATGAAGATAGTAGATTTTTCAATTTTTCCAAAAGTTCCTGAGATACTATTTCACCCTTTATCTCATATTCACTATCTTTTTTCTGATTTATTTCAAACTCTACTTTCTTTTCAGGAAGTTCAGATGATATTTTTGCACCTGAGCTTGAAAAACTTTTTGTAATTTCTATTTTTGCACTTTTACTCCCAAGAGCAACAAGAACTTTTATTATATCATCTAACATTTTTCGCTGTTCTTCTTTCAGTTCCCCTTCTATTTTTTCGTTTATAAGACTTGCAAATACTGTGAAGTAAAAGCGACCATCCTGAACGAAATCGCCTTTTTCATCTTTTCCATCCCACAAAATCTGAATGTGATATGTGTTTAAATCTTCGTAGGGTTTCAAATAATGCTCGTATCTTCTATATAAATTCTTGATTAAACTATCGGTAATGATTGTTTTGGTTAAAATTGATTTCACCTTGTTCCCTTGTGCATCTTTATATACAGCAAGTCCTGAAACATATACACTTGCCTTATCTTCAATCTTATCTGAATTAACAATAACGGAAAGTCTGATTTTGTGTTCATCAAATTTGCCATCCCCGTTCTTAGGAGAGATAATGTGAGGAGACGGGACAAAATCTTTTATAAGAATTTTCGGCTCAGCTGAAAAATCCTTTTTAGCTTGTCTTTTTTTACAGCCCAAATCAGTAAAAGAGAGGAATAAAAGAAAAACAATTGCTAATGCTGATTTGAATATTTTATGAGTTAATCTTGAACCACTAAATTGCCCAACTTGCTTTCCAGTATCCCTACCCCCCCCCCGACCTTCCGAAAATCACTTTTCCTACTCTCTCACAGTTCAACATCTTGCAAAAAAATATAATCATTCAAATAAAAAATTTCAAGAAATTGAGCAATCTTTGGAAAACTTGTCAGATAAGGGAAAGAAAAAGGTCAGAACTAAATTTTTTCTTTCAAAGAAAAAACAGAGAAAAAATCCTAAAATCTATTACACTATTTTTTATTAGGAGGTGAATATAGATGAAGGTATCGCTATCTGTAGAAGCACTTGAGGTTCTTGAGGATAAACTTGGGAAGGAAGGAGCGAAAGCTTTTATCAGATCCATAGATGAAATAATATCAGAGATAACTGAACTCAAGTGGAAGACATCAAAAGAAGAATTACTCAACGCAATAAGAGAAGAGTTCATAAACAAAAACATCTTTGAAGAAAGAACACGCTCAATAGAAGAAAGAGTTAATTTTTCAAGGTCAGAACTTGAGGCAAAAATAGAAAAGGTTAGAGTAGAACTTGAAAAAGTGAAAGTAGAACTTGATGCGAAGATAGAAAAAGTTAGAGTAGAACTTGAAGCAAAAATAGAGAAAGTTAGATTAGAAGTAGATAAAATTAAATCAGAGCTCGATACAAAGATAGATAAAGTCAAATCTGAGCTTGATGAAAAGATAGAGAGAGTAAGAGCTGAACTTCTGAGTGAGATAGAGAAAGTTAGAGCAGAAGTAGAAAGATTGAAAATTGAGATTGATGCAAAAATAGATAAAGTAAAGTCAGACCTTGAATCTCAGATACGAAAGCTTGAATCTCAAATACAAAAGAGTGATATGAAACTTAATTTTCTTATCATTTTGACTATTATTGCTATTGCTCTTATGAACCCAGTTGTAGCTGAAATCATAAAATCACTCCTGAAACTCTAATCAATATGAAAAACGAAAGAGAAAATAAAAAAGAAAGAGAAAATAAAATGAAAAAAATCAGAAAAAAATTCCCATACTCATTTCCCAAGTTTTTAACTTTTCTTGTTTTAGTAAATCTGAGCTTCATATTGCAGTTTTCATTACAGTTTTCAATTTTCCTATCAAAAGCGTTGGCAGAAGAAATAAAAAATCAAGAGGAAGAAGAATGGAGAAAAAACCTTATAATCTCAAATATACTTCAAGCTCCTTTTGGAATACTTGGTTTAGAGTATCATAGAGGACTATCAAAGAACATATCAATAGGTGGAAGCTTTACATATATTTCTCTTGGAGTTTTCAAAGGTTTCAGAATTGGTCCAGATTTAGGATTATTTCCTTTCGGAAAAGCACCAGAAGGGTTTAATTTGCTTTTGTCTCCCGGGTTCCTTTCAGGAGATATTGGAATTGAGAAAGAATTCACTCTTTTGATAATAAAAGTAAAAGCGGAAGCAGAGATTGGTACTTTGAAAGGTATAAGTTTTCCGGTACTTTTAAGATACAACTGGATATTTGGTAAAAGGGGATTGGGTTTTGCGCTATCATTAGGTGCAGGACTTCATTTTCTTGCTCTTACATTTGAAAGACCTATCGGAGAAATTAAAGTTTTAGGGATAATAAAAGTTTCAGGAAAAGCAAATGTTCCAATTCCCTTACCACCTTTACCAATTTTCAATCTGAGTTTAGGTCTTGGATTTTAAGTTTGCTAAACTAAAAATTTTACTCTTTTAAAATTGTCATCAAAGAATAAAAATGATAATGATAGCTCTACCCTTGAAGTTATCGCAATTATTGAGGAAAGCATTTATAAAAGATAGAACAAGAGTGAATCTAATTTTAAGTTCTTGTTATGTAGAAAATTTGTATCATCCGCACTCCAATTACTAAACGGCATGAGCCAAGAGATTTTATAGAAAAAAAATTACTTTGATTTAGCAAAGAAAAGGATTGAGCTAACAGCTACAACAACCATGCTTTACCATTTTTAGAACACAACTTTTTACACTCTTTCACCATAGAATTTTAGGAGTGAATAAATTTTAAACGCATGCTTGAAGTAAAAAATATAGAAACTGTTTACTTTGATAGACTCTACATACTTAAGGGATTATCCTTGAAAGTAAATAAGGGAGAAATAAGGGTTGTAATAGGTCCAAACGGAACCGGAAAAACAACTTTACTCAAATCTATAATGGGGCTAATAAAAGATCAACCGAGAAAAGGCGAGATAATATTTGATGGCAAAAACATAACTCGCAAAGACCCCGAAGAGATAGCTCAATCGGGAATAACTTTGGTTCCAGAAGATAGAGGAGTATTTCCTGAATTGAAAGTAAAGGAGAACCTAATTTTAGCAGGCTGGACTGGTGAAAAAGACCACGAAATTTTTGATGTTTTTCCAAACCTGAAAAATAAGCTAAATGAGCTTGCAAATAACTTATCAGGTGGAGAGCAGCAGATGCTTGCTTTGGCTCGGGCGATACTCAAAAAACCAAAACTTATTATGTTAGATGAACCATCGCTCGGGCTTTCACCAAAAATAACAACAGAACTTTTCTCTATATTGAAAATCCTAAATGAAAAAATGAAAGTAACTATTCTCATAGCCGAACAAAATGTAAAAGCTGCAACCTCAATAGCACACTATGGATATGTTATGGAAGAAGGAAAAATCGTGTTTGAAGGAACCCCAGAAGATTTTCAAAATAATGAACTCGTAAAAGAACTATATCTTGGAGGTTCAATAAAAAAACCAGAAAAAGGCTGGCAACTTTATAAAAGAAAAAGAAGATGGTAGAAAATAAAAAGAGCTGAAAAATTTCTAAACTTTTCTATTATGCCTTTTGCTACATCTTTTGATGGGACAAAAATTCACTATCAAGTGGTAGGACAAGGAAACAAACCGATATTTTTCATAATGGGTTTAGGAGTAGATATGCGCGGTTGGATGTTCCAAGTTCAGCATTTTTCAAAAAAATACAAAGTTTATCTTATAGATAATAGGGGAGTAGGAAAAACAGACACCCCTTCAAAGCCATTCACAACAGAAGATATGGCAAAAGACATTTACTATGTTATGCAAAAAGAAAATGTAGAAAAAGCTAATTTTGTCGGAGCATCTATGGGAGGAATGATATTACAGAAATTTGCCGCACTATTTCCAGATAAAGTTGAAAACCTTGTTCTGGCTTGCACACTCGCAAAACTCACAGACCATGAGAAAGAACTTATGAAAAAAGGTTTCAAATTCATAAAAGGAATTGATGTTGATGTTAATAATGAAGAAATGATTAAAAACTTACTTTTACAAACAATAGAAGCAGACCCAGAAAGAATCTTCAATTTCCTTTCAAAAAATATATTTGACCCCGTATTCTTTGAGCAAAACAAAGATTTTATAATTAATTTCTTCAAAGATTATCTGAAAGATGGTTTCAGCGTTAGCGGATTTATGAAGCAAGTCTGGGCAATCTTGAACCATGACTCAACGGAAGACTTACCAAAAATAACCGCAAGAACCCTCGTAATAACTGGAGACGCTGATAAAATGGTTCCACCAGAAAAATCGCTATTTATACACCAGAAGATAAAAAACTCTCAACTGAAAATAATAAAAGGAGGATCTCACGCTTTTATATTTGAAAGATACGAAGAATTCAACTATGAAATAGAAAAATTTATTGAGTCAAATTGAAAAAAACAGATTTAATTTGAAAAAAATCAGATTTAATCCGGTAAAAAAACAGGCTCACCATATAGTTATCTCTATACCCCCGGAAATAAAAGGAAAACTCGGATTATATCTGATTTTAGGGAAATAATCAGCACCTTCAAGCTCGAAGTTTTCAGCTGTGGTCATAAGTCTATATCCTCCTCCCAAAAATATGCTGAAACGAGGATGTAAAAACCACTCCAAAAATAATGAAGGAGTAATTCCAAAAGAAATATCAGAAAGTGTAACCTCTCTGGAAGCACCTTCTTCATTTGTTCTCATTGCAGTTGCAGGTATTCCTATTCTTATGAGGTCAAGTGTAAGTTGAGGAACAAATCCGAGTGAGCGCAAATAAAACTTTTTTCTTATCCCTAAATTTGCTCCGATCTCATACGCAAACCGTGATATATGAACTAATCCAGAAGCTATAAGATAAAACTCAGATATGTTCCATCCGAATGCAGTTGAAGTATTTACTTTACCAGAAATAGAAAAACCAAAAGCGGAACCTTTCCTCCCCTCACCAAAAACTAAATTTGGGTTAGGTTCCGTTTCATCGAAGCTCATAGAAGGTAAATAGTTGAAAGATAATGTAAATCCAACTCCTACAAGTGGATACTCTCTTATTATCTGCCCGACTTCTACTGAACCTGACATAATTTGGAATCTTGAATTTTCTTCGGTTTTCCCATCTGCTATTTTTCTTGCTCTCACCCATCCTACTCTTCTGAAAGTTTCTTTTTTTCTTCCGGGTTCATCAATCTCTTCTTGTCTTTCCAAAACTTGAAAATCTGAGTCAAGATAAACTTTGTCTTTTTTTGTAAGTGGAGCCCAAACATTTTGTCCCTCTGCGCTTGAAATTGTAGCAAAAAGTGAAAAATCAGGAACTCTTCTCATATCTGCATTTATTTTTTTTGATATCCACTCAACGACCATTATAAGACATCTCTCAAAAGCTTGAAATGGAGTCTCGAAAAATTCAACAGACGGCAAAAACAAAGATATAGGAAATGGCAAAGGTAAAAGAGGCATTTCACCAACCTTGACAACCTCTGTATGACTCGTATATGTTTTGAAAACCAAAATTGGCTCTCCTGTATCAAAATCAACTTTGTAGTATACGACTTCAACTCCCAGAGAGCAAGATATAGACATATCAATTCCTCCTCTTTTTTTTCTTCCACTTATCCATACTCCGACATTGAATTTTTTAACATGTGGAGAATATATGTATGCGGAGTTAGCTATTTTTCTGAG
>Ga0079995_1067381_pt1 | contig 10070 bp, 10 predicted proteins | sample FaiFalFF_MnMetaG_2_FD_69198 | JGI IMG/M metagenome (GOLD analysis project Ga0079995, IMG submission 69198) | Freshwater microbial communities from Yellowstone National Park, Wyoming, USA - Fairy Falls C (FF_Mn_C) (SPADES assembly) (version 4) | ecosystem: Environmental > Aquatic > Freshwater >... | reverse complement strand
CCTATGTCCATGAAGTAAATAAAGGAAAGTACGAAGAACTGGTAGTATCACAGATAGGCAAGTACAAATACCTAGTCTACAATAGAATGAAGGATACTGCTTATTACGTTAATGTTACCTATACTGGTAGATTCACATGGTTCTCATGCGAATGCAAAGCATTTGAATTCAACAAAGGTAAATGCAAGCATGTAGATGCTGTTAAACAGTTCATATCAGACCAAGAGATAGAAGAGAAGATCAAAAAGGTAGCAGTAGAGAATACTGCTGAGTTGATTGATTACGAATAACTATTAATACTCTCATTTTATTTTTGAAAGAAAGAAAAGAAAGATTGTTATTGATTATTATTATTGTTGTTGGTTAGAATGCTATAGGCTCTGCTTTCTTCTTCTGCATCTCTAGCCTTTCAAGCATCTTCCTATACCATTTTCTGTTTCTAGGTCTTGTTCTCATCCTATACCCACAGCAAGGACAGAACAGCGAAGGATAATCTATGAATATATCGCATATCTGGCATCTCTTCTGTCCAGAAGCGTATCTGCTACCTTCTCTGCTCGGTTTCTTTGCTCTATACTTTACACATATACCTTTACATGACATTTCATTATATAATGATGATATTAGGTAAGTGTGTATTATGTGAAAGTGAAGGAAAGCATATATGCAGAATAATATTACCAGATGATACAAAAGTTGTGGTCGTATTTTGTACTAAATGTATTGAACGTAAAAGAACTGAACTGTTCACGGCATGTGAATTGCTGAGAATAATAGATAAGACCAAAACTAATCAATAAATAACATAACCTTAACCTTTATTTCTTCATCTCTTTCTTCTTCTCTATATACCTATAATAAACAGCCATCCAGCCAAAGAAGTCTATGATACTATCCTCAGCATCCAGTCCGTACTTTATCTGTATAATTTCCTTTGCTAGCATGGTTCTTATGAACTTGTATGGACTGAGATGACTCATACCAACCATCTCTCTAAAAGCGTTCAAGCACACATCTTCTGGTGTATTCATCACTTTATCTACCGCTTTCTCAACATAGTCTAAAACGTTGTTGTTACCTAGACCTTTTTCTTGCAGTATTGAAAAGAATGACATCTTCTCATATACAAAATCTGGTGATGTTATGACCATATCCTTGACCTTCTCCTTCAGTTCTATGCTATTGGTAATAGATGATGGTTGTTCCTGATTCATCATTATATAATGATGATCTACGAAGGAATAAAAGAGCTAGAGACTGAAGGTTCAGAACATGTAGCAATGAGGATACCATCAAGCAACCTTATACAGACAATAGCAAATATACTTACAGATATAAGCGGTGAAAGACTTACAGCAAAGAGAGTGTCAGCAATACTGTACAAGACGTTGATGTTCAACAAAGGTACACTAGTAACTGAAAGCATAGATAGACTTGAGAACGATACATCACTAGCAAGGAAGGTCAAAGAGATGCTAAAGGAAAAAGTAGAGCCGTTCTATTTCGTATATGGAGTACCAGTCTTTAAGGAGATCAATGATTATATAACTACACTCACAATGCAGTACTATCTGGTTAGCGTGTTTAGGAATGGTAATAACGATAATGACTTTACAATCAAGATAGCAAAGGTAAAACACTATAAAGCAGAAAAAGGAAGGAAAGGTTATGGTAAGATTATAATGTAGTAACAACAATAACAATAAACAAAACCTTTATTTCTTTCTTCTTCCTTCTTTCTTTTGGTATGGTAGATAGAGGAGATGTTACACTAGATGAGATTAGAAAAACAGTACAAGAAAAGCATAGAGAAGAACAAGGAAGTGTATGAGATGTTAAAGCAGTACGATGAACGAATAAAGAAATAAAAGATAGGATTTATTTGTTTTTACTACTTAGTCCTCAATCCTTGGCGCTAGGTAGTAATGCATCTCACACTTGAAAGGTAACAAGAACTGCAGTCTTAATGCTGTCTTATCGTTGTACTGTAATACTACATATTTGGTTTCAACCGCTTTAAGCATGTTAAGCAGTTCTTGTATTTTATAAACACTTCTGCATTCAGCCTTGCTGTCTAGCATGTATATCATTACTGCTTGTCTGTTATGCTCGTACTCAATAGCCATAGCGTCTCTATCATTTACAGCAACTAACTTTACCTTCTCTTTATTGGTTATTATCCTTACGACATCGGTAAGCAATGATAAGTCTTCCAATGCTTCCTTCAATGCATTGTGTTGGATGTTAACCTTAACAGCGTATGTTATGTTTGGTAATTTTGTCTCTTCGTACTCATTGCTTAATGACTTTGTCTTGTATGTTAATGGTTTCCTAACAGATAATGACCTTATGGTAATGTCTTCATTGTTTACAGTAATCTCAACAGTCTCATCTTTGTCAATCCTCTTCAGTACCTTTAGCAGTTCGTCTGGTTTTACCATGAATGCTGTATCTGCTGGTTCTCCTTCACAGTTGTAGTATTGGAATGCTTCCTTTGGCATTACTATATCCAGCAATGAGATATGACTGTAATCCATCGTTCTGTAATGAATGCCGTCGTTCTTTGCTATGAATGATGCTTCATCTTCTTTCTGTACCTTTGTTGCTTGTAGTACCGTCATCAGTTCCTTATTCTTTAGTCTTGCTATCAGCATATCCTATCCCTCATAGGATAAAGAGAAGAAATAGAAGAAGAAAAGAAAGAAAAATAAATAGGATTTGGTTTTGAATACTGTTGTTGCTATTATTATCTATCATCATTCAGCCCTAGGCGCTAGGTAGTATTGCATATCGCATCTGAAAGGTAGCAAGAACTGCAACCTTAAAGGCATCTTACTGCTGTATTCTAATATGACATTATCTGCATCTACAGCATTAAGCATCTGTAATAGGTACTCTAAACTGTATGCAGTCTTGCTCTCATTGACGTTAAACATCTCTATGCTTGTATTCTCATCCTTCCAGTATACTACTTCAGCATCTCCAGCATCGCCTTTACCATAGAACTTTATCATTGCTTCATTGGTGTATATCTCTACTATGCTTGAAATAACATCTATGTCTTTCAGAGCATCAACTAGAGCATCATATAGCATTGTTATCTTTGTATTAAAAGATAACTTTGGTACTGGTGTCTCAGCCTTGCTAGCATCCAATAGTTTAAGCTTGTAGTTCCTTGTCTTCTTACCTTCGCTTGCTGTTAACTGTATCTCTCCATCTGCTATGCTTATCTCTACTTGCGTATCCTTCTCTATCCTCTTTAATAACTTTAGTAGTTCATCTATCCTAACACCAAATGTTATCTCTCCTTCGTTGCATTCATACTCTAGGAAACCATCTCTCTTCCATGATATGTCTAGCAAGGATACATGCGATGCATCCATTGCTCTGAAGGTTATACCTTCACTTGTAGCAGTAAAGACTGCTTCATCCACTATAGGCTTGATTGCTTCAACTACTGCTCTCAGATGGTTACTGCTACACTTTGCTTTCATATCCTATCACTCATTAAATAAATAAGAAATAAGAATAGGTTACTTAAACATAATAGACCTTATTAGGAAGGATATAAGATGGCAATATAGCATGGATATATGAATGGTATGAAGGATTACCAGAACTAAACAGATTTAATCACTAAATATTGTTGAATAGTGTAGATATATACATATATCTTGAGTAGGTATGCTTCTTTTACATAATTGATAGTATTATAATTTAGTATAACTTACCCTAAGTTAACAGAGTTACTATACTTACCAAAAATCTTTTATATGGCTTTCCCTTTTTTACCCCTTAAAGGGAAGAAAGTTGAGCAAGGCTTTTGAGACTAGGCTTAACGTACTTCTAGCACGTCTCCTTAGTACTGAATTTGGACTTAGAGCTATGAGCGAGCATATATCACATAGAGATAGACCTGATATGTTAATTTATGTGAATGGTATAAAAGTGATTTTAGAGGGTTCTTATTCTAGACAAGATGCAGAAAATGACATTAGACGAAGAATTAACGAAGGATTTGGTGATATAGGTGTAGCATTATATTATAAAAGAAAATTCCCAACAAACCTTACAGATGCTGAACTTGAAGTAGAACTAAGAAAATCTATCTTTGAGATTAGATTAATAGTACCTCAAGACATCTCAAATACGTTACTAACTTACCTAACCAATAAAAAAATTGCGTCTAAATGGATTACTGATTGGATGGATGCAAAAGTTACCGATCTAGTCCAGATTTTAAATGAGGCAATTCAGTTTATAATAAGCGAAGAAGATGTCATACAAATAATTAATAATATTGAACAAAAAATTAATGATTTTGTTGAAAGTGTAAAAAGTGTAGACCAAAACGGGCATATTGCTAAGAATCTTTATGAGATATTTTATAAACTTTATGGGCTTTCTGTAGGTGACTATACAAAAATAAACGAACTTATCTATGCTAAAGCTGCATTAACCATATTCCTTAGTATAACCTTCTATGAATCCATACGTACTCAATTGAGACTAGGTAGCATGGGTAGTTTATGTAAACAATATGGAACAAACCTTGGGATAAGGAAAGGATACGAATATATTTTGAAGGTTGATTATAGACCAATCTACAACTTAGCCATTCAAGTCACTGAATCTTTACCCCCAAATGTAAATACTACTCTTGAAAAGATTGTAAAACTAGCAGAGGAATGTGCCTCAAAGAGAACTATTCTTATGAAGGATTTCTCTGGTAAGATTTATCATAAGATTGTAGGAGACTGGGCTACAAGGAAAGGCTTTGCAACCTTCTTTACTACAGTCCCAGCTGCATATCTTCTTGCTTATCTAGCTGTATTTACAAAGAGCGGTGTATTCGCTAATTTTAAAGATTTCAAAGTAGGTGATCTTACATGTGGTAGTGGAACATTACTGATAGCAGCATATAATGCAATAAAAGACTTATACATATATTCAAAGTTTGGGAATGATGAGATTAATCTTAAAAGTTTCCATAAATCAATGCTTGAAGAATGTATCTGGGGGTTTGATGCCTTAAGGTACGCTGTACAAATAACTTCTACCAACCTTGCATTACAAGATCCTATAACACAGGTAAGTCATATGAATACATATACCATACCATTAGGGAAAGATAATGGTAAAGTCACATTAGGTTCTCTTGAGTTTATTAAAGGTAGAAGTATACCAACAATAGCTATGTGGTTTGAAGGTGCTACCCAAAAGTTCATAGAAGGAGCTCAAGCAACATCTATAACTGGGAATGAAGAGGTACCAGAAGAGATTCCTAAGTTTGATCTTTTAATTATGAATCCGCCATTTACAAGAGCTACTGGCAGAGGAGGTAAAGAGCAGGCAGGTCTATTTGGCTTCATAATTGATCCAAAAGTAAGAAAAGATGTTCTTAATGCATATGAGGATATAAGAGATCTAATAAAAGAAAAGCTTAGATGTTTAACATATCCTGAAATAAATCTTGATAAAGAATTAAACGAACAGTACTCTATCTTATCTAAACTTGATATTAAGGAACTATATAATATAGGGCAAGCTGGTGAAGGTTTACTCTTCCTTTATCTTGCTTCTGGACTAATTAATAATGGAGGTAAGATAGCATTTGTATTGCCTAAATCGTTTCTAACAGGCATAAGCTGGTTCCTTGTACGTAACCTACTATTAAGAAAGTTTCATCTTGAGCACATAGTAGTAAGCTATGATGCTAAAAATGGTTACAACTTCTCAGAATCAACAAGCCTGAGTGAGACATTAATAGTTGCAAGAAAAAGAGAACCTAATGGAGAAAATGAAGAGACTACAATTACTATCTTACATAGAAAGCCAATGACATCTTTGGAGGCTAGAGCATTAGCCTTTAAGATAGTATCATTAAAAAATGATAATTATCTTGAAGTTAATGGGTCTAAAGCATATGTATATAGAATTCCAAGGCAAAAACTTATTAAGAATTTATTCAACTGGGGTAGTCTTCTAGCATTCCCAGACCCTAAGTTAACTAAAATAGCAGAGGGAGTGTTAGATGGTAATATATTTACTACAAAAATTCCAATGATAAGGTTAGGTGAGATAGCAAAAATAGGTATAGATAGGCACCAGTTTAACGATGTTTTCAAAATAGTATCTGAAGGAACATTAGGTTCTTATCCAGCTGTTTATGGAGGAGAGGAGAAAATAAGATTACAGATGCTTGTAGAACCTAATGCTTGTGTAGTACCTAATGGAAAAAAGACTTACAAAGAAAGTAGACCAGGAGAGAAGCTATTTAATGAATTTTCAAGTAGACTCCTTGTTCCAGAAAGAATCTGGGTTGACACAGCTCATATTATAGCTCTATACACCACTGAACCAGTGCTCTCGAATATCTTCTATGCGCTTAGACTCAAAAACGGCAAAGATGAGGATAGGGAGAAGGCTCTATGTCTATGGCTAAATACGACTTGGGGGGTACTCTCACTCTTAGCAAATAGATCAGAGACTAGAGGACGTTGGATTAGTCTTAATATGACTCACTGGAGACTCCAGCCAGTATTAGATGTTACAAGGCTTGATGAAGAGAAAATCAAAGAACTTGCTGAAGTATTTGATAAATATAGCAATAAATGCTTACAAAGATTACCAGATCAGTTCAATCCAGATAACATAGATCTTGTTAGGAAAGACATCGATAAAAACTTCTTAGAGGTTTTAAATATAGGGTATGACAAAACTAAAATTAACGAATTATATAAGTTAATCTACCAAAATCTTGATAAATGGATAAATGAATAAGGATATATTATAGGTAGTATTATTTGCTACATTTATTACCTTATCTACAGCGTTACCCTTTAAATTAATGCTACTTCTATCTCCGTAGGAAATTTTGGTTTTAACTATTATTGTTAACCTACACTCACAGTTATATTTATATTTTTATAAATGTATATGGGCTCTGTTAACTTAACCACTATCATAGTTGAATACTCTTATGAACTTGCTTAAGTCTGTCCTTACATTAAGATATGTCGTGAATACTTTAAACCAGTTAATAACATGCTTCTTACTACTACAATCATCTTTATTACATGGGAAGTAATCATCAAAGCATTCTGTTCTATCCTTTATTTATGTATTGTATAACTCTCTCCATAATGTTCTTACAATAATTATCATACACTATATGCTTAATCCTTAACCATCTACAAGCTTGATTATAATAGTAACTAGCTCCATCTGTATATATTGTATACCTACTACCATATAATTTCTTTAACCTCTTTATAAAATTATAACATACTAGTAGTGTTCTTTCTTTAGAAATATTCATTAATAGATACTTCTTTGTATAAGGTTCATATATATATATGCATGCTACCCATAACCAGTATACTTCATCCTTAATAGTTATCATTGTCTCATCTATCATTACACACTTGATTATCTTCTTCTCTTTCCTTCTATCAATAACAAGATTATTTATATCCATCATGTATTGTAACCATTTCCATATAGCTACATGTGATCTCTTTATCAATGGTTCTAAGCATTTGGATGCCAACCTTAGGCTTCTTGCTGAATAATATAGGTATATGGCATATATCTTAAGTATGTATGGTGTTCTATTACGTATTGATAGCATGATATAATTTAGTAATACTTCTTCTTAAGTTAACAGAGCCCTAATATCATATATAAAAATATAAATATAACTATTTAAGCTAAAGAAGCATTTTAACCCTTCTGTTGCACTCTCAGCAGTATCTCAGCAAGAGTTTTACCAGACCAGATCTCTAGTATGTCTTTATGCTTCCTTGCTAGTTTGTAAGCATCCTTTGTGTAATATGAGGTTGTAACATATAGTCCTTTATCTGCTTTATACTCAGTTATCATCATGCCTATGAACAGCTGTATCTCTGGCGATGACACTTTCCTTGTTGTGTACTTCTTGCATTGAACAGCAACCTTCTTTCCATCCTTATATGCTAGAATATCTACACCAAGATCACTTGAACCACCTATTACCTTAACATCTTTGTAACCTAACCTTCTTAGAATCTCACCTATAACATACTCAAATTCTTTAGGTGACATTGCTTTTAGGTTCTCTAACGTTAGGTTTAAGAGTCTATCCTTTCTTGATTTCCTTACTATTAGCCATACTATGAAGGCAAGAGAGGTTACAGCAATACCAACAGTAAAGAGTTCTTCTGGAACTATCATTATATAATGAACTTATATGAAAACTCAAGAATTTAAAGGTTAACAAGACATAGTGGTTTGTTAACCATTAACGTTAATACCTTATGAACTAAATCTATCCTTACATTAAGGGGTTCTGTTAACTTAACGTTATCTCTAGCATGTTGCTACACTTCTAAGTTAAGAGAACCTTTTTATCAAGACGAAATGTATATATATACTTTTCTCTTACTTATAAGAGATATATGACCTCTACAGAATTTGGAGTAAAAGATGAACATGAGATACCTGATAAGCCTCCACTTGTTGAAGTACCATGCCCAGGTTGTGGTAAGAATTCATATAATGTCATACTAAAACCGGGTATAACTCATAGATTAATATGCCCAGAATGTAGAACAGTCTTTTATATACACCTTAAAAAAGACTTAGGAATAGTAGTCTTAGAAAGAGAAGAATATAGTAAATCGTTATGTAAAAAATGTAAAGGTGTAGGGAAGTGTTCAGATTGTAAAGGAACAGGTAAGATTATATGTCCACAATGTAAGGGAAATGGCTGGTACCGAGATGAGGATAGTAGTTATTATATACATGGTGGTCATAGATGCTGTGGATTATGTGGTGGTTTAAGCTATTGGTATACAGGTGGGGAGCTTTTCCAAGCGATAAAAGAAGGGAAAGCTTCACTCGGTAAAGGCTATCTAATATGTAATTCTTGTGCAGGCACTGGCATTTGCAGTAATTGTTATGGTGAGGGATTAATATTTGAAACATAAAAGGTTTGGGTTTCAAGGTGAGCCTTATTTTTGTTTGTGGAAGCTTAAAGATGGAGATAAGAAGGTCACTAATGAGATGAACAAAGAAAAAGAACTTCTAAGAGCCTCTAAAGGTGTAAGTATAACAAATGTTAATGTAGAAGATAAGACAGGTTTATCTGCTGAAGCATGGAATAATAAAGGCAATGCTTATGCAAATATGAAGAAGTACGATGAGGCTATAGATTGCTATAATAAAGCATTAGAGATCAATCCCAGATATGCTGAAGCATGGAATAATAAAGGCAATGCTTATGCAAATATGAAGAAGTACGATGAGGCTATAGATGGTAGTATAACTGCTAGGCTTATTGAGGATGCTATAAACCAACTTAAGAATGATAATGAAGATATCAAGAATAGGATTGAAGAACTAAAGAAGGCATTAGCAGAGAGTACTAACGCATTAAGATTAAGCAAGAGCGATGAAGAGTACAATAAGCATAAGAGGGATAATGTAAAGCATCTATGCAAACTAGCACTGCTAACTGCTAGGTATGATATGAAACCTGAACTACATAACTATCTTAGCGATCTTAAGCTGTACTGTGATAACAATTATACAAATGATATCTCTAATGCTATACGGCATGTTGAGTATTTGATAAAGAATAATATACCTATAGATGATGACTTCCTTGATAGGCTTAGTGTTATCCTTAACAATATAATGAGGGAGAATGGTCTTTAAGATAGCATAGGCAAACATGCATATTTAGTTAGCCTATATCATATCTGTTTAACTTAACATTCTACTTAGCAAGAGAAATACATATATATACTTTTCTCTTAAAGATAAGAGATGCTTCAGACATATACAGAATTGGGGGTATTGCTATCATTATCATCATTATCATCATTACTGTATCCCTTAAAGATACATCATCCTTGCTTAAAGGCTTACTACCAAAGCCTTTCATTTCAGTTATATTCACTAGATGCCAAGAGGGATAGGGTATGTTTGATGGTAATATTGAATGTTTAGAAGAGCTTTTAAGTAGTGCTGAGATGGTATTAGATAGCAGAGATCTATCTAGAAGGAGTTATTATGATAGGTTAGAG
>Ga0079995_1099376_pt1 | contig 10075 bp, 11 predicted proteins | sample FaiFalFF_MnMetaG_2_FD_69198 | JGI IMG/M metagenome (GOLD analysis project Ga0079995, IMG submission 69198) | Freshwater microbial communities from Yellowstone National Park, Wyoming, USA - Fairy Falls C (FF_Mn_C) (SPADES assembly) (version 4) | ecosystem: Environmental > Aquatic > Freshwater >... | reverse complement strand
GCTTGGCCTATTGAAACTGGTAACCACTATTCTCAGGTTCCCATAGACCTCAATGCTTCCCTGCTCTAAAAACTCCTTAAGTATTGCTTCTAACTTCAGCTGAAACTCCTTCACTTCATCATTATGGATATCCACGTTCTCACCTTGAAAATACCCCTTTTATAACGTCTCAAAAGCTCACCATAGCTGACCCTCTCCCCTGTCCGCAATATTGCTACCCTTCTCTCCGGCAAATAATATTGAACTACGCAATCCTCCGTGTAGCATCTCCACCACCAACCCTCTCCGTCGTGGACTTTAGGCCTGTTGGGAAACTTTGAACCGCAATATGGACATGGCTGATCCTTAACTATCCTGATGAAAGGCGGTATTGAGTCAGGTGCTCTCGCTCTGCTCCGGCCAACTCTTATAAGCCTGCTAAAGGCGTTCATGACACGGATCATCCTCAATTGCCTCCCAGAAGCATTGGAAGTTCTTTTGGAACTTCCGGAAGCTGTCCCGCCCCAGAGGGGGTAGAGGGGAGAGTCCGGGCTCCCCTGAGGGCCCCCTCTGGGGGTCCTCGGGGGAAGGCCGATGGGCCTGCGGGGGCGCCTCCTATCAGGGGGTGGCCTTCGAGGACGCGGCCGGATGCCCGGCCTGCCTCTCGCTTTCTCTCCCCTCCCCCGGGGAGACGGGGACAGAGGTGGGATGATGAAGTTAGAGAATATCCTTGAGTATGCGATGGAAGATTTGCGATATTATCTCAGATCAAAACCAGACGAGCTGAGGCATTACGAGAAGCTCTACAAAGCCTTCAAATCCTCTTCATCGGATGAGGCGAGGCGCGCTGCTGCTTTCGAGATCCTTAAGAGACACCTTGTCGAGGCTGGGTTAATTGGGTTAATTAAAGGTGAGGAGCGATGACTGCGAAGAAGGCGACCAAGGAGGGGGCCAAGGAAAAGAGGACAAAAAGGGCTGCTGAAGATTCGAGGAAGAGGGCTAACGAAGAAGCGATGCTTGAGCAGAGGGCTAAGGAAGAGGCGCTGAAGAACGAAGCGTTAGGCTTCTACCATCTGATCCGACAACAGTTTGGTCTGGAACCCTTTGACGGAGTTACCGTCGACCTTCACGCAAAGAAGCAGGCCGTAGTTTTCGATCCGAAGACAGAGACGCTAACGGCTGTTGAGAACGGAGAGCTTACTCAGTTCTTGAAGTCGCTGAACGTCCGGAGGGTTCTGATAGACGCCCTGTTTCCAAGCAACGCGGAAATTCTAATTGACATCAGTAACGCAGGGATGGAAGTTTATTTTCTGAGGCGCACGTCTGCGCCAAAGCAGTTCAAGACGTTCATTAAGAGGAAGGCTGAAAAGTTGAAGCTCGAGATAGCGATTCCGAAGAAGAACGATTACGTTGACGCTGTCATTCTTTCGCTGATTAAGCCGAAGTTCCTCCAGAAGGTCGACGCAGATTACCTAACTTGCTGGCAGAAGATGGTAGACTGGAGGAACGTCAACGAGGCTTCGATGTATTTACAGACGAACTTCAAAAAGAAAACTAAGCTGGTAAATCTGCTGAAGGAAACGGACCAACTCCAGAAAGAGATGGCGAAAGAGTTCGTCGAAACAGTAAAGAGGTATTATCCAGAGGTAATGGAACACTTCAAGAAGCTAGGAATAACGGAGGATGTCGTCACGCAGGCGTACTATTGCGAGGTCTACCTCGAGATGATAGTTTGCAAAAGCTTTGCTGGAGTCCTGAAGAAAGCTGGGATTGACGTTTCGCAGAAGGCGCACCTGAAGAAGCTGGAGCAAAGGAAGCAGAAGAATGAGCAGAAGGACGGAGAAGAGCAGAACAAGGACGCAAAGGAGAAGGAAAAGGAGGACACGTTCATTTACGACGGCAGGTTCCGGAACGCACTAAATCAGCTAACGATAGGAGTCCGGAGGCTGAACCCATACAAAAAACAGCGGGTTATTTTGGTTGAGACTGTCAAGCTGGCCAAGGAGATCTGGCTAATGCTGGAGGAAGAGCGGAAACAGAACGAAGGCGGCCGGGTGGGGGAAGCCTTGGACTGGGTGACCGGGCCTCTCGAAAGAGAGGGATACACGTTCTGATCCCCCTCTGAGGGGGCTCCTGCGGAAGCAGGAGTAGAGGTAGACGTGATCCGGCCCTAGTCCAAGGCCCTAAACACCCGGCCGACAGATACCCTCCGCAACCACGTCCTAACCCATCCCTTTTCACCCCCTAATACTTACCAGTTCACCGCGTCTATGGGCTCCATTCCATAAAATATGGTTGCGGTCCCGTTCTGGTTGCAGGGCGCTAGTTATGAGATCGTCTTCCCCTCGGCTCCGGGGAAGATCGCACTCCTCGGCCCCATCAGGTCCAGCGGGTCGAGGACCCTTCCGCACCGCTTTTTCTACGTCTACCGGCTGAGGGACGTCATCGCGGAACGCCGCACCTCCTCGAGGCCCATCTCTTGTGCTGGGCTCAGGGTTACGGAGCTGGTCCGCCTCGACCGGGTAAGCACATAATCGCAGGCGCTGACCGAGAGAACGTGTGAGGCGAGGGAGCTCAGGAAGGGATCCTGCGTCGAGGTACTTCGCCGAGGGCCTCACGCCGAGGGAGAGGGCCGCCTTCGAGGCAGGGATAGCGCTCGCGACCATCTACCACTCGCTCGTCGGCCTTCCCATGCCAAGGACCGCTAAGGGAAGGGAGGAGCTCGCGAAGGGCGTGGCATCGGCCGTCCTCTCGCAGCCCTTCAGGAGGAAGGTGGTCGTGAGGCTTAGGGGGAGGAGGTCTGGCAAAGGGCCTTACTCCTACGGCGAGATAGGAGAGAGGGACGTCTCCGCGGAGGTATTAGTGGAATACGGAGGCTGGGTCGTGAGGGCTAGGCTGGGTTACGTGAGGAGCCTGGGGTACCCGCTGATGAGGATCGTGGAGGTGCACCGCTCGGGGAAGAGGCCCGGTCGCTGAGCTCCCTTAAACTCCCTCCCTTGGGATCACGCGCTTGAGGTCCTAGGATTAGCGGGGACTGTGAGGGGATCGAGTAAGGAAGTGGATATACTAGGACCTGGCTCTGGAGGCGCCTGTCGAGAAGCTCACGAGGAGAGTAACACACTCAAGACGAGAAAAAATCTACACCCCGGGATTCGGAGTGGAGGGCGAGTTCTTCGTCTGTGGGTGGGAGCGAAGGTCTGATCAAGACCTAGGAGGACCGAGAGTTATCCTGAGCGCTGCGGTCAGAACATAACTCTGGGGTTGTGTCACGTCTGTCCTTCTCCTAATATGTCGTATGTCTGAGAAACACAATGGATTTTATATACAATGCGTGCATATGGTGGTAATTGGGGATGGTGAGGGTGATGATTAACGGGCCAGCGCCCTACATAATTGCTTTACAGGATTTCATCCAAATCCCCTTAACCCCGTCAAACCTCGTTTTGGTCATAGTTGTCGTCTCTGCGATGGGTCTAGCTACATATTTTATGGTGATTCGGCGTTCGAGGGCCCGAGATGCCAGGACCGTCGAGGAGGAGAAGCGCACCAACGTGCCTGAAAAGGTGCCTACGGTGTTACAGGAGTACGTTATCGATGACCTTATCAAGGTGAGGGTTGTGAGGGATGGTGATGTTTACAAGTATTTGGTTTCGGAGCCGGAGTTGGATGACGAGCTGAGGAGGGTTGTTGAGAAGGTTGAGGAGGCATACATAAAGAAGGGTGTTGAACCTCTTGAGATCCTAAAGGAGCTAAGCAAGAAGTTTAACCTGGATGAGACGAGTCTGAAGGCAATCACATATTATATTCTGAGGGACCTGAAGGGTGGCTGGAAGCTTGAACCGTTAATTAGGGACGAACGGCTGGAGGATATAACGGTTACAAGACCAGGGCCTGCATACGTTATCCACAGAGAATATCCAGACGTCGGCTGGATTGAGACAAACATAGTCTTCACGGCTGAGGAGTTGGACAGGCAGGTTAGGCTACTCGCCGAGAGGAACGGGGCGGAGCTGAGCATAGCTAAGCCCTCGGTGGAGGTCATGACAAATGACGGGGACAGGATAGCCCTGACCTATGCGGGAGAACTAACTCCAGGAACAAGCACCGTAACCATCAGGAAGTTCCCACGCTCCCCCTACACAATAATCGACCTCATTCGCAGACGCACAATCAGCGAGGTGATCGCCGCATATTTATGGACGATGATGGAGGAAAAGAAGTTCGTCTTGATTGCGGGACCGACGGGGAGCGGTAAGACGACCCTACTTTCGTCCCTCCTTCAACTCCTCCCGATCGGCTGGAAGATCCTCACCCTCGAGGACTACCATCCCGAAATAAACCTCTCATGGCACAAGAACTGGCACAGGTTTGTGACTAGGAGGACTTTGGGAGAGACCGCCTACAGCCTCGCGGACATACTCAGGCTGAGCCTCCGTCACCGGCCAGACTACACGGTCGTGGGCGAGGTTAGGGGTACTGAGGCACAGGTCATGTTCTCAGCCGCGGCAACGGGTCACGGCATGGCGTCTACGATACACGCAGACAGCTTGGAGGACGTCTACCAGAGGTTAACATCTGTAAGCATGGGCGTACCGAAAGACGACCTGTCGTTCTTGGACGTTGTTGTCTTGATCAGGAGTACGCCGAGGGGCCGCCGTGTCCTTTACGTGTGGGAGATCGAGAGGGTCGGGAGAGAGAGCCTTATCGCATGGTATGACATCGACCGTGATAGGTTCTTCCCGGAGACTTGGGTACAGCTCGCCGTAGCTTCGCCGTCCCTGGCGAGGAACGAGGGGTTGAGGAATAAGTTTGAGAGACACTATGCCATGTTGGTGACACTCCTCCAGTCAGGTGAGAGGTGGGATGCAGGACGACTTGCGGCAAAGGTTGAGGAACTCAGGAGGTCCTATGGGCTCGTCGTCGCCTAGCCTCACGGCCGAGGAGCTCAACCTCCTCGACGCAATAAGGGCTTCTACGGGGGAGGACGGTTATGCCAGAGTCTTCAACGTAGACGATGCGGGGAACTTGGTCTCTATTATTGCGGGTACGAGGCTTCCGGCCAAGGTGTTATTGGAGAAGCTTGAGAAGCTTGTTGAGATGGGGATGCTTAAGGCTGAGTTTGAATCCAAAGTCCTCATTTGTGGGAAGTGTGGGGGGAAGAGTCTTATTCCGAAGACGGCCTGTCCCTCATGCGACTCGGAGAACATAGTTAGAACAGCGGTGTATGTGCACGGCTGTGGGGCTGTTATACCGGAGATCTCTGTTGGTGGGTTCGCGTATTGTCCTAAATGCGGCGAGGGCTTGGAAGCGCTCGAAATTTTTGAATACCGGTTTGTCTGCAACAGATGCTTCCATGTTTTTGAAGAGCCTCTGAGCATCGTCGCATGCCTGTCCTGCGGATGGCAGGACCGAATCAAGAACGCGGGCCAGGTGGTTTTGATGAAGTACGCCTTGACGGATGAGGGGTTAGGTGTTTTGACGTCTAACGACCCGTTGAGGCTGCTTGCCAGGAGGCTTGTTTTAAACGGATATGAGGTCAGGACTAAGGTAAGGGTCCGCGGCATAGGCGGCACAGAACATATCTTGGACCTTGTAGCCACCAAAGAGGACCGCTCCGAAACGAGGATTTACGTGGTTTTCTACAAAGTCGGCCCTGATGAGCTGTTCAACGCTGCTGCCAGGATGATTGATTTAGATGTGGAAGCAGTCGATGGTTTTGTGGGGAGAGTGCGGTGGGTTACGGCGGGGCTTGAGGTTGATGAAAGGGCTGAGCGGCTTGCCAGGTCATTTGGTATGGAGCTGGAGCTGATCAGGTGATGTTCCAGCCTCAGGAGTTTACCTCTTTCATTCTCCAGCATTGGCCCTACGTCCTCTTAGCAGGCTTGGCGGCCGCCGTCGCGGGGCTTTGGAGGAGGCTGGTGGACTCTGAGAGGAGGGCGGCGGCCGAGAGGGAGCAGACCTTCTTCTTCGCGATCCTCTACATCCTAGTGCGTAGTGGGAAAAGCTTGATGCATGCCCTTACCGAGGCAGCCAACAAGAAGGAGGTTCTTGAGAAGCTTTCACGGGAGGCCGCATACCTTAGGCGTGCGGGTGAGAGGACGACGCTTTCCGAGGCCTTCAAGAGGTACAAACATCCAAGCGTCGGGTTCAGCCTTTTGGTAGGCTCTATAGGTGAGGATTTGGAGAGCGGGTTCGGCGTCGTGGAGAAGCTGGAGAAGATTCTCGAGCAGGCGACGGCCCGCGAGACCGAGAGATGGAGCAGGTATGTGGGGACCGTTGAGACGCTAGGCGAGGCCGTTGTCTCGGTCATCCTTTTGGTCCCGCTCATATACATCGTCGGCACGATCCTAGGTGGCTTCCCCGTCGTCTACATAGCCGTTATCATATTGATGGCAGCATCCGTCTTTTACGTCATCTCAGCTGCCTCCGAGCCCATGCACTTAGTCGACCTGCCGAAGCCAATAATCTACTGGAGCATGGCGGTCATTCTCGTCTCCGGCGGCTTGGTCTGGCTTCTCTTCCTCGGGACAGCGTTTATCACTGCGGCTGTCGTTGCAGGTCTTCTCTTGCTCGGCTGGGGCCTGTTCGTCCACTTCGCCTATGTGAGGAGGGCCGTTGCGGAGGGCGAGGCGGCCTTCCTGCTTCTCGATGGTGTTGCGGCTAGGCTCAGGGCCGGCTACCCTATCGGTAAGAGTTTGGAGGCGGTTGCGGACCCGAGGTATGCGAGGTATGCGAAGGCTATAGCGAGGGGACTTGAGCTGAAGCCCCTGAACAGGTTCATGCGCCTCTCGATCGAGACGGTGAAGCTCGCAAGGCTTGGAGGGCTCGGCGCCGAGGCGATAGCGCTGATGTCGAGGCTTGCCATAGCGATTTACCTGAGCTTCACTAACGCGAGGGCCAGGATGAAGTTATACGATGCCCTGGCCATCGCAAGCGGTGCAGCCATAATAGCCGTCTCTTTCTTCGCCATACAGCCCTTCACAGCACTGCCGCCCGAAGTAGCCGGCGAGGTCCAACGCCTCCTCATCACACCGTCACTGGACATAGTCCTACCAAGCGCAGTACTCGTAGCCTATTCCCTCGGCATAGTAGTCGGAAAAACAGAGGACCAGACAGTGGCAGCAACATGGAGGGCTGGAGCAAGCATCCTACTAACACTCCTCGTATACTGGATCGCGTCCTCCATTCTGTAGTTGTTGAGTGGGTTACACTAGCATGCAGCCCCGCTGATGGTTACCGTTAAGGAAGTCGTTTTGGACAGCCCTAATCCGTCAAAGGCCTCTACCGTTACTGTACTCGTAGGCGGTCCTAGAGTGCTGTTGTTTACGAAAATTACAAGGCTGCTCGAAAGCCCGTGCGTGGTTTCCACGGGGTTCGGTGAGATCATGAAGTTTAATCTGCCATCTGGCGGAACCACGGAGGAGATTCTAAAAGAGACACCACCATCGTAATTGACACGGCTGATGCTCAACACCAAGGTCGCTGCACACCCCCTACCGATAGTTATTGACGAAGGACTGACAGCCACATCAAAATCGCCGACGTCCACCACCAACACCAGTTCTCTGGAGACACCGCCCGTGTCTGCCTTGACCCTGATGAAGTACGTTCCTGTGGGGGTTGATGCTGGGATGTCTGCCGTTATGTCTGCAACCGCGTAGCCGTTTGATGGAACGTTGACAGGGCTTGGGGGATTGAAGTTGATGGACCATCCGGCGCAGGACGCTGGAGCAGGATATGCGGCCACACAGGTCAACGTAACCGGCCCACCAAGAAATCCTGGACCTGTTGAAAGGATTATTCGGCTGAGCGGGCCGTGCAGGGTGCTTGTGAAGCCGGGTCTGACGAGCTTTCTGTTGTTAGCCAGTGTGAAGTGTTGGAATGGCTGGCTGGGGGCATCGCCCACCTCGAAGGTGCTGCCCCTCTCAGACACGACCCTGTTGATGGGGTGGAGGCTTGACCGATAGAGGGATGGCGGGTTATTGATGATGCGCATGGTACCTGGCGGCACGGTATAAACGGACGGGTCGAGTGGGGTCACGGTGTAGGCGCCGGATGAGGGGTTTATGCTGACCCAGTAAAGCAGTGTCACTGATACGCTGCTGTGGTTGTTGAAGAGGGCCACGTGCGTGTTGTTCAGCCAGTAAATCTGGAAGAAGGACTCCATCGCCCTCTCGGCCTCGCGTTTGACGAGGCTGTGCGCCTCGTTGCCCAACCGGACTAGGCCTGCGTACAGCGCGGATGTGATGGCCAACAAAACGGTGAGCACTATAACTGTTGCCAAGATCGTGCTTATGGCCTTTACGCCGATCCCTTCACCCTTTGTCATCTGAAGGTCACCCTGAAGGTCACTATCTTGTTGTTGAGCGTTCGGGCTATAACTGCGTATTCGCCGCGCGGTATTGTGACTCCGAGGCTGACAACGCCTGTCTGTCTCGGTGGAATGTCGGTGCATGATGAAGCTGAATAACCGTAGGTTGTCCCCACAACACGCAGCTCAAGGAAGCATGTGGGTATTTGGCCGTTGTTGTACAGGATGATTTTCCCATCTATGCTGATGCCCTCGACGGGGACGAGGCTCTCCCCAAGCCTCCTAACGTCCAAGGCCTGAAGGCTTGTTAAAACACCTGCCTGAAAACCGAGAATCTGACTGAAAGCGACGACAGCTGCAAGTGTGACTGCTAGAACTACCAGAACACCGACAACATAGCTCAATCCTTTCGTAACGTTCATGGCAAAACCAGAAAGTTTGGGAAAGACATAAAAAGATTAGGGGGTGTTTACGCAAGGGCCCCTGTAACACCAGTGGTCAATATTTGTTGAGAGTTGTCCGCGAAGTTAACGGTAACCGTCACTGTAACGGTTCTTCCCAATAACGTGCAAGCTGCCCCTGTAATAGTTACCGTTGCAGAGATGGTCCCACCTGGGTCTCGGCTGCCTCCCCAAGTAGGGGTAGTAGATGAGGGTGCGCACCCTGTTACAGGGTATGTAAATGAAACTGTTGGGTTTCCTGAGATTGGAACGTCTCCGGTATTTTTCAACACTATAGCAAAGGTCGCCGCGTATGTAGCGGATGGAGTAGGACTTGCTATCAACCTGACTTGGTCTATTGCTGCTGTCGGCCTTCTTCCCGCTATGCCTGCGAGGTTGAAGAAGACGCCCGAGACAACCACAGCCGCCGCCACCGTAATCGCAATCAGCAGTATCACCGCAACCAACGGGCTCAAACCGTCTGACCTGCTCCTATGTCGCATCATCTCGTTCAGTAGTTGTGTAAAATCATTTAAAAGGTTACCCTTTGGGGTCGTTCTGATGTACGGTGTGAGTATGCGATACCGGATCCTTCAGCCAATCTCTCTCGATTCCACAGGTACGTCGAAGAGGTTCTCCAACAACGTATTCACGGAGACGTTGGAGTGCCTAAAGGGTCGGTAACTGCAATTGCAATTATGCACAACGTCATCAGGGCTGGAGGAGAGGAGGTGATACCAGCTTGTCAGTACCCATCCCCGCCCTGATGGGCGAGGCTTTCGGTTGTAAAAGAGATTGTTGTGATTTTCGCAGCGTTCGACCAATTGTCAGGTAGTAGGAAAGTATCTATGGCAGCCAGGCTTGCTGGTAGTCCGGTTTTCCTTCGCAACGCACGGTTGATTAAGGTGAGAGGCCTGGTTCTGCCGAATGCTCTTCCCGATCAGGTGCTTCAGCTGCGGCGCGCCGATCGGTCACCTCTGGGACAAGTACAGGGAGGGCGTCAGCTCGGGGAGGAAGCCTGGAGAGGTCCTCGACGAGCTTGGCGTGAAGAGGTACTGCTGCAGGAGGATGTTCCTGACGCACGTCGAGTACGTCGACGAGCTGCTCGAGTTCTACCAGCAGCGCGTCAAGCAGCTCCGCAAGGCAGGAGAGGGATGAGAGGTTGGAAAGCAGAAAGGTCGAGGCGCTGTGGGCCAGGGTCGTCTTCGACAGCAGGGGCGACAAGACCGTCGAGGTCGAGGTCAGGGTCGACGGGTTCACAGCGAGGGCCGCAGCTCCTTCGGGAAAGAGCAGGGGGAAGAGGGAGGTAAGGCCGTTCGCCGAGGGAGGTCCGGAGGGTTCGGTC
>Ga0079995_1047112_pt1 | contig 10086 bp, 9 predicted proteins | sample FaiFalFF_MnMetaG_2_FD_69198 | JGI IMG/M metagenome (GOLD analysis project Ga0079995, IMG submission 69198) | Freshwater microbial communities from Yellowstone National Park, Wyoming, USA - Fairy Falls C (FF_Mn_C) (SPADES assembly) (version 4) | ecosystem: Environmental > Aquatic > Freshwater >... | reverse complement strand
TTCCACCTCCATTCAATTAAGTTCTTTTCAATATTCTTTAATTCATCCTTTTCCAAAAATTCAGCGTCCTTTGGATAATTGTCTATCAAGCCCATTATACATTCACCATGACCTATAAGATCGCGAACTCTTCTTATGTATAATTCTTGTTCTGGATATTTTACAGAATGAATGTTAGCTAAATATTCTGCAAGTACTTTGCACCTGTTTACATCAAGCTCAGTTAATTTTCCTTCGTTTTTTATCCTTTCAAGATCTTTAAAATAAAGCTCGCCTTCGATAAATTCCACGATTATGAAGAATTCTTCAGGATCATATACAGGAATAAGATTTCCACTTGAATCAAAGTATCCTAAGAAAATAACTTTTGCATGTTTAGGAAGTTGATTGTAAGATTTGGAAGACCAGATCATGATAGCTGCTCTATCATGCATAAAATCATGGCCAAAGGTATCCTTTTTCATTGTTTCTAAAACTGCCTTTTTTATTTCATCTTTCACTTTATATGTTATAATTATAGGCAATCCGTAACCATAACCCTTTATTGAACCTTTTTCTACTTTTACTCCTTCAATGTTTAATATTTCAACCTTTTCTTTATATACTTCGTTTAAATATTTCTTTATAGCTTCATATGATAAATCAACCATATTTAAGAATAAGTTTTAAAATAAAAATGTTTAGTGTGAGAAAGAAAATTTTCTTAAAAATGATTACTACTAATAGTAGTCTTCGTTTTATTAACTATCTTAGGTAATAAATTTGACTCTTAATTTTACTTGACACATACAATTACCAATTTTTTGCCTATCTTAAAAGTGCAAGGATCACTTTAATGTAATATCGATTGACGTGAAAAACCTTGATTAAAGATATTCTCCTTTTACTTTTCTTATAGATCTTTTTATCCCTCTATTGTAATCAAAAAAGAATAGATATGTTATGCTGGATAATTAACTTCTTATCATTATTGTGCATATTTATACAAAATTCTTACTATATCGTTGAAACTAATTATTTTACTGAGCATAATATTAAAGTCTATCATTTTTCCATATTTTTTCCTCCACTCATTTATAATTTGATTGTATCTATTAATGTCGGTTATTACAGTGTAATCTAATACATGCATAACCATATATCTATTAACATCTGAAGTTATTTCACCATCTTTATCTGTTGTGATGAAGATTACCTCTATACCTCTTTGTTTAAGTTCTCCCTTCCAAAAGGCTGTTTCAGTTAATCTCTCCCTTAGACTTGTCTTACATGATACAATGGCCATAACTTTGTTTATGACTTTATTTATAATCACAAAATCCACGTCTGGAAGAATATCACTCCAATTTCTTATAACTATTTGATCCTTTAGAACTGGATGAAATTTTAGCTTTGAACCATGTATAACATCTATCTTCTTTAGTAAAAATGGATCATTTATGAGAATTTCATTCAAAGCTTTGCATACAGCATATTCATATAAAGATCCTTTACACGATCGCCACATCTGATCAGCACTCCTACCAGTACCGAATCTAGGCCTTATACTTCTTTCTGAAATATCCTCGAAACGTTCAATTGCTTGGCAAAAGCTTAAATTACTACTCATTACATGATCATCATAAAGTTTCATAATCATTCTGAATATTTCTTCAGAACAAAAGCGTGGTTTAATATCACATTCTTTATTCATCATACATAATTTAAAGAAGTCTTTCCATATCTACTTTAGCTTCTCTTATCAGTCTCTCTTTAGCTATTTCGCAATATTTTTTACTAATATCAATACCTATGGCCCTTCTCCTTAAAAGGTATGCAGCTATAAGCGTTGTTCCACTACCAACAAACGGATCTAATACTATGTCATCAACATATGAGAAAAGCTTTATACACCTTTTAGGTAACTCTATAGGAAATGGAGCCGGATGCCCAACTCTCTCAGGATTTTCGCCTTGAAAAGACCATAAACCTAAAGTCCATTCCTTAAATTTTTCCGCTGTTATATCAGAGGTGCCTTTTCTAAGTTTCTTCCAGCTATGTTTATAAAGTAGTACTATCACTTCTACAGGGGCTATTACATAAGGTGCAGATGCGGAAGCAAAAGATCCCCAAGCGGTCCTTCTGGAAATGTTACTTTCATTCCATATTATTGTGCTAAAGTATTTAAGACCTACTTTCTTCGATATAGAAACAATGTCTGCATAGATGCTTTGAAAGCCCTCACCTTCTCTACCTTTACTCTTATCTAATGGTATGTTTAGACATATTCTACCATCAGGTTTTAAAAGCTTATAAGCTATTCTTAACCATTTTTCTGTAAACTCAAGATACTTGTCATAAGGAATATCATCTTTGTAACCATCATATTCAATGTCTACATTATAAGGCGGCGAAGTTACTATGAGGTCTATGCTGCTAGGCTTTATATAATCAACCTTAAGAAAATCATCATTAATTATAATGATGCTTCCATCAGGTGTTTTGTAAAAAATCTTATCTTCTAAAATTCCCAGCTCTGTTTCAAGGGTTATTGTTTTAAATACATGAGACATGTTTGATAATATTTTACCACTAAAATATTTATCTACATTGATACATATATAATTTTTATTATCCAAAATGGATGCATTACTTTTATAACAAGCAGGTTATCATAATATATGAGAGGAATGTTTAACTTAATAATTAGAAGTTATAGGCTACTATTACATTAGTTAATTAATTTGAACTTAAACAAATCTTAACCTTGCATCTACAACCTTTATTCCTTGATCATAAACATATATAGGATTTAGATCCAACTCAATTATTTCCTTATTATCTTCAATTAAATTTGAAATTTTAATTAAAGTATCCACAACAGAATCTATATCATATTTAATACCTCTAAAACCTTTTAATACATTTCCTATAATGGTTTCTTCTATCATTTCCAAAGCATCTTTTTTATTTATTGGAACAATTCTAAAACTAACATCTTTATACGCTTCAACGTAAATTCCACCGCCTCCAAACATAATTACATTTCCAAATACTCGATCTTTATAGCTTCCTATTATTATTTCTATTCCTTTTTCAACCTGCTCTTCAACTATAAATCCTTCAATTTTTATTCCTTTTTCTTCAACATTATTCCTAATTTTTTCGAAAGCATTCAAAAGTTCTTCTTTATTTTTAATATTAAGAATTACTCCACCTACATCACTCTTGTGAATTACCTGTGGTGAAACAATTTTAACAACACATGGATAAACCAAATTTAAAGATTCCAATTCTTCTCTATTTTTTATAAATATTGGATTTGTTGTATCTATTCCATAAGATTTAAGAAGATGCTTTACTTCATGCTCATACAGAATATTTCTCCCTTCATTTTTCGCCTTATTAATTAATTGTAAAAATAAACTTCTAGACATTTTAAATTTTTAAATAACTTTGTTTAATTTTTGAATATTCATATAAAGCATATAAAGCAGTTGCTGCTCTTTCTGGCGTAGGATAAGCAGGAATTTGATTATTTTCCATAATCCTTGAAAGCCTTTCAGCCAAAGCCCCTCCCATGACTACGCTAACGATAGGTTTACCGAATTCCTTAGTATAATATACGTAATCTAATACTTCGAAACCTATTGTTGGTGGATGAAAACCGATGCAAACAAGTAAGGCATCTATATAATCCAAATTTGCTACCGTATTCATTACTATTCTATAATGTTCTGCTGTAGCGTCACCTGTCATGTCAATAGGATTTTTTGTAGATGCAGCTGCAGGTAAACTTTCTTTGAGTTTGCTTTGCGTTTTTTCATCTATTTCAATTATTCTAAAACCCTTGCTTTCAAGAGCATCAGTAGCCATAACACCTGCTCCTCCTGCATTGGTTATTACAGCTACTCTATTACCTGTCATTAAAGGAAGCATAACTAAAGCCTTTGCCATATCTATCATTTCTTGAAAATCTTTCGCTTCTATAACATTTGCTTGCTTAAAGGCTGCTTTATATATGTTATAGTTACCAGCTAATGATCCTGTATGGGATAAAACTGCTTTGGAGCCTGATTCAGTTTTACCTCCTTTTACTGCTATAATGGGTTTATGAAAAGCAGCAAACTTGCATGCTTCAATGAATTTTCTTCCTTTTCCTTCCTCCAATCCTTCCAAATATAATAAGATAACTTTTGTTTCTTCATCAAAGGTTAAATAAAGAATAAAATCTGATTCATCTACATCTACTCTATTTCCAAGGTTTACAAAGAAATGAAAGCCTCGCCCTTAAGGGTGGGGATGAAAAGATTTAAATGCTTTCTTTTTCTAAAATTAATCGATGACTGGGAGGGCTAATGCGATAAGAGCTACTGTTTCGATGAATATCGCTCTAACAAACTCCCTCCTAGTCTTCTCAAAAAATTATTTAGAAGCTTTAAGATATGTTTTGTATTGGTTAAAAGAAAAAAGAATTAATCCAAATAAAAGAAACGTTATTAGTATTGTGCATAAAGCATTATATAATATACTCAAGAGTTTTAATCTTTCTTCTAAAATAGCTGAAGACTGTTATAGAAATGCGTTATCAATATATAAAGGATGGTATAACAATCCTAATAAAGGAAGATTTCCTATAGTATTTAAACCAACTGTTTGGTTAACTCCAAGGTTATCATATACTGTTAATTTCAATGATATGTTCGTTAAAATATCAAAAATTGGCGAATTCAAAATTCTAGGATATCCTAGAAACTATAAAGAATATTTATCTTGGAAAATGAAGGAAGCAAGGCTAGTATTTAATAATGGAAAAGCTTTTCTTAAAATAACCTTTGAAAAGCTTATGCAAAAAATTGAGCCTAAAGGAAGCATAGCTGTTGATATTAACATGCAGAACATAACAGTAGGTAAAGATGAAAATAATTATGTTAAGATTAATACTAGAATTAATGAAATTCATAAATATAAGTCATTAGCAGAGAATCTACAAATAAAATATCCAAAAAGGTGGAAAGAAAATAGAAATATTAAAAGAAGAATAATGGCTTTTCACATAAAAGCAAAAAATATCGCTGAAGATTTTGCTAGAAAAGTAGGTAAAAGAATTGTTGAAGAAGCTATTAAAATGAATGCTAATGTAATAAAATTAGAGAATTTAAAGAATATGATTAAACATGTTAAAAATCTTCATAAAGAACTTAGAGATAAATTATATTTAATGCAATATAGAAAAATTCAATACTGGATCGATTGGCAAGCAAAGAAACATGGTTTATTAATTAAGTATGTTTACGCTGCTTATTCTTCAATAAAATGTCCTAAGTGCAATAGAAAAATGAAAGAAATATCATATAGATGGTTTAAATGTAAATGCGGTTATGAAAATGATCGTGATATTATTGCAATTGTAAATTTAAATGGGAGGGGTTCTCTGAGCCTCTCGACTGCCCCTCAGATGCGAGATGTAATTCCGAATCAATTGAGGGGAACCTTCGCCTTTTAAGGCGGAGAGGAAGTCAGCAGGAGTACCTGAAGCACCTATAACTGCTACACTCTTAGGATTAAAAAAGTAATTTAAACTTTTTAGTATTGTAGGATAACTCACTAATTACAAAAGAAAAAAAGTTCTATATATTTTTATTTTTTCTATACTTATTAACTATACTAACTATTTTTTTAACTCTTTCTAAATCAACTTCATTCTCTATTTTTCCATCTCTTTTAAAAAATGTTCCTACAATAAAACCGTCAGCTAGATTAAGATATTTTTCAATGTTATTGATATTAATTCCGCTTCCTATTAAAATAGGCGCTTCTAAAACTTTTTTTACCTTCAAAACACTTTCAATATTAACTTCCTTTCCTGTTTCCTCTCCTGTTAAAATTATAGCATCAGCTTTACAGCGATAATAAGTATCTTTTGCTACTGTTTCAATATTTAATTTAAACAAAGGAAAAGAGTGTTTAACAAATATATCTGCAAAAATTTTAACGTTGCTATGAAGATAATTTCTATATCTTATTACTTCATGTGCTTTACCTTCGATTATTCCTTGATCTGTTACATATGCATAGCTAAAAACGTTTACCCTAATGAAATCGCATTTATTTACTGTTGCAATTGCTAAAGCGGATATAGCATCATTTCTTAAAACGTTTATTCCTAATGGTATATCAATTAGTTTTTTTATTTCATGAACAATTATAGAAAAAGAAGCTACTATATGCGGAGGAACGTTTGTTGGATAATAAGGCTTATCTCCATAGTTTTCTATTATTATTCCGTCAACTCCTCCTTCTTTTAATTTTACTGCATCTTTTATTGCTGCTTCTAAAACATCTTCCATACTTTTATGTTCAGAGTAACCTAGCAAAGGTTTAAGATGAACAACTCCTATAACAGGTTTTTCATTTTTGAAAATATCTAAGATAGCCATATATAAAATTCAAAAATTATAAATTTATGACTGAATTTATTACAACTATTAAAGAAAGAAAAAGATTAGAGGAAAATCTTAAAAGAATTTTGGATGATGAAAAAGCGAGCTTGATTCTTAGCATAAGTATCTATGAAGAAGGAGCTGAAGCTTATGAAGAAGAGGAGGAAGAAATTGCTTTTCATGAAGAAACAGAATTTGTTAAAAAAGTTAAAAAGTTTATCGATGAAAAATCGAATAAATATAAAATAGACTCTCATTTACATTCACATTCTGGTTCTCTTACAATAGAAATTGAAAGTTATGCTAATGAAATAATCAATAACTTGTTGCAGATAATAAATGAAATACAAAGCATAGAAAAAGTCTTAATAAGTTCAATTAATGGAGAAATTTGGCATAACAATGATCTTAAAGCTTTCATATACGGAGATGCTGTAAGAAATACTTTTGTTTTGCCATCTCAGGATGGAAAGAAATTAGAATTAATTGAAATCACTACAGTATAAGCTTATTATTGATAAATAACCTATTGAAGAATCTTTATGTTTTTTATTCTAAAACATTTAGTATTTCCAAAATTTATTAAATTGATTAGCTAATAGTTCTTTATGCTAAACACAAAATACCTTATAATTGGAGGGGGTTTAGCTGGAGCTTATGCTTCAATTTCAATTAGGGAAAGAGATAAAAATGGAAGAATTATACTGATTAGCGAAGAAAATTATTTGCCTTACGATAGAGTTCCTTTATCTAAAACATATTTGCAAGGTTTAATTAAAAAAGATTTAATTTTTATTAAAGATGAAAAATTTTATAAAGATAATAATATAGAATTATTTTTAAATAAAAAAGTTGAAAAAATTGATTTTGATAATAATATAGCATTTTTGAAAGATAATGAAGAAATAAAATATGAGAAAGTTTTATTAGCAACGGGAGGCTATCCTAGAAAATTAAAGGTAGAAGGTAGCGAGGCTGAAAATATCTTTTATTTAAGAACAATAGATGATTGTGATAAAATTAAAAGCTTAATAAATAAAATTAAAAAAGCAGTAATTATAGGCGGAGGATTCATAGGTTGCGAAATAGCTTCCTCCTTCAAAAAATATAATATTAAAACAACGATAATAGAAAAAGAAAGTTATCTTCTTCCTTTAGCTTTAGATGAAATAAGCGGCAAAATAATTACAGAACATTTTATTAAAAACGGAATTGATGTTTTAACATATACTAGCGTTAATAAAATTATAACAAAAAACGGAAAAGCAATAGGAGTAGAAACAAGTGATGGAAGAGAAATTGAAGCAGATATAATAATTATAGGAATAGGTATAACTCCAAATACTTCTTTGGCGGAAAATAAAATAAAAACATACAATGGGATAGTTACCAATGAATTTTTAAGAACAGAAAAAGAAAATGTTTTCGCTGCAGGAGATGTTGCAAACTTTTACCATAGCTTATTCAACGAAAACATTAGAGTTGAGCATTACGATATTGCAGTAAAACATGGAAAAATAGCAGGAATGAATATGACTGGAGAAAACAGGAAATTTGATGAGCTTCCATACTTCTTTTCATATATGTATAAACTTAACATATATTCTTGGGGTTATATGAAAGGCTATGATACGATAATTAGAAGAGGAGAATTAAACATTGAAAAAGGATTTCTGCAATTTTATTTAAGCAAGGGAAAGATAAAAGCTATTTTAGCTGTAAATACATTAAAGGAAGTTGAAGAAGCTAAAAAATTAATTATGCAAAAAGAATTTGATAATCCAGAGATACTTTCAAATTTGAATATTAGTTTAAAAGATTTATCATGAAAAAGCTGGTTATTGCAATAGGAGGAAATGCTATAGAAATACCTTATCAAGAAACTACCATAAATGAAAAACTAAGAAATATAAACATTGTTTGCAAACAAATTGCAGAATTAATTAAAAGAGGATATAAGGTATTGATAACCCATGGCAACGGCCCACAAATAGGAAATCTTTTGCTACAGCAAATGAAAACAAAAGTTAAACGTTCTTTAAGCGAAATGACAGCTATAACTCAAGCAGAAATTGGATATTTAATTCAACAATCTATTTTAAATTTTTTAAATGATGCAAAAGTAGCTACTATAATAACCCAAGTATTGGTCGATATTAATGATCCTGCTTTTAAAAATCCAACAAAGCCTATTGGACCTCTTTTTACTGAGAATGAAATTAAGGAAATTGCATCAATGCTTAATTATCAATATAAGAAAGTTAGTGTAAAAAATTTGGAAGGTTATAGATTAGTTGTACCTTCACCAAAACCAATTAAAATAATTGAAGAAAATATAATAAGGAATTTGGTAGAAAACGATGTTATTGTTATAGCAGGAGGAGGCGGAGGAATTCCTGTAATAATAAAAAATGGAAAATATGAAGGGGTTGATGCAGTAATAGACAAAGACCTTACTGCTGAACTTTTGGCAAGAATTATAAAAGCTGAGTTGCTATTAATTGTTACAAACGTTGAAAAGGTAAAAATTAATTTTAGGAAGCCTAATGAAAAAGATCTGGATACAATAAAATTAAATGAAGCAATAAAATATATGGAAGAAGGACATTTTGAAGAAGGGAGTATGAAGCCTAAAATCCAAGCATGTATAAATTTCCTTGAAGGTGGTGGAGAAATAGCCATAATTACTTCTATGGAAAAGATTCTGGAAGCAATCGAAGGAAAGGCAGGAACAAGGATAGTTAAATGAAATACTTGCTAAATACAGGATATACTTTATTCGGTGTAATTGTTACATTACCATTAATATTTTTAGGAATCTATGCTTATGAATTAGGAGGAATAATTTATGCAGCTCTAATTTATTCCTTTGCTGCAGCTGGAATGGGATTTATCCCGCGAATAATAGCTCCTTTTTCAGATTTAACAAAATACAGAATAAAGTATGCAGCATATTGTGTATTAATAGGAAGCCTAATTTTAACAATTCCTGCCTTCTTTAGCTTATCAAAAGAAATTATAATTACTTTGCTAATATTATCAGCATCAATAATACAAATTGCCCAGCCGTTATTTTTATCATATGAAACAGAGAGAAATTATAAAACAGGAGTTAGTGTAGGAAACGTTTTTATGTATGTTAACGTTGGCTATTTATTAGGCAGCCTACTTTACGCTCTAGTAATACATTACGCGGGGTTTAAAGAAAGCTTTATTTTAACTTCTCTTTTAGGTATAATAACGTTTCTTACATTCTTTAAATTTAAGGAAATACCGTTAAATTATGAAGGAAAAGTAAACGTAAAAGATCTGAAATCAGGTATAGATGTTTTTAATTTAGCAAATATTGCATACATATTTGTTCCAGCTTTTTCCTTTTCTATTTTACCAGTTCTATATGTAGAATACTTGAAAGGAGGAATTCTAGATTGGGGTTATGCCAACATTATAGCAACGATTACAAGCATTATTGGATCATATTATGTAGGATACCTTGTAGATAAATTGGGCTTCAAAAGAACCATATCTTTTGTTATTGTTTACTATCCGCTATATTATTATATCCTTTACATATTTCCAAACATACCTTTATTTATCATAATGTATTCAGTTCCAGCATGGCTTTTTCTATGGATACCTGTTTTTTCTTATTCTTCTAAAATAA
>Ga0079995_1066853_pt1 | contig 10096 bp, 10 predicted proteins | sample FaiFalFF_MnMetaG_2_FD_69198 | JGI IMG/M metagenome (GOLD analysis project Ga0079995, IMG submission 69198) | Freshwater microbial communities from Yellowstone National Park, Wyoming, USA - Fairy Falls C (FF_Mn_C) (SPADES assembly) (version 4) | ecosystem: Environmental > Aquatic > Freshwater >... | reverse complement strand
AAATCCCCTTCGGGGGATTGAAACCGTGGGACTGGCCCGGCAAACAGACCGTCGGTGTCGCCGGTGGCAATAAAGGAAATCCCCTTCGGGGGATTGAAACTTAGTTATTTCAATCCCAGGCCAACTAAGATCATTGTGGCAATAAAGGAAATCCCCTTCGGGGGATTGAAACTCTTGGGTTGCCCATCCTTATCCGCGATGACCCTAGCCGTGGCAATAAAGGAAATCCCCTTCGGGGGATTGAAACGCACCACTTTGTGTCCGATCCAACCGGATTGTCTCGTGGCAATAAAGGAAATCCCCTTCGGGGGATTGAAACGCCGCAAGGAGAACCCACGAATACCTTTTAAGCAGTTTAAGGTGGCAATAAAGGAAATCCCCTTCGGGGGATTGAAACTCTTCGGTTACGAACGACTCTTCAACTGAAACAGACCTTAGTGGCAATAAAGGAAATCCCCTTCGGGGGATTGAAACTCAAATTATTTCGTGCAAAAGCACAATAATCTTCAATATGTGGCAATAAAGGAAATCCCCTTCGGGGGATTGAAATACAAGTATACTTACCTTGATACCTACCTTTCTCATTCCGTGGCAATAAAGGAAATCCTCTTCGGGGATTGAAACTATTCAAGAAAGTCTGATCTTTCCTCCTTATCTCTTTTATGTGGCAATAAAGGAAATCCCCTTCGGGGGATTGAAACCGCAACCAGGAAAGGTTGTAGGCTCTTTTTCTACTTCTTGGGGTGGCAATAAAGAGAATTCCCTTCGGGGGATTGAAACAAGACCACTCGCGCGCTGGACTGCAGCGTGAACTCTGGTGACAATGAAGAGAATCCCTTTCGGGGGATTGAAACCTTAACGTGTTATCTTTCACAGAAGGATTTGCGCATGCAAGAGAAAGAAGCCCCTTACTTTATTGCCCTGGCTTGCCTGCTTCAGCATATCGGAAGGTTTGCTCAGCAGGCTGGCTTTACGGAGTGGCCCCTGGAGAAGCCTCTGGGGGAAAAGGAGAAGAAAATCCTCGCCCTGGCAGACCAATTAGCCACCGGTGAGCAGCTTCCCTCAGAAAGAGAACAGCCCTGCCAACTTCGCTCCATCTTCTGTTCCCTCACCGCCGATGGCCAACAGGCCAAAGAAGTCCTCTACTGGCCCCTCAAGCTCCTGCAAATGAGCCAGGATGTTATCTTTCCCCAGGGAGAGATAAAAGAGGAGGCGATAAAGAAGGCTTATAATGACCTCGGAAAAAAGTTCGAGGAGCAAGCTGAAAACTTAACAAAAACCCAGCGTGAGAACCTGCCTATCTACCTGGAAAGCCTGCTCCTTCTGCTTCAGCGCTATGCCTGGTGCATCCCCTCTGCCCTTCCGGACGTAAGCCTTTACGACCATGCCCGAATCGCCGCCGGGCTTGCGGTCTGCCTCTTGGACCAAGACGAGGCTACCTTGGATGCATTGGAAAAGCTCCAAGCCCGCCGAACGGGTGGAGCTGCCCCAGGGCCTGAAGCCTTGGATAAGGAGGTTGCCCTGTTGGTAGGCGGGGATATCAGCGGTGTGCAAGACTTCATCTACACCATCACAGCACGAGGTGCAGCGAGCGCACTGCGGGGCCGCTCTTTCTACCTCCAGCTCTTAACCGAAGCAGTGGCTCGCTATGTCCTCCGGCGGCTGGAGTTGCCAATCACCAACCTCATCTACCAAGGAGGCGGAGGCTTCTACCTGCTGGCCCGCCCTTCCGACCCGGCTCGCCTCGATGAAATCCGGCGAGAAGTTAGCCGTATCCTGCTCGCTCACCATCGGGGCGACCTCTACCTGGCATTGGCCTTTGTCCCCCTTAAAGCTGCCGACTTCTACGATGGTCGTATCTCCGCGAGGTGGGAAGAGCTGGGGCAACGGCTGCAGAAGGCCAAGCAGCACCGCTTCGCCGAGCTTGAGGGTGAATTGGTCAACCTTTTCCAGCCCGAAGGCCACGGTGGCAATGAAGAGCTGCAATGCCAGGTCTGTGGGCGGGAACATAAAGGCACCAAGGAGGACGATGGTGTCCGCAAATGTCCGCCATGCCTTTCATACGAGAAGCTGGGCGATGGTTTGCGGCGGGCCCGTTACCTTTGGATGAGCCAAAAGGACCCGAATGTGCCGGCTGACCCCTTGGAGGTCACGCCGGGCGGCTGGGAGGAGGTCCTCGCTGCCTTTGGGATGGAAGCCGGCGTGGTGGAAAACATCGGCAAGGTGCCTAACACCGGCGGGCCGCGCTGGATTCTGGCCCTGAAAGATGAAGCGATGAAAGAGCTGAAGCCTGATTCTAAAACCGTTGTCGGCCGCCGGTTCTTGGTCAATGTAACCCCGATTTTGACCGAAGAAGAGGCCAATGACCCGAAACTCCGGGAAAAGATACCCGACCTGCCCGGACCGGAAAGTGTTAAGCCTTTCTCTGCACTGGAGCGCAACTCCAAGGGCATCAAGCGGCTGGGCGTCCTGCGGATGGATGTAGACAATCTGGGGAAGCTCTTCGCCGAAGGATTTGGGGATCAAGCCAGCTTCTCCCGCGTGGCCGCACTCAGCTTCGCCATCAGCCTCTTCTTTGAGGGATGGGTAGAGGTGCTGGCCGAGAGGCTGGGGAAGGATGAGCAAGGCCACGATCGCCTCTACTCCATCTACTCCGGCGGTGATGACCTCTTCTTCGTAGGCTCTTGGGATGCGGTAGTGGAGCTGGCGCGGGCAATTCGGGCGGACCTTTCCCGCTTTGTGGCCAACCATCCGGGCGTCCATACCAGTGCCGGGATTGCGCTTGTGGGTGGCAAGTATCCGCTTTACCAGGCAGCCGAGGATGCGGGAAGGGCTGAGAAACAGGCAAAAGAATTGCGCTGGGAGGAAAATGGGCATGAGCGGGAGAAAGACGCTATCTCCTTCCTGGGGCAAGCCCTTCCGTGGCGCCGCTTTGGGATGGAAGAATGCAAGGAGGGCATGGATACTGTTCACAGCTTGGCCCACCTCCTATTTAGGCTGACCTCTCCGAAGGATAAAAGTGGAGAAGACGTCCCCAGGGCCTTGCTCCAGATGCTCATTCGCCTCCAGGAGCAACACCAAGAGACTGCTGAAAGGCGGGCCAAAATCGGGGAAGACCGGAATAAAGCCGGGGCAGTTCAGACCTACTATGGCCCTTGGATTTGGCGTGGTTATTACTTCCTGAAGCGGATGGCCCGGCGGTTGGAAAAGGAGCAGCCGGAAGCGGCCAGCAAAGTGGATGAGTTGGCAGAAAAGCTCCATGGCGACAACTTCCGGGCCATAGAGTGGATGGGCCTGGCCGCCCGCTGGGCGGAGCTGCTGGGGAGGGAGAGAGAATAAGCCAGCCCGTGAACGACCCGGCTAAAAGCGCAAGGGCGCTGGAAGTATTCTTTCACTCCCCGGGTAGATTTTTGGGGATGTGGACTGTACGGACAATCGGGGTGCTTCAGCCTCCCTCCTTAAGCCTGAGCCTGGTCGTTCACAGCCAGGCCTCAAAATGATAGCAGGAGGTGACCCATGACACAGCAAACGAAAGGAACAACCCTCAACATTTCAGACCAGGACCTGAAAACTATCATCACCGACCCTAACGGCGCGCAAAAGCTTGTGGAATGGGCTGAGAAGCTGGGACGGTATCTGAAACAAAGCGGCCTTACTACCAGTCAGATTCGGGCCCTGTTCGGCGAAATCCGCCAAATTCAAGCAGAGTGGAGCATCAACCGCCAGCGAGCTTTCCGGCGCTTGGTCTTGCTCAAACCCAAAATGGCCCATCGGGCTCGCAAAGAGCGCGGCAAAGCCGTAGGGGAATTGGTCAAGGTGTTGGACCCTGCTCTGGACTACGTGATTAAAGCCGAGCCTAAAGACCAAGAGAAAAACTTCCAGCATTTTGTGGAATTCCTTGAGGCTATCTTGGCTTACCACAAAGCTTATGGCGGGGAGTAATCCCGAAGGAGGTGAGCTATGGCGAATAAAACCATCCAACTCAAAGGACGCATTTTCCTGAAGTTTAACATTAAAACCGTTACCGGTTTACACATAGGTGGCTCTGAAACCGGAATTGAAATCGGTGGCATAGACAAAGTCGTCATCCGCGATCCATTAACCAATCGCCCTTACATCCCCGGCTCTTCCCTCAAGGGCAAGATTCGTTCCCTCTTGGAGAAATACCTCGGCCTCCCATTGAACCGCCCAATCGGCCACACCTACATCCACAGTTGCGGGAAAGGAGACGAAACGAAATATCCTGACTGCCATGTCTGCCAAATCTTCGGTGTCCCTGGCGAAGTAGAGTTTGCTACTCCCACTCGCTTGGTCGTCCGGGATGTCCACTTAACGGATGAAAGCGCCCGCATCTTGACTGAGCAGGCCCGTACTGACCTTCCTTATACCGAAGTCAAGACGGAAGTCGCGATTGACCGGGTCACCTCCGCCGCCAACCCGCGCCGCATCGAGCGGGTCCCTGCCGGCGCTAGCTTCGGCCCCGCTGAACTTGTTTACTCAATCTACGAGGGTACGGATGATAAGGGTAATGGAATCGCTGACCCGAATCAGGATGTGGAACGGTTCCGCATTTTGGTGAAGGGGCTTCAGCTCTTGGAGGATGATTATCTCGGTGGCTTGGGCTCTCGCGGCTCAGGCAAATTGAAACTTGAGGGTATAACCGTTTCCGTCCGGCAAGGCGAAAAGTATCTGGAGAACCCCCAGGAAGTGGGGAAGTATAACAGCTTAGCCGATCTGATAGGCGACCTGGACAACCTACTCCAAAGGGTAAAAGAGGCTTTTGGATTGGCGTGAAAGGAGGCGGACGATGGCCAATTTAACCGTCTACCGCCTTACCTTTCATGCCGGCTTCCACATCGGGGTCCGAGGCGTTAACCTGGAGGAGAGCGGAGCGCATATCCCTTCGGATTCGCTCTTCGCTGCTATCCTGGATGCCTTCCTCCGCACCGGCGGCGACGCAGAGGGCTTCACCACGCCTTTCAAGGACCGTAAACCACCTTTCCTCCTCACCTCCGCTTTCCCCTTCGCCGGGGGTGTCCGCTTCTTCCCCATGCCGGTCCCCCTGGACCGCTGGTTTTCACCCGATACGCTCCGGGAGCGTTCCAAGGGCTTGAAAAAGGTGATGTTCCTCTCAGAGACGCTTTTCCGGCAGATGCTGAACGGGGGGCGGATGGACGAGTGGCTCTTCCCGAAAGAAGAAGAGGTTGAGCCTACGCGAGGCCTCGCTTTACAGGGCGGAGTTTTCTGGCTCACTGTGGATGAAGTCCATAAGCTGCCGGAACCTATGCGGATCAATCCCCGCACCGGGCAACCTATCCCTCCACGCGCGTTATGCCGCCACAGGGTTTTCTCCTCCCAGCAGGTGCCGCGTGTCACCCTGGACCGGGTTTCCTCGGCCTCAAACATCTTTCATGCCGGCCGGGTATCTTTCGCTCCCAACTGTGGGCTTTGGTTTGGGGTCCAGTGGCGTCAACCTGACGCAAAGGTGAGCAATGGTGGGCCTTCCTTCCGGGATGCTTTCCTGATGGCGCTGGCGGTCCTGGCCGATGACGGCCTCGGCGGGGAGCGCACCGTAGGCTACGGCGGTTTTTCCTGGACCGAAGAGCCGAATAGCCTTGCTCTACCTGACCCGAAGGAGGGCGACCTCATCTGGCTCCTTTCCCGCTATCACCCTCGTGAGGAGGAACTTCCAAAGGCATTGACCGAATCCATCGGCTACCAATTGACCCCTGTGGCCGGCTGGCTCCGCTCTTGGCATGGTCCATCGCAGCGGCGCAAACGCATCTGGTTAGTGGCGGAAGGAAGCCTAATCCGCACCGTCGGCTCTGGCCCTTGGGGTGACATCGCCGATGTCCACCCGGTCTACCCCGAATCTGGAACCGAATTTCCGCATCCGGTCTGGCGCTACGGCTTTGCCTTGGGGGCTCCCGTGCCCCAGAGTGCATCCGGTCAGGAGGCATGATATGCCCGATTACGTCCTTTACAAGGCCAAAGCTACGCTCATCACCCCGCTCCACATCGGCAGCGGGCGGAGCTTGCTCCTATCTTACGATTACGCCGTCTATAGTGGACGGACCTGGCGGCTGAACGAGGATGCCATCTTAGAGGCTCAGAACGTGGCTGACCCGAAGGTCATGGCTCTGCTTATGAAGTCTCCGCCTGCCCAACTGCTGAAGCCAGATGATTTCCGGGAGGGAAGCCCATTCTTCCGGTACGTCATCCGAGGCGTGCCCCGCTCTAAAGAGGAAGGAGCGCAGTTACTGGAGCAGTGGAAGGACCCCTACGACCGTCCGTATCTCCCTGGCTCCAGCCTCAAGGGCGCACTGCGCACCGCGTTGGCCTGGTACGCTTGGGAGAAACTGGGACTTCGTCCGGCGCGAACTCGCCTCAACCCCAATCCCCGCTTTGCCGCTTTGGGATATGAGCGCACCATCTTCGGCCCTGACCCGAACCATGACCTTTTGCGGGCTTTGCATGTGGGTGATAGCGAACCGGTTGGGAAAGACCAGCTGATTTTGATTAACGTTCGGGTCATCAACAAGACCGGTACGATGGGGCCGCCCATTGAGCTGGAAGCTGTGGCCCCGGAGACAGTCTTCCACCTCACCGTCAAGCTGGACTTGGCCCTTTTCTCTGAGTGGGCCCGTCGGCACAACTTTCAGCTGCAGGGGGAAAAGTGGCTGGAGGATTTGCCGGCGATCGTCAACCGCCACACCGCACAGCGGCTGGAAGAAGAGCGGGCATGGTTCCACGATGTCCCCGGCGCGGACCGGGTGCTAAAGTTCTACGAGGAGCTAAACGTCCCTGCGCGTGGCTTCCTTTTGCAAGTGGGCTGGGGTACCGGCTGGGACGACAAGACCTTTGGGAGCCGCTTGCGGGCTGACCCCCAGTTCCTGGAAGGAATCCTGCAGCCTGTCCAAGCAGGGGGTTACGGCATAGCCCGCGGGCGCCGTCGGCCCGGGGACCCATTCCCTAAGAGCCGCCGGGTCATCGTCCAAACCCACCGTGCCCCCGATGGCCGCATTCTCCAAGAGTATCCAGTCGCCCCGCTGGGGTGGATGTGGATAGAATGGGAATAAGTGTGAGTGGGAGGGGAACATGAAGGTTACAATCTCTCTGATTGGCGAGCAGCCTATCCCCAATCTCCTGCCGCTGCGCTACCAACCCCCAGATGTGGCCGTGCTGGTGCATACTGACCGGACAAGGCGTGTAGCTCAGCGGCTTGAGGAATTGTTGGCCCCTAAGGTTACAGTTCGCCTCCTTCCCACGGACCCTTACGACGTTGGGAAGATACGTGAAGACCTCAAGAAATTCCTTGCTGGGGAAAGTGGGGGAGGGGAAGGGCTGGAGTTCAACCTGACTGGAGGCACCAAGACCATGGTGCTGGCCGCTTACGAAGTAGCCCGCGAATATAATGCGCCTTTCCTCTACCTCCAGAGCGAAGGGAAGCAGTCTGTCCTCTATCGTTATCGGTTTAAGGCTGGGAAACCCCATTATGAGCGCAGGGAAATCATCCCAGAGGTGCTTAAAATTAAGGACTATCTGGAAGCTCACGTAGGTGATTGCAAAGTAACCGGAGCAAGGCACAAATTTGAGGAAGAAATCGGTAATGCTTTGGAAGGGGCGGTGGATGAGGTGATGATTGGGGTGACCTTGGCCGGAGCCTTGGAGGTGGACCTGGTCGTGCGGAAGGAGAACCAAGTTGGCGTGATACAAGCTAAAACAGGCGGCAGGGCAAGGAGTAAAGAGGGCTTGAGGGAATTGAATGCTGCCTGTGCACGAGAATACTTGGGCATATACACCCGCAAGATCCTGGTTGTGGACCAGCGATGGGATCCCACCCTGACCAACCTTCGCGACTTGGCCGAAGCCTGGGGCATTAAGGTCATTGAATTGCCCTCGTTCAGCCAAAGTGGCTCCCTCTCCGACGAGGATAAAAAACGGCTTCGGAGTGAAGTAATTAAAGTCCTGACCGGTTAAGGAGGCCCTATGGTCATAATCAATTTCTCCCACCCCCTCACCGAGGAGCAATTAGCCCAGATAGAGGCGCTCGCAGGCCAGAAGGTGGAGCGGGTCATGGAAATCCCCACGCAACTGGACCCGGCGGCGCCGTTCGCTCCGCAGGTGGCGGAGCTGGCCGATAAGGTGGGGTTCTCCCCACGAGAGTGGCAGACTTTGCCCATCCTAATCAACCCACCCTCCCTTAATTTCATCGCTGTTGCCTTATTGGCCGAACTACATGGGCGGATGGGTTACTTCCCAACCATCATCCGGCTGCGCCCTGTGGCCAATGCGACACCCCCTCGCTTTGAAGTCGCCGAGCTAATCAACCTGCAAGCCGTGCGCGATCGGGCAAGGGAGCAGAGGAAATGAGGGAACGAAGGGAAATCCTGAACTTTTTAAGAGCCTTCCTTCAGGGCGCCGAGCCCACACCGGAACTGCTGCTTGCCTTCTTCCTGGGCCTAATCGTCGCTAATGTTTCAGCCCAGTTGCTTTACGACTTTATTATGGCGCCCGAAGCCTGGCCTCACTTGTGGCGACCTATTTTGATAATCATCCTGTTTACGGGTCTAGCTTATTTCCTTTACTGGCGTGACCGGCAGCGCGTCCGTACCATGCATGTTGATGTAAACGAAAACCGACGGGCTCCGCCTCATGCGGGCATGATCTGGCTCTTCGGGCCGGGCCGGTTTTACCACTTGCTCTTCGCCCTTGAGCACCACCAGAAAGGAGGAGGGGCATCCCATTGCTGGTTAGTGATGCAGAATACCGAACCGGTCCAGAAGACATATAGCCAACTCCTCCAACAATTGCCTGGAAAGGGGCTAAACACCCAATTGCACCCCGTTTATATCCCCCAACTGGAGGCCGGAGATGCCTACCAGGCTGTCCGGAGGGTCTTTGAGGAGGAAGCTCCTAAGGTAGGCTTGAAACCGGAAGACGTTATAGCCGACATTACCGGTGGCCTCAAGCCTCTGACTGCCGGAATGATTCTGGCTGCCATCACCCTTGACCGTGCCCTGGAATACGTGGAGAGCGAACGAAACTCCCAGGGTGAGCCAATCCCTGGCACCCTTCGTGTTGTATTGGTAGACCTTAATTTCTACGTCACCCGGAGGGGATAATCTTGCTCCTGGCAGCCGTAATCTTCCTTTCCCCTCTCTACCCGGCAACGATCTCTGCCAACCTGGGGCGGGCGGTCCATGCCTGGTTCCTGGGGCAAGTGCAGCGGGCCGACCCCGCCTTGGCCGAGCGTCTCCACGAGCCCAACCGCCCTCGCCCTTTCACCGTCTCCTCCCTCCGGGGCGTGGGGCCGGCCACAGAAGGGAAGATAGCCCTCACGCCGAAGCGGGATTACTGGCTGCGGGTGACCAGCATGGAGGCAACGCTCTCCCGTTGCCTGCTGGAGCGTATTCTCCCGGCCTTGCCTTCAGAGATAGAGCTGGCGGGGGCAACTTTCAGGCTGAAGGGGGCAACTTGTGACCCGGCGGAGCATGCCTGGGCCGGGCAGACAACTTACGAGGCGCTGGTTAAGGAATACCTGCTAAGGACGGGGAAAGTGGAGCCCAGGCTAACCCTGCAGTTCGCCTCGCCCACCACCTTCCGGCGGACAGCGGCGAACTCAAGCCTGACTGATAGCGAGGGGAAGGCTTACAAGGTTGCGGGGCACAACGTTCCTCTGCCCTTGCCCGGCCTGGTCTTTGACAGCTACTTACAGCGGTGGAACGCCTTCGCCCCGGTGGCGTTCCCACTGGAGGTGAAGCGGTATGCTGAAGAGTGCGTGGCAATAAGCCGCTACCGCCTTCAGACCGTGTTGGTGGAGTTTGGGGAAGTGCGGGAGGTGGGGTTTGTGGGGACCTGTCGGTTCACCGCGCTGGTTCCCGACCCCTACTGGCTGCGCCTCTTGCACCTTTTGGCAGCCTTTGCCTTTTACTCTGGCACAGGCCACCACACTGCCCGGGGAATGGGGCAGACCGGGCGTGTCCCCAATTTGTCGAGCGAGGTTCGGATAGAGGGGTGAGGCGGGGGAGGGCCGGGATGGGCCGAGGCCCGGAAGGGGATCTTCCCGATTGCACGCGGTGGGAATGGGAAGAGC
>Ga0079995_1033780_pt1 | contig 10098 bp, 9 predicted proteins | sample FaiFalFF_MnMetaG_2_FD_69198 | JGI IMG/M metagenome (GOLD analysis project Ga0079995, IMG submission 69198) | Freshwater microbial communities from Yellowstone National Park, Wyoming, USA - Fairy Falls C (FF_Mn_C) (SPADES assembly) (version 4) | ecosystem: Environmental > Aquatic > Freshwater >... | reverse complement strand
AATGCCAAACCATTTCACTTAGCAATAGCAGAAATAAACAAAGATGGGAATTTAATTAGTTATAGAAGAATAAAACTTGGACACTTAAACAACTTCTCAAAAAATAGAAAGGAATATGAAGAATGGCTAATAGCACATAAAATAATAAATTTAGCAAAAGAGAAAAACAAAGCAATAGTAATAGAAAATATAAACAATTTACCAAAAGGAAAAAGGGGAGATGGAAAAAAGAAATTAAGAAAAGTTTTGTTGAGATTTTCATATGAAAGGATTTTAAACAAGATAGAGAGGTTATGTTTATTAAATGGAATAGAAATAATAAAAGTTAATCCTTCTTACACATCTATATATGGCAAATTAAAGTATTCACCACAACTAAACATAGATAAAGACATAGCGGGTGCTTATGTAATAGCAAGAAGAGGATTAGGATTAAAAGAAAAAGTTCCTAAAAACTACAAAAGATTACTAAATGACAAAAAGTTCTTGGAATATCTAGAAAAAAGCTTAAAACAAAGACAAGAAGAATTAGAAGAGAAATTAAAGAAAGAAACTAACAAATACAAACAAAATCCAATAAAAGTAGAAATAAACAGAATAAAAAGAGACTTAAAATTGATAAAAAGCCTTCAAAGTGAGCCAGAGGGATTACTGGGAGCCTATGGAAGGAATCTCAGTAATCAAAAAAACCTCTGGCAAGCTTTGGAGGTAGCCCTAACAACACTTCTCCCTGAGAAGCGATGCTTCTCTCCCTTAAAAGCAATACTAATTGAAGGGAAGTGGGAGAGGGTTGTTAGTAGGTTAGGTCTCTTGTGCTTTGGGAGGCCGAAATAATTATTGGACAAAGCAGAATTGAAGTGATAATTTATCATTTTTTAAATGATAAATAGCATTTTCAATATCTTTTGTTAAATTTCTATCTTCATCTATTATTTTTATTGGATGGCTTTTGTGATTTCTTAATTCTTCATAAATTTCCCTTAATTCTTTTGGAAGATTTTTATAATTTTCTGTTAAATACAACGCTTGAAGTGAAGCAATTAGCTCATAAGCAAAAATATAATAACATTTTTTAACATTTTCAAAAAGATATAAACTTGAATTTGAGCTAAATGAAACAACATCTTCTTGAAATTCGCTTGTAGTTATATTATCAATTGAATAAGGATAAAAATTCATATTATTTAATAAGCTTGCTTGACTTACTTGGAACATCATAAGACCACTATTTAAACCTGGTTCTTTTGTTAAAAAGTTATATTCTTTTAATAATTGAAATGTTCTCCTTTCTGAAATATGACACATTTTAATTAAATTCATATTTAAAAAATCTGAAAGAAAGGCAATTTCTTGACCTTGAAATAAACCAGATGAAATAACTTCATCATCAACAATTACCGGATTATCTGAAACACTATTTAATTCTTCATTCGTTTTTTGCTCAATAAATTTTAAATTATCATATATTGCACCATATATTTGAGGAAAAGTCCTAAATGAATAAGGGTCTTGAATTCTATTACCTTCAAGATTTTCAGCATATTTATTTAAAATTTTTAAAATTTCAGAAAAACCTTCACTTTTATTCAATTTTGATAGCTTTAAATTATAATGTTTTTTATTAGCATTAAAAGCATAAGCGGAAAGAAGAAAAATTGTAATAGATTGCTTAAAAATTCTAATAAATTCATTTAAGCTTATTGATAAAAGTGCTTTACTAAATTCAAGTCCATTTATTAGTGAAAGTCCCTCTTTTTCCTTTAAATTTAAAGGCTCTATATTTAAAATTTTGTGAGCAATAAGTGAAGGATAAAATGATTTGTCTAAATATACATAACCCTCACCAATAAGTGTTAGTGCCATATGAGATAAAGGAATTAAATCTCCACTTGCTCCAACAGAGCCATATTTTGGAATTACAGGATAAACTTGATTATTCAAAAAAAATAATAATCTATCTATAACTTCATATCTAATGCCACTATATCCAAGACTTAAATTATATAACTTTAAAAATAAAATTGCTCTTGAAATTTCTCTTTCTAATTCTTCTCCAACACCAACCGCATGAGATCTTATTAAATTTAATTGTAGTTTTTCAGTTTCATTAACAATTTTATAAGCTAATTTTCCAAAACCTGTATTAACACCATATATAATTTCATTGTTTTTTATCTTTTCTTCAAGGACTGCCCTTGTATGTAGAACTCTTTGTTTTAATTTTTCAGATATTGAAATTTCTTCATTTGAATTGGCAACCTTATAAATTAAATTATGGTCAATTTTCTCATCTAATAAAATCATTTGGAATATCTAAATTTAAGAACATATTCTGGATCTTTAAGAGATTCAAGAGCAAGCATTGTTGCTTTTAATAAATTAACGGGATTTGTTGATTTTCCAAGAACTTTTGTTAAAACATTCTTATAACCTGCCATTTCAAGAACTGCTCTAACAGGTTGGCTTGCTATAATTCCTGTTCCTGGTGCTGCTGGTTTCATAATTAGTTTTATAGCACCGAATTTAATATAAATAGGATGAGGAAGTGTTCCATTTTTTATCACCACATCTTTCAAATTTTTTCTTGCTCTTCTTACTGCTTTGGCATAAGCTTCTGGCGTTTCAGCAGCTCTTCCATGTCCTATTCCTACTTTTCCTTGACCATCACCCACAACAACCCAAACATGCATTCTAAATGTTCTTCCACCAGCTCTCATTTTTGCTGTTCTTTTTATAACTACAACAGTTTCTCTTAAACTTTCCATTTTTTTATCCTCCTATTTTTGAAAATTTTAAAGTATCAAGAATCCAATAAATTATTGTTCTAACACCAAAACCTGTTGCTTCAATTTCATTATTATAAGCCACACCAGCAATGTCAATATGAGCCCATTTATTGGGTTCTTCTACAAACTCTCTTAAAAATAATGCTGCAAAAATTGCTCCACCCCACCTATCCCCCGTATTTTTTATATCCGCAACTTTGCTTTTTAGCTTTTGAGCAATTTTTTCATCTAAGGGCATTAACCAATAATTTTCTTCTGCTAAATTTCCATAATACTCAATTTTCTTATATAAATCTAAATTTGGTGTAAAAACACCTGCCCTATATTCTCCAAGAGCAACAACAATAGCTCCTGTTAATGTTGCAAAGTCTATAATATAATCTAAATGTTTATAATGTTTTGAAACATAAGCTAAAACATCCGCAAGTGTTAATCTACCTTCTGCATCAGTGTTAAGAATTTCTATCGTTTTACCATTATATGCTTTTACAACATCACCCGGTTTCATAGCTTTACCCGAAGGCATATTCTCACATGTAGCAAAAAATCCATGAATTTCAATATCTTTTAGTTTTAATTTTCCAATTATATCAAACAATCCAAGAACAACTCCTGCACCTGCCATGTCAATTTTCATATCTAACATTCCTTCATAAGTTTTTATATTCAATCCACCACTATCAAATGTTAAAGCTTTTCCAACAATAGCAATTTTTAATTTTGGATTACCATTTTTATATCCTATATGAACAAAATAAGGCTCTTTATCAGAACCACTTGCAACTGCCAAAAATGCATTAAAACCCATTCTTTCAAGCTCTTTTTTATCAAAAACCTCAATTTCAAAATTATAATTTTTGGCAATTCTTTCTGCTTCCATCTTTAATGTCTCTGGATATATTTTATTTGGTGGCTCATTAACAAGGTCCCTTGTATAATTAACACCTTCTGAAATAATTTTTGCTAAATTATTATCTTCATTTTTTGAAATTATAAAATAATCAACATTAAAATCGTTAGCTTTTGACTTATACTTATCAAATGAATAATGTTGGTAGTAAAGTTCTTCAATTGCGAATAATATATTTTCATCACTTTTAAAATTTAAGAGAACCTTTTTAAACTTAAAATCTTTAACAATTTTTGAAACTTTTCTTATATAATCGCGAACATTTGTCCATTTTATAAGAAATGTTTTTGGCTCAACAAATAAGAAATCATTTTCAATATCAGCAGGCTCAAATATAGCATTATATTCAATATCTTCCTTTTCTTTTAAAATTTTTATATTAATCATAGTGAAAAGTTTAAAGTTCAAAATAAAATGCATTGTCTAGTAATTCTGAAACTATTTATTTTACTATATTTTTCCCACCCACCCTATAAATAAGCCTTACGCTTAAAAATACGCATTTTTATGCCTTGAAAATGAAGAATTCCATTACATTTGATTGTGTTAAACTATAATTAACAATCAACAACTCCTCACCTTCCCTCAAAGAGTCTCTACTATAATTTGTCATTCCATATTTTGTTTTCCATTCAAAGATATAAAAGTTATTCTTGTAAAGGGATTTTATATAAGGATTATTATCGTATGTAATGATAATTTTATGATGAGTTTTCAAAACATTTCTATATAACCTTTCATGATCAAAGTTAATATGTAAATCCCCCCTTTTACCATATAGTTTTGATTCTTTGCTTGAATAATATGGCGGATCAAGAAAAATCACAACATCTTTTCCTTCCATAAAAAGAAATTGCTCATAATCGCCATGATATATTTCAATTCTTTGTAAAATTTTGCTAACAGCTTTCAACTTTTCAATACTTGAATAAGTAAATCTTTTTTGAAAAGCAGATTCCGAATAGCCTCCACTATGAACTGTGCCAGAGAAACTTATCCGGTTTAAAACATAAAAATCCACTGCTATTTGAAAAGGATCTGTTAGGCTCTCTCTTCTTTCCAATATCTCGTAAAATAGTCTCTTTCCATCTTTGTATGTATTTTTTATACGCAATAATTCTTTTATTAGTTTGTCGGGATTTTCCTTTAACTCTTTCCAAAAACAATACAAGTCATAGTTTATATCTGATATTATGTATCTTGCATGAGGTTTTATTTGAGCCCAGTACAATGTTATACTTGCCCCTCCACACATTGGCTCCCTCAACTCTTTAAAATCAGGGAAGAATTTAGCAAGAAACTTAACTACCTTTGATTTTCCTCCAGGATACCTTAAAGGAGATTTGACTAAGTTAGCCATACCATACCTCAAAGTTATTATCTTTTGATTCTTTAAGAAGATTTTCAAAAAACTGTTTTCTTTTCCCATCCCTTAGAGAACTTATAACTTTGTCAATTTTGGTAGTTTGAGTTGTTTCTGATGTAAGCCTTAAAACTGCTCTATGACTTACCTTTTTACCTTCCAAATAAAGTTCATCTATGCATTGGTATAGCATAACCTTAATTAAACCATCTTTAATATCATTTACACCTGGTAAGGACGAACTCTTGGAGTGCTTACTCTCTATTAAATAAACTATATTTTCTCTAATTTCAACTTCATCAATAGTAAAGTAATACAAGCCACCCAAGTAGTTTTCAATAGTTATGGACGCTTTTTTCTCAGATCTTATTTTTTCCTTAGGCTGTTTAGTTTTTACCTCCCTCCGCTGTGCTTTTTTTGACCTGTCCCTAGATAATGCTATAAAATTCTTTATGCTTCCTTGGATTTCTGAATAATATTTATCAATACCTTTTGGATCGTGAATTTTTACACCAAGAGTTTTACTTAGCATTTGGTAACATTCTTTAACTTTCTTAACTATTTTTAGGAAATTACCCTTCTTAAATTCTTTCATATTCCAGTGTAGTGCATCAGATTTATAATAAGCCAATTCCTTAAGTTTGTGATGTATGTATTTAAGGTTAAACTGCTGATTAGAAAATTTTACCTTGTTTTTTATTTGTCTTTTACTTGCTCTGCAGTAATAAGCTGGTATAACATATATACCCAACAAACTCAATAGTGATATTGTGTCCCACTGTAGAAAATCCCTATCTCCATCTATTCCCTCGTCCTTTACTACTGGGATTATAGCAACCTTCTTTGAAACATCTTGAGACATAATATCGTATATTCTCGCGTAAGGATAGCTTCTTGTCCTTTTTGGAGATACCCATCTACAAACAGCCAGCTTATATCCATCTATATTTATTAGAAATTTTGAAGGAACATCAGATAAAATTTTCCCAACTTCTTTTAGTTGAATTTTATTATAAATTTTATAAGATAAACCTCTTTTTATTCTACCGAACAACTCTAACATTTGAGCTATAATTTTAAAGTATAATTCTTCTCATTCTTATAAAACCAAAATCTAATTAAAAAACTACTTAAAAAGACAATTTCCATTTATTGTCAAATAAGCAAAGTAATTAAAAAGCTCATCATTTGAAACTTTTAAAAATTTTTCAATTTCTTTTAGAGAGCTGTCTCTCATTTCGTTTAAGGCATAACAAGAAATATATCTTATTGAAAATAAACTATCTTTAAGATGTGGAATTATGTGAGGAATTGAAGGATAATATCGTAATTTTCCAAGTGATTGTATAGCTCTAAATCGGACAAGTTCATCTTCATTATCAATATATTCAAGAAGATATTTTCCATAATTACTATCATTTGAATTTCCTATTGCTCTTATAATAGATGATAAAATGTGAGGTTTATCATCATACCTACTTAATAATTGCCATAAAACATCTGTAATTTCTTTAACCTTCCATTCATTTACCAAATACAAAGCATCTTTAACCTTTAAAGTGTCATTTGAAAGTAAAACAAATTTTAAATATGGAATTGTCCTCTGATAATTATCCATAAACATGTCTCTAATAGCTCTAAGTGAAAATCTATCCCTTTTACCAATTTTATTATTAAATAGCCAAGGGACAACTTGTGGGCATTTTTTCAAACTATCCCTTGCAATATCAACTTTTTTAACATTTTCACCTGCTCTCCATAAACTTGCAGTTTTCCATAATCTTTCCATTAAACTATCAGAACAAGATATAAATAAAATTATCATATTGGTGGAAATTCTGTTGTCCATTTAAAATTCTTTATAAATTCTTCTTTTTCCATTTTAGCAACATCACAGAGCTTTAAAAGAAATTCTTCGTTCTCAAAATCTTCCTTTTTAAGTCTAATCATATAATGGTAAGCAGATTCATATACTTCACCTTTCAAATCAACATATCTTATTTTAACTTTATCATCTTTTATAAATTCATTTATATCAATTGGCTCTATTTTTTCACCTCTTAATGTAATAACTGCGCAGTGGATATTATTATCAGATAGTAAAAATTTCACAGCACCATATCCAAGTGTTATAGTATAAGAAACATCAAAAGCAATAGGATGAGCATTTCTTAAAACATACCCAATATTTTGAGGAATAATTCTTATATTTATATTTCTTTTTTTAAGTCTATTTTCAATTTCATTTGCTAATAATTCAGCAAGAGGAAATTCAGAGATTGAATGATAATGTTCTAAATTTAAATTTTCCAATTTTAAAGACAAACCTTCTGCTAAAATAGCAACACCATAAGGCTTATTATATGCTAAACGTTTAATAATTGAGCCTTCTAAAATATCTAATAAAAGTTTTAAAGGAATTTTTTCATAATTTTGAAATTCCTCTGGAATAATTGTTAAAGTTGCTCCTGAACTCTTACCAATACCAATTGCTAAATGTCCTGAACTTCTTCCCATAACTTGAACAAAAAACCATCTTTTTAAAATTTTAGCATCCTCTATTAAATTTAAAACAAGCTCCATACCAAGATTTCTTGCGGTTTCAAAACCAAATGTTCTACTACTTGGTGGAAGAGGAAAGTCATTATCTATGGTTTTTGGAATGTGAGCAAATTTTATTTTTTTATCCTTATCAAGTTTTGATATTTTATATATCATGCTTGCTGTTCCATCTCCTCCAATTGATACAAGATAATTTATGCCCGAATTTATTAAACTTAAATATGTATTAAAAACTTCTTCATCGCTTGAATTTCCTCTTGATGTTCCTATTATTGAGCCACCATAATAATGAATTCTACTAACATCTTCAATTTCCAAATTTTTATAAACAATTTCTTTTTTACTTAGATGAGAAAACCCATCTAAAAAACCAATAACTTCTAAATTTCTATTTCTTGCTTCTATTACAACTGCCCTAATTACTGAATTTATTCCAGGTGCTGGTCCTCCCCCACATACAATACCAAGTTTTTTCATTTAAGCCTATTTTCAAAAATTTCATCTGCTACAATAGCAGGACTTTTATTTGTTCTATTCACAATTTCAAAAATTTCATTTAAATTTTTTATAACATTTTCTTTTGTTTTTTCAATAGCAATTTTCTTGGCAGTTTCTTGATCAGTTTGCTTTCCAATTCTTAATTCGTACTCATAATAAACAAGCGTTAAACCTCCAAGATTTATAGCATAATCAGGTGCATATATTATTCCTCTATCTTGTAATTTTTGAGCAACTTCATAATTTTCAATTTGATTATTAGCAGCACCTACAATTGCTTTATGCTTAATTTTTTCAACATTTTTACTATTTATTACTTTACCAAGGGCATTCGGAGAAAAAATATCAAATTCCTTATCAAATATCTCATCAGGTGGAACATATTTTAAATTTTTATATTTGTTTAAGGCATTTTCAACAGCTTTTGGACTAACATCAGAAATATAAATTTGATAACCTTCATTATATAAATGCTCTAAAAGATAACTTCCAACTTTTCCTATGCCTTGAAGTAAAATTGTAGTTTTTGAAGGCTCCTTATTTAAAATTTTTTCAGTAATGTAATTTATAGCGGTAAAGACACCAATGGCTGTTACAGGTGAAGGGTCTCCAAGTCCTCCCATAGATTCAGGCAATCCTACAACATGTTTTGTTCTTTCACTTACAATTTTCATGTCTTCAACACGAGTTCCTACATCCTCTGCTGTTATATAACTTCCTTTTAATTGCTCAACAAAATCTCCAAAACTTTCAAAAAGACTTCTTCTAACATCAGGTAATAGCTCATAAAATTCAGATATAATTACCGCTTTTCCTCCTCCAAGTGGTAGATTTCCAGCAACTGCTTTATAGGTCATACCCCTTGAAAGCCTTAAAACATCTTCAAGAGCTAATGCAGACTTTGCCCTATGATTTTCATAATGATAAAATCTACATCCTCCAAGTGCTGGACCTTTTTTCGTGCTATGAATAGCAATAATAGCTATAAAATTTCCATATATCTCTTTAATATAAACTTTTTCCCATCCGAAAATATCAAGCTCCTTTATTTCCATATACTTCAACCTCCTTTTTTAAAATTTCAGAAAGCTCAATCTCCTTAAATTTCAGGTTAAAAACTTTCTCAAATCCACTAATAATTGAATTTTCAACTAATTTCCTATCTTTTATACCAACTTCTTTATAAATGCTTGTAATACCTTTATCCTTTATACCACAAGGGACAATTAAGTTAAAATGCTCATATATTGGATCAATATAAAGAGCAAATCCATGAAAAGTAATCCAATCCTTAACTGCTATTCCAATAGCACAAATTTTATTATTACCAACCCAAACACCTGTATAATTTTCAATTTGTTTAGCATTTATATTTAATTCTTTAAGTCCAAGAATAATGGCTTTTTCTAAATTTCTTACAAAGTTTCTAATCTCGCTCAATCCATTGATTTTAAAAAATAAATATCCTATCAATTGTCCGGGTCCATGATAAGTTATATCACCTCCTCTTTCAACATAATAGATATTAATACCTATTTGCTTTAAATAATTTTCTGGAACAATCAAATTTTCTAATTTACCTCTTCTGCCAAATGTTATCACAGGCTCATGCTCTAATAACCATAAAGTATTTGGAATCTCTTCATTTTTTCTTAAATTGTGAATAATTTTTTGAATTTCAAGTGCTTCTTTATAATTAACTATCCCTGACTTAATTAGAATAGCATCCAATTTCTGAAAATTTTAAAGGATAATTAAGGTAAGTTTTTTACAATTCAAGCTCATAAGAATTTATAAAAATGATGTTGTTATTTTCAAGAATTTGTTTAATTTTTGGTGTTATTAAATACCCTATCATTATTCTAAATTGCTTGCCTTCAAAATTATTACATTTCTCTAAAAATCCAATAATAGCTTTATTAGTTATTCTTGTTTTAGCCTCTCCAATTATTATAAACTCTTCATTATTCTTCCTTGCC
>Ga0079995_1080254_pt1 | contig 10123 bp, 8 predicted proteins | sample FaiFalFF_MnMetaG_2_FD_69198 | JGI IMG/M metagenome (GOLD analysis project Ga0079995, IMG submission 69198) | Freshwater microbial communities from Yellowstone National Park, Wyoming, USA - Fairy Falls C (FF_Mn_C) (SPADES assembly) (version 4) | ecosystem: Environmental > Aquatic > Freshwater >... | reverse complement strand
AGCAACGCTTTCAAGTCACCTGTGAAGGTTCGTTGGAGCATTTCGTAAGCAGAAGCGCCTTCAGGGAAGGGACGAACCCCAGCATCAACCATGCCTCGTTGGTTAACATAGTCTGTCAAGAACATGACTTGCCGACCTTGGAGCGATTCAACCGCTTTCGCTCCTTGTCCGTGCAAGGCAATCTCCGAAGAAATCAGCACTATTTCGCCGTCTCCGTTAGCATGTGGCGACGAGTTGAGTTCTTGCCCCGGCAATGGGCGGATATGTTCTGTTGCCATACTGGCGAGTTGAACCTTTCGGCTGTCAACGAATCGGACGGTCACGCCCCGTTTTAGCGCTTTTGACACCCTTCGGAAAATTTGCGGGTGCCGATGAGCAAGGTCAACTGCCAAAACCGTTATCGATGATGCACCCTCAAGGCTTTCCAACCCGACCGAATTGAAAGGCAGATAGCCCAACCGCTGAAAGGAATCCAAGTTTGGAGTTCCGAGAGCAACCGCCAACTGGCGGATGAGCCTGTTTTCCTCGTTGGTCAATCTCGCCGAACCCAAAATCCCGATGACTTCGCTACCGTAACGCTCGCTCAACTCTTTAAGGCGCTCAACGATGAGTTTAAGAGCCTCTGAGATTTCAACGGGATGCGTGGTTCCGTTAGGTGAGCGAACGAAAGCGGACTTAACCCTCAACGGCGACCTCAAAAGTTCGCCCGTGCTCCATCCTCTCAGTGAGAGCGAGCCTTGCGTGATCGGGTGGGAACGAAGCGGGAAGGCATTTCCGCCTTCCACTACCAGTCCGCATCCAACCCCGCAGAAAGGACAAACCGTCGTCATCAACTGAGTCATTTGTTCCGTTCCCTGCATGGCGTTTTACCTCCGCCTTGACGAATGTCCAATCCCAATTTGCATTAACCCTCAGGCGAAGTATGTAGGGGATTGCGGCAATTCCCTTTACAGGGAACTCCCTACACGAGGGAACGGGCTTAGGGGCTTCACTGGAGGATTTGCTGAACAACTTCTCCGCTAATCAAACTGCCTCAGGAAGCGCAAGTCGTTCTCGTAAAAGAGCCGAATGTCGTCAATGCCGTAGCGGAGCATCGCTAACCTCTCAACTCCCATCCCGAACGCGTAGCCTTGCCACTTTTCGGAGTCATAGCCGACATTCTCAAGAACTGCGGGGTGAACCATGCCGCAGCCGAGCACTTCAAGCCATCCCGTCTGCTTGCAAACTGGGCAGCCCTTGCCCTTGCAAAAAACGCAACTGACCAAAACTTCGGCGCTCGGTTCAGTGAAGGGGAAGTGATGGGGTCGGAAGCGAATTTGGACCCATTCGCCGAAAAAGCGCTGAGCGAAAGCGTAAAGCGTTCCCTTCAAATCAGCAAAGGTCACATCCTCGTCAACGAGCAAACCTTCAACTTGGTGGAAGACGGGGGAGTGGGTTCGGTCAAAGGGGTCGCGACGGTAAACCCGACCGGGCGAAACAATCCTGACAGGTGGCTGCCTGCTTTCCATCACGCGAATTTGCACAGCCGATGTCTCCGTCCGCAACAAAACTTCTTTGCCCGGCTCCCAGTCACCGACGATGTAGAAACTGTCGTGGTCGTCGCGGGCTGGATGTTCCGGCGGGATGTTCAGCGCTATGAAGTTGTGCCACTCGTCTTCAACCTCAGGTCCCTCAACGACCTCAAAACCCAAGTCGGTGAAGATTGAGCAAATCTCGTTGATTGTCATCGTCAAGGGATGCAATCCGCCGGGTTGCCAAATTCGTCCCGGCAAAGTAACATCTATGCGCTCCCTTTCCAACCGCCGCTGAAGCGCTATCTCCCTGACCTCTTGCTCCCTTTTCAAAAGCGCCTCTTCAAGCCAATCACGCAACGCGTTGGCTTCAGAACCAATCAACCTTCTTTCATCGGGCGGCAATTGGGACAAACTCCGCAAAATCGCGTTCAATTCGCCTTTCCGACCCAGAAACCTGCGCCGAACTTCTTCTACGGCTTCCATTGTCTCGGCATTTCGCAAAGCCTGCTCTGCCTCTTCCTTGAGCCTTTGAACCTGAGCCAGCAAATCCGTCACTTGCATGCTCCAACCCCCAAACCGTTGCGTGTGGAGTTACGAGTTGTGCGTTGAGGGTCATGTGTTTTCCCTTCCAACGCACAACTCAACGCCACCTAAAATGATAACTCACATCCCGCTTTGGTTAAGCCTCAATGACATTTCTTTGCACAGCGTCGCATAGTTTTTGAGTGGTGGGGAACTCAAAAATTCGGCTCACGGTGAAAGCAACCATGATGGAGGTCAGGGCAGAAAACATCGTCAAGTATCTTGGCAAAACTCTTGTGCTCAGAGGCGTTTCGGTTGAAATCAAGTCGGGCGAGTTCTTTTTCGTGTTGGGACCTTCTGGCTGCGGCAAGACGACTTTTCTGCGAGTTTTGGCTGGCTTCCTTTTCCCTGATGAGGGACGAGTCTTTTTCGGTGACCGAGATGTGACTTTTGTTCCGCCCCACAAGCGAAACGCGGCGATGGTCTTCCAACATTACGCTCTCTTTCCGCACATGAGCGTTTGGGACAATGTGGCTTATGGGTTGAGAGTGAGGAAACTTCCGCGAAGCGAAATTGAGCGGCGGGTAAGGGAAGCCTTGAGACTAGTCAGGCTTGAAGGCTTTGAGAGGCGGTTGCCCATGCAACTTTCGGGCGGGCAGCAGCAAAGGGTTGCCCTTGCCAGAGCCATCGCTGTCCACCCAGATTTGCTCCTGCTTGATGAACCCTTGTCCAACTTGGACGCCAAATTGAGAGCGGAAATGAGAGGCGAGTTGAAATCGCTGCAAAGGCAACTTGGGGTCACGACCGTTTATGTCACCCACGACCAAAAAGAGGCGCTCGCTATGGCTGACAGGATTGCCGTCATGAAGGACGGTCAAATCATCCAAATCGGGACGCCGACAGAACTTTACCGCAAGCCGAACTCCCGGTTCGTTGCCGAGTTCCTCGGCGACGCAAATGTTTGGGAGGGTCGCATCAAAAATGTCCACTCTGACTTGGTGACCGTTGAACTGCCTTTCGGCGAACTGAAGTGTCACCCGCCTTCCTTCCCTGTCAGGGAAGGCGAAAAAATCTTGGTGATGATTCGCCCCGAGGCAGTTGCTGTGGAAGCAAATCGCTCGGAAAGCATTGAAACGCCCAACACTTTCACCGCTCGCCTTGAGCAAGCAACTTATTTGGGCGAAGCCACAGAGATAGTGGCTCGGGTTGGTGAAACTTCTGTCAAGGCTTTGCATTTCCGACCTTTGGACGGAGGGTTGCAAAATGAAATCCGGCTCAGGTTCGCTCCCGACGACCTCACCCTTCTCCCTCACGAGGTCGCTTAGGCGCATAAGGCACGAATACTCGCCGACAACTTTGGCTCTTTGGGCTGGACTGTGGCTCGTCTTCATGGCTTTCCTCTTTTACCCCATCGCCTTCATGCTGAAGGGCGCTGTAGTTTACGAGGGTCAGTTCACCCTTGACTTTTTTAAGTTGCTTTTGCGTGACCCGCAATTGGCTGACGCCCTCAAAGGTAGTTTCGGGTTGGCGCTGACATCAACGGCGCTGACATTGGCTTTGGCTGTCCCGATTGCTTACGCGATGGTTCGTTACCGTCTGCCCTTCAAAAGCGTTCTGAATGTGCTTTTGCTTGTCCCAATGATTTCGCCGCCTTTCGTCAGCGCCATTGCCGTCCGAAAACTTTTGGCTCGCTTCGGTCCCATCAACCAACTCCTGATTTCGTTGGGCTTGGTTGACCCGACGAACCCACCGTCTTGGCTTGATTACCCCTTCTGGGGCATCGTCGTCCTGCAGGTGCTTCACTTCCTGCCCATCGCATACCTCAATTGCGTTGCCGCTTTATCGCGCATTGACAGGTCTCTTGAAGAGGCAGCCCAATCTCTGGGCGCATCTGGGTTCAGGCTGTTCAGGACAGTCACTTTGCCATTAATGACACCGGGTCTCTTTGCTGCTGGCAGCCTCGTTTTCATCCTCGCTTTCACTGACTTGGGAACGCCACTCGTTTTCAATTACACGCGAGTGGTGGCGGTTCAAATTTTCCATCGGGTCGAACAAGCCCTTGAAGACCCGACAGGCTATGCAATGGTTTTGCTCGTGATGGCTTTAAGCGTTGCGGTGTTTTGGGCGAGCAAGCGTTGGGCAGAAAGGTGGCAAGTCCAAACAATCCCGAGGGCTGCGGGCGAAACTGGCGAACGAAGTTTGCCGCTGCCCATCACAGCCCTTGTCACCGCTTCAATCCTTTTAGTCACTTTCTTCGCCATCTTGCCGAACATCGCCGTGCTGCTCAACGCTCTCGCCGACCGATGGTTCATGACAATTCTGCCAGACCGATGGACGCTCAGGTATTTCCAGCAACTTCTCGTTTACCCTCTGGCGGCAACGAGCATCCGCAACAGTTTGCTTTACAGTTTGGCTTCCGCTTTGCTTGACATACTGCTGGGTTTAGCCATCGCCTACATCGTCGTTCGCAGGAAAGCGCCTTTGCCCCAATGGCTTGACGGTGCGGCGATGTTGCCTTTGGCAATTCCGGGCATCGTTGTCGCTTTCGGTTATGTTGGTGCTTTCGCCAACACTCCCTTTGACCCGCGCCAAAACCCAGTGCTTTTGCTGATTATCGCCTACGCCATCAGGAGGTTGCCTTACATGGTGCGGGCGTGTTACGCCGGTTTGCAGCAAGTCAGCGAGACCCTTGAGGAAGCATCTTTGAACTTAGGGGCATCACCGTTCTGGACTTTTGTGAAGGTCACACTGCCGCAAATCATCCCGCACCTAATCGCCGGCGGAATCATGGCGTTTGCTTTTGCGATGCTGGAGGTTTCCGACAGCCTAATCCTCGCTTTTGACCAACGCTACTTCCCGATAACGAAAGCCATTTACGCCCTCTCCAACCGACTTGAGGGCGGCGTTCAAATGGCTTCAGCCATGGGAGTTTTGGGCATGCTCGTGTTAGCGGTTTCAATGGCAATCTCAACGAGGTTGATGGGAAGGCGGATGGGCGAAGTCTTCAGAATGTAGCAACAGGAAAGGGAGGGCGAACCTCCCGATAAGCCTAAGCCTTGTTTTGAGGAGGCGATGAAGCCGTGACTCAATTTGCTCGGCTGTTGAGATACCTCAAGCCATACTGGTGGCAGATTGCGGTTGGGCTTTTGTGCCTTTTGCTTGCGACGCCAGCCCAACTTTTCCACCCGCTCGTTTGGAAATTCATCGTGGACGAGGTCATCGTCAACCACAAGGTTGGGCTTTTGGTGCCAGCACTTTTGGTTATGGTCGCAGTTCACCTTGTAGGTGTGGGCTTATCGGCGGCGCGAACTTACCTTCTCGGGGTCGTGGGTCAAAGGTTCGTGTTTGACCTTCGCAACGAACTTTACAGGAAACTCCAAAGCCATTCCCTTCGCTTTTTCCACGAACGGCGCAGCGGCGATTTGATTGCCAGAGTCATCGGGGATGTTGATACGCTGCAGGAGGTCGCCATCAACGGTGTTGACAACATTATCGCCAATGCTTTGCAGTTCATCGGTGTCGCTGCAATCATTGTCGCGTTGAATTGGAAGGTCGGCACGCTTACGCTGTTGCCGATGGCTGGCGTCGCCGCACTCGTCTGGATTTTCAACGCCCGCATCAGGGGACTTTACCGGCGAATCCGAGATAGGCTCGGCGATGTCTCCGCCAAACTGCAAGAGAACCTGCTGGGTATGCTCATCATCAAAGCGTTCGCTCGCGAACTCTACGAACTGCAGCGGTTTGAGGAGGAAAACCGACGATACTTGAACGAAAGCGTCAAGGGAGTTATCGCCCGCACCATTTACTTCCCGGCAGTTTTCACCGTCGGCTTCTTCAGCAGCGTTGTGATGATTGGCGTGGGCGCGATTTTCGTTTTGCGAGGCGAATTCACCATCGGCGGCTTGGTGGCTTATCGCGGCTACTGGTGGCAATTGTTCGCCCCTGTCTTCTCACTTGCCCAAATCAACGAAATGGTGCAGCGGGCAATTGCTTCCGCTTCCCGCGTCTTTGAAATCCTTGACGCGCCCCTTGAAATCACCGACGCCCCAGACGCTATCGAGTTGGCGGAAGTGAAAGGGCACATAGTCTTTGACAGGGTGACCTTTGCCTACGACGACAAGAACATCGTCCTTCAGGATGTCTCCTTTGAAGTCCTGCCGGGACAGAAAGTCGGAATTGTCGGTCCGTCGGGCGCAGGCAAGAGCACAATCTTGGCGCTGATTTTGCGACTTTACGAGCCGCAGGAAGGGCGAATTTTGCTTGACGGATACGACCTGAGGCAAATTAAGCAAGAAAGTTTGCGCCGCCACTGTGCCATCGTCACTCAGGAGCCTTTCCTGTTCAACGATACGGTCAAGCACAACATCAGATTTGGGCGTTTGGATGCTACCGACGAGGAAATTGTTGAGGCTGCAAAGTTGGCGAACGCTCACGAGTTCATTGAGGAACTGCCCGACGGCTACGAGACCGTTGTGGGGGAGCGAGGAGTCAGGCTTTCCGGCGGTCAGAAGCAACGCATTTGCATTGCCCGTGCCTTTTTGGCGAACCCGAAAATTTTGCTTCTTGATGAAGCGACAGCATCCGTTGAGCCGGAAAGCGAAGCGATTATCCAAGCCACTTTGGAGCGGCTGATGGAAGGTCGGACGACCATCATCGTTTCCCACAGGCTGTCAATGGTTCGCGACTGCGACCAAATTTTGGTCGTTCAGGACGGGCGAATTGTTGAGCGGGGAACCCACGACGAGTTGATGGCAAACGGAGGTTGGTATGCCCGCATGTATCGCCTTCAAATGGCGCTGCCCGAATACGAAACGGCAGAAAGCCTCAACCCATTCACCCGACAGAGTAGAAGCAATTGAGGGCAATCACGCATTGGTTTCCAAGAGCCGTGCGAGGATGCGTGAGAGAAGAAGCAAATCGCTCAAGTTCACCCACTCTTCGTCCGAGTGAGCCACACCGAGATGACCGGCACCAATCACAACTGCAGGGACACCGCGCTCCAGATAGTTAACGGCGTCAGTCCAACTCCAGTATCCGATGGCAGTAGGTTCTTGCCCTATAACATCGGCGACGGCTCTCTTGACAATTTCCACAATCGCTTCGTCTTCACCCAAAACGACCGGCTCGGAAACATCGTCAATCCGAACTTCAGCCTTGAATTTCGCCCCGAAATCCTGAACCAGATCGGCTACGGCTTTAGCCGAATATCCGGGCAAGACCCGAATGTCAAGGTTGAGCACGGCTTTGTTGGGGACGACCATCGCTTCGTTGCCTGCTTCCAGTTTGCCGAGAGTCACTAAAGGCGCTCGCTCAAAGAGCGGGTGGCGTTGGTCTGCGATTAAGGGATGAGCCTTTAAGGCATCCGCGAAAGCGACCGCCTTCTCAAGGGCATTGTCGCCCCAATGGGGCACAGACCCGTGAGCAGCCTTGCCGAAGAAAAGGGCGGTGACTTCAACGGCGCCGGCATGCGCAACCACTGGCTTCAGGTCAGTTGGCTCAAGCACAATGACAGCATCGGCATCAAATTGAAGGCTCCTTGAACCCGTTCCGCCACGCTCCTCGTCACAGACGAAAGCGATTTGGCAAGGCGCAGGGGTTTGGGAAATTGCCAAAAGGAGGGCAGCAATTTGCCCCTTGATGTCAACAACGCCCCTCCCAATCAACTTATCGCCCTCTTGCCGAAGGGTGTATGGTTGCGGGTGCGAATAGGCGGGGAAAGTGTCAAGGTGAGCCGAAATCAGCAGCCGACTTTCCCCTCGCTTTGCAATCAAGTTGCTGTATTCGCCAGGAGGGGTCAAAGGGTGTCGCTCGGTCACTTCTTGCTCGGAAACGGTGAACCCGTGAGATTGCAAGTAGTCAGTCAAAAACGGAAACAGCGCTTTCTCGTTTCCAGTAGGCGTTGGCGTCTCAACCAAAATGCGCACCAACTCCAAAAGATGCTGCTCTGCCGTCACATTCGTCACCTCAGAGAGCGCAAAGTGACACAAAGTAAAGAGCGCCAGCGTTTCAGCGCTGACGCTCTTTCCGCGCTAAATCAAGGTGAGACTGTCTACGCTGTTGCTGCTTTCGCTGCCAACGCTTCCTTTGCCTTCTCAGCCAACGCTGCGAAAGCGTCAGGGTCATTGACAGCCAACTCTGCCAACATCTTCCTATTGATGGCGACGCCCGCAAGTTTTAAACCGTGAATGAACTCGTTATACCTGAGCCCGTGCAGGCGGGCGGCAGCGTTGATGCGGACAATCCACCAACGCCTGAAATCTCGCTTCCGCTGTTTCCTGTCACGGTAGGCATAAGCGAGGGCGCGAATCACCGCTTCTTTGGCTCTCCGGAAAACGGTGCTTTTGAGCCCCCAGTAACCTTCAGCCATCTTGAGCCATTTTTTGTGTCGCCTGCGAGTAACTGTTCCCGCTTTCACCCTCATCGTTGCTCACCTCGTGGTGTCAAATTTGACCTGGCAAGAGCGCTTTAACCGCTCGTTTGTGAGACGGGTGAAGTTCCACCATGCGCTCCAAATCGCGCTTTCGCCGCTTGCTCTTTTTGAGCATGTAGTGCTGACCGCCAACCCTTTGGTGGAGCACCTTACCGCTCCCAGTGATTTTGAACCGCTTGGCAGCAGTCCGTTTCGTCTTTGAACTTTTCGCCATCTCACGACCCTCCGTTCAGTGTTTGGCAATTCAGGGAAGTGCAAAGAGGCTTTCTTCGCCTTTCAGCGGCACAAAAGGATAGCACAAAGTTTGGCTTGACGCTACCGTGAGAGCCATTGCGACAATTATCGCCGTCACGAACCTCTATTATCGCTCGCCACTTCAATGACTTTGGGTGTCTCTTGGGCTTGAGGTGATGGCTCAGGATGCGTTTCCGAAACTTGGGGCGATGAGATTTGCGTTGGCTGGACTGGTTGAGCGGTTTGGGATGGTTGTGCTTCAACGGGCTTGGAAGGGCTAACTGTTGGGGCTGCAGGTTTCTGTTTGATGTCCTTACGAGGAGCAAGCACGATAGCGATCACTTTGCCTTGATGACTCAACGGAGTTTCAATGGTGGCGACATGGCTCAAGTGGTTAACGAATTCTTGCAATTTCGCTTCACCCAAGTCAGCGTGAACAGCCCACCTCCCCACAATTTGCATGAAGACGCGAACCCGATGACCCTCCCGCAGAAACTCTTCGGCATTCTTCAGCCGATAAAGTAGGTCGTGCTCGCTCATTTGAGGCGTTAGGCGGATTTCCTTCAGTTCCTTTTGGTGCTTTCTGGCTTCCTTCTCCTTCTTCCGCTGCTGATACTTGAACTTGCCGTAGTCCATGATTCGGCAAACTGGAGGGCGAGCGTGTGGGGCGACTTCAATCAAGTCCAAGCCTTTGGAGCGAGCCAACCTTATAGCGTCCCTTGTGTCCATTACACCGAGTTTTTGACCGTTCTCGTCAATGACCAGCACCTTTGGGATGCGAATTTGCTCGTTCACTCTAAGTTCCCTGCGTTGCTCGTCAGCGATGTCCGTTCACCTCCGAGAAAAATTTTGCATCCAAAGTCACGGCAACGAAATGAAATCAACGACCTTGCACCGTAACTCCGGCAAAAGGTCTCCGCCCGTGATTTCTTCCTCAGCGTGAAGGACATGGACATCGGTTAGCGATTTGTAGACGGTGACAGTTTTTGCTTGAGGGTCAACAAGCCAAACTTGCTTTGAACCGCTCATGAAATACTCGCCAATCTTCCTTCCCAACTCAGCCCAATCTTCGTTGGGCGAAATGACTTCTATTGCCAAATCGGGCGCACCTTCCATGAAACCTTCAGGCAACTGCCCCTCAGGCAAACGCTCCCTCAAAACCAGCGAAACATCGGGAGAACGAATGTTCCCAGTAACCATACGAAATCCCGCACTGGATGCACAAATGACAGCCCTTTGGCGCACGAAGGGACCGAGCAGCAAAATGATGTTCGCCACTATGGCGTCGTGCCTTACGCCTGCGGGCACTTCTTTCGCCTCCCCGTCCACCAACTCATACTTTCGCCCGTCATCGGGAAGCCTCAAAAACTCTTCCTCAGTCATCTTGGGTTTGACAACCGTTGCCTCCGCCATCGCCATCACT
>Ga0079995_1098878_pt1 | contig 10131 bp, 12 predicted proteins | sample FaiFalFF_MnMetaG_2_FD_69198 | JGI IMG/M metagenome (GOLD analysis project Ga0079995, IMG submission 69198) | Freshwater microbial communities from Yellowstone National Park, Wyoming, USA - Fairy Falls C (FF_Mn_C) (SPADES assembly) (version 4) | ecosystem: Environmental > Aquatic > Freshwater >... | reverse complement strand
GCTATTGCTATTGTTAATATACCACCAATAACAGCTAGCTGCGAATGGGTTCCTGCATTAAGGCCAACTATTAGACCGAGAGTTGTTATTATTCCTGAAGTTAAACCAAAGCTGAAACCTACTTTTAAAGAATGTTTCATAATTTACACTTAACTTTTTATAAATTTATCTGCTACTTATTTTTTTAATTTTTAAAGATATTCAAAAATTTTATTAATCGTCAATTTATGTTTTCATTTATTTTTTGTAGCCAATTAGAATAACTCCTAAAACTGCAAATACGCTTCCTGCAATTGCTAAAATAAGACTTGATGGAAAAATAAATTTTACAGAAGGTAATAAATAACTAAACAAAAGCTGAAGTACTATAGAAAATAAACCAGAAAGCGAGCTGACAACTACAGTTAAATATGCTCCAACTTTTTTTAAGCATAAATTGTATGTTAAAACAGATAAAGCACTTATTATTCCTAAAATTAAAAGACTAACAAATGTCAAAATTGATACAAATAAATTTATTTGAAAAAGATAAGTCGGAACTAAAAGTATCAAGCCTTCTATTATAAGATAGATACTTGCCACAATCTTTGCATCAAGTTTCTTTAGAACATCTGTTGCTATTAAAATAGAAATCGCAAAGGCTAACGAACTTAAAATAGCTTCTGTTTCTCCCAATCCAAAACTCAAAGAAAACATAGAAGGATTAAAGAGAAGTAAAAAAATACCAGTAATAATCATAAAGCTTCCTAGAGCTTCAGTTTTACTAATTTTTTCCTTCAAGAAAACAAAAGACAAAAGTAATACAAACAATACTTCAGATGTGTTTGTACTTAGTAACAATTCCTTACTAGCTCCTATTCTAGTTACTCCATCGAGCCACAAGAATAATCCAATAGCACCAAAAAAAGAAGCAGCAAATATTTTGAGTAAATATTTCCTATCAAATTTTCTTAAAGTTTTATTGTATTTGCCATAAATGATTGAAAATAAAATCGTACCACCAATTAAAGCTGGTATAGTAGATACTGATAAGGGATGAACATTAAATGCACTCATAACAGCTTCCGAAAGCACACTGTCTAATGCAATAAGTACAGAGGAAATTAAGGCTATTAACAAATATGTTATCTTCATAATTAAATTTTTAGTATGGAATACAAAAAAATTGAAGCTAAAAATAGTAAATTATTATAGTAGAAAAACATTGATGCAATTTGATATTCCCGCATTTGATTGATGTAAGTTTTCTCGATTTACAAATATGCAAGGTTAGAACTTAAATTTCTAAAGGTTTATAAAATATTATAACTAAAACTTCTAAAAAACGAAACGCGTGGGGAAGATAAAAAATGATTAAGCTGATTATTTTTGATGGAGAAGAGTATTATATTCAGCAAAAGAAACAGCAAAAGTTTTTGAGAAATAGTATGAAAAATTTCTTAAAAAGTTTAATGTAAATATAGAAAAAAAGGGTAAACTTTGGTTTAAATTTCGTGAAAAAATAGTAACCGGAAAAATTAGTTTGAAAGAAGCTAATAAGAAAATTTATAAAAAACTTGGAATTCCTACATCAAAAGTTAGAGTGTGGCTTAAACAAGATAAAAGAATTTGGTTTAAATACACAAAACTAAACAAATGTATTAAAGAATTTCTATGGAAAATTAGAAAGGTGGGAATAAAAATTGCTATACTTTCCGATACTGTGCATCCGCTAAAATGGAGACTTGAATTTTTTCAAAGAGTTGGTTTAATTAAAGGAAAACATTATGATAAACTTTTTCTTTCAAATTTAATTGGATATGAAAAACCGCATCCAAAAGCTTATCTAACTGTATTAAAATATTTCAAAGTGAAGCCTGAAGAAGCTATTTTTATTGGTCATGATAAAGAAGAAATGGAAGGTGCTAAAAAGCTTGGAATAAAAACAGTTAACTTTAATAGATTTACACTAAATTCCTTGTATAATTTTTAAAAAAAATAAAGTGAAGTAAAAATATTTTTGCACATTTTTGTCTCCAAATCATTTTAAAAGTTTATTTGATGATGAATGGTTAAATAAAAATTGAATGAAATTTTTTGTTTAACAAATTAATTTTATGGAAGAAGAATTAATCAGAAAAGTTTTGGAAATTTCCAAATTTAAAGAATTAAATCCGATTCAGAAAGAATCTTTAAAAAAAGGCTTATTAGAAAGAAAAAACTTGGTAATTGCAACACCAACAGCAAGCGGTAAAACTCTTATTGCAGAAATTGCAGCATTAAATACTTTTTATAAAAAACTTGGTAAAACAATTTATTTAGTTCCTTTGGTTTCATTAGCAAATGAAAAATTTAATGAATTTAAAGAAAAATATGAAAAACTTGGAATTAAAGTTGCTATGTCAATTGGTGATTATGACGATTCTGATCCTTGGTTAGCTGGATATGATATCATAATCTTGTCTAATGAAAAATGCGATTCATTAATTAGACATGGTGCAGAATGGATTAGAGATGTCGGTTTAGTTGTTTGTGATGAGATACATATGTTAACAGATATTTCTCGTGGACCAACTCTTGAAATTATTCTAACTAGACTTAAAGAAATAGTACCAAATGCTCAATACTTGGCTCTTTCTGCAACTATAAAAAATTGTGATGAAATAGCAAAATGGTTAAATGCAGAATTAGTAACTTCTGATTGGAGACCTGTTAAATTGTATCAAGGTGTAGCATATCCATGGAAAATAAAATTCATAGAAAAGGAAGGATACGAATTAAATCCAAATTTACCAATAGAGGCAGCGATAGTTGAAAATACTTTGAATTTGAGAAAACAAGCACTTTTATTTGTTGCAACTCGAAAAAATGCAGAAAGTTTGGCTGAGAGGTTATCTGAGTTTGTTAATCAAAAATTGACGAAAAATGAGAAAGAAGAACTTAAGAAGTTAGCTGATGAAATTGAAAATGTTTTAGAATCTCCAACAAAACAATGCAAGAAAATTGCAAAATGTGTAAGAAGTGGAGTTGCTTTTCACCATGCTGGGCTTCTATACAAACAAAAATCTTTGATTGAAGAAAATTTTCGAAAAGGATTAATTAAAGTAATAGTTGCAACTGTAACTTTGGCTTATGGAGTTAACTTACCTTCTTTTCGCGTAGTAATGAGAGATTTAAAAAGATACTATCCTGGAATAGGAGCAGAATTTGTTCCTATATTAGAAGTTCAACAAATGTTTGGTAGGGGAGGGAGGCCAAAATACGATTCTTTTGGCGAAGGAATAATTTTGGCAAAAAGCGAAGAAGAAGCAGAAGAATTAACTGAATATTATATTCATGGCGAACCAGAAGAAATAACTTCAAAACTTGCTGTTGAGCCTGTGTTGAGAATGCATGTCTTGGCTTTAATTGCTACTGAATTTTGTAAATCTAAAAAATCTTTAGTTGACTTTTTCTCCAAAACTTTTTTTGCTTTCCAATATGGAAAAATTGATGAAATAGAAGAAAAACTAAGTGAAATTTTGAATTTGTTGAAAAAATGGAAATTCATTGAAATAAAAAAAGATAAATTAATTGCAACTAGGATTGGAAAAAGAGTTTCTCAACTTTACATTGATCCATTAACAGCAAGCATATTTATAGATTCTTTAAAAAAAGCAATAAAAAAAGAAATAGAGCCATTTAGCTTTTTACAAGTAATTTGCAGTGTTCCTGAAATGAGACCGTTGCTTTCTGTTAGAGTTTCGGAATCAAGTGAAATAGAAAAATTCATATTGAAAAATAAATCGCTATTTTTACAAAAAGTTCCTAAGTTTGAAGAATGGGAATTTGAAGAATTTATGAAAACTGTTAAAACTGCTTTGATGTTTGATGCGTGGATAAATGAGGCTAGCGAAGATGAAATTTTAACTAAGTATAAAGTTGCTCCTGGAGAATTGAGAAGCAGATTAGAAATTGCAGATTGGTTAGTTTATTCTTTGCATGAATTAGCTTTGCTTTTAGGATACAAAGAAATTTTAAAGCATATTAGGAAATTGAGAGTTAGATTACAATATGGAGTAAAAGAGGAGCTTATTCCATTAGTAAAGTTGAAAGATATAGGCAGAGTACGTGCTAGGATTCTTTGGAAAAATAATCTTAGAAGTTTAAGTGATTTGAGAAAAATTCCTTATGAAGCTTTAAGCTTAATTATCGGACCTAAAATAGCTAAAAGTATTAAAGATCAAGTAGAAGGGAAAGAGGTTAAAGAAAAGAAGGAATTGCAAACGACACTTGATAAAAAAATATTTTAAAATTTAATAAAAGTTTGAAGTTTTCTTAATTGAAGATTTTATTGAAGTTGAGGTTGAATTAGTTTAAGTGGTGAGGTATTAATAAAAATAATAGAGGAGTTTAAATACACTTTAAGTTAAGTTTTATTTTAAATTCAGTTCAACATAAGTTAAATTTCTATACCACATATCAATTTTCTCTTCGGGATCAACAACAATAGTTAAATTTTTGCTGCCATAAGGTATTTTTAAATTTTTCAAATAACCTAAAAAACTACTTCCTGGAAGAAGATTAGCTATACTTACTTTAGCAATATTTTTGTTATCAGAGTAAATTTTTACTTCTGTTTCCGGAGAAACAACTAAACCAACATTTTTTACAGTAAAGTTTAAATCTAAATAGCCATAATGAACAAATGCAGAGATGTTATATAAATGAAGCTGTGCTTTCGGTTCTAATGAATAAAGATTTTCTAATGTTCTAATTTCATTTTGGCTTATTTTCCTAGAACAACTCTCATAAGGATACATGATGTCTAATGGATTATCTGTATGATCAAAACCAAGAACATGCCCCAATTCATGTAAAGCTCTGTTAACATCTATACATTTAATTCCAGCGGGCAGTATATTTGCTATTGCCTTTATTGTTAAATTGAAAAAACCAGTATCTACAATTTCAATAGGTCCACCTTCGCCTACTTTTCTGCTAGTAGTATTAGTAATAGTTAAATTTTTACTCCAACTTACAATAATCTGAGCATCAGACTTGTTTAAAGTTCTAACAAACGATATTTTTCTATTAGTTAAATTGCTCCATATATCAAATGCTTCCACACTATAGATATACCTAATATGTATGGTGTTTCTTACACGATAGCAGTTGGTAAATCTCAGATTGAAAGCGAGTTTGCAGTTTCGCCAAATCCGATACCAGTTCCATTAAATAAATAAGCTTTAGTTTTTATCATCAAAAAAGTTAATTAAACTACTTTTGGAAAGCTCAGTTATAAGTGTATAATTTTGTTAATTTTCTTCTTTTTGCTTAAAATCTTGATTTTCTATCAAAATCTATTTAATTTATATTGTTGTGAATATTGGTAATTGTTTTATTTTTCACAGTTATTTTTAGCTAGAAGAAATTTGACTTCAATTGAGAGATTTAAATTTAAGATGGTTTGGGTATTGTTAATTATAGTGAAAATCAAAAATTTAGCAAACGAGGTGAATTAAATGTTAACAATAATTTTACTCCCATCGTTTCAGAAAAAGTTGGAAGAAATAAATAAAGCACATTTAAAAATAATTCTCAAACTCATTAAAAAGTTGGAAAGAATGGGCAAGAATGCTTTAAAAATTCTAGATGTCGAAGGACATTATTTGTTATGTGAAATGAAGGTAATGAAACCACCTTATAGGCTTTACGTGATAGTTAATCAAAAAACCAATAAGTATTATATTGCTAAATGGGAACATAAAGAAAAACAAAACAAAGTAATAGGAGAACTTAAATATAAGCTTTCTCTAGCTGTTGAGGCAGGTTTAGAAAAGATATTTACTTAGACTTAATTAATGAATTAAGGAATTTTTCTATATCTTTTCCTTTTAAAGTTTTTAGCCTCCCTTCTTCTACAGCTTTTATTTCAGGTAAAAATTTTAGTAGAAGTAATTTATAATACATTTCTCTTGCCATTTCTTCGGCTAAACTATTAGCTATGCTTTTTATTAGCTGCTTCTCGATTTTAACATTTTCAATACTATATGCTTTAGCAACTTCCATATTATCACTAAATAATTAATATTATTTTAAGTTATTAAACTTTCTAAATAAGTATAGAATTTGTTCTTTTTTTTTTGCTTATAACTTATAACTTAAACTTTTTATCATCATTTCTACGTAGATCATTTGTCTTGGTTACATTCACAATTGACGAAATAGGAAGAAATATCAATATTTTTAAAAATTCTTCATCTCGGGGATCTGAACCATCATTACTTGATATAAAATGAAAAGTTTATGAAAAGTGTACAAATTAAAAAATGCTATAATTTAACCAAAAAATTTCGGATTTAATTTACAATATTCTCCTACCTTTTGAACAATTCCTAATTTCTCAAAACTAAGATTGGCTTGAAAGAAAATCTTTTTTAATCTGGACAATTTGATTCCAGTTATTTCAGATATTTCCTTCATGGGAATGAAATCATATTCCTTATTTTTAAACACTTCTAAAGCTTTGCTTTCAGGATAAACTAAACTTAACTTTTCTATTAAATATTCGAAAAAAGCTTTATTTCTCCCCCTTATAATTCTGGGTAAATACTTCAAATCGTCGGAAAACAAAAAGTAATCTGTAAATTTCAATAACAACATATAAAGTCGAAGAGATTGTGGCTTTGTGTTTAAGTTTTTAATCACTACAAGCACTTCTACTGGAATTTCTAAAGAGTTTTTATATGCTAAAGATCTAAAACAGAGTCTTTGTATGTCAGGATTTTTATTTCTTTGACTTACTTCAACAACAATAGGTTTAGTTCCTTCTAAAACTAGATAGTCGGCACGTAAGTTAAAATACGTAAGCGATGGTTGTTCCTTAAAATTTATACTATTTTCTACTTAAAATTTCTTTCACTCGATTCTCTAATTTAGTGCCTGAATCGAAATTTTTTGGAATAGACATATATTTTATTTTGTATACCTAATATAAATACTTTTCGGTATATAATATTCGACCGTAATCTTTATATCTTTAAAAATCATGTTGTTTTTTATGCAGAAATTAAAGACTTCGGTAACCCTTTCGCATGAGATTTTGGCATGGATTGACAATCAAATCAAGAAAAAGCGCTTTGCTAGCAGAAGTCATGCAGTTGAATATGCATTAACAAGACTTATAGAAAAAGAAACTTAATAAAAAATCGGTAAATCTTCACTATTCATTAATGGAAAATAAACCCCTTGCAATGGTTCCTGAAGCCTGAAACTATTCTATTCAATAATAGTATAAGATATGTGACATCTTGATGTTTCACCAGAGATTTGGCATAAAAGTAAAACTATCAATTAATAGAAAATAGACTGTTAATTATATATTTCATTATATATTTTTGTGAGTATAATTATTCGAAAACAACCTTCTCTTCAACTATCTTAGCCTTGCCTCCAATATTCTTAATGAGGGTAGCTATTTTAATTAATTCAGTTAAATTTTCTGATTTCCATATGCTTCTTTGGATAATTTTAGCGTTTATTTTTCTAAGCATTTTGTTGATTTTTTTCTTAAAATAAACTTCTTCTGAGGGAATATCATAAAAAATTAAGTATTCCATGAGGTACATATGTACCTTCTTATATATAAAGATTTATATAGTTGAAAATATATAAATGTGAATATAGTTTTTTAACTACTAGTAAATCTTTTTCCACTCAATTACATGCACTTTGCCACCATGCTCTTTAATGAACTTTGCTATACCTTTTAAATCTTCTAAGCTATCACTTTTCCATATTGATTTTTGTATCATTTTCGCCCCAATTAATTTTAATGCTCTATTTATTCTTACTCTTAAAATTGACTCTTGTCTTGGTATATCAAAAATAATGGCATATTCTACCATAATTGTTTCATATGCACTTATATTTAAATATTTTTCTACTATACAAAATATATTTTTGAGTATATAATTATTTAACAGAGTGAGACTTGTATTAGTATATATATGATTAAAAATATATATTGTAATACAACTATTAAACTTCAACCAAATAATAAAAATTTTTAGAAATCTTACAAATTTTTTAATTGACTGATCTCCAACGCGAAAGTGAGAGTTTAGGAAAGAAATAATTGTGTTCTATTATACAAAAGTGAGAGTTAGTCATTATAGGTTATCTAAATAATATTGTGAGGGTTTGATAAAGTGAGTAGAAAAATTTATATACTAGAAACGCTATAATACTACTTATGAAACTGATTGAAGCGATTAAAAGATTTTTCAATCGCTCTAATCAAATCAATCAAGAATCAATCAGTAATCAATCATATCAATCGCTACAATCGCTCAAATCACAAAATCAAACAATAATTTCACCTCCACCTGAAAATAATTACCCTCAAAAAACTATAGAAATTGAAAAGGATTCACTAACTCTTGGTGTTGCTGCGGGATATACAGGGAGAACTTTAAAAGAAATTGAAAACTCTTTAAATAGAATAGAATCGCAAATGATTACTAAAGATTGGTACTTAGCTCAAGAAGCTCCAAAAATAGAACTATTCAAATCTATGCTAACAACCCTTAACAACATACAAAACAGTTTAAACAATTTATCACTTCAAGCATCGGGTCTTCCTTTACCGATTAAATCACAAATCAATCAAAAAATTGAAGAAATTAAAACCAGCATAAATGAAACTGAAGAAAAAATACTTAATATACTTAAAGAAATGAAAGAAATAAGTTACACTGATCTAGCAAATAAAGCAGGGTTAACAGAATCTGGACTAAGGGGTATATTATCAATACTTGCAAGAAAAGACAATAGAATTAAGAGATTTAAAATAAGGAAGCGCGGATGGGTAAAGTTCATTGATTACGAAACTGATTTAACTGAGCATAGCGCTAAGAGCGATGTGAATCAATAAAAAATTGGTATAAAAACCTGAATCTCCTTTGCTTTACTTAGCCTTTATACTATGTTTCTATGTAATTAAATTCAAAGATTTCCAAAAACTTTAAATAAATGTAAAAACAAATATATTTGTGTCAGGTGACACAATGATAGAAAATAAAGATATTAAAAATGAGATTGAGCACTTAGAAAATATAGGGAGATTATTAGGATATGAAATACATAAAGATTATAATATAGAAACTAATTTAAATACATTCAAATTTGATTTAGCATTTTTCAAAAATAATGAAATTAAAGCAGTTATTAAAGTGGATAATAATATTTCAAATAAGTTTAGAGAAAACTTGAAAAAACTTGAATCTTTAGGATATAAATGCCTATTTTTTTCTAAACATTCAGCAAAAACAATTTCTCCAGAATTACTTAATTTTTTAGTAAATTCAAAAAATCAAATAGAAATCGTTACTAAAAAAAATAAGTATTCTGTGTATAACGATGTTTTATACAAGGTTGTCAAATTTATAGAAAATAATCCAGACACATATGTAAGAGAAATTGCAAGGTCATTAAATATACACATGGAAATTGTACGCCGATGCTTGAAAACCTTATCAGAATTTATAGAAACAAGAGAATTTGCTGACCCACAGTTAAATCTTCCTCAACTTCCAATACTTATTAGATTAAAAGAAGGTTATACTGCAGAGAAGGTAATTAAAGCAATAAATATAATTAAGAAAATTGAATCATTAGATAAAAAAGAGAAGACGAAGACAAGAATGTATTTAAAAGCTATTGATAAAATATATAAATAGTTCCTATAAATTTTTGAAGATCTGCTTACCTATTTTAAAAAATACCTTGAAATTTTCTTATAAAAATTAACTATCTTGTAGGCTTTTGAGCCTTCTATTTCCCATGGAAAATAAAGCCTTTTATCTTTATAATTAAAGTTAATTTCAAATTCTGCCCTTCTTTTTAAATACTCCCTTTTCCTATGTTTTAGCCACATCAGAGAAGCGGTACCATAAATAATGCTTCCTCCTATACCACCGATTTTAGCTAATAAATCAATAAGACCATATGATTGTAACAATGAAGCTATTCCACCTGGATTAATTGTATAGAATAGCACAGAAGCTGTAAAAACACTATATTGAAAGCAAACATTTATAATATTCATATAAATTCCTTTCTTATCACCAAATAGAGTAAAAATTGTGTGCTGTTTTCCATCTTCTTTCA
>Ga0079995_1064959_pt1 | contig 10135 bp, 10 predicted proteins | sample FaiFalFF_MnMetaG_2_FD_69198 | JGI IMG/M metagenome (GOLD analysis project Ga0079995, IMG submission 69198) | Freshwater microbial communities from Yellowstone National Park, Wyoming, USA - Fairy Falls C (FF_Mn_C) (SPADES assembly) (version 4) | ecosystem: Environmental > Aquatic > Freshwater >... | reverse complement strand
TCTGGTGCGACTTCACCGACAAGCTCTATGGCCGCGCCCCCTACCCCGACTGCCGCCTTCTGGGGGGGATGCGGGCCTTCCGGGCGGTGAAGGCGGCCTTCGAGCGCTTCTGGTTCGCTAGAACTCATCCCGAAATAACCCTCAAGAGGATGAGGATGCAGGCCAGGAGCAGGAAGGCCAGATAGATATGAGCCCTCCGCTCCCAGCGCACCACCAATCGCCGGAAGTTGCCCAGCCAGGCGAAGGCCCTCTCCACTACCCATCGCTCTCGGTAGCCGGAGAGGAGTGGGCCCTATGCTCGTGCAGGTGAGGGGCATCCTCAGGGAGAGGCCCGAGGATGGGGGGACGAGGCCCTTTCGGCTGTGGCAGGGGCTCGCCAGGGCCCGCCCCGAGCCCCATAGCCCCCTGGGCAGGCTCAGGGGCCTGCTCCTGCGTCTCTCGGAGGGCTGGGAGGGCTACTGTCCGCATCGCCGTGACCCCCGGGCGCCCAACACCCTCGTCCCAGCGAGCAGGCCATAGGCCGCTTCCGCATCCGGGCCGAGGCCAGGTGGGGCATCCAGTCCTGGGCTGGCCTGGAGGCGGCACTAGCCTCCCCCACCTCAAGGTGGCCTAGAGGCGTCCAGGCCTATACGAGGTCCAGGGCGCCAGCGTTCACCCCTTCCTGCCCAAAAGTCGCCAACCGTACATGTGACAGCAACTTGCACCACCCCCTCTTAACATCGGGAAGGGGGCGTGTCTAGCATCTTGGCAGCTAGTGAATCCTCAACGTGAGGGAAGAGGCCATGATAGAAGGACGCCTTGGGCGCTTGCCCATAAGGCTCTTGGCCCTGGTTGGTGCCATCCTCGTTTTGCTCATTGCCATGGGCCGCCCTCCCGCTGGGCCGTCACCCGCCGCCGCCAGCCACGGGGGCCCCTGGCATGTTGTGCAGCTGGTCAGCGTGGCCTCCGACGGCACCCAGGGTAACAGCCACAGCGGCTTTCCGAGCATCAGCGCCGATGGCCGCTACGTGGCCTTCTCGTCCTTGGCCTCCAACCTGGTGCCTGGGGACACCAACGACACATGGGACGTCTTTGTGCACGACCGGTTGACGGGGCAGACCACCAGGGTGAGCGTGGCCTCCGACGGCACCCAGGGGGACATCCCCAGCCAGTGTCCGAGCATCAGCGCCGACGGCCGCTACGTTGCGTTCCAGTCCTATGCCTCCAACCTGGTGCCGGGGGACACCAACGGCATAGGGGACGTCTTTGTGCACGACCGGGTGACGGGGCAGACCACCAGGGTGAGCGTGGCCTCCGACGGCACCCAGGGGAACGACCACAGCTGGTGTCCGACGAGCATTAGCGCTGACGGCCGCTACGTCGCGTTCGAGTCCTTGGCCTCCAACCTGGTGCCTGGGGACACCGATCACTCATGGGAATGGGACGTCTTTGTGGCAGTGCGGGAGTAGGCAGCACCGCCGCCTTGTCAAGCCTGGGACATGGGCATCGCCGAAACCGATGCCTTTGACCCAGAATTCATCTCAAAAGCCTCCAAGCGATGTGAGGAAGGAGGCCAGGTAGACCAGGGCGGCGAAGGTGCTGGAGAGCCTCTCGTAGCGCAGGGCCAGCCAGCGGAACCCTCCCTTGAGCCAGGCGAAGAAGCGCTCCACCGCCCCCTTGGTTACCCTGTAGGTGGCGGGGCAAAGGCGATAGGCCCTACCACGCCTGGGCCGCCTCCGCCCCCTGGGGTTCTCAGGTATGCTGGCCCTGATGCCCCGCTGGCGCAGGTGATGGCGCATCTCCCTGGTATGGTAGGCGCCGTCAGCGCACAGCTCCTCTGGCCTCCTCCTGGGCCTGCCCCTCCTACCCCCAGGCCGCAGGCCCCCTATCAGCTGGGGGAAGGCGGTGGCATCGTGGCTATTGGCAGGGCTCAGGCCCACGGCCAGGGGCAGGCCCGGCGGCGCCACCAGGGCGTGCACCTTACTCCCCTTGCGCCGCCGGAAGCCGCCCGCCCCTATTCCTTCCCCCCTTTCCTGGCCTCGATGGTGGTGGCATCCACAGCCACCGCCCCCAGCTTTAGCCGCCCTGCCCGGTAGCCCAGCTCCAGGAGCCGCCGCCAGGCCTAAACAACCGATGTGTCCTCCCCGGCCATGTCCATCCAGCGGGAGCTCGTGCTCAGGATGTAGAGTATGCAGCGTGGAGTCCTTCCGTCGCCGGCCCTCGGGTGGACGGTGCCCGCTTTGGGAGGCAGCAGAGGGCAGGACGGGCGCCACGGCTCGTCCACAGAATGGTGTCTCAAAGTGAGACAGATCGTCACGACTTGTCCATCTCGCCACTATGTATAATCATGCCAGCTGTATGATTTCGTATATCTCACAATCTGAGCAACAGCGGTAAATCCCATATGGTAAGCGGTCCTATGCAACGTGACGCTGACAGCCGCCTGCGCATCGACTTAAGTACGCCTGCTCTTAGGCAGGCCTCTAGGGGCGAGCTGGAAGAGGAGGCACGACGTCTGGCCATGGCGCGTGAGCTGTACCTTTCCGGCCATCCTGGGGCAGTCGACTCGTTGCGCCCAGCGGTGGCTGTAGCATGGCGGCGGAGCCATGCTTGGGGGGTAGACCCCGACAGTCGCGAGGTGGGACGCTTTGCTGCCCCTAGGGTAGACAGGCGACTTAGGGACGCCGCTGAGCCGGTCCTCCGTCACCTGAAGGACGGGGTGGCTGAGACCCTGGCAGTGGTGATCCTGACAGATTGCGATGGCGTCATCTACCGTGTGGAGGGCGACAGAGAGGTTAGGGGCCTCCTGGAACGTGTGAAAGCGGTTCCCGGTGCGGATCTGAGCGAGGACTCCTGCGGCGCCAACGCCGTAGGCACCGCGTTAGAGGTGGGCCAGGGCATACAAATGTGGGGGCCAGAGCATTACATCGCCGGCTTCCAGCCCTTCGCTTGCACAGCGGTGCCCATCAGGGACCCTCTTGCCGGCAGGCTGCTGGGGGTGCTGGATGTGACCTGCCGGGCTAGCGAACTGACCCCACGGGTGGTGGAGATCGTGGAGCGAGCGGCAGACGAGATCGAGCGTCGCCTCGAGGAGAACCTCACGTGGCAGCAACGGGCCCTCTTGCGCGCCTATCTGGAGGCGGTGCGGAAGGCTGGCTCGCGCGGCGTCATCGCCAGCGATGGAGATACCACCATTGTAGGGCGGCGGGCCCTGGAGCTGATCCGCGCCGAGGATTATCCCTGGCTGCTGAGCCAGGCGGAGGTGGCGCGACGGAAAGGGACCGCATGTGAGGGTGCTTTCCATTCTAGCTCTGGCCAGTCTTTGGAGGTGGTGGCCATTCCTCAGTTTGCCGGTGGCGAATACGTGGGGACCGTGTTCGTCCTCAGGCGGGTGCGGGACAAGCGAGGCAAGGGCCGTTGGGCGATCGGGGGATCCGAAGGGCCATTTTCGGGTTTGGTGGGGGAGAGCGTCGAGTTCAGGCGTGCTGTGGCGCTGGCTGCGGAAGCAGCCCGCCGTGGGGGGCCAGTATACATCTGGGGCGAACCTGGGAGCGGCCGCTATACCTTAGCTCTGGCCACGGCGCAGGCCATGGGCGGCCCAGTTAGGGCCATCGACTGTGCCATCGAGCCAGCAAAAGTAGCCATCGACCAGAGGGGCCAGCCGGATACGATTCTGCTATTAAGAGGCGTGGACGATGCCCGCCCAGCCTTGGCGCGTCCCCTGCTGGCCTTAGTGCGCGAGGGCGCAAGAGTAGTGGCCACAGGCAAGCGCGACCCACACGGGCGGCTGCCCAGGGGGATCGTGGGGGAGCTGGTTCGGGCCGTGGGCCAGTTCTGTGTCGAAGTCCCGCCCTTGCGCCGGCGACGGGAAGATGTTCCCCTCCTGGTCGCCCACTTTCTGGAGCGGTTGGGTATCAGGCAGCGGGTGACGGTCTCGGCCCTGCAGGCCCTCGCCTCCTACCGGTGGCCGGGAAACCTCGCGGAGCTGCAAGCCGTGCTCAGGACGGCTGCGGCCTCGGCTAGGGGAAGGGACATCACCTTAGCTGACCTTCCCGCGGCCATTGTCCAGTCTGCCCGGTCTGCACTGTTTTCGCGCTACGAGGAGGAGGAGATGAAGGTAGTGCTCGAGGCGCTGCGCGAGAGCGGGGGCAATCGCTCCTTGGCCGCGCAGCGGCTGGGCATCAGCCGGGCCACCCTGCACCGACGGCTGGCCCGTTACCGGAAGCTCGGTATCCCCGTTCCCGAGCGTGTCTCACGTTGAGACGATGGGTCGGACATGAAGGAAGCTAGCATGTGGGCTAGCAGACATCGATGGGGGTGGTAGCCGGTCGCGATCGACAAGCCATCCAACGGGATGCGGTCTTGCCAGTGCAGCGATGCCATGCATGGAAGGTGAGAAGCGATGTTGGAGATCAACGTCTTCCACAACGGGGCTTGCGACCTGCCGCCCACTGCGGTGGAGGTGGACGGGCAGTGGGTAATAGTGAACGGGGGTGACCTGGCCCAGATCCACGAGTCGAACCAGCGGGTACTAGTGGCCCAGGTGCGCCAGGGCATCCTGGCCGACCGGCTGGGCTTCAACTACTGGTTCATGACCGAGCACCATTTCCAGCCAGAGGGGGCGGAGTTCAGCCCCAACCCGCTGTTGGTGGAGACGGCCATCGCCACCCAGACGAGGCAGATCCGCTTGGGCCAGATGGCCAACATCATCACCTGCTGGCACCCGGTGCGCATTGCCGAGCAGGCGGCCATGCTGGATGTCATCAGCGGCGGCCGGTTGGAGTTCGGCATCGGCCGCGGCTACCAGCCACGGGAGAATGAGGTGCTCGGCTGGCCCTACGGGTCCACCATCCAGGACCAGGAGCGCAACCGGGCGTACTACGAAGAGGCGTTCGACATCATCCTCAAGTGCTGGACGGAGCCGTCCTTCTTCCACCAGGGGCAATTCTACACTATCCCACCCGTGTACACCAAGTGGCACCACAAGCAAACTATAGCCTACTTTTCCCAGCCCCACGTGGGGCGCAGGTTGGAGGAGGTGCTGCAGCTCGGCTCCCCTGACCCGTACGGGGGCCCCAACCCAGTCCTGCAGACGCGCACCATCCTGAAACAGCTGTCGGTCTTCCCCCAACCGTTGCAGAAGCCCTATCCCCAGGTGTGGGAGCCCCTCACCACGCACCGTTCCATCCGGTGGGCTGCACAGCGGGGTGTCAACGGCTACTTCATTGTAGAGCCCAACTCCCGCCTGCGCATGAACATCGAGATGTACTACGAGGCGGCCGAGAAGGCGGGATGGCCGGACCGGCTGCAGCCGGGCAAGCCCTTCAAGTTCGGCTGGGACTGCGAGCGCAAGCGCGGCATCGTGACCTGCCGCTACGTGTACTGCGTGCCACCGGGACGGGACAAGGACAGGGAACTTCGCCGCTTCAAGCAGGCCTTGGAGGTTCAGTGGGACTACTATGGCCCCTTCGGTTTTGCAGCGGTTTTGGCCGAGCGAGACGATCCCATGTACGACCCAGCCATGAAGGTGGATGCCGATCTACTCCTCAAGAAGGAGGTGGCTATCTTTGGCGACCCGAGCCACGTTGCCGAGAAGCTCCTCAAGATCAAGGAGGAGTGTGGATACGAGGACTTCCATGTCGGGGTCTGGTTCGAGCGGGCTGGCTTCCGCACCGAGGAGATAGAGGAGGAGATGGTCTACTTCGCCGAGGAGGTGCTGCCGCTGCTTGCCAAGGCGTGCGGCGGCCAGAAGAAGAACGAGGAGGTAGACCCGGCACGCCTTCTGCCCATTCAGAGGGAGAAGGTGCGCTGAGCGTACGGCTGGGGGCGGTGGGCGGGGGCCACCGCCCCCAGCTGCCCGTCTGACGTCGTATGGACGGAGGTGGAGCATGGGCATCAAGGTGATGGGACTGAACCTGGGCTACATGGGTGGGGACAAGGAGCTGCTGGTCTTCCCGCACCCCAACTACATCCTCCACAGCCAGCGACGGGAAGGGGCCAAAACCTGGTGTCGGATCCCTGCTTTAGCCTACATCGTGGAGCACCCTGAGGGGCGTCTGCTCTTCGAGACGGGCATCTCGTCCAAGGTGAGGGAGGAGTGGAAGGCGACCTGGCAGTTCCTCATTGACCTGTCCGAGGTAACCCCTGAGGTGTGCCTGGAGGCACGCCTGAAGGAGCTGAAGCTGGGCCCGGAGGACTTCAAGTACGTGGTCCAGGGCCACCTGCACTGCGATCACGCCGGTGGCCTGCGGCTGTTTGCCGACGCGGGGGCCACCATCGTTGTGCACGAGGACGAGTACAAACACGTGATGCAGATGCACCTGGACCCCGAGCAACAGGAGGCGACCTTCTATAGCCCGCCGGATTGGGAGTTTTTGGCCCGGCGCCGCCCCTGGACTGTCTACGGCGACCAGGAGCTCATGAAAGACGTCTGGCTGGTAAGCCTGCCCGGCCATACCCCCGGCACCATGGGCCTGCTGGTGAGGCTGAGCCACACTGGCTGGGTCCTCATGACCTCCGACGCTCTCTACTGCTGCGATTCCTATGGGCCGCCGCCCGTGGGGACGCCCATCACGTGGAACGTGGAGCGGTGGCGCCAGTCAGTGGAGAAGATCCGCCGCATCGCCCGGGAGCGCGATGCCTTCATCTTCCCCGGCCACGACGAGACGGGGATCAAGCACACGGGCGAGAGGACCGAGTTCAGGCAGATCCAGTACCTGCCCGGGCACGTGTACGAGTAGGGTGAGGGGGGGAGGTCATGGCTGCGCCTGAGCTGGAGAGGGCCATGCAGATCTGGCGGGAGACAGCCCAGTCCCTCGCCAGCAAGCGGTTCGTGTGGGAGATGAGGCTTGGGTTCCTGGAGATCTGGTCGCGCTTTTCTCATGCCCCCACCGATTTGGCTTACGAGCCGGTGGCAGCGGGAGGGGTCCGGGCCGAATGGGTGGTGCCGCCAGGAGCTAGTGAGGGCAGGGCTCTACTTTACCTGCACGGGGGCGGCTACGTCATCTGCTCTCCCGACACCCATCGGGAGATGGTGGCCCATCTCGCTAAGGCGTCCGGCTGTCGCGTCTTGCTCCTGGACTATCGTCTTGCGCCCGAATTCCCTTTCCCGGCGGCGGTGGAGGACGCCGTGGCCGCCTATCGCTGGCTACTGGCCCAGGACTACCGCCCCAAAGGGCTGGCCGTGGCCGGCGACTCGGCGGGGGGAGGGCTCACGGTAGCCGCCCTGGTGGCCTTCCGCTACTTAGGGTTGCCCATGCCAGGGGCCGCGGTATGCTTCTCCCCCTGGACCGACCTGGCTTGTACCGGTGAGACCCTGGCCTCCAAGGCGAGCGAAGACCCCATCGTGTCGCGTCCCCTGCTGGAGCAGCTAGCCGAGACGTACCTGGCGGGGGCGGACCCCAGGTCTCCTCTGGCCTCGCCCCTTTACGCCGACCTGCGGGGCCTGCCGCCCCTCCTGGTACAGGTGGGGACCGCCGAGACCCTGCTGGACGACTCCCGGCGGCTGGCCGATCGCTGCCGCGAAGTGGGGGTGGAGGTATCGCTGGAGGAATGGGAGGGGATGCCGCACGTCTGGCACTTCTTCGTCTCCTTCCTGCCCGAGGCCCAGCAGGCCATCGCCAGGGCAGGCCAATTCCTTCGCCAGCGCCTGGGATGAGAGCTATGGAGGAGCTGCCGCCCACCTACCGCTCCAAGCTGGTGAGCCCGGAGGAGGCTGTCGCGCAGATTCGGCCGGGGGAGGTGGTGCTCTGGGGCGTATTCCTTGAGCCCACCAGCCTTATCCGCCCGTTCGTAGAGCAGCGGGAGCGGCTGCGGGGCACCGTCATGGCCCATGAGACGCCCCTCCTGGAGTTCCCCTGGTTCGATCCTGACTTCGGTGACTGGTACCGCGTCTATGACTGCTTCCCCGGGGCCAACACCCGCGAGGGGATAGCAGCAGGCCAGGTAGAGTTCGTGCCTTTGCCTTTCGGCATCATCCGGATGGAGCGGGCCGCGTGCCACGACCGGCGACATATCTACGCTCGGCCAGATGTGTACGTGACTCGCATCTCGCCCCCCGATGAGGACGGGTTCGTCAGCTTTGGCACCTTCCCTTGGTTCTGGCGCGATGCCGTCCAGGCAGCGCGCTTGGTGATCGGCGAGCTGGACCCGAACCTTCCCCGCACCAGCGCGAGGCTCCCCATCTCCGAGTTCGACCTGTTGGTGCCTCCTCCCGACCCAGGCGAGTCCCTGCCCCGGCGCGCCCTCCCACCCACCCCTGTCGACGAGCTGGAGGCGGCCCAGGTGGTAGGGGCCAACGCCGCCGAGCTCATCAAGGACGGAGATACCTTTCAGGTGGGGGTGGGCCCAGCGGCCGAGAGCATGGTGGAGTTCCTGCGAGGCCGCCATGACCTGGGGGTCCATAGCGAGCTCATATTCCCGGGTGTGGTGGAGCTGGTGCGCGAGGGCGTCATCACCGGCGCCCGCAAGAACCGGGACCGGGGCAAGGTGGTGACCGCTGGCCTCTTCGCCCACCCCGAGGACCCTCGTAGGGAGGAGGCGGTGCGCTTCATCGTCGAGCACCCGGAGGTGTTCGAGTTCCGTACTATTAGCGAGGTGGCCAACGTGGCGGTGGTGGCGCAGCTGGAGAACATAGTAGCGGTCAACAACATCCTGGCGATCGACCTCACCGGCCAGGCGGTCATCAACTACCTTGGCCAGCTGCCCATCGCCGGCATCGGCGGGAACTTCGACTTCACCGTCGGCAGCCACTATGCCAAGGGGGGTCGGGCCATCTACTGCCTCATCAGCACTGCCAAGGGTGGAACGGTCTCCCGCATCGTGCCCAGCATACCACATGACCCTTATGTGGTGGTCTCTATGCCTAACTACATGGTGGACTACCTCGTGACCGAGCACGGGGTGGCGAACCTGGAGGGTAGGAGCCTGCGAGAGCGCGCCGAGGCCATCATATCGGTAGCCCACCCGGATTTCCGCAGCGAGCTCAGGCAGGCCGCCCGCAAGATGGGGCTGCTCTGACTGAAGGCGGACGTAACCGCTGCGCGCCTATAGGCACTGACGGTCGCGGGCACGGCGGGAGTGGTAAACGAGGAACGGCTCCCCAAATGGCCCCAAGCAGCATGACGATGCCAGCCAGGAGGCTGGAGGCGAGGAAGACCTGGGCCCTCCGCTCCCACTCTGGCGAAGGTCATTGGAAGAGAAGAGAGGCCCGCAAGGGGGCTGAGTCGAATAAGCGGAAGGGCAGCCCGCGCAGAGGCGGGGGCGGCGCAGCATTTCGTGCAGAATGGGCGGAGATGGGCCGCAGCAGGCACCGCGGGTGGCCTTGCGGGCCGGTCTGCCCAGGCAAGCACGACTGCTGAGGCGAGGGACCCCCTGGCCCCGAGGTATCACGGGAGACTTGCATGATGAGGCGGTGAGAGGAGTTGAGCAGGCAGACCTACGTGCCTGCTCCCGGCGGGCGCACCGGGCGGTGGGCGCCATAGAGGGCCAGTCCCGTAAGGAGGGCGCCGCCGAGGACGTTGCCCAGGGTCACCGGAACCTGGTTCCACAGCCACCAGTCGGCCAGGGAGACGTCGGCCCCCAGCATCATACCCGCCGGCACCACGAACATGTTGACAATGGAGTGCTCGTAGCCGAGGGCAAAGAAGGTGGCTTTGTAGAAATGTGGCCCGCATCTCCTTAGGGTTTTAGCTGGCAGGCCGCAAAGTCGGGAGGCGCCACGACAACGCATATTTGAGCAAGTGCAGGTTGTAGGTGAGACCGGAGGGCAGGGCCTGCTTACACTGCATATGGATGGTGTGGCCAGGCGCCAGGTCTCCCAGCTTGCGCTTCATGACCGAGATGACCGTTACCTGCCAGGTTGCGCAGGCGGTAGAGCTCCCTGGGGAAGGAGATAGCCATGAGGCCCCGATAACCCCTGGGCTCCCGCATGGGCCTGCTCCGCCTGGCCGGGATGACGCTCACGGCCCCTATCACCTCCCGCACGAAGCGGTGGTTCTCCTCCGAATCGAAGCCGGCGTCGGCCACCACCACCCCCAGCCTGGCCACCCTGGCCCCGCTGGCCACAAGAGGAGGAAGCTCAGGGATGTCGGAGCAGGGGCCCAGGCCCGCCCGCTGGGCTAGGATGGCCCTCCTCCTCACCTCCACCAGGAGGGGA
>Ga0079995_1064245_pt1 | contig 10143 bp, 10 predicted proteins | sample FaiFalFF_MnMetaG_2_FD_69198 | JGI IMG/M metagenome (GOLD analysis project Ga0079995, IMG submission 69198) | Freshwater microbial communities from Yellowstone National Park, Wyoming, USA - Fairy Falls C (FF_Mn_C) (SPADES assembly) (version 4) | ecosystem: Environmental > Aquatic > Freshwater >... | reverse complement strand
GGAGCGGTACTGGTACCACATCTAATTTATAAAGCGACCCCGCTAGAGGTAGTGTCTCCAGGAACACCTTATGGTTGTATAAATACCTTTCAGGGTTGGTGGGTGATGTGAATGGAAGAAATAGCAAATGTCAGGAGGGCTTTACACCTAGCACTACGATACATTAATAAAGCAACTACATTGGACACCAAACTCAGCAACGCGAATCTCCTCACTACAAAGGATGCCACCAAAATTGAGGCATATAAAGCATTTGAAAATTATCTTCGTTGTGGTGTAAGCGATCCGCCTGTGGTCAAGTTGTTTGGCGTTTTCGGTGGTAGCCTTGCCACAGCGACCACAACGACAACATACTACTCCTTAATGGATCTCGTTGGAGATGGATGCTGGTCATCCGGAAGAAAGAATGTAGATCAAGAGCTAATCGACGTTGCCTTTGACGTTAGCGCAAGCTTCAAGGAGGGTGTTGGGCCAGGTAGTTTCGTGTGGTTAACGCTTATCAGGGCCATCAAGAAGGTTCCCGCAGACCCTCATCCGGAGACGCGAATTGGGACATCCTCCTTCCAGACAAGACTCCGCAATAGATCCGACCTCGCTCTGTGAGGTCAACAGCGATCTCCCTCCTCCTTCCCTTTGAGAGCATCACCATCCCAGCCCTTTCAAGCCTCCTGAGTCTCCTCCAGACCGTCGGTTTGGAGATCCCGAGTTCCTCCGAGAGCAAACCGAGCGTCCTAATCCCACGAGCCAACGATTCTATGATCTGCCTGTCGACCTCGTCGATCTCGGGGAAGCTCAGATCGTCAGTGCTGAAGGTGACAAGAACTTTTACGTCCTCCGACTCGACCTCAACCGTCATCGGTACTATCGAGATCAGACTTGTCAGTACCCTCGCAGACGGTACTGTCAAGTTGGTATTACCTCCTCTCCTCCAGCCCTGATGACGTTGCATCATTGCAATTGCAGTTACCAGCTTTTCTATGCTCATCTCCCTCTTCCTTTCCTTCACTCCGCTTAAGCTGAGGGCCTGCTATGAAGAGTATGACGGAATAGAGCTTCTCGAGAGGAGAGTACCTGTGGGATCGAAACAGATTGGAGGAAGAGTCCAGCACCGCATCGATGAGGTGCATCATGGCCAAAGACTCAAAAGGCTAAAGTAAAACTTGTCAGTACCATAGACTGCGACCGTAATCCTTATTTACTTATCACTAAAAAACTAAAACAGGGGGTTGTTCAGGACTGCGACTGTCAAAGGTCTCATTGCCCTTTTCATGGTCTTTAGCCTTGCGACTACATACGCTGAGGTTTATACTCGGGTAGATAGTAGCAGCATAAAATTAGTTAACCTCTACGACCTTGCCCGACGAGAATATGACTATAATACAGAGTACTTCAAAATCTTGGGTGTAGAGGTCCGAGTATCTCTACTTGTCCGGCGATTAATAGTCGACGCCAACAACGAATTCGACATTTCATATGAGGTTCGGGTTTTAAATGGACCCCAAGGTTGGCTCCTTAACATAACCGAGGTTGCTTTTGGTGAGTTTGAGAAAGAGATTTGTTTCTATCGCAAGTCTGTTCAAAGACCACTAGTGCTGGTTCACGATTCAAAAAAAGAGAGTTATCTTACAATTAGGACGAGGGTTGACCTAAACCGACCTGGTAATTCCTATATATGTCATCCAGAGCTTAGACTAACATACATTGCTATATATGGAACCAACCGGGAAGAGGGTTATATCAGTATCAAGAGACAAATTGTTATCAAACCGAAGGAATTGCCGCTGGAGCTCAAGCATGAGATATATGCGGTGAAGGTCGTAGGTCGTGATGAAATCATCCTAAGTGCGGCAATTACTGTTCGGAATACTCAAAACTGGGACATCGTCATCTCGCACTATGACATATGCACTACAAAAGAGAATACTTTTCTCATCACTTGTCAGCCCGGCGAATTACTGGGTACTATTGTTCTTAAGCCTGGAGAAGAACACATGCTCATCATTAGGGGTCCGCGTCTAACTCATAAGCCACTATGGCATAATTATGTAGCATATATTATCCATTACTACTATCCTGGTGGAGGGGCAGATAGCTGGGTTGTCTTTAGAGTTGCGAGGGAGGCCTTCGAAGACGTACAAAAAACGTTCGACATTAATGACGTTATCAAAGAACTCGGACAAAAATGGCCGGCGATTCTCCTTTCGCCACCGACGATTCTCTTCTTAATCATCGCGGGGACAGTAGTAGTTGCGAAGCAGTTAAGGTATCGGAGGAAAACTAAAGCGGTACAGGATACCTACAAGACGGCCAACCAGTCTGTACCGGAAGCGGCTACTGATCATGAAGGACATAGATGCACAGTTGAGGAAGAGCCTTTCACAGAACTACCATACGTAGAATCGTCTTCTGAAATCACGTCCCTTACGGACCATCATGGCGTAACTCCAGCTGGGACGGGTGAGGAGGGCGCAATGAAAGCGAAAAGAAGCCCCGCGGAGGTCTATAATGACCTAGACGTCCTCCTCTCCGAGCTACCGGAGAAGACGATGGCCGAAATGCAACTCATCTACCTCTCGAGGCTCATGATGCTTTACCTTCTCGGAGAGGCCAATTACGAGGAACTGAAGGAGCTCTCAGAGGAGTACATCAAAGACCTCAAATCATCGAAGGGCTTAGCCGTAAGGCCTGAGGTCAGGAGGCTTACTATGGAGGCCGCAAAGCTTGCGGAGGAGAGGGAGGAGTTGAAGCCGATCGCCTCCCTCATCCAGCTATACCTCTCGGAAGCATCAGAGGAGATGAAAGCCTCTTCTTACATGACTGAGCAAACAGAATCCAAACCACTATCTCTTTTAAGACTAGATGAGAAGAGTTCGGCTATATTATCTAAACTCTCTTCTGCGAGGAGTCACCTAAAGAATGGGAAGATAAACGAAGCGGTGCTGGACCTGTATGAGGCGGTCAGCGAAACCATAAACCTGATACTGGAGGCAGAGGGGTTGAAATTGAGACGACCTGACGGAAGAGAGCTGACGGTGAGGAAGAAATTTAGACTGCTTGTCGAACGCGGTTGGGTGGGTCGCGGTGCTACCTATTTCTTCACACGTCTGCAAACCTTGCGGAACAGGGTCATGCGATCCCCGGAGAGCATAACAATCACGGTTGACGAAGTAAAGTTACTACTCTCATTTCATACCCTATTCGTGAGGGTCTCGCTCAAGAAGCTCAAATCGCTGAGCATAAAAAACCAAAGGGATGGCAACTCTTAGCACGGTATGAGGTACCGGTTGTTAGCGTTGTTGAGTGCCGGGTTGATTACAACAACAGGCTACGCCCTATTCCAGTCCCTACAAACACCTCAGCAGACCAATGGGGGAGGTAGCCCGACAGACAGCAGAGAGGTCGTTGGTGCTGAGCATATCCGTGAACAGCGTAGATTTCTCACCAGGCTCGACAATACACCTCAAAGCTACCGTCAGGAACAAGGGAACCAAAGAGATCCTGCTGGGGTACTTCTAGGCCAGCTTTTCGAAGTCATAATAAGGGATGAGTCGGGAAGGGCCATTTACATCCACAGCGACAGGGGTACCAGAGCTACCTTTGATAGCACCGCTGCATCTCAGGCTTATACCAGGGGGAATCGCACCGAAACCATGGAGATACCGCTGGTTTACAGCAGGGGAGCTGAGAAGGGAAAGCTGCTACCTCCAGGAACCTATACGCTGACGGTGTACTTGACCGCAGCGGTCCAAGGGCACCCGTCCGGGACAATCGACGGCGTGAAGGCCTACACGGCAGCACAGATCAGGATCATAGTAAGGCCCCGATGATGACAACGTTCACGCGTCTAAATGTCCCGTAGCTACAAACTCACTCGAATGGACCTTCAGGAGGAGGTCCTTGGCTGAAATTAGACTGGGTTCACGTCTCGTCTTTCCGGGTGATATCGTGCGTTGTTGCCGTGAACCTAGACACCCCTAGCCAAAAGGCTACGCTCCTTTCTACCCCTAGGGATAAATATGAAATATGGGCGAAAATACGAAATATAGACGAAAACCTTGTTCCACCGATGAAGGCCACGGCGACGTTGATACTTGCTACGGCTTTACTGGCCGCGCTTCTAACTATATCGACGTTTCAGGGAAGAACGCCAACCCATACGAATTACGCGGGAGGCTCTGGACATCAACCAGTGCTAAAGAGGTTCGCGTCGTATGACGAGCTGAAGTCCTTCCTCGCAAAAGCCTACGCCGACTCCGTGAAACGGTACAGGGCGTTCGATGTGGTTGGGACCCCTGTACCCGAAGTAACCCTCGCCTCCAGGCCAAGGTTTTCCACCACAAACATACAGGTGGCGGGAGTCGATGAGGAGGATGTTGTGAAGACGGACGGGGAGTATATCTACCTGGCCCGAGAGAACCTAATATCTATCGTAAGGGCCTACCCCGCAGAGAAGGCGCTCCTCCTCTCCACGGTGAGGGCCGCGGGTCCGGTGAGGGGGCTCTACGTAAACGGCGACCGCCTCATAGTCGTAACTGGCATTCAATACCATCCGATACCCGTGATGGCGGGATGTCCTCCCATTAAATGCCCCGTACGGAGGCCGCCGATCACGACCAACTCCACCGTCCAAGTCTTCGACATCTCGGAAAGGGAGAGACCGACGGAGGTTAGAAGGGCCTCAGTAAGCGGTACGCCGATCGCCTCCAGAATGATAGGCAGCTACGTCTACCTCATCACCAGAGAACCCGCCATAGTGGCGCTGGATAGGGACGAAATAGTTCTGCCAAGCTATTCTGACGACCTGCGGGTGCACCACACGAGGCCGGACCAAATATACTACGCGGACATACCCGGTCACGGCTATTCATATACCAACATCATGGCAGTAAACATCAGAAACGTAGGAGAGGAACCCACGGTGACAACCGTCCTTTCACCTGCCTCCGTTATCTACGTCTCGAAGGAGAACGTCTACCTGGCATCGGTACGCTGGCTTGACGGGGAGGAAACGGTGATCCATAGGTTGAGCGTTGACGGGCCTAAAGTGACCCCCGTAGCTGTGGGGACCGTGCCGGGACATCCGCTGAACCAGTTCAGCCTTGACGAATACGACGGGCGCCTCCGGGTGGCCACAACGCTGAACGAACCTGCGGGGCGGCCAACAAACAACGTATACGTACTGGACCTAGCGCTGAGGCTTGTCGGGAAGCTGGAGGGTCTGGCGCCGGGCGAGAGGATCTATTCGGCCCGCTTTATGGGAGATAAGGCTTACATAGTTACCTTCAGGAAGGTGGACCCGCTCTTCGTGGTCGACTTGAAGGAGCTGCGCGTGCTGGGAAAGCTGAAGATACCGGGCTACTCAAGCTACCTACACCCCTACGGCGAAAGCTACCTCATAGGGGTTGGGAAGGACGCCAAACCAGCCGAGGAGGGGGACTTCGCGTGGTTCCAGGGCCTCAAAATATCGCTGTTCGACATCTCGGACCTATCGAACCCGAGGGAGGTCGATAGCCTGATACTGGGTGACAGGGGAACGGAGTCCGAAGTACTATATAACCACCGGGCCTTCCTCTTCGACGAGGAGCGGGGCATTCTGGTACTGTCCGTACTACTTGCAGTGGTTGACCGTAGTGATTTCGCTGGCAGGCCGCCGGCAAACGCATACGGCGAATACGTGTTCCAAGGCGCGTACATCCTAAAGGTCATGCCGCAGGACGGGATAAGGATAATGGGCCGCGTCACCCACCGACCGACAATGCGGACCTGCTTAGAAGCGGCGAGCTCTTCATAAAGAGGGCCCTCTTCATAGGCGACATCCTATACACAATCTCGGACGGAAAGGTGCTGCTGAACGATATGCAGACCCTTCAGGAGCTGGCGGGAATAACCCTCCCGCACCAAGCCGGGTGAATGGGATTATTGGAAGTGTGTGGCCAACGTCGGCTGGGTTTTAGCTCTACATATGTAGACATACCTGCCCATGGCTACGTATTTCCACGTAAAGTGACACCCGTGTTAGTAAACCCTCCAACTCTTGGATTGCCTCTTCTTCAAGCTTATTTGCCTCAGCCCTCTTCTACCACGCTTTTATATATGAAAGAGAAAGCTTAAATAAAGTTGGTAGGATCATGAGGTGAGGTGATCTGAGTGGAAGGCTCCGACACGAGTTTTCAACAAGGCAGTCTATTTGAAATCAAGGACATCGACCAAGCTCCCATGACAGCAAATCATGAAGAAGTAGTGCAGATGATTGTTAGTAGAAGACTCAGTCTCAAGGCATTAGTAAAAGATGCCCAAAGTAATAAATGGAAGAATCTCGATGAAACCAACGACTTTCGGTATCTTTTTCCGCAACTAAACTTTTCCAAGGCGGGTTTGACTCCTGACCAAGTCACAGGTGTTGTTTGCATAAGTTCCAATCCAGTCCGGCTAGCCGATTTAGGAAAGGCCGCCATGCAGAGTCCTTACTTTCCGAAACTTGATTTCTACATTCCTGCACTGATTGATGATGTTCCTACCTTGGTTCGGGGGGATGCAAGTCTGTTTAAACTATGGGATGACTTCTACGTCGGTTGTGTACTTGAATCACACTTGGTGAAGCCAAACGAAGATATGACAATGTATGTCCTCGCCTTCAACCTTCGAAACGAAGCTCAAAGTCACAAAGTAGTTCCTTATGGTTACAAAATATCGGAGGATCAAAAGGCCAAACTTGACTTCGCTCTTCTTCCTTGGAGGTGGGAGATTCGCAGGCTGACGATAGCCGTAGGTGAGGAGGCGGGTGAGCAATATTTTGAGTTCAGAACAGCTTCAAGAGCAGAGCGAGCGGCCAAGGGCGCGGCCGTCACAGCCATGACATTGGGCATGCTCAGATATGTCCCGGGCTACAAGGGTTTCAAGGTTAGATTCAGGGTGGTCACGCAGGACGAACTGAACTCCTTCGCTGCGATTGAAATAGGGGCAAAGGTTGCCGCGGAGACAATCTTCACCGAACTAGGCGCAACCTCTATCAAGACTACAAGCGGAGATAGAATTCCAAAGGATAGAGTTATGCGTCGCTTTGAACAATGGCTTAAACTGGAGAGGATTGTTGATCAGATAAAAGAGATAAAAGAAGCCGGGAAAGAATTCGATTTTTCCGACCTATGCACGGCATTGTTCATAAGATTTTTGAGCACGGAGTACGGCGAGATCGACCAATCTTCTTTCGTGAGGGATTAGTAGTTGAAAAGCCTAGGTTTTAGGAATAAAGGCTGGAGCAGGATTCTCGGGTTCATGATCGCGTTAGCGGCATTTTATGTTCTCCATCCTTTGCCGATGAGAGCAACGAGTATTGGAGGCTCTATTGGAGCATTCTACACTCTTCTCCCTTACACTTCTCCTCCAGTTGCCCTTGCCTGGTTTGTAGCGTTTGCGATAGTCGGCTTCTTTGAGGATGTGGATGCGAAGGCAATGGAGTTAGCCTACGGTCTTAGTGTTCTCATTTTCTTGCTCAACTGGCTGCCAGTATTGAGCTCCACACTCGCGCTCAGATTGCTGTTCTTGTCTGTGATGTGGCCTCTGGCGTTCATCCTCGCGTCAGAATGGGGCAACTTGCTTGCATTAGTAGGATTATTGGTCTTTGGCACAGTCTTCGGTAGCATTATTGGAAGCATAGTAGAAGATATAGTGATGAAGAAGAAGAGTTGAAGAAGGTAGGACTTGGAATTCTGGGCTGCTAGTCCTGTTTTCGACTACGAGTTATGTGTCTAATCATAGTTCTACCAGTATTGCTCTGGGCGAGATCAACTCTAGAGTAGACCGGTATGCTTGGTCGTATGAGTTAAATGAAGATGGCACTATCCGTTTTAACAAGGGACCTGCACCCTCCTCAAACCTGACTCTATGGAAACTTGATGTTAGATCGCTATTTGAAGATCATAGATCTCCCATGGATTATTGTTACTGCCTTTAATGACCGATGGTAAGATTTGGTTGGCAATTGTAGACCTGCGTGATGGGAAGGTGTTGAAGAACTTAGATCTGGCTGCTGAAGTGAATCTAAGACCTCCCCTGATTTTTGGTCGAAGCAGACTTGTTAATACGACACTTTTTGATTTCAACGGTTAGGTTCCTCAGCTCATCAACACACTCTGCAACTCCGGGTAGCGTCTTCCCGGATCCCTCTCACGATATTTACGCTACTACCTATGCTACTAAAACAGAGATATACTACCTATGTGGCAACGGTTTACGAGAGGATGATGCAAGCATCAATATTGCCGAGATTCCTGCTACAAGGATCCCATAGCTAACGCCCCATTGGACTGAAAGACCTAACAAACCGAAGCTGCCTCCTAATATCCAAGTCCCCTTCCCAAGAGATATTAGTCCATACAAGAAGGCGACGATGCCAATGATAGTTAGAAGGCCGCCAACAGCCTCAAGGACACGCTTCGACGAAACTCCTCCGGTGACGCCGAGTATCCCCCCAAGGAGAATAAGCGCAAACGCCGCCTGAACACCAGCTACCAATTCAGGTTGAAGTGACAACGTTACGCCGGGTCTCAATTCAATACCTCTTGAAAGTGATTCCAGCGACGCTAAAGAGAGACTGACAGACAAACCCAAACTGCTCGAAGCAGACCACCACGGCAAAGGTATCGAAACCCAAGACCCTATTCCACCTATGATAGATAGTGCCTTAGCCATGTGTAAATCTTTAGGACGGCTCCATATATAATTTTATCGCTAGAGGAATGAGTAGTGACAAGTTTTACTTGAGCCTTTAGGGTCTCTGGCCATGATGCATGTCGTCGATGCGGTACTGGACTCGTTAGCCGATCTCTTTCGATTCCACAGGTACGACGAAGAGGTCTTATAACGACGTAAACTCGAAGACGTTGAAGTGCCTAGAAGAGTTGGTAACTGCAATTGCAGCGATGCATAACGTCATCAGGACAGGAGTAGAGGAGGTAATGCCAACTTGACAGTACCTTTGGACACTATATCCTTTAGTTTTGTTATGCCTTGTGGATTAATTCCTGGGCTCTTTCGTCTCTCTTCGCTACCTTATTGGCAATTCCTGTGAGGTTTTCGGCTCTCATCTCAGATTCCCTATATCCTTCACCTCAAGGCCTATTGCCACGCTTCCATTCCTCTCCCACGATGAGGATGATAAGATATTACGGGTACAGACTCTGGAGCAAAATGGTTGGATATGGTAGGAGGTGGATGGCTGAGACTGCAATATCCAGGTTCAAAGCGTTGTTCGGAGAACATCTCCTCTCCAGGAAGCTTAGATGGATGGACTCAGAGCTGGCGATCAAGGCTTTCATATACAACGTGCTTTTGAGAGCCGTAACGACGTAGGAAACTGGGCCCAGACGGAGAGGGGAAAATCGAACCATAGGAATTAGGCCACAAGGCATTTTGTTATGGAGTTTAGGGAGTTGAGTGATGGGGAGTGGGAGGTTATAAGGCCTCTACTCCCTCCTAGGGCTGGTGTTGGAAGGCCTAGGGTCGATGATAGGCTGGTTATAAACGGGATACTGTATGTGCTTGTTACTGGATGCCGTTGGACGGATCTGCCTGCTAACTACGGATCATATAAGACATGCTAGGATAGGTTTAGGAGGTGGAGTGTTAGGGGTGTGTGGTCTAAGGTTCTTGAAGCCCTGATAGCCTTGGGATACTCTAATGGAAGACTCAGACTAGATTAGATAGGGTTGCTGTGGATAGTACTACTATTAAGGCTGATAAAGGGGGAGCTTATAGGCTACGATGGGTACTGGAGGGTTAAAGGAACTAAGATCCATGTAGCAGTTACCGGTGAATCCCTACCAATAAGCCTTGTGGTTGGTCCTAGGGATGAGCATGATAGCAGACGCTTCAGAGAAGTAATGCATGGTATAAGGGTTAGGTGTGGCAGGGGTAGGCCTAGAACTAGACCTGGCGAGGTTTCTGGAGACTCAGCATATGATACGAGGGATGGAAGGGCGTATCTTAGGAGGAGGGGTATAAAGGCTAACATACCTGTAAACATAAGGAATAGGCGTAGGCCGAGGCGTGGGAGACCATACAGACTAGATCTAGAAGCATATAAGCGTATGAAGAGCAGTGTAGAGAGGTTCTTCTCTTGCCTAACAAACGGCTTTAGAAGAC
>Ga0079995_1050276_pt1 | contig 10153 bp, 9 predicted proteins | sample FaiFalFF_MnMetaG_2_FD_69198 | JGI IMG/M metagenome (GOLD analysis project Ga0079995, IMG submission 69198) | Freshwater microbial communities from Yellowstone National Park, Wyoming, USA - Fairy Falls C (FF_Mn_C) (SPADES assembly) (version 4) | ecosystem: Environmental > Aquatic > Freshwater >... | reverse complement strand
CTCAAAGAGCCGGAGGTGCGCGAGATCTTGCACGAGGGGGCGAAGAGGGCGCGTGCCGTGGCGCGAAAGACCCTTGAAGAGGCGCGCGAGCGCATCGGCGTGGGGAAGCTGCTTCCCTAATCTGGTCCTGCCGGCTCCCCAGCGGAGCGCTCACGATCACAGAAGCCCTTCGAGAGCCTTGGGGTTGAGGATCTCTATGGCGCGGCCGCTGTGCCTGATCCAGCCACGCCGCTCCAGCTGCTTCAGCAACCGACAAGTGTGCTCTACGCTCAGACCCGCCAACGCTGCTAGCTCCCCAAGCTTCAGCAAGCTGTTGCCAGAGTTATTGAGCAATAACCGCGCCAGTCGTTCCTGTGCTCCACGGCCTAGCGTCTCCGCCAGTCTTCTCTCTAACTGTACCAGCAACTGGGCTTGTGCCTTCAATAGCTCTAGGCCCGGCAGCAGCGCAAATTCCTCGCGAGCGACGAAATAAAGTTGGCTGTCCTCCAGGGCGCAGGCTGCATAGTCCCTATGATGCTCAATAAGTGCTTCTGTCCCTAGCAAAACCCCCGGACTTTCTAGCACAGTCAAGAGTTGACAGCGGCCGTTGCGTGTCCATCGCCACAGCTTCACTCTTCCCAAGCACAGACAATACAATCCAAAGGCGGGATCGCCTTGTTCGAAGATCATCTCACCCTTCCGGAAGCTCAACTGCTTACAGAACCGTAAAGACCCTCTCACTGAGGAGAGAGGGCAAGCCTTGCAGTCGTATGTGTGATTGCATGCTACCCCCCCCCCTTGATTTTCAGTTTTGGATGATAGCGTTCTGCTTCGACTCTTGAGCGCGTAAATAGTGTAAGATCGCCTCAAGGACGAGAAAGTTCAGGGAGCGGCGCCGCTGGCGGGCCAACTTCCGCAACCGCTCCAGCGGCCTCTCCTGCCTCAAACCCTTGGGTATGTAGATCGTCAGCTGCCACTGCTCCTTGTTCATTGTGATTCATTTCATTCTATTGCCCAAGTGAGAATTCCGGCCTTGACAAAGATCAAGAGGACAGCTTGTCTCCCCTTGATCCCTGTCAATGACCCGTACCATCATCATCGCTTAAGCTAGGGCGACGTACAAAAGGAGATGACATTATGCGCGCTAAACTTAGTCTATTGATTCTCCTAGGTGCTCTGATGCTTTTCGGATTTGCTCCAGTATATATAGGAGTAGGGCAGGCTTCAACCCCGATCTTGCCCTTCTCGCAAGTGCAGCCGGGGATGAAAGGGATCGGCAAGACGGTCGTGCGCGGCACAACGATTGAGGATTTCTTCATTGAAGTCATTGATGTGATCGAGGGGCCGCAGTTGCTGAATAGTTTTATCCTCATCAAAGCCGCCGGCAAAGCGATTGAGGAATCTGGCGGGATCGCCCAGGGGATGAGCGGCAGCCCCGTTTTTGTGGATGGAAAGTTGATTGGAGCTATTAGCATGGCGGCGGCCTGGGCGGTCCCGCAAGATGCTTTGGCGCTCGTGACCCCCATCGAGAGCATGTTGGAGCTCCTGCGCGAGGGGCAAACCCTGGCTGCCCCGACGCTCTCTGGAGTGATCCCGGTGAGATCTCGCTCTGGACGAATCCGCGAGCTGCGCTTTGTGACAGCCTTGCCTTCCCCCTCGGAACTCGCGAATCAAGCTCAGACTCTATTCGCACGCAAGGTGCAGAACTTGATCTTCGTCTCCGGGTTGCGCGCGCGAGGCTTCGCCCTGCTGACGGCAGGCCCGAACCGCGACGACGTCTTAGTTCTGCAGCACACTACGGAGCTTCCCTTGCCCATCTCCTTAGAGCAGACAAGTCGGTTCCGCCTTGGCAATGAAGGGCTCACCTTCTTGGAGACAGGGGTGGCAGGCAGCCGCTGGCAGGCCACACGGGACCTCAAGCCCGGCAGCGCCTTGGCTGTCTTGCTCAGCAAGGGCGACGTCACCCTCACCTCCATCGGCACCGTCACTTATGTGGAAGACAAGAAGATACTTGCCTTCGGTCACCCTTTCCTGTTCAAGGGCCCGGCTCAGTACTTCTTAACGGGCGCTTTCATCTACACGACGTTTCGCACGCTGCAGGTCCCCTTCAAGTACGGGGCACCCGATGCGGTGGTGTTGGGCACGATCCGGGAAGACCGCGCTCAAGGGATCGCTGGGCTCTTAGGGGCGGAGCCCGATCAAGTCGCGCTGAAGATCCGTGTGCGAGATCGGGACCGCCGCAGCGAGAAGAGTTTTAGCATAGATGTGGTGGAGATGGCGGACCTGCTGCCTTCGCTCGTGCTGTCCACAACAACGAACGCTTTAGATCTGGCGTTGAACCGGGTGAGCGGTGGGACGGTGAAGGCCTCCTACACAGTCCGTTTGGTGAAGGACGGCACCCCGCTCAGCGTCATCCGACGTGATCTCTTCTTCGAATGGAAGGATATAGCGCTAGCGCCGGGGTTGCAGCTGGCGCAGATCATCGCCAATTTGGCTTTAAATCCCTTCCAGCGCGTGGATCTGAAGGAGATCATAGTCGATCTGGAGTTCACGGAGGAGCCCAAGGTGGCCGAGATCGTGGGCTTAGAGACCGACAAAGAGATGTACAAGCCCGGTGAAGCAGTGCGCTTCAAGGTGGTGTTACAGCCCTTCCGCGGGCCCACGTTTACGCGAGAGGGCAGCCTGACCCTGCCAGAGCAACTGGAGGAGGAAAGGCTGACGCTGCGGGTGGGAGGAGGCCGGAGGGAGGAGCCACGCAGCATTACTAACATAGAGGAGCTAGTCAGGACGATCTCCGACAGCCTGTCCAACGGACATATCACAGTAGAAGCAGCTGGGGCCATTATAAGCCTCCAGGCTGATTGGGTTGTCAAAGGTCGAGCAACCAAGACCATCAAAATCCAAAGGGGGTGAGAGCATGAAGTAGATAAATCCAACCAAGCAGTAGATAAATCCAAGCAAAAACTAAATTCCATATGTGAAGGAGGGATAACAATGTTAAGAAGGAAAGTTGGCAAGTTTACGCTTGCACTGGTAGGAGCCTTAGCGCTAATGGTAATACCGTTTCTGACAGCTAAGGCGTTGCTCATTTGCAACTGTGTAGCTCAATCAGCTTTTCAGTCTCGAGCGGAGGAAGCTGAGCAGTTAGTGATTATGGCGGGGCAAAAATTCTATGAAGCCCGTGCTTACTATGCTTCCTTACTTAGCCAGCTTGAGGCTGGGAAAACAATTCAGGCCCTACCAAACCTAGTTCAGGCTATCGAGGCTCTCAGCCAAGCTATTCAGCTCTATAAGATAGTGATTTACATCGGGGAAACCGTCGGCATCAAGACTGAGTATATTAAAGCGCTCAAAAAGGTGGATTATGCTCAGTTAGGAGCCGAGTTACAGGCTAAACCGGAGATTTGGCAGGTGATTGCTCAATTAGTCCAAGAGGGTGACGTTCTAGGGCTTTTCAAAGAAGGAGTCCGCAGATTTGAACAAAATAGAGCCCTCTTGGAGGACCTTTACGGCTTGATCGGCAGCGGCTTGTCACCTTCAATCGACAGGCTGATGCGAGTTTCTGTGAGCTTGCATCAGACAACGTTATTTGGTATCTACACATCCGCCTTAGCTAAAAAGGTGGACCAAACTTGTAAATGATTTAGAAAAGGGGTGACCTCTAATGTTGAGACTAAATACAAAAGCGAAGCTTACCTTCTTAATTGCGTTGTTAATATGGCTAACCATCTCCTTCAACGGACTGGCTATCCTAATCTGTAACAAGATAGCCTTGGCATCCTTCCAAGATCAAAATGCATTCGCTGAGGAGTTAGTTACCAAGGCCGGTATAAGATATTTTGAGGCTCTGGCTTGGTCTGAGAACGGGCTAGCAGAGGTAGAAATTGGCTCGCTCTCAAAAGCCGAGGGGTCCTTTGCAAAAGCATCTGACCTTCTAGCAGAAGCTTTCGATCTCTATGAGCAAGTGATCGCTATCGGGCTTAGGGTCGGTATTAAACCCACCTATGTGCAGGCCATGAAGGGTCTGGACTACGACAAGATCCAGAAAGAATATGGTTTACAATCATGGGTCTGGTCAGAAGTTGCAACCTTGGGACGCAAAGGTGATGTGCTTGGCCTATTCCAGAGGATGCAACAATTTATAAAGTACATCTCTGATCAGAGCGAAGCTTTGGCCAATATGGCTGCTAAGGGTGCTAAACCGTCTCTAGAGCAGATTACCAACCTTACTGAAGCGTGGCAAGATTCAACCACCTTCGGTCACTATACAGTCATACTGGCTAGAGCAGTTGAGCAGGCTTTAGGACGGTGAGTGGATGCCCCCAGGCAGAGATAACCTCTTGCCTGGGGGCTCATCACCTTTTATAATTTAAAAGCCATGACAGATATAGTGAAGTACATCCTTGTGGGACTTGCCCTTGTAGTGGCAATCTTTCTATGGCTACAATGGAGTTATCCTGTGCTTTACGAGCGAGGAATTTCTCCTCAACAAATCCAACAGTGGAGCGTCATAGCTCTAGAAAATTGGCACCTTTCTGGCTCATTTTATGAGTTAGCTTTCCAGGGAAAAGCAGCCATTGGTTCTACAGCCTATGGCCCTACTGTGCTCATCTTGTTAGGGGAGGGGCAAGTCCGTGTGGAGCCTTCCCAAGCGCAAAAAACCGGTAAGCTCACTCTCGGACCCCAACCCCGTATGGAACTCATGGCCTTGAAGGCCTTTCAAGGGGCTTTCTCTCAAGGCTATCTTCGGCTCAGCCCTCAGGATCCTCAGTGGCCCCAAGGGGCACTTCTTAAAGATCCAGAAGCGCAAAAAGAAGCCCAGACCATCCACCAAGAGAAGCTTCCACGCTATCTGAGTGCTGGAGACAAAGTGCGCATTCCTCAACGAGGAGTGCGAGTTCTTGAGTTGGAGACCGAACAAGGAGCGCTCTTGCTACTGGACTCCCCTCGCCAAACGGCAGTCTATTGGCTCTCTCCCTAGAGAGCTAGCTAGAGTCTCTTCAGCACGGGCCCGAGCTGAACGTGAATCGTCCCACCCTGGAAGATGACCGCCCGCTGATTCTCCTCCGCGTCGGGATAGACGTTCCACATGTACCCCAGCACCTCCCCCTCCCGATTGAGCGTGGGCGAGCCGCTGTTGCCACTGAAGCCATCAGAATCCGAAACGAACGTATGATCGCTGGGCAGCTCCATGACCCTGCCGTAGCTGACCCGCAAGCTCCCATCGGCATCGGCATAGCCCACGGCCTGCAGGCGCTCCGCACTGCGCTGCGTCCGCACCGGAAAGCCGAAGCTCCAGATCTCCTCCCCTAGCACTGGGGAGCGCTGAGCTGGGGGCAGATAGCTTGGGGACTTCATGGGAGCCCGCAGGAGCGCCGCGTCGTAGCCCGCTTGCCAGTCGCGCTCCGAGAGATTGCTCACAAGCTCGACCTTGCGCAGAGGCTTCCATCCCTGGATCTTCCCCTTCTTGACGATGGGCACCTCAAACGACGTATAGCGGCAGGGCAGGCTCTCTCTGCTGCCGGCCGTGCGCCCGGCCGCCTCGATCTCCTCACGCTGATGGAGCGCCCTGGCGCAAGGCTGCCAACTCCGGTAAACTTAACACACAAGGAGGTCCCGTGTATGAAAGTCACATTCATCGGTCACGCTGCCGTCGAGATCAAAACTGAGAAGCACTCTCTACTCATCGACCCGTTCATCACCGGAAACCCCGTCGCCAAGCACAAGCCCGAAGATTTTCAGCCCGATGCGATTTTGCTGACTCATGGGCACGCGGATCATCTTGGCGACGCCATCCCCATCAGCAAGCGCACCGGCGCCCCGATCATCGCCATCTTTGAATTAGCCACGTACTGTCAGTCCCAGGGCGCCAAGGCCATCGGGATGAACATCGGCGGGCCCAGCCGCTTTGAGTTCGGAACCGTGCAGCTCACCCCGGCAGTTCATAGCTCCAGCCATGACGGACATTACTTGGGCGAACCCTGCGGGATCGTGCTCACGACCCTTGACAACCGAAAAATTTATCACGCGGGCGACACCGCGCTCTTTGGCGACATGGCGCTCATCGGAAAGCTCGGATTAGATCTCGCGTTTCTCCCCATCGGCAGCTACTACACGATGGACCCCGACGCGGCCGTCGAAGCCGTTCAGTTGCTCAAACCCAAGATCGTCATCCCCATTCACTATAACACCCTGCCGGCGATCCAGCAGGACCCCCAGCAGTTCCGAGCAAAAGTGGAGTCGCGCACCGAAACGAAAGTCATCATCCTGCATCCTGGGGAGACGACCACAATCTGACGGGAAGGGCCTACTGTTATTGAAAATCTGTGACGGCTGTCGCCCTTGACAGGGGAGAGCCTCTCCCCCATAATGGGCCCACGAGTGTAGCGTACATCACGTTGCGGCACGCCGCAGGCGCGTTATAATCTACATACGAAGGGACTTTTCATCGGCCCACCGTGTGTGCGACCGAGAGAGCCACGAGCGATCATGACGCGGCGTTGCGCAGAAGGAGGAACATCTGATGGCGCAGGAGCTCAGCACACCGAGGACGACGGAGATTGCCCCGGAGACGCTGGAGTTTTTCGGTGGCGACGAGTTGCGCATCCGCTGCTTTCTGGACAAATATGCCCTGCGGGATCTGTCGGGCAAGATCATCGAGAAGACCCCCATACAGATGTGGGAGCGGGTGGCGCGCGAGATCGCGTCCGTAGAACCGGATGCGAAGAAGCGCCGCGAGTGGGAGAAGAAGTTCTATTGGCTGTTAGAAGACTTTCGCTTCATCCCTGGGGGGCGCATCATGTTTGGCGCGGGGCAGCCCCGACGCGCCACCTTGCTCAATTGTTACGTTGTTCCCATCAAAGAAGACTCGATCGAGGGGATCTTCGAGTGGTGCAAAGAAGCTGCACGAACGTACTCACTTGGCGGAGGAGTGGGCTGCGTAGCTAAGGGCTCTTATGTGATCACGCGGGATGGCGTCAAGCGCATTGAAGACGTCCAGGAGGGCGAGGAAGTGCTCTCCTATAATCCCGTGCTGCAGCAGAAGGAATTCCGGCGTGTGCTGCAGGTGCATCGGCCCATCGTCCGGCGTGCGGATAACGTGGCCATCTATCTCAAAGATGGCACACGCCTGATCACGTCGCGTTGGCATCCCACCTTGGTCTTTCGGGAAGATCGGTTCCAGTATGTGCCAGCGGCTGAGGTCCGTCCCACCGATGCCATGCTGGTCACCCCCGAATTGCACACCTTGCCCCTGAACAGCCAGCGGCTCCATGATCCCCAGATGGCCTGGTGGACAGGCGCTCATCTTGGAGATGGCACCGCCTACCAGCGACCACCTCGCCCTTTGATCCGTGACTACCAAGGACGCGGGAGGGAGCGCCGGCCCACCAGGGTGAAGTTTTACAACAGATGCAAGGAGGTCGCGCAAGAATATGCGCGCATCTTCAATGAGCGCACAGGCTCGGCCCTCACCGTGCACCTTCGCCAGCGCCCCACAGGCCCTCTCTACGAAGTCGCTACTTCTTCATATGAGGCTGGAGATCTCATTGATCTGTACGTGGAGGGCCTCTACGGCAAGAAGGCCACCCGGGCAGAGATACCTCGCTGGATCTGGAACGCCTCGCGGGAGAGTCAGCTGGCCTTCCTCGCGGGACTGATTGATACCGATGGCCATGTAGCCGCTGCACGATTCCGCGTAGAGTTCAATACGTCCTCCAAGGAGCTCGCCTACGGGCTGAAGACGCTCCTGGCTCTGTTAGGCGCTCGAGCATGGATCAGCACCAAGCCACACAACCATCAAGGCCAGCACTCCGTGGTGCGACGCTGTCAATGTGCTTATCGTGTGGCCACATCCGATACCTCCATAGTCAGCGAGATCGCACGATACATGGTCAATCCCGAGAAAAAGCGGCGCCTGTTGGAGGGGACTCCTCCTCCCAATAATCGAGACCCTGTAGCTGTACCCGCCTTTGTCAGGGACTTTCTCAAGCGCCATGCCACGTATAAGCGGGTAGGGCATCTCCGGTATAACGCCCTCAAGGGATTGGAGAAGGGCTGGATTAATCGGAAGACCTTCTTAAAACTGATAGAGGCCATCATCGCGCAGGCTCAAGATCCCCAGGTATACTATCAAGCTCTCTCTTTCCGGAGCTTGTGTCTCTCCTTGACACCGGTGGAGAAGGTCGTGGCCGGAGTTGAGGCCGATGAGGAGTTTTGTGATCTTACGGTTGAGGGGAATAACAACTACTTTGCTGGTGAGGGGGGCCTCTCCGTCATTCACAACACGGACATAAGCATCCTGCGCCCCAAGGGCTCGCCCGTCAACAATTCGGCGATTTACTCTTCGGGCTCCGTGAGTTTCATGGAGCTCTTCTCCACGACCACGGGGACGATCGGGCAGTCGGGCCGGCGCGGCGCCCTCATGATCACCATCAGCGTTGAACACCCCGACGTCCTCGATTTCATTGAGATCAAGAACGACCCGGAGCGCCGCAAAGTCCAGTACGCGAACATCAGCGTGCGGGTCACCGACGAGTTCATGCGGGCTGTCGAGCGCGACGAAGAGTTTCTCTTGCGCTATGAGAGCGAGAGAATTGGGCGCTTCGAGAGGAGAGTGCGCGCGCGCGAGATCTGGGAGAAGTTAGTGAAGAACGCCTGGGCCTCGGCTGAACCGGGGGTGATATTCTGGGACACGGTCAAGCGCGAGTCGACCACCGAATACAATGGGATGGAAGTAATCACCACCAACCCCTGCAGCCTCACCGGGGAGACGCGCGTCTTCACGCCACAGGGGTTGATCCGGCTCGATGAGCTTGTGCTCTCGGCGACGCTGACGCGCCAGATGCCGCGCGTGCTCATTGATCGTCGCGCCCAAGACAAAAAGGGCATTGATGCGGTCGTTGCGGATCGCGTGGCCTTCACGGGAATCAAGCCGATTTGGCGGGTCGAGACCTCCAGCGGCTTCATCCTCCGAGGCACGTGCGATCACAAGGTCAAGGTGCTCAACAGCTCAGAGTATGACAGGGAGCACCAGTCGTACGGCTGGAAGCGCATAGACGAGCTGCGCCCTGGGGATATCTTAGCCCTCCCTGATCTGAACGATGAAAATTGGATAAAGCAAATCTTCAGAGATCGTTCATGGGAGCTGCACATTGATGAGAGCTACGTCCAGCCGCGCCGTCGGGATGCTCACTATCGCTTAATGAATATCCCCACGCGCTGGACGGAGGACTTGGCGTATCTGCTGGGGTACGCCGTGGGGGACGGCAGCTACACGACTCATACGAAGTCCAAAGATGGCCGATCGCACAGCAAGCGTCTGGATCTTCACATGAACGCGCAAGAAGCGCCAGAGCTTCACGCGATCTTCTCACGAGTCACAGAGAGCTTGCTGGGGAGGGGATGCACCCTCAAGAGCCGTCCCGGCACGCAGCATAGCTGGATTAGCATCTTTGCCGCACCGTTCCAACGCCTGCTCCAGCAGCTTGGGCTTCACCCGGAGAAGGGTGTGGCCAAGCACGTGCCAGAGCCGATCTTCCGCGCCCCGCAGGAGATCACGGCTGCGTTCTTGCGCGGCCTCTTCGACGCCGACGGCACGGTCTCCACTCCCTCGCAGCGCCCCATGATCGCACTCTCCTCAATCTCCGAGCGCCTCATCCGGGAAGTACAGCTCTTGCTCTTGCAATTTGGCATCTTCTCCAGCATCACCGTCTACAAGGCTGCCGATAAGAACCGACGCCGGACGACGCCGTTCCGCTACCGCACCGTCAGTGGAGAGGAGCGCATCTACCAGTCGAAGCATGATCTCTATAAGCTCTGCATCACAAGCTACCCGTGCTTGGAGCGCTTCGCTCGGTATATTGGGAGTGCGCTCACAGCTCGCCAGCGCAAGATCGCGGCGCTGCTAGCGCACCGCACCATGCCGCTCCGCCCCGTGACCACTACTACCAAAGTCACGCGCGTCGTCCCAGAAGATCTCTGTGAGCCCGTCTACGACCTGACGGTCTTCGATACCAAGTCGTTCTTGGGGAATGGCCTGATCGTGAGCAATTCTGAGATCCCCCTTGAAGCCTATGGAGCATGCTGTCTGGGCAATGTCAATCTCTCGAAGTTTGTGCTCGACAGCTTCACCCCCAACGCCCGGATCGATTGGCCCACCTTAGAGAAAGCGTTG
>Ga0079995_1056181_pt1 | contig 10165 bp, 11 predicted proteins | sample FaiFalFF_MnMetaG_2_FD_69198 | JGI IMG/M metagenome (GOLD analysis project Ga0079995, IMG submission 69198) | Freshwater microbial communities from Yellowstone National Park, Wyoming, USA - Fairy Falls C (FF_Mn_C) (SPADES assembly) (version 4) | ecosystem: Environmental > Aquatic > Freshwater >... | reverse complement strand
TAGAACAAGTTAATATATTTAAACCATAATAAATATTTTAAGTATTAACGATCTTATTTTAGGAATTCTATTTACATTATTACTATTCATATTATAATTTTCATCAAAAATAAGATAACAACTAGATTGTAAAGTTAATACATCTTTAACAAAGCATAAAATAAAAAATAAGAAATAAATAAAAAAGAGTATTTTTAACTTATATCCTTACCTCTCTTACTATCTCTTGCATTACCCTATGCAGTCTATGCGTCATCCTTGATCTAGCGATTGGGTTTGCTCTGCTCTTGTGTGTTATTACGTATGTTATGCTGTTGAAAGTATTCCATAGCGTATCTTCTCTTACAACATCTATCTCAACCTCTTCTCTACCATCTACATTCAACCTTATAGGCGTGTACTTGTAGTACATCATTGGTAAGTTCAGTTCAACCAACCTTTCAGCAATCTCTTTGGTTACCTTTATCCTTGTAGCCTTTCTATACAGTTCTGCTAGTTGATGGCAGTACTCTAATGCTGTTCGTAACGCTTCTCTAAATGCATCTAACAGTCTATTAGCATCACCTACATGCTTTGCGTTAAAGGTGACGTTTTGTAGTCTAGCAGTAGCTCCGTTTCTGCATGCTAGTCTGTAGGTAAAGCCATCTACACCTAATGCTGTTGAACCATCTATTGAGTTCCTTATGGAGACACCAAACTGTACTATATCGTCAACTTCTACTGCTTCCTTCCTTTCTGATAATAGGTCTATTCTCATTGCATATCCAGTCTTGGTGTATTTTACGCTTAATGTTGATAGGTTCAAGTCCTTGCTTACATCTGCTACCATCTGCATTATTAGTTGATTTGGTATTACAGCAAAGTTCCTTCCTACGATGCTTACTAGGTTTATCTTACCGTTATCAGCGTTCTTCTCAAAGACTGCTTTTACCTTGCTTAGTTTGGTCTCAGCATAGTTGGTTCTTAACACCATGTCTGCTTCTCCTATGTTGTACTCAAATGGATACCTTATGTTGGACAGTTCTATAGTTCCTATTACTTCTCTATCTGTACGTATCTGTATGCTCTCCATAGTCGCTCATAATATAAAGGAAAGAAAATGAAGAAAAGAAAAGGAGATTCCTAGTCCTTCTTTATTGGTTGCTGTTGCAGTCTCAGCAGTATCTCAGCAAGCGTCCTACCAGTCCATATCTCCAACTTATCCTTATGCTTCATTGCTAGACGGTAAGCGTCTCTGGTGTAGTATGAGGTAGTAACGTACAGTCCTTTATCTGCTTTGTATTCCGTAACCATCATACCTATGAACAGCTGTATCTCTGGTGATGTTACCTTCTTTGTTATGTACTTCTTGCATTGTACTGCAACCTTCTTACCATCTTTGTAGGCTAGAATATCTACACCTAGGTCTCCAGAACTGCCTATAACCTTAACGTCTTTATAACCTAGTCTTCTTAGAATCTCTGCTGTTGTGTATTCAAATTCCTTTGGAGACATTGATTTTAGGTTCTCAAGTGTTAGGTTCAGAAGTCTATCCTTTCTGGATTTCCTTAACGCTAACCATACTATGAATACTATAAAGGATACAGCGATACCAACTGCAAGCAGTTCTCCTAATTCTATTAGCATACATTATATAATGAGCATGATGGAGTTAAAAGGATTCAAGATAGACACAGATACAGCAGAACTGATAAACGAAGCGAAAAGAATAGCAAGGACACAAGCAACAACACAAGAAGAACTAGCAAGGCTGGAGAAGGTTGCTGAACTATTGATGGTAGGTTCAAGCAAGTTAAATGAAGCAATGTCTAGCAACAGTAATAATGATGGTAAGCGTAAGGAACTGCTAGAGCAAGCCTTTCAAGCATATGTAGAGGTAGTACCTTATCTAGGCAAGATGCCTTACCTAACAGTACCAGTACTACAGCAGATAAAGAATATTGAGAAGTTAATGGAGATGGAGATTGAGAAGAGTGTTAATGCTGATGCTGGTATAAACGTAGATGAGGTAATGAAGGTAGCAAGAGAATCATTCTATAGATAACCAAATCCTTATCTTTTTCTTTCTTGTCTTCTTTACCTATATATCTCATAATAGCAATGTTTTCTCTCTTCTCTTAACATATATGCTATAACCTCCTCTAGAGTTAAAGAGTTCTCTCCATGTAAGCCTTTATCTCCTTTAATGTCTTAGTATGCTCACCTAGTATCCTGGTATGTTCCTCTAGTATCTTAGTATGTTCCTTTAATGTCTCTGTATGCTCCTCTAGTATCTTAGTATGCTCCTCTAGTATCTTCTCTACTCTAGTTAGTCTTTCCTCTTGCTTTACTACAATGTTCTTTAACTCTATTACTGCTTCCTCTATCCTATCCATCCTTGCTTTAATGCTTACTTGCTCTTCTTCTACTCTAGCAAGCCTTACATCAATTCTTACTTGTATATCTATAAGCCTTGTTACAACATCGTTTAACCTTACTATAGAGTCATTTAACCTTGCTACAGCATCGTTTAACCTTGCTAATGCTTCCTCTAACCTCTGTAAGCCTAACAAGCCTACTACAGCATACCTAAACTCCTCATCCTCCTTTAATAGCCTTAGTATATCATCCTTGAGTTTATTAAGCATAAGTTAAATACCATATATAAAAATATAAATATAACTATAAAGGTAGGTTAGTAACAATAGTTAAGCAAATAGGTCTTTATATAAGACTACAGAGGATCTTGTTACTTTACAAATAATTCACCAAAATTTACTAAATTGTTTAATTGTTCTGTTCTATATATATATACTCACCTTTAGTAGATGATTTTATGTCTGCAGGAGGAGCATCTCTTTATGCAGGTAAGCCCGTTGAGGATATAACCTTTCTATTTGTATGCCCTAAGTGTCAAAGAGGCACCTTTACTGCGAAACATAGCCTTACAGCTATAAGTACCCAAACACATTTACAGTGTCCAAGTTGTGGTACAAGATATATTCATGAACTTAGATTAGGTAAGAAAGGTGAAATAACGACAACAACAGAAGCTGAACCAAAAGGTGATGTTGAACTACAAAAGATTAGAATACAATGTTATATTGAGATAGATGGAATTATCATTTGTTGTAAGTTTGGTCCCATTTAAACATTTATATTTTTAGCATTATTGTTTGTATCTTACTCGCCAAAGAGCTCTTCTATTCTACTACTCTATATCTTCTTCTAAAGTTTCTTCTTCTAATTCTAACAGCTTTAGCTCTTTCTTAATCTCTTCAAGTTCATCTTCTGTTATACCGTAGAGCTTAGCAACAACCCTATCTATTTCGTCTTCAACCTTCCTTAACTCATCTTCTTGATTTTGCTGGGTAAGTTGATGAGCTCTCTTAGAAAGCTCTACTAACTTTTTATGGATTGAATCAGAAGGATTGTACTGTTCGATGTTTATCATGTTTATAAATTCAGGTGTAGCAAAATTCTTCCCGCCTTTAGCTATAGATTGTAAGATAAAATTAACCAAACTTGAGTTAAGTATTGAACATATATAATGAGCTTCGTCTTCACTTTCCACTGAGATAAACGCTATAACATCTTCAGGTATTAATGGTTTAGATCCAAGGTAAGCATCGCTTACTGGGATTGCAACTGCGGCGGCCAATTGATTACCCATTCGATTCCAAACAACCTTATAATTTGAGAGCATCCAATCACTAAACATATGTATAAAGTAGAAGGGTTTACCGTTACCATATTTTCTATAATGTGATCTATTAATCAGAGCGTTCCTAAACATTGAGAAATAAGCATAAGCATTAGGATATTTAACTTTTAATTCACTTTCTGAATATAATTGAGCCATGTAATTATATGGAATTATAGCAAAATTCTTGGGATTTATAGACCATTTCTTAATATCGCCACTCTCTAATATGGGATAAATTAGCTCGTTTTCAAGCGGATAAGAGGTTACTACCGCTATGTTGAATCTTCTATCTCGTTCAGCAAGATTTCTTATTTTACTAATGAGAGTACCTTTCTCTAACAATTGAATGCGATAAACTCCCGAAGGGATTAATACAGGACCTTCATGTGCTTTATATATTGACTGCTTGATAATTATTGTATTTATTCTTAGTAAAAGTTTTTTGCTATGTAATGGTATTAGTGAGAAGACCTCTCCATAAGGTTTGTATCCTCCCAATGGTTCAGCGTAAAACTTCTTGATTTTAACCTTTTTCATGACTTCGTCTAAAGTTAGATTTTGTGCTATCTCTCCTTTTACTTTTTTGAACCATTTCTTGTATAAAATCGGAAATTTTGTAGGTTCGCCTTTAGTTGCAATAAACATACTAGTTCTATTAGAAGCCCCTTCAAAAGGTTTAAGGGATACTAGATCATGTATTGCCTCTACTTTAAATGGTACTCCTTTAACTCTAAACTTCCTGAAACCATTACCAGCCATAGCCTTAAACGCGGCATCATTTATTAAAAAACCAAACTTTCCTTTATCTATCAAATATCTATCCAAACAACGATAAGTAAATATCATTGAAAGATCAACTTTAGTCTGGGCGTTAGGATTACTTGGTAATATATCATACCACTTATAGAGCTCTTTGAGCGGTTTTCTAAAGTCATCAGCAAGATTTTCCCAGTTAACCCACGGAGGATTTCCTACAACATAATCAAAGTTCCCAAATAAGAGCGGTGCAAATGAGTTCTTAAGTATCCTTAACCAGATTCTGTTCTTTCCTTCCTTCTCAAGTTTCCATATTGTTTCATAAAGACCTTTTAATGTCTCAGCTTCATCTTCTTTAATTTCAATCTCCCTTACTAACCTTGCTATGAACTCGTTGGGAGTATAATTAGTCTTCACACAATTTTCTATTATTTTTAAAACCTTATCTAAAACTTCTCTTCTAACCATACTTATTGGTATTTCAAAGTTTCCAACTGAGGTTCTAAGCAGATAAACATTAGTACCTAATACAGTAGTTCTTTGATCAACCATTATAGAATCTGCCAAATAGATTGGTATCTCTATCTGTTCATCTAAACCCTTTGATCTAAGCATATCACCAATAGCAATAAGGTAGTTAGTCCTAGCAGCCATCACTGCCAAAGGATTAAGGTCGAATCCAACAATATTTTTAACTATCTTCCTTAATGCTAACCCTTTATCTAGATAATGTTCATCAATATACTCTTTAAGCCTTCTTAAGGCTAAAACTAGGAAAGTTCCTGAACCGCATGCTGGATCTAAAAGTTTTAAGTCTAAAGGAACAAAACTATCATTTTTACTATCAGTAAGCTTATTAAATTTATCTAAAGTAAATCCAACTTCATTTAACACTAATTCAGCTAACCAATCTGGTGTATAATATTCACCTAAATCATGTCTAACCTTCTTAGGAACAAGATTCTGGTATATCTTTTTAAACAGATCTTTAACTCTATCATGGTCTAGTTCAGCTGTGCTTGGATCATAGTCTGCTAACTTCTTTATTATTAAGGCTAAAGAATCTGCTAATTGAGAATCCCATTCGTCAAGATACCAACTAAAGTAATCTCCTTCAAGAAAATTCGTTATAAGTAGAGGAGATTGAGAGAAAACCCCTCCTTCTTCTAACTTTATTAACTCATCCCTCAGCTTATCATGACCTTTATAGTACGCTTCTTCTAACATCTTTAGATATGAAGGTATCATAATCGGTAAATAGAGAGATGTAACTTCAGCAGCCAAGAGCTTCATCAAAAGAGCAAAGTAGGTATGTAAAGAAAACAGCAACTTTTCTACATCAACCTGACCTCTTACAAAACCATACTGCTCCTCTAAACCGCTTAATTTTTCAACATTATATGCACATACTTGGGAGAATACTCTCTTCCAATCATCAAATAGAATTTCTGTTCTTTTAGATTTACTATTTTGTAATTTATTGTATAATATACTAATCAACCTTTTTGCATCTTGGTTTTCATACCCGAAATCCTTAAATAATTCATCAGCATCTAAAGCTTTTCTTCTAAGACCTAGTATAGCTTCTATGAGTTTTGCAACTGTATTTCTATTAATCTCCAAAGGGTCTTTATTAATCTCAAAGTCCTTTAACTTTTGTCTATATCTAACAAATCCTATCTTATATCCATCTATCGTTACACCAAAATATTTCGACAGGTCACTTCCTTGAGCAAGGACTCTGATGTAATCCTTTAACTGTTGAATAGCCCGCTCATAATTTCTTCTTTGTTGAAAAGCATTAGGCTTTTTATATTCAATTATTACATAAGCATGTAAAGCGTCAAGTTTATTACCAGATATCAGATGATACTCATATCGTGCATCCCAATGTATATTAAGAGGGTCAAATACATGATTCTTTAGAATATTTTCAACTCTTACCCTCAGATCCTCTTCGGTTTGCGATTGAGACGCAACTTCCTTGATCTGTTTAGCTATTTCCTCGGTGTCTATCTCTAAACTCATATCTAAGCACTTGTTATTTAACTTATAATAATTACTGGTTAATTAAATTATCGGTGGACATAATATGACTTGTCTTCCTAATAAGGTCTATTATGTTAAAGTAACCTATTCTTATTTATTCTATGTTACCTTTATTTAATGAGTGATAGGATATGAAAACAAGGTGCAACAGTAACCATCTAAGAACAGTAGTTGAAGCAATCAAGCCTATAGTAGATGAAGCAGTCTTTACTGCTAACAGCGAAGGAATAACCTTCAGAGCAATGGATGCATCGCATGTATCCTTGCTAGACATATCATGGAAGAGAGATGGCTTTCTAGAGTATGAATGCAATGAAGAGGTAACATTTGGTGTTAGGATAGATGAACTACTAAAGTTATTGAGAAGGATAGATAGAGAACAGCAAGTAGAGATTAGCATAGCAGATGGAGAGATGCAGTTAACAGCAAGCGAAGGTAAGAGGACAAGGAACTACAAGCTAAGGTTGCTAGATGCTAGCAAGTCTGAGACACCAGTACCAAAGTTATCTTTTAATAAGCATAGCAGATGGAGAGATGCAGTTAACAGCAAGCGAAGGTAAGAGGACAAGGAACTACAAGCTAAGGTTGCTAGATGCTAGCAAGTCTGAGACACCAGTACCAAAGTTATCTTTTAATACAAGGGTAACAATGCTTTACGATGCTTTAGTTGATGCTCTGAAGGATATAGATGTTATTTCAAGCATAGTAGAGATATACACCTATGAATCAATGATAAAGTTCTATGGTAAAGGCGATGCTGGTGATGCTGAAGTAGTATACTGGAAGGATGAGAATACAAACATAGAGATGTTCAACGAAGTAAAAGAGAGCAAGTCTGCATACAGTTTAGAATACCTATTGCAGATGCTTAATGCTGTAGATGCAGATAATGTCATACTGGAATACAGCAGTAAGATGCCTTTAAGGTTACAATTCTTGCTACCTTTCAGATGCGATATGCAGTACTACCTAGCACCTAGGGCTGAATAATAATGGTAGATAACAGTAACAAAAATCACATCAAAATCCTATTTTATTTCTTTTCTTCTCATTCCTTCTTTCATTCCTTTCTATTTCTTCTCTTTATCCTATGAGGGATAGGATATGCTAGTAGCAAGACTACGCAACAAGGAACTGATGACGGTACTGCAAGCAACAAAGGTACAGAAAGATGAAGCATCATTCATAGCAAAGAATGATGGTATCCATTACAGAACGATGGATTACAGTCATATATCATTGCTGGATATAGTAATACCAAAGGAAGCGTTCCAACACTACAGTTGTGAAGGGGAATCAGCAGATACAGTATTCACAGTAAAACCAGATGAACTGCTAAAGGTATTGAAACGAATTGAGAAGGAAGAGACTATTGAACTTATGGTAGAGAACGATGGTGATATTACCATAAGGTCATTATCCGTTAGGAAACCATTAACTTACAGAACGAAGTCGCTAGACAATGAGTATGAAGAGACAAAATTACCAAACATAACATACGCTGTTAAGGTTAACATACAACATAACGCATTGAAGGAAGCGTTAGAAGACATATCATTGCTTACCAATGTCGTAAGGATAATAACTAATAAAGAGAAGGTAAGGTTCAATGCAGTAAATGATAGAGATACAATGACCATTGAGTACGAGAATAACAGACAAGTAATGATATACATGCTAGACAGCAAGACTGAATGCAGTAGTGTTTATAAAATACAAGAACTGCTTGGCATGCTGAAAGCAGTTGAGACCAGACATGTAGTACTGCAGTACAACGATAAGACAGCGTTAAGATTGCAGTTCTTGCTACCTTTCAAGTGTGAGATGCATTACTACCTAGCGCCAAGGGCTGAGGACTGAACAGTAAATAAATCAAATCCTATCTTTTCTTTTCTTTCTTTACTTCTTTGTTTGTTCATTGTACTGTTTCAGCATCTTATACACTTCTTTGTTCTTCTCTATATTCTCTTGTACTGCTTTCCTAATCTAATTTAGTGTAGTATCTCTGCTATCTACCATACCAAAAGAAAAAGAAATAAAGGTTTTGTTTATTATTGTTATTGTTGCTGTTACTGCATTAGAATCTTACCGTAACCTTTCCTTCCTTCTTCTGCTTTGTAATGCTTTATCTTTGTTATCTTGATTGTAAAGTCATCACCATTATTACCAAGCACGCTAACCAGATAATACTGTACTGTAACTGTTGTTATGAAATCGTTAATATCCTTGATGACGTAACTACCGTTATATGAAGTAGAACGGTTCTGCTTCTTTCAGTATTCCCTTGACCTTCCTTGATAATGATGTATTGTTCTCAAGTTCATCTATGCTATTGTTTATAGGTGTAGCTTTGTTGAACATTAACGTCTTGTACAGCATTGCTGATGTTCTCTTTGCTGTAAGTTTCTCACCGCTTATATCTGTAAGAAGTCTTGCTATTGTCTGTATAAGGTTGCTTGATGGTATCCTCATTGCTACATGTTCTGAACCTTCGGTCTCTAGCTCTTTTATTCCTTCGTAGATCATCATTATATAATGATGAATCAAGAACAACCATCACCTGTTACCAATAGCATAGAACTGAAGGAGAAGGTCAAGGATATGGTCATAGTATCACCAGACTTTGTATATGAGAAGATGTCGTTCTTCTCAATACTTCAAGAGAAAGGTCTAAGTAACATCAACGTTTTAGACTATGTTGAGAAAGCAGTAGATAAAGTGATGAATACACCAGAAGATGTATGTTTGAACGCTTTTAGGGAGATGGTTGGTATGAGTCATCTCAGTCCATATAAGTTCATCAGAACCATGTTAGCAAAGGAGGTTATACAGATAAAGCACGGACTGGATGCTGAGGACAGTATCGTTGATTTCTTTGGCTGGATGGCTGTTTATTATAGGTATATTGAAAAGAAGAAGAAAAGAAAGAAGAAATAAAGGTTAAAGTTGAGACTTGGTCTTATCCATTATTCGCAGCAATTCATCTGCTGTGAACAGTTCAGTTCTTTTACGCTCAATACAGTTATAGCATAACGTAACCATAACTTTGGCATCGTTAGGCAATGTTATTCTACATATATGCTTCCCTTTACCTTCACACAGTACACACCTACCTAATACCATCATTATATAATGATGTCATGTAAAGGTATATGTATAAAGTATAGAGCAAAGAAACCAGGCAGAGAAGGTAGCAGATACGCAAATGGACAGAAGAGATGCCAGATATGCGATATATTCATCAATTACCCTTCCTTGTTCTGCCCTTGCTGTGGGTATAGAATGAGAACAAGACCAAGAAGCAGAATATGGTACAGGAAGATGCTTGAAAGGCTAGAGAAGCAGAAGAAAGCAAAGCCTATAACATTCTAATCAATCAATAATAATAATAAATAACCTTTCTTTTATTTCTTTCAAAAATAAAATGAGAGATATGTATAGTTAGTCTTTGAAATCAATCAACTCAGCAGTATTCTCTACTGCTATATTCTTATTCCTCTCTTCTATCTCTTGGTCTGATATGAATTGCTTAACAGCATCTATATGCTTGCATCTACCTTTGTTGAACATAAACGCTGGGCATTCGCATGAGAACCATGCTATCTTGCTAGTATAGACAACATCAACGTAATAAGCAGTATCCTTCATTCTATTGTATACTAAGTACTTGTACTT
>Ga0079995_1080405_pt1 | contig 10180 bp, 9 predicted proteins | sample FaiFalFF_MnMetaG_2_FD_69198 | JGI IMG/M metagenome (GOLD analysis project Ga0079995, IMG submission 69198) | Freshwater microbial communities from Yellowstone National Park, Wyoming, USA - Fairy Falls C (FF_Mn_C) (SPADES assembly) (version 4) | ecosystem: Environmental > Aquatic > Freshwater >... | reverse complement strand
CTCAACAGGGTCGATGTGAAGGCCTACTGCGAGCTGGACTTCAGGAAGCCGCTAGGACTCGGCGATAACCCCATCGTGAGGAGCGTCAGGTTCGACCTCCAAATCGAGGCCGACATAGATCAGAGCGAGACCGTCAAGCTGGTCGAAGAAGCGAAGGAGCGCTGCCCCGCCATCTACAGCCTCAAGACACCGATAGAACCCCTCCTGAACCTGCTTTAGACTCCCTGACAGGCGAGTTCGGCGAACGGCTAAGCGCTATACTAAAGCCACTCCGATCCGATCTTTATAGCAGGCATACCCCCTCCCGCGATCCTGACGACGCTCCTCCCCGATTACAATTTTCAGGCGAAGAGAATGGCGAAGCCTAGCTACGGCACCATCGAGGTCATCCGCGATCCCCTAACGGATAGATGGGTCGGGCTCGTCAGCAGAGCGTAACTCAGGGAGGATCTTGGAAGGATTAGGCATATTTACATCCTCCAGCGGGACTCGCTCTTACGTGTTGTAACAACGGATTCCACATAAGGACAGATGGGTTAATGCTGTTCATAATTTCGCCATGCAAACAACACCTGTTCTTTAAATCTGTTCTTGAATGGGAGCCATCAAACTTGTTAGGAAAGTTTATATATTATTGTTATTAAAAACATCCCGTGGCTTCTTCTGGTGGCCCTGAGCAGTATGAGCGAGAGCTAATGAACTGGGCTGCTAGAATCGGTAGTCAGTTGAAAATCGAAAACGTTGAAAAATCTCAGATTGAGCAACTGATCGGCTCAGCTGAACTGGCCGGAGTGGAGACCTATGCCCCACTCATAACAGCAACGTACGCCTTCCGTCAAGCCGCTAGAGGATATCTCAGAGACGGCTCGGCAAGATTGATCGCACAGGCAATGGAATGGCTGTACAAAAATAATAAAGGTAAGACAGAGGTTAGACGACTCATTGGCTTAGCCAAATGGGTATACGAATGTGTAAGAGATAAACGGATAACAAGACAGTTTGAAAACTACGAGAAGTTCGTCGAATTTCTCGCAAGCGAAGAAAGAAGGTGAGAGAATGTACGACGACTTTGACATCCTGCAATCAATCACCGACATACAAGGTTATTTTGAAAACATTACTCCAATCCGCATAGGGGCTGGAAGAGAGGCTGGCCTAGAGGCGGCGACAGATATAGCCGTCTACCGTGTAGGAGAGAGAATAGTGATACCGGGCTCATCAATTAAAGGAATGTTAAGAGCCCTAGCAGAGAGTATATTGCGCGGTAAAGGCGAGGACGTACACAGTCCCTGGGATCTGACACAAATAGAAAGAAATGAAATCGGAAAAGATGAGAACAAGGGGAAAATTCTAAAACCATGCAAGATTTGCGCATTATTTGGAAACACCGAGCTGGCTAGCCACATAACGGTTTTTGATGCCGAGCCATATGAAAACCCAAAGACATTCAACAAAACAGGAATCTCCATAGACAGAGACTTCGCCGCCGTGAGACCTGGGGTTCTCTACACAGAAGAGCTGGTGCCACCAAATGTTCGCTGGAGACTCCATATACGGATCATAAACATTCCCTTCCCAAACACGGAAAACGGTGATGAGAGAGCCCAGCTATTAAGGGAGCTGCTCTACACATGGAAGACGCTAGGTCTTCAGTTAGGGTCTAGGAAAAGCGTTGGTGCTGGTCTAACAAGGCTGGTGGAATGCCGCTGGAAAAGGTATGTAGTACGGAATGGAAGCGTGGTTGAAGAGGGGGAGGGGGAGATATGAGCGCCACCCTTCCTTGGACATCACATAGAATGCTAATCAGGCAAGCCATAATCCAAGCCCATGTCGAAAACGAGTCCCCGCTTAGGATTGGGTCTGGACGTGAAGCCCCTCTAGGCTCGCAAGTAGACCTGGCCGTACTACGCATACATAGAAACGGGAGAGACGAACCATACATACCTGGCTCAAGTCTCAAAGGTGTTTTCAGATCTGTGGGTGAGGTAATGGCTAGGACGGAGAAAAAAATAGAGGTTTGCTCCGGGCTTACACGCTCTACTTGCATGGATATAAAGCAGGTAGAGGGGACTCGTTTAAGAGAGCTGGTTGAGAGGAGGCTTCGGCTAAATGAGGTTGAGGCGGCCGTAAAGCTCTTCCACCAACATGCATGCCTTATGTGTAAGGTTTTCGGAGCTCCATCATACGGGGCACATGTTTACTTTGGAGATGCGTATGTAATAGGGGAATATACTTTAAACACGAGAACTGGGATAGCCATAGACAGGAGGACCGGGGCAGCCTTTCAAGGTGCTTTATACACCGTCGAATATGTAGAGCCCGGCACCATATTCAGGCTCGACATAAAAACAACAAACCTACCCAACTACGTCCTCGGTATGTTTGCAAAGATCTTGAAGATGATCGACCGCGGTGAGGTTAGGGTAGGTGGTTTCAAAACCCGTGGATTCGGTGAGCTGAGACTGAAATCACTAAACATTAAGATAAAAGATCTTCATAAGCCCGGAAGCCGGGTCCTTGAAAAGCTAGATGAGAGAGACATTGAAACTGACCTTAACGGATTAGTGGAGATTCAGGACGGCTTCCTTTATGTAGAAGGCGAGGGAGCCCGCCAAGTATTAGATAAGCTTGAAGAGGTTTGGAACCGTGCAAACCTCTAGGATTGACATATACAGGGATAGTCCCACACCAAGACACACATACATTGGCCTCTCTGGACTGCTTGTATTAAGAATGAAAACCCTCACATACATACACGTAGGCTCAGGGACAGAAGAGCTAACAATACCAAGAGACATCGAGCAGACAGTCAGAGGAAAAAGTTTCGAAAAAGCTGTTGAGGAGCTGAAGAGTAGAATTGCAACCGACTTCATAAAAAATACCGCATCCTCGGGGAAGCCGGTAATACCCGCATCCACGATGAAGGGGCGTACAAGAACTCGTATAGAGTTAACTTTACCTCCCAGAAGTGATGGAGGGCGATGGTCATGCTTTATTAAGGCGTCACTACCACAGAACGCGAATAGACAGTCTGCGTGGAGGCATAGAAAACTCTTTGGCGATACAGTCTTTGAGAACAGGGGGCCGAGCTGCGACCTAACACGCAGTAACACAGTATGCTTAACATGTGATATGTTCGGAACAGCAGGACTTCAAGGACTTATCTCTTTCAGTGACTTAGTAGCTGAACAAAACACACTCGAGAACATAACAGGTGAATTCGGCATGAAACTTCAAGCTATAAAGCCTGGCACAGAGCTGGTAGGAAGGGTATATTTCAAAAACCTTAGCAAGCCAAGGCTTGGGCTCTTGTTATACGGTCTCGGGATCTGTGGAAAACCTTCTGGACATAAGATACTGGTCGGGAGGCTGAAGTACAGGCGTGGGTTAGGTGGGAAATCTTTCGGCATAGCTGTCCTCGATCTGACTGAGGCATTGTTCACTAAAGTATTAGAAGACTTAGATGGCGTTGTCCCTGAAAAGCCCATAACCGGAGAAGGGTTAAACAGTCTGTGCAATACTCTATGGGACGCCGCAGTTAAAATGTATAACGTGAAAGTGTTTGATGAGGTGGAGAAACTTGGAAGGGCTTAGCTTCACCTCACCGGGCTTTCCAATTTATAGGGGCCTCATAGTCCCGAAATATGAGAACGGCGTACTCAAGGAAATTATAGAGGTTGGAGAGGATAAAGTAAGAATATGGGAAGAAGTGCTACAAGGACTCAGAAACTACATAAAAGACTACCACAAAACTATCGAAAAACTGAAAAGCAAACCAGACAAATATGAATATTATGAGACGCTCGCGGATATCATTACGCTTTACTTCCGTCAACCATTGCAGCTAGACCCCATCCCATCAATCCTGCCCTCACCTCTGAAAATATACACAGCAATTAGAAAAATCCAATTCGTTATGGATGTTTATTGTGACGACCCGTTAAAAACTTTAGACATCCTGATTAATGCTAAGGGGTACGTAAAAATCGCTACTGAAATACCGCCAGACCTTCTAGTTAAGCTTGTTGAGAGCTGGCTCAGTTTTCCAGCCGACACTAGGCCAGGATACAACATATCAGGATTAATACCACACCTTTTAACAACGTCGGCTATAGCATGGGCTCTCGCTGTAGAAGATGGGTTGAGCAGAGAATATGCTGCTAAAGCCAGGCTGGTTGCCTTGCTTCACGACATGAGCAAACCACTTAACTACAGAAGACACTGGGAAATAGCCGACAAAGTCGTCGAACTAGTGTTGGATAGAAATGTCCTAGGCTCGGAGATAGTGGATGAATTGATACAGGCTGTCAAGAAACATCACATACAATCGCGTGACGAAATTGGAGAGATCATACATAGGGCGGACATGGCTGCCGCCTCTGTCGACCGACTAGCTAGACTCACCGAAGAAATACTCGGGAAGGATTTAGGGGAAAAGTTCAGGGTCCTCTACGGATCCGGGGAACAAGCCTGGCAGGAATGGTCAGAACTTGAAAAGGAGAATAACGGAAAAATAAGGGAACTTTCTCAAAAATTCATAGATACAATAAAAAAGGATAGAGGTAATAAAATAGCCCAAAACCAAGAGGACAGGAATGTCGAGGATGGTAAGATACTTTATTTTCTAGTTGATATTGGTGGAATACAGAATTTCATATATAGAACCGTAGACCTGAGGACCGTCGCTGCCTCCAGCTACTTGATTGACTTTGTTACCTCAGCATACATAATGATGGGATTGCAGTACTACCTAGCCAAGGACCAAGATGTATGGATTCCTGTTGAAGCCTTCATGATAAACGGGGGAGGAAACCTATCCTTTATAGCCCCACGCTCACTGGGAGAGGTTATTGAAAAAACATTAGAAACGATCAAGAACAATTTGAGGAAGCATATGGGGATACGACTATATTACAGTTACACATTCTTTACCGACAGCTTTAATCAAACAGCTTCAAAAGCTGCGGCTTTAATCAACCTTCAGAAAATTAGACATAATGAAAACCCCAAAATGAGTTTTGTTCCCCCATCACTATGTAGATATTGCAACACAAACACAGTTGAGAACGATAGAGAAAATACATGTAAACTATGTAGCAAACTCCATGAAATAGGTAGCGAGTTTCACTTTAAGGAGAAATGGGATTCTGAACTCTATCTGCTGCCAGGCAACATGCGGATAGGTGGAACCACTAAGGAGTATGATCGTAACATCGATTTGATGTACATAATTTCCGGACACAACATCGAAGAATACTATAGAGGCGATGCGAGGAAAAGGAATGTTGCGGTGGTCAAGTTTGACGCAAATATGATGGGTGTGTTTTTCGCTGAATCCGTTTCGTTGACTGACGCGCTTGAGAGGAGTTGGCGTGTCGACATGGCCATGAAAATAGCCTACCAAAAAACTCTCTGTGAGATGTACGAAGCTGTTAGTGAAGTTGCTGACAAGAATCAGGCGGAGCTTGCCGTTAGACAGTGCTATCTTGGAACACTTTACATGGGTGGGGATGACGGGCTAATCATATGTCCGAGCTGGGCTTCAATCCCTCTTGTGATGGGTCTATCTAAGCACTTCAACGAAGAGATTGGCGGAACTCTAACTCTTAGCGTCGGACTGGTGGCAACTCCACCCGAGCACGATATCTGGTCATCGATAGAAGCCGCCTCCGCGCTTCTCGATGAAGCAAAGGAATGTGGGCGTAAAATTGCGAAAAAATGCAAACCTAAAACCGATGAGCAAATAGATGGCTTTGCCGCCTTATGCTTTGACGTAATTGAAGGGGGGACCATATCTAGGAGCGCCGTCAAGTCGCGGTACACAGAGCTAAGGAAGGAGGGGTTAACGGTCCAGCCATTTATAATTTGTGGTAAGGCTTCAAATTCTATAAAAGACTCAACCACCTCTTGTTCAAGCCTTGAAACTCTTTTTAATACCCTACTCGATGCGCAGATAGATGACTTACGGGTGCTTTACAAAATATGTTGGAGGGTCTCCCGTAAAAAGGAAGGGGCTGTGCCAGAAGATAACATGATGGCACTCCTCAAAAGCATCAGAAGCGTCTTAAAAGAAACTCCAGAGATAGTTAAAACATCTAAGGAGCTAGTCCTTAAACTCTCCTTCACATACTGGAATAAGCAGTTCAAAAAAGAGGGCCGTGAGGAACATAAGTCAAAAGCTTACAAAATTGTTATAAATGCGATCAAGGAATATTTCCTTAAATCTGAAAAAGACCTGCAGACACCTATCGCAGACATAGACAGGCTGATTAAGATTATCGGTGGTGGCGTAATATGAGGAGGTTTACTATCCAGTTGAAGACTCTGGGGCTTGCAACTGTCGGCTGGTCTCATCCAGGAGCTGTAAAGGCAGACATAATGTTTGCCCGCAGATACAGATATGATGGGACGTACACCGTCTATATTCCCGGCACCTCTTTCAAAGGTGCTCTGAGGTCTTCAGCAAGCAGAATAGCTGAGGCCTATGGTTTTACAAGCTGCGGTGAAACATTGGTGAGACATGTTCATCAAACATCCGGTGAGGTAGGTTTTGAAACCTGCGCAGTATGTCACTTATTCGGATATCCGGGAAGAGGGCCATCTAAAATTTTGGTTGACGACCTAATCCCGTTAGAAAACAGAAATGTGGACATTTATAAAGTAACACACGTAGGTCTCGACGACACGACACTCACAAGGGCAGAACACAAGCTCTACACAGTCGAAGTAATTCCACCACATACAATTTTCGAGGGCTCTATAGAGGTTGACGACAGCGTCAGCGGAGGAGGCGTAAAGCTTTTGATGATCTCTTTAGCAGAGCTTAGGCTCGGGAGATTCGGTAAAAATGCCGCCGTTGACTTAAAGGTGGTTGAAGGATTTGATCAGCTAGTTGGAATTCTAGGTCCTGAGGAGGCCCGTCGTTTCGAGGGTCTAGGGGAGTGGTTGTGGGGTTGATGGAGCACTATCTTGCAACCCTGAAACTCAAATCCCCAGCGATAATACCACGTAGACGCAGTGCCCGCGGATACACCGGGGTGAAAGATACAATTCCCGGCAGCACCGTGGGCGGCGCTATTTTGGCCTGGCTTCGCCGCCACAACAAGGTAGACATTAAGCAGGCTGAGGAACTCGCAAAAAGCGGCGGCATAGTATCCTCACCCGCATTTCCAAGAAAGAATAACAAACTATACTACCCCGCACATCCATTTATCTGGAAATGTAAAGACCCATGCTGCGGGGCGTACGTGACAACCATAGAGAGGGTTTTGAACGAGTTAGAGTTAGGTAAAGAGCTAGATACAGATATTATCCCCCCGGCCTGCGGCGAAGGACATAGATCTCTCGGAAAGCTCCAAAGACCTCTTCCCGCGTCAATTCTACTTAAAGGCGTCGATAATGATAAAGACAGCAAGAGGGGACAGCAGCACTTTGAATCTGTAAGGCTTGTATCCGTACCAGTCAGCAGGCACAGGGCTTCATCAATAATTGGGGCCCTCTACTCCTACGAAGCCCTCCCAACCGGACTTGAGTACTGGGCCATTGTCTCGATTAAAGAAGGTATTATGGGAGAGGGAAATTATGAGATAAGAATCGGACGAGGTGTGAGCAGAGGCTTCGGCAAGGCAGAACTTAGAACCAAGAAAATAGACATTGATAGGTTACTGAAAACCATGCCCAGTAAAGGAGGGCACATTGTTTTCTATGCTCTCTCACCTGTGGCGTTTCGAGAGGGGGAAAGTGTCATAGACCTCAGCGTATATAGGGGTTTGACGGGGAATCCTTCCGCAGGGCTGGTTAGAGTTAGGTCCGTGTATGGTTATAACGTAACTGTCGGCGGCTGGGACGTTAGAAGGGATATGCAATGGAGGCTGGAAGATGCTGCCTCTCCCGGCTCGTTGGTGGCTGCCGAACTCGAGGGGAGTGGCGAAGATATTGCATACGGGCTTGTTCAGCTAGGTCTTCTAGGAAACAGTGTTGACTTCGGAGGAATGCGGCTGGTAGGTCTGAACATGATGCTGCCGGCAAAAATCGTTCTGGGTGATGTCCTTGCATCTTAACCCACTCCACCGTAAGCTTTTGGTGAAGTTCATATTCGAGGCGGAGACGCCGGTCTCGGTTGGCATTGGCGGCGAAGAAGTGCTGAGACAGGTTCTAAGGATTGGTCACTGGATAGTTATTCCCTCGACGACTTGGAAGGGTGCTTTTAGAGCTATAGCAGAAAGGCTGGCCAAAACTATGGAACTGGATGGGCTTGAACGTCTGGCAGTTAAACTTTACCGTGAAACGCAAAAAGGAATTGTATACACACCTCAGGACACCGATCAAGATTGGGAGACATATTTATCAGAGTTCAAGTCTGTGGTCAACGGTAATCCAATCCAAAACCCGCAATATGTTCTGAAACCACAGGAGGTAACACAATTTTTAAATGACGTCTATGTAGATATCGAAGAAATTAAAAAGGCTAAGGATGGCTACGAGAAGATGGCTGAAGGATATCTTGCGTATAACTGCCCGATAGGAAGACTCTTCGGAAACCACGTCCTAGCCGGTAAAGTAAGGTTTATGGACACAATCATAGATGTAAAGCAGACACACTTCAGACCTGGCATAGGAATAGATAGAAAGACCGGTAAGGTCAGAGAGGGAATCCTGTATTACATGGAGTCTATACCTACCAAAACAGAGATACCTTTAGCATTAATAGCAGACAATTTAGTAGACGGAGAAAATGATACGGCGCTCTTCTGGCTTACTCTAGATTACATCGAAAAAATTGGGCTACAGATTGGAGCTGGAAAAAGCAGAGGTTTCGGGCTTCTAATGTTAAAAAAGTATGACAAAAAAGTTGAAATTGAACTCAAGAAGGAAAATGAATCTCAGCTAGTAAAGCCGCTATGATTTTCGTAGAAAATTTTGAAAACCATTTGTTTTCTCTACATGCGTCCTTCCTTGAATATTTAATATACAAATATTGCAGAAAAGAAGAACACCAGTCCATGTCTATTACTAATGAATCTTATTTTAAAAAATTGGAAAAACTAGTTGATTCTGAAATCCATCGGGTTTTCGACGAAATTATACAACCTTACGATGGACAAATTAAGAACTTGTTTCGGAATAGCATAAACTTGGATATTACGGGCGATGGTTACTTGAGGGTCACCCCCGAAAAACAACTCTACAGGTTAGAAGATTTTATAAATATTTTTAAGGATATGGATCGAGGTTTAATCATGAATTATCAGTGGAAGACCTTAAAGAGACTCCAAAGCATTAAGTATGCGACAATTCAGGCTGATGGGGTGGTTGATGGTGAAGTCTCTTGGGGTTATAACCCGCGATATCTGATTAGATGTTTTACTGACGACAATTTACTTCCCATGTATAAGTATATTATAAATAGCCATTACATAAAATGTTGGAATAACATCAAACAAAATACAGATAGAATGAAAGACGAAGAAAAGTGGGAGCTCGTAAAACTCTTACCTACAGATATTGAAAAATTTAAGAACAGCTTCGCCTCTAAAATAATTGGCAAATTTTTTGAGGAACACCCAGAAGCGCACGGGAAAATCTTGGAATACGTAACCAACTTTGTAAAGAAGTTAGAGTCCATTATTGATCCGCGTTCTGCGTACCAGAGTATAGCCAAGGAGTTATTATTTGATTGGTTATTACAAAGGAGCATGGTTTTTGAAATATATGTTTTCAGGAAAATTGCAGATTCAGGTATTCCCTGTTTATTTAGAGTTTTAAAAAAAGGAAAATATGAGTTTGATATCGTTTATTGTGGTCAGTCTGATATGGGTGTTATTGAAATAAAAGGAGGTCATACATCAGACGATCTGACGAGTAAGTTGAATTCTGTAAAGGAGTTTGGTGCTAAGAGGCTAGTTGTAGTTTGCTCGAATAAGAGTGTGTACAAAAACTTTTTAGAGCAGTCTACGATTAATAATGAAGTACTTATTTTGGAATTTAGCGAGCTTAACGATGTTGATAAAGTTTCACTTTTAGTAAAAGGTTTATAGTCTAGCGTTAGGTGAATTTGGATATGAAGAATTCTTTGATTGCTGTGTTGGGTTTTTCCCCGCCTGTTGTTACTGAGTTTGTTAAGTTTATGGTTGAGGGGGAGGGGTTGCGTGTCACTGATTTGACTGTCGTCACGACTGAG
>Ga0079995_1106486_pt1 | contig 10183 bp, 9 predicted proteins | sample FaiFalFF_MnMetaG_2_FD_69198 | JGI IMG/M metagenome (GOLD analysis project Ga0079995, IMG submission 69198) | Freshwater microbial communities from Yellowstone National Park, Wyoming, USA - Fairy Falls C (FF_Mn_C) (SPADES assembly) (version 4) | ecosystem: Environmental > Aquatic > Freshwater >... | reverse complement strand
CTAATTCTGAGAAGGAAAGCTTAGCCCATATGAATACGCTATCTATCCAATCTAAAAGAATGCCAAGCAAACCAACTCCTAGAAGAGGAAATGAGAAGCTTAAAAGTTTAATTGTGGGGAAATCCTGGGGCGGATCGTATGGATTAATGTTATAAGCCTTTAACCTTCCTCTTAAGATTGGTATTGAAATGATTATTGCAAGGAAAGTAGCAGCTATCGTTGCATAGAATATGCCTGCTAAGCCTAAGCCAAGAACTAATAAAGCTAATCCCAGGAACCTTCCTAGATTGAGCTGCACAAATGAAACTGCAGCATATTCCTTCATTCGCTGGAAGGCTTGAATTAAGCTAAGAAAGATGTTAAATAATATGGTTAATGGAATAGAGATGATCGCTAAAATCATGAGAAATAAATATTCACTTGTACGTGTTAAGAATAAGTTGAGATAAGGAGAAAGAGGAAGGATTATAATTGAGATCGTTATAGATGAAACAAAGCCTAGAAGGAAGATCTTTTTATAAACGCGTAGGGCTTTATATGTTTCGCCTCTTCCAAGTAGCTCAGGTATGAATTTGGAAGAAGCCCATGAAAGACCTAAACTTCCTATAGCACTAAGGACTGTGGCGAAGAATGTTAAAATTGCTAAGACGCCCAGCTCATTTGGAGGAATCAAACGCGTTAAGATAGCCACGTAAAGTAAGCCTAAAGGAGCACCAGCAATACTTTTAATGAAAACTGCTGTAGCTCCGCGTGCTACTCGAGCGCTCGGAAGAAGGTTGTCTTGGGCTTTCAATCTTAGTTACTTTTCAAAAAGCTAATAATTTTATAAGCATTTTAGTATAGTTCTCCAATATTTCTTACCATTAAAAAGTTCTTCTGTTCTTGCTCTAACTACTACTAGTTTTCATCGTTAACATAAGATTTTTCTTCATTCAATTATTATGATAAGTAGCTTAGCTTTTTCCATTTCCTTTACCATTTTAACTTCCAAGGTTCAGGATGAAGGATTTTTTCATTGATTAGTGGTCTCCACCATGACTCGTTTGCTAAATACCACTCTACAGTTTTCTTTAAGGCATCTTCTAACGAATGCTTTGGCTTCCATTGCAGTTCTCTCCTTATTTTAGAAGAATCTAAGCTATAGCGGACATCATGACCAGGCCTATCTTCGACAAACTCTATTAGCTTTTCATCTTTGCCCATAATTTTCAAAATCTTCTTGACCAACGTAAGATTATCTACTTCATTTCCCGATGAAATATTATATATTTCTCCTGCTCTTCCCTTCTCTAAAATCATTTCTAATGCTTCGCAGTGATCTAAAACATAGATCCAGTCTCTAATATTTTTTCCGCTACCATATATTGGAATCTTCATTCCCAAGCTGGCCCTTATTATTGTTTTTGGAATTAGCTTTTCTGGAAATTGATAGGGACCAAAATTGTTTGTGCATCTTGTAATAATTATATCTAAATCATAGGTTCTGTAATAGGCTAGGCAGAACATGTCTGCTGCTGCCTTGGAGGCTGCATAAGGAGATGACGGCTTAAGCCTATCCTCCTCCTTGTATGAACCAATAAGAATGTCAGAATAAACTTCATCGGTAGAGACATGAATAATTCTCAATTTTGGATTATATATCCTAGCTGCTTCCAAAAGGTTGAACGTTCCGATAGTGTTATTTTCAAGAAATGTTCTTGGATTTGCTATACTTCTATCTACATGCGTTTCTGCTGCCAAGTTAATTACCGCATCAACATTCTTCACTAAACTCGATACAAGATCAAAGTCTAAGAGGCTCCCCTTTATTAAACTGTATCTTTCATTCCCTTCTATATCTTTAAGATTATTTATATTTGAACCTATTCCCATTTTATCAAGGTTTATAATCTTAATATTCCTATGCTTTCCTAACAAGTATCGGATGAGGTTACTTCCTATAAAGCCTAAACCGCCAGTAACTAAAAGCTTCATGCAAGTTCCTCCTTAAGCACTTTAAAAGCAATCTCAGTTGAATAGAAATTTGTTTTAATTCTTTTTTTAGTTTCGTCATAGTTTAAGCTTGAATCTTTTGGTCTCTTAGCAATCCAAGCCATTTCTTTCATCTCAGCTGGCTGAATTAAGGACTTGTCTAAGCCTAATACTTCTGCCACTTTGATAGCAAAATCATATCTGCTCATCCTCTCACCTACTATATGAAATATTCCTTCTATCTTTTCTTCAGCGATTTCAATTATAGTTCTTCCTAAGAGTGTTGCCTGTGTTGGTGATGTATATTGGTCTATAAGGGCTTTAACGGTCTCTCCTGCTTTAAGCTTCTCAACGAGATATTTTGCAAAATTCATTCTTCCATGACCAAACCCGTAAATTGAGCTTGCTCTGATGATTGCGTAATGCGGACATGAAGCTCTGAATGCTATTTCGCCTAGCAATTTTGTAAACCCATAGTAATTTATAGGGTTTGGAACATCATACTCTTTATAATTCCCTCTTTCACCCTCGAATACGTAATCCGTTGATAAATAAATCAGGAAACAGTTTATTCTTGGAACAATGGAAGCTATCTCAATGCTAGGCTCCACGTTTGTTTCCCAAGCCAGAACCTTATTTTTCTCACATAGATCGAGGTCTCCTATAGCGGCCATATGTATGATAATATCCGGTTTTTCCTTGATAATTATTCTTCTCAACTCCTCTAATTGTCTTACGTCAATGCATACTTTTTTCAGTTTATTATTTTCAATGGGTATCGGATGAGTATAATATAGGGCAACTACTTCATGTCCTTTATCTAGAGCTTCTAAGGTTGTTCTATATCCTGGTAGGCTGCTGGCACCGGTGATAAGAATCTTCATTATAACTACTTATGTGGTGGATAATGCCAATCCCAAGGTTTTCCAACGCGTGGATCATCCTTTCTTCCATTTATTTCTGTTGGAACTATTGTAGGATCGTTCCATGGTCTGCGAAGTTCGTCTGGATTTTTATAATCATAAAGCCTAGTTACAAAATATATTGTTACGGATGGAATGTCGCTAATGGTTTTCGTTCCATGCCAATACTTACCTGGTATCCTTATAATGCTAGGCTTATGCTCACTACCTATAATCTCGACCATCTTTCCAGTCTCTTCATCATATGCACATATCTTCATAGCACCTTTCACCACCAAAAAATAGTCTACTTGACCTCTTTCATGCTTATGCCAAGCTCTAACTATACCAGGATAGCTATAGCTTAAATTAACCTGGACGATCCACTCACCATTAAGAATTTCTTTCCAATCTTGTCGCAACACTTCAGCAAAGAATCCTCTCTCATCGGGAATAACTTTTAGCTCATAAACCTTAACACCTTCTAAAGGATAATTTTTAACCTCGATCATAATATTACCTCAGAATGGTTAGTTATATTAAACCTATAAGCATTTCTTCCTTCCTTTTTAAGAATCTTTGCATTCTTTCCAATCAAACTATCCTCTATTCTTTCAACATTTTCTATAATTACACCGTTCATTATGATACTATGCTCTACACTGCTATTTACAATTTTTACATTATCTCCTATGCTTGTAAAAGGTCCTATAAATGAATTTTCGATATAACAATTTTTGCCAATAATCGTTGGACCTCTTATTGTACTGTTTATTACCTTTGTATTATTTTCAATGGTTACCCTACCTTCAACATTGGAATTTATAATTTCCCCTTCAATTCTCCTTTGCATACGCTCATCCAATATTAGAGCATTAACCTTAAGTATATCATCTTTCTTTCCGGTATCAAACCACCATCCCTTAACAATTCTATAACCTACATTATAGCCTTCTTCTAGCAACATCTGCAATGCATCTGTAATTTCATATTCCCCTCGCCAACTAGGTTTAAGCTTTTCAATTATATTAAATATTACAGGAGTTAGAAAATATACTCCAACCAACGCGTAATTACTAGGCGGTATCTTAGGTTTCTCAACAAGTCTGACAAGTTTTCCATTTTTATCAAACTCAACCACCCCAAAGCTTTTAGGATCGTCAACCTCTTTAAGAAGAACCATTGCATCGTAGTTATTATTAACAAACTCTTTAACATATTCTTTAATTCCATTCTGAAGTATATTATCACCCAAATATACTACAAACTTATCATCGCCTACAAAATCTTTACATAAGCCTATTGCATGGGCGATTCCTTTAGGGAGACCTTGATATACATAAGTTATACGAGCGCCAAATTTAGAACCATCACCATAATGCTCTCGCACCAATTCTGGAAATGTCTCGCCCAAAACAATCGCTACATCTTTAATACCAGCTGAAATTAAATCCTCAAGAGCATACTGACTTACAGGTTTATTAGCTATTGGTATAAGCTGCTTTGGACCAGAGTATGTTAACGGACGAAGTCTGGTACCTGCACCGCCGTGAAGAATTATTCCCTTCATGTCAATCAAATATTTGAAACCTAAAACATTCAATCTTTAGAATTATCAAAAATGGCATAAATCATTTTTTAAAATCCATGCTTAAATATGTGTGTTATGATGAATGTTTTCATTGTTTGTTTCAAAAGCATGTTTGTTTGTGTATCTTGTTTTTTAAAATGAATAATAATTAATAGCATGGTTCATTCAAAGATAATTATTTTAAGCATCTCGAGACCTACTTTAATACCTTTCCATTTATTTGAGCTAGCACCTTTTGATTTCCCCCTTCTTTTCCAAAAAGTTATTGGTACTTCAATTATATTTAATGAGTTTTCTAACGCTACCATTATCATATGAGGCGAGAAGGAATCCCCTCCCCTCTTTAGTTTGTCTATAATTCTTTCAAGTGCATTTCTTTTTATTATTCTGAATGTGCAGCCAACATCACTTATTTTTATTTGTTTATCAACATACTTAATATTTATTAACATTGCTAGAAAAATATTACCAACATAATAAAACCAGTCAAGTTGCGATTTCTTCTCTATAAGTAAGGGGACCGTTCTTGTACCAAGTACCATATCTGCATGTTCTAAGTAAGGAATCATTTTATAGAGATCTGATGCACGGAAAGTAGAATCGCTTTCAACTAATGCAATTATGTTTGCATTACTATTAATTAAACATTCCTTAAGTGCACGAATACAGGCATACCCGTATCCTTGTTTATATTCTTTAACTACGATTGCTCCTGCTTCCTGTGCTAACTTTGCTGTATTATCAGTTGAGTTATTATCTACTACGATCACTTTTGATACAAAAGGAATGGATTTAAAATCTTTCACAACATCGTAAATACTTGCTTCATCATTATAGGCAGGTATTCCAACACAAATGTTAATTTCCTCTATCCTGTAGAATGGTGGTAAATCTGATGCCCTATATGCTCCTTTTTGGTAGTAATATATGGTGACTATTAGTAATAAGAAAAATAATAGAAACGTATAATTTACTATAAAATAAGCTAAAAACCCAAAGTATAAACTAAATGGAAACAGAATTATGTCCAGAATAATGAGCAAAGGTATAACTCCCCTAATTTTCATAATTTATTCTCCTCATAAAACTATAAAATAATAAGAGGTAAAAAGATATTGTCAATAATGAAAATATCAAGATGAATAAATCAAATAATAAATTATTACTAATAAGTTGAAATATTAAATGAGCAAAAGCAGCTAATATGTTTTGGTATGATGCTATTACTGCTAAAATAAGCACTGAAGAGATTATTGTGACTATAAAGTATAGCTTCCATATCCAGGGATTTAATGTTTTTTGTCCGTAAAGAAGGAGTAGCAATGTAACAGGAAAGATTAACCATCTCGCAGTTACTCTTGTAAAAAATATAAGAATAGTCAGAGTGAGAATTGCTGTTGCAATAATGATGTATTTTATAACTATATCTTCCTGCTTTAAAGTATTTTGTCTTATTTTAAATTTAATAAATATTGTTTTAGCAATAATTATTATTAAAAAAATAGATGTTAACGATGCTCCAATATGATATGGTGTTACTGAATCCCAAATATTAACATAATCAGGAAAACTAAAAATTTGTATTCCTCTAGCGCCCATTATAAATGTTAGCAGGGTCCATATGTTTGTAAAATCTCTAGTTGTGACCGCACTAAGTTTTTCTGCGTACTCTAGTGTGCCAAATTGAAGAATCTTACTTACCAGAGGGAGAACTAAGGTACTTGGAGAGAACCCTATAATAAATAGTGGCAATAGTATAAAAAATATAGTTGCTATTCCAAAAGGAAGACCTTTAATAATGCTTTTTTTAGGAAAGAAAAGTATTAAAAGAATAGACATAAAGATGCCTATGATAAACGTTGTCTGCTTTAGTAGCATGAATATTAACAAGGATAACCAAACATATTCATGTTTATTATTAAGCAAGAAATAAATAGTTAATAACATAAAAAATAATGGTATACTATCCATTTGACCCCAAATGATTATATCAAATATAATAATAGGATTTAAAAGAAAAAGGAGAACTAGTTTTCTTCTAGAATTAACGGATAATTTAAATGCGGGGTGCTTCAATATTCTATCTACAAGAATAGCATCAAGAATTATAAAGATAAGAAAGAATATTTTTATCATCAATACGAATGCTGTATCAAAGAATATTGGCGAGGTTGTTTTAATTGGCAAAATCTCTCTGAAAAGGCCAACAATATAAAAGACGTAGACTAATAATATTAAATAAGGGAAACCAAAAGAGTTATATGGGTCACCCCCATCGGCTGGAGCACTTGATGTAAGTGCAGGTAAGAGATATATGTCTCTTAGTCCATAGTTGATACTCACGTAACTCCATGTTATCATTGAATAAACATCATATACATGAAAACTTATTATAATTCCAATAAAGTATATCCCTACAATTGTTAATAATGTTTTCTTTGATTCCAATCCTAATCTTATAATAGCTTCTCTAAGCAAGTATTTACTGAATTTTTTCGTTAAGATTAAGATGCCCATGATATCGTTTTTATGAAAAAGTATAAGAAAAAGACCATAAAAAATCATAACGAGTATATATATGGGAATCATCGAAAAAGGCTCAATGTAATCACTATACCACCCTTTATTATATAAAATTATTACTTTATAGTCACTTACGATTACTTGAGAAATTCCATTTGATCTTGTATTTGTTGCAAAAAAAGACAGCGCAATACGCTCCTGTGCAAGAAGATTTGTCATGTCTGCTGATATGGTGTAGACTTTATTCACTTTTAAGAACTGAAGAATACCAATACTTTCTTTACTAGGCAAGGACAATGCTTCAAAGAAATCTAGTATATTTTCATTATTGAAATCATAAAAAACTACAGGCTTATCATTATTGGTATCTATTAAAGTTAGGTTATCCAGCAAAGCTATATTACCTTTATCAATACCAAACACTATTTTGGCGTATTTTGCGGCAGACGGGGCTACATATGTGGTTTTAATTTCGTACCACCCATTCAATGTTTTATTCAGTTTATTATCCAAGGAAAACCAATCTCCGCTGAAATATAGTGGAGTGCCATGTTCATCCAGCCATTGAAAGTTTAAAAGAAAAACATTATTACCTTCCAAAGGATAAATTAGTGTTTTAAGGGAATAAGTTGTATTAGGCTTAATTTCTATGAGTTCGGACTGTAACTGAATGATTCCATTACTTGCATTCAGAAATAAAAATTTATTATTTAATATAGATATAGTTGTATTAAGGCTTATATAAATAGCATTGGGTCTTTCTATATGCATACTAATATTATACTCTTGATCTAAATTATAATAAATAATTGGTATTCTTATTACAGAATATGAATTATTAGATTGTTTGTTAATTATATCAATAAATATTTTTTTACTTGCTGTTTCAAAATCTACAGCTACAATGCTTTCTGTTCTAGGCTCCCATAACTTGGCTTGAAACGGGTAATCAGCATTATCGTTTAATATTCTTACTTTAAATTTCACATTAAAATTTCGCATCTCTGCACCAATAAGATGAATTGTTGGTTGGGAGTGAGGTAGCGTAGTAATGTTTATTATTTTATTATTTATTTCTATGATGCCTGCGTTTTGTAGATATCCTTTAGGATTTATGTATATTATATTTTTATCAAAACCTTCATATTCTCTCCAAATTTTTAAATGCTCATATGGATAAAATATTATAATTAAAAATATGGTTATACATAGAAGCGACGCTGTTAAGCGCAAAACTTCTTTCCTATTTAACATGGAACATCTCTTTAAATATTCTTTCTAATTTCTCGATGCTATCCTCTTCCCTAAACTTATAAGACCATCTAATAGAATTTTGTGATAATTTTTGCCATAAATCCCTATTCGTAGTTAGTTTATATATTTTCTCTGCTAATTCATTTATATCGCCAAAATGATATCTAATACCATTAAGCATATCGACAACCACATCTTCGGGAACTCCGTTACTCGCTATAACAGGAGTTCCGCATCGTCCAGCTTCAATAGCAACCATGCTAAAACCTTCAATAGGAGAAGGTACTACAAGGCATAGAGCTCTTTTTATTAGCTCTTCTTTTCTGGGTTGAGTAATATTTATCTCTAAAAAAACTCTTTTAGTTAGCTTTAGTTTTTTAATTAAACTAATTAAATATTTTACATATTTCTTATCAAAATCGCTGATTCTGCCCGCAATTACTAATCTGTAGCTCGACAGTCTACTATTTACTAGCTTAAAGGCCTGAATAATATGATGAGGACACTTATACTTCCTCAATACTCCAATGAATAATATTAAATCTCTTTCACTATAAGGCATATTACTAGAACATCTAAAATCTATTACAGGATAAACTACTTTTATATTACGAAATCCTAACCTTGAGAGGTCAAATGCAGACCTAAGTGATGGCACAATAATAGGTGTAGCTTTATAAATAGCAACTAATAAATACTCAAGTAGGACTAACAAGGATGCAATAAGGAAATTATATTGAGCGAAGAAAATTGATTTATTTCTTTGATGCCATATAGCAAATAAGTTCTCCCTAACATATAACCTAGTAAAGTAGGGCAAGCGTCGTCCTCCGATAACGTCTTCCACAACAATATCTACATTTCTATAAAAATAACGTAAGTATAACTTAAAAGCACGCAAAGGAGAAAATAAGCCCCTTACCCTAAAAATTATAATACCATTATTAAGAGCTATGGGTTTAGCATTATGGAAACCATGTGCTATAATATATACTTTATACCCTTTAGCAATAAGTTTTTTAGCAAGTACATTGCAATAAATGTCCCCACCGGCAATATATGGATTTAAAAAATCTCTACCTATAAAGAAAAGGATTTTAACATTTTTAGGTGGCATCGTTTTCTTTTTATCTATTATCACTTTCAATCAAACAATCCCTACCAGGATCAGAGCTGTTGCGGCTTTTTCTTCCAGAGTAAGCTTTTCATCTAAAACTAATGTGCCTACCAATATTGTTGCTACAATGGCTAGCGATAGGGAAAATCTTCTCGTAACTACGATTGGTTCGCTGAGTACTGTGTAGCTTATTAGGAAGATTATGAATGCTGACGCTATTGGTATTATTATGTATAAAAATGTTATTTTAGTATAGTTTGAATTATTCAAATTTTTGAATATGTTAATCCTAACCAAAAAATATAATTAGGATCCTTTAACCAATCTTTTATTTTTGGTATCATTATTACTGTTTTGCTTTTCAATAACACTTCTGCAACTTCTTTTCCTTTCTTTATTTTTTCTTTAAAGGAATTTAATTTCTTCATTATTGTTGTGAGCGCATAAATGATCTCTTTATTTATTATCTTTTTAATTTTTGATAACCTCATGCAAGCAATGTAAAATGCTTTATCTAGCGCTGAAAGATTATTCCATAATCCTTTTCTTAAGCATGATCTATAAAATCTTGATAAATCTGAAAATGATAAGCTGAGCATTTTTTAATATAATTACTTTATTGTTTATAAACTTTTAAACGGGAATTTTTGCAATTTTGAAACCTCATATTGAGTTATTTTTTGATCAAATAATTACCGATAGCTAAATATTTTAAGCCTGAATTTTTGAAAGTCCATATAGCAAGCTCAGGTGTTCCTACAATTGGATATCCATGCAAATTAAAACTTGTATTTAAAACAGCTCCAACGCCTGTAATTTTTTCAA
>Ga0079995_1084357_pt2 | contig 10196 bp, 5 predicted proteins | sample FaiFalFF_MnMetaG_2_FD_69198 | JGI IMG/M metagenome (GOLD analysis project Ga0079995, IMG submission 69198) | Freshwater microbial communities from Yellowstone National Park, Wyoming, USA - Fairy Falls C (FF_Mn_C) (SPADES assembly) (version 4) | ecosystem: Environmental > Aquatic > Freshwater >... | reverse complement strand
AACGGGAAGACCTTTGGAGCCTGGCACTCCTCGTGCGAACGGTCACCGGCGCCTTCCCCCGACTGGACCACATCCGGCGTCGGAGCCTCCAGGGCATCGAACCGGCCGACCTGGCGGCGGCTCACCGCTTGGGTTTTACGGTCAAGCCCATCATCTTCTGGGAGGAAACCCCCCAGTGGCATCGAGCCATCGCGGAGCCGATGGCCGTCCCCTGGACCCATCCCCTGGCCCATCTGGCCGGCTACGAGAGCGGGCTCCTCGTCTGGTACGAAGACATCGGACCTCAACTCTATGTCGGCCTGGGCGGCGGAGCCCTTCCGACGGCGGCGGCCCTCGTGGCCGACCTCCTGAGCGTCCCCGCCTGGACCCCCCGACCCCCTCTGGGAGAGCCGTGGCAGAGCTATCGGGCCGACCACGCGATGGACGCATACCTCCTGCGATTCGTCCTGACCCGTCAGTCCGAGAGTCTTCGGACATGCCTCGAGGGGCTCGAGCGCTCGAACGTCCTCATCCATCGCCTGGAGACGACCCTGCACGAATCGACGAAGACCCTGGAAGTCGTCGTCCTGACCGAACCGGTGCCGGACCAGACGATGGCCGACGTCCTGAACGGCCTCCGACGGCAGAGTACCGTCCAGGCCCTCCAGGCCTTCCGGGTCCCGGCCATCTTCCGGTGGGACCCCGTCCGCGTGTTCCGGACCGGCACGACGCCGTCCGGTCCCGTGTCCCGCCGCTGACCAAGGGGATGGATGCCCGCGATCCCGGTTGAGCGGGTGGGCCGAAGATACCGCGGCCTGTTGCATCGGCCGCTCCATCGGCGTATTTTGAATGACGGGATGATGAGACTCTTGGGACGGAAGGGGTATCCCGGAAACTTACCGTTCCAATTGTCCTGTACTCCGAGGAGAGAGGCTTTTCTGTGCAAAGCCGACGGATATGGGTCGGTCTCTGGACGCTGGGGTGGCTGACGGGCATGGTCCCGGCCGTGTGTGGAGCCTCCCTGGGGACGTGCGGTTACTTTAAGGCCGAGGCGGCCTCCCATGCTTGTTGCCCGGCGTCGACCCTGGACTTCCGCCTGAACGTCTTGCCGGTCGCTCCGAAAGGCCCCTCCCCGGTGGACCATTGTCATCCCCCGACGCCTGGGAACGCCTGTCTGGAAGTCCCATCCGTCTCGCTGACGCCGTCCTTCGGAAAGGTGCCGAACCCTTCGGACTCCTTGAGCTCGGCGGGGACGGCCCTCGGTGGACCTCCGGTCCATGCCTTCGCGTCTTTCGCGGGCCTCCTGGTTCGGTCGCCGACTTCTCCCATCCCCCTGTACCGCCTGGCCTGCCAACTCCGCTGTTGATTCCCCCTCAACCCCTTGAATCCTCCGTTGGGGCCTCTTCAGGGGCGCGGTCTATTCCCGCCCTCTGAAACTCGGGACCGGACCCTTTTTCTCCAAGTCCCGGTCTCCCATGAGGTTGGCAATTCGACCCAACCCTCAACACTGTCCCCGTCTCGGAGTTGGCGACCATGGTCCGAACCGTCCTTGCCCTTACCGTCTTGCTGATCGGCGGGGTCGTCGGGGGCCATGCGGCTCCGTCCGATCCCCTGGCCGCCCTCGTCGAGGAGCTCCGCGCCCGGAACCCGAGCCTTCGGCAATTGCGGTCGGAGGTCGCGGCGGCCGAACAACGGGTCGCTCCGGCCGGGACACTTCCGAATCCCATGATCACGGTCGGTGGGATGAGCGTCGGACGGCCCGTCCCGGGGGCCGAGTTGGGTCGGGAAGAGATGGCCCAACAGGGCATCGGCATCGTGCAGGGCCTCTCGTTTCCCGGCAAACTCCGCCTGAGTCAGGAGGTCGCCCGTCGGGAAGTGGACGTCCTGCGGGCGCGTCTGCGGGCGACGGAGGTCGAACTCATTCGCCAACTCAAGGACCGGTACTACGAACTGGCCTTTCTGGAGCGGAGGCGGGAAGTCCTCCTGCAGAGCCAGCGCATCCTCCAGGTCCTCCAGGCCGGTGCCCAGGCCCTCTATGTGACGGGCCAGGAGAGTCAGCAGAGCGTCTTACGGGTGCACTCCGAACTGACCCGACTTCAGGCGGAGCTCCTGGACCTGGAGCGCATGCGGGCAGAGGTCATCGCCCAACTCAACGCCCTCCTGGGTCGGGAGCCCTGGGCGCCGTGGACCGTCCCCGTCGAACTGCCACCGACGACGGACGGGGCGGCCGCGTCGGTGCCCTTGCCGCCGGAGTCGGCCCTCTACGAGTGGGCTCAGGCTCAGAACCCGGAGCTTCAAGAAGTCCGGGCTATGCTGGAGCGGGACGACCGGATGATCGCCCGCATGCGGCGGGACCTATACCCGGACCTGACGCTCATGGCCGGCTACTTCAACCGGGGCGGCCTGCCGCCGCTGTACGAGGTCCGCATCGGCCTGGAGGTGCCAGTCTTTTTCCGACGGAGGGAGGTGCCTCGTATCGAAGAGGCCCTTCAAATGAAGGCCGCCGACGAGGCCCTGCTTCAGGCCCGCTGGCTCGACGTGGTCCAGCGCATCCGGGAGGCTTACCTCCAGGCGACGACGGCCGCTCAGGTGGAGCGCCTTTACGAGTCCACGCTCCTGCCCCAGCTTCGGACGACCCTCGACAGCGGCCTGGCGACGTACCGGGTCGGCAGGGTGAACTTCGTTCAGGTCCTGGAGGCCTGGCAGGCGCTTCTGGCGGCCGAGGTCGAGGCGGCCCGTCAGCGGAAGGCCTTTCATCAGGCGCGGGCCCGTCTGGAGGCGCTCGTCGGGGGGAGGCTGGGAGAAGGGGGATCGGGCAGTAGGCGATGAGGCAATAGGGCAATAGGGCAATAAGGCAATAAGGCAGTAGGGCAATAAGGCAGTAAGGCAATGGGGCAATGGGGCAGTAAGGCAGTAGGGCAACAGGGCAGTAGGGCAAGGGGGCATGGAGGGTTCCAACCCACGCCTTGCACGTCCGTGCGGGGTGGAGCGCCTCACGGGGGCAACCGGGGCTGGGATTTTGGAGGGAAGGCATGATGCGAAGACATCTCTGGAAATACGGAATCGTCGGGCTGGGAGTCGTCCTGGCTGTCGCCGGGGCCGTCGGGATTTACTACGCTCGCCGGACCCACTCCTCTTCGGGAATGCCCCCGGCCTCGGGCCCTGCCGACCCCGTTTCGGGACCGTCTCCGCCGGGTCCCCGGAAGATTCTCTATTGGTATGACCCGATGCACCCGTGGATCCGGTCCGACAAGCCCGGGAAGGCCTCCGACTGTGGGATGGACCTCGTCCCCAAGTACGCCGACGAAGCCGGTCCTGGGGAGACGGGGGGAGCCGTCTACATCTCGCCGGCCCGTCAGCAACTCATCGGCGTCCGAACGGGCCCCGTCGTCCGGCGGCCCGTAGCACGGGTCTTCCGGACGGTTGGGACTGTCGCCGTCGACGAGACCCAGATCCACCATATCCACACCCGCATCTCCGGATGGGTCCGTCACGTGTATGTGAGCTTTGCGGGGCAGTTCGTCCGGAAGGGTCAGCCCATCATGCACATTTATAGCCCCGACGTCCTGGCGACTGAGCAAGAGTATCTCCTGGCCCTCCGTCTGCGGGACAGTCTCCGGGACGCCGACCCCGAGGCTCTTCGGCAAGCCGAGCAGGCCGTCCGGGATGCCCTCCAGCGTCTCCGGCTGTGGGACGTCTCGCCCGACGAGATCGAGCGCCTCGAGCGGACCCGCCAGCCTGCCGAGGTCGTCCCCGTTCGGGCCGATATGACTGGCTACGTCCTGGAGCTCAACGTCCGGCACGGGATGTACGTCACGCCAGACATGGAGATTTACAAGATTGCCGACCTCTCCCGTGTATGGATCCAGACGGTCGCGTATGAGTCGGACCTAGAGTTCATCCGGGTCGGTCAATCGGCCCGCATCACCACACGGGGATATCCGGACCGGGTGTGGGAGGGTGTCGTCGACTACGTCTATCCCAATGTGGACCCCCAGACCCGGACTGTCCGGGTCCGACTGAGCCTGCCGAATCCGGACTATGTCCTGAAGCCTGGCATGTATGTGGACGCCGAACTCCGACAGGACCTGGGCGAACGGCTCGTCGTCCCGGCCGAGGCGGTTATCGACACGGGCGTTCGGCAGTACGTCTTCGTGGTTCGGGGGGAGGGAACCTTCGAACCCCGGCCGATTCGGACCGGCGCTCGGGTCGAGGACGGATACGTCGTCTTAGAGGGTTTGCAGGAGGGTGACGTCGTCGTCACGTCGGCCCAATTCCTGATCGATTCGGAGAGTCAGTTCCAGGCGGCGCTGGAAGCCTTCCAGACGCATGGGGAACACGGAAGGGGTCAGTAGGGCAATCGGGCAGTACGGTAGTAAGACAGGAGGGTCCGTCCCCGCTCATTGGAATCCTCCGTGCCCTCCTACCGTATTGCCGTACTGCCGTAATGCCCTATTGCCTTACTGCCTTACTGCCTGATCCCCTGCCCCTGGAGGCATGCCATGATCGCCCGCATCATCGAGTGGAGTGCGAAGAACCCGGGCCTCGTCTTGCTGGGGACGCTGGCGGCCGTCCTGTGGGGCATCTATGCCGTCGGCCATGTCCCCCTGGATGCCCTCCCGGACCTGTCGGACCCCCAGGTCATCATCTATACGGAGTGGCCCGAGCAGAATCCGGCCGTCATCGAGGACCAAGTGACCTATCCCATCGTGACGACATTCCTGGCGGCTCCGCGGGTTCAGGTCGTCCGGGGCTTTTCGTTCTTTGGCGTCTCCTTCGTGTACGTCATCTTTGAGGAAGGGACGGACCTCTACTGGGCCCGGAGCCGAACGCTGGAGTATCTCCAGACGGTCCGGCAAAAACTCCCGCCGGGCGTTGAACCCCGCCTGGGGCCGGACGCCACGGGCCTGGGCTGGGGCTTCATGTATGCCCTCGTCGACCGTACGGGCCGGCATGACCTGGCCCAACTTCGGACGCTTCAGGACTTTTACGTCAAGTATGCCCTCGAGAGCGTCCCCGGCGTCGCCGAGGTCGCCAGCCTCGGCGGCTTCGTCCGCCAGTATCAGGTCACCCTGGACCCCAACCGGCTTCTGGCCTACCGGGTCTCCCTGGAGGCCGTCATGCAGGCCATCCGGAACTCGAACCGGGAGACGGGCGCCCGGGTCTTGGAGGTCGGCGGTCGGGAGTACATGATCCGGGCCCGGGGCTACGTCCGAAGCCTCCGGGACCTCGAGGAAGTCGTCGTCAAGGTCAACGACGCCGGCGTGCCCGTCCGCCTCCGGGACCTCGGAACGATTCAGGTCGGGCCCGAAATCCGCCGGGGGATCGCCGAACTGAACGGCGAGGGCGAGGTCGTCGGGGGGATCGTCGTCGTCCGGTACGGCCAGAACGTCCTGCAGGTCGTCGAGCGGGTCAAGCGGAAACTCCGGGAAATCCAGCCGTCCCTCCCACCCGGCGTCGAGGTCGTCGTGACCTACGACCGGAGCGACCTCATCCACAAGGCCATCGCGACGCTGACGGACGAACTCATGAAGATTTCGGCCGTCGTGTCGGCCGTCTGCCTCGTCTTTCTGCTTCATCTGCCGAGCGCCCTGGTCATCATCACGGTCCTGCCCGTCGCCGTCCTGATGGGCTTCATCGCCATGTACCACCTGAACATTTCGGCCAACATCATGTCGCTGGGTGGGATCGCCATCGCCATCGGGGCGATGGTCGACTCGGCCATCATCATGGTCGAGCAGGCCCATAAGCGGCTCGAGGAGTGGGAGCGCCGGGGTCGGCCGGAGCCGCGGGCGGTCGTCATCGTCCGGGCGGCCCAGGAGGTCGGACCGAGCCTCTTCTTTGCGCTCCTCGTCATCACCGTCAGCTTCCTGCCGATCTTCACCCTGGAGGCCCAGGAGGGACGGCTGTTCAAGCCCCTGGCTTACACGAAGACGTTCTCGATGCTATTTGCCTCCTTCGTGGCCATCACCCTGACGCCGGTCATGATGGTCGCCTTCATCCGGGGGAAGATCCGGCCCGAGGAGCGAAATCCCGTCAGCCGCCTCCTCCACCGCATCTATGAACCGACCTTACGTCTCTGCCTTCGGTACCGGGCCGTCGTCTTGGTCGCCGCCGTCCTGGCGATGGCATCGGCGATATGGGCCTTCTCCCGGCTGGGCCGGGAGTTCATGCCGCCCCTCTGGGAAGAGTCCTACCTCTACATGCCCGTGACGATCCCCGGGGCCTCGGTGACGACGGTGACCCAACTCCTGCAGGTGACGGACCGCATCATCCGGCAGTTCCCGGAGGTCGCCCTCGTCTTCGGGAAGGCCGGCCGCGCCGAGACGGCGACCGACCCGGCCCCCCTGGAGATGTTCGAGACGACGATCCTGCTCAAGCCCCCGTCTCAATGGCGGCCCGGAATGACGCCCGAGACGCTTCAGCAGGCCCTCAACGACGCCCTCCAGGTCCCCGGCCTGAGCAATACCTGGACCCTCCCCATCCGGAACCGCATCGATATGCTGACGACGGGGATCCGGACGCCCATCGGCATCAAGGTCTTCGGCCCCGACCTGGGCGAGATCGAACGCATCGGGCGGGACATCGAGGCCGCCCTGCGGACGGTCCCCGGGACCCGTAACGTGTTCGCCGAACGGGTCAGCCAGGGCTATTACCTCGACCTCGTCGTGAACCGTGCCGAAGCGGCCCGATACGGGCTGAACGTGGCCGACGTGCAGAACGTCTTCCAGGCGGCCGTCGGGGGGATGAACGTCACGACGACCGTCGAGGGCCGGGAGCGATATCCCGTCTTGGTCCGGTATGCCCGGGGCCTGCGGGACGACGTCGAGAAACTCCGGCGGGTCCTCATCGACACCCCGACGGGCGCCCAGATTCCCCTATCGGCCGTCGCCGAACTCCGGTGGGCCGTCGGGCCATCCATGATCAAGAGCGAGGAGGGCTCCCTCGTCGGATACGTATACGTCGATATGACGGGCCGGGACGTCGGGCGTTACGTCGAAGAAGCCAAGCGGGTCATCCAGGAGCGGGTGAAACTCCCGCCGGGCTACCGGCTGGAGTGGTCCGGACAGTACGAGTACATGGAGCGGGTCTGGCGACGGATGCGGCTGGTCGTTCCCCTGACGCTGTTCATCGTCGTCCTGCTCCTGTACCTGAACACCCGGTCGGTCGTCGAGACGGGCATCGTGCTGTTGGCCGTGCCCTTTTCGCTCATCGGGGCCTTCTGGCTGTTGTACCTCCTGGGATACAACCTGTCGGTCGCCGTATGGGCGGGGATCATCGCCCTGCTCGGTCTGGACGCCGAGACGGGCGTCGTCATGCTGTTGTACCTGACCCTGAGTTACCGCCACTGGCGGGCCGAGGGGCGGCTCCGGAGCCTGAGCGATTTCGTCGAGTGCATCATGGAGGGAGCCGTCCAGCGGGTCCGGCCCAAGGTGATGACGGTCGGGACCATCCTGGCGGGCCTGATCCCTGTACTCTTCGCCAGCGGTGTCGGAGCCGACGTGTGGCGACGGATGGCGGCCCCGATGGTCGGAGGCGTCGTCTCGTCCCTGTTGATGGAACTCCTGGTCTATCCTGTCTTATTCTATATGTGGAAGCGGGCCACGGAACTGAAGGACCTGACTGGACGGATGCAAGATACAGGATACAAGATGCAGGATGCAGGATGCAGGATACAGGATGCAGGATGCAAGATGCAGGATGCAGGATAGAAATGGGGGACACCGTCCCATCCTGCATCTTGTACCCTGCATCATGCATACCCGATGTGCGCGTTTTCCGGTGGCCGGGCTCGGTCCTCGGTGCTCGGTGTTCGGTCCTCGGCGTTAATCCAGTACCGGGTATCAGGTACCAGGTGCCAGGTAGCTGGTGCCCGACACCTGGTACCCGGGACCTGGCACCCGATATCTGGCGGAATGCCTGGCTCATGCTTCAAAAACCCGCACACGGGGTACGCATCCTGCATCCTGCATCCTGCATCTTGCATCCTGCATCCTGTATCCTGCATCCCCGTCACTTTGTAAACGACCCCCGCTCTTGCGGGCGGGGCTTGGATAAGTGGGGGCCGGGATAAGGGTATGATCGCCGAGCGACTTCGGGCGGACCTGATCGAGAGCCGACAGTCCCGGCCGGACGTCCGACGGGTAGCTCTGCTCCCGCCGGTCCTCGGCCTGCATGTCCTGCTTGCCGTCGGCCTGATCCTGGCTTCGGCTTGGTCGGTCCAGTACCTGAACGAACCGCCCGTCCCGGCCCTCCTGGTCGGTGGTACGGGTACGCTGGGGCCCCCACCCCCGCCGCCTCCACCCCCGCCGCCGCGCCCTCAAACGCCGTCTTCTTCGGCCGCCGCTCGATCCCGTCCGTCGGAGATTCCCCCGCCGGAAGTCGCTCCCGTCACGATTCCCGAATTCACCCCGGAGGTCATCGTCCCCTCCGGTGAAGGCCCGGAGACTGGCGAGGAGCTTGCCGGTGCCTTTGAAGGGGACCCTGTATGGGGGGTCGAGGGCGGCGTCGCCGAAGGCGTCCCGGGCGGTGTCCCCGGCGGCGTGCCGGGCGGCGTGCCCGGCGGGATCCTCGGGGGCGTCCCGGGTGGACTGCCGGGCTTCGGCGGCGTACAGGTCGGTCCCGGCGAAGGCGAGCCCCCCGTCGCCATCTACAAGCCGGCTTGCCTCTACCCCCCGGAGGCTCGTCGAAATCGGGTCGAGGGGGTCGTGGTCCTGCTTTTGGTCGTTCGGCGGGACGGGACGGTCGGCCCGATCCGCATCGTCCGGTCGGTCGACCGGGTCCTCGACCAGGCGGCCGTCGACTGCGTCCGCCAGTGGCGGTTCCGGCCCGGGACCCTGCGGGGTCAGCCCGTCGATGCCCTGTTCAGCCTGACGATCGCCTACTCGATCCAGGGCGGTTCTTGAATCGAGGGACGGGGTGACGAGAAGGGACGAGGTGACCAAAGTATGGGCTGTTTTCCCCGTCCCTTCGTCATTCCATCACTCCGTCACCCGTTACTCGTCACTCGTTCCCCGTCCCTCATCCCTCGTCACCTTGCTCTCCCGTCGGACGCCTTGTATCCTGAAGGCTCGGAGGGGACGATGCGTCGGCGCATTTACCTGGACTACAATGCTACGACACCCGTCGCGCCGGAGGTCCTGGAGGCGATGCTCCCCTTCCTGCGGGACCGCTTCGGGAATGCCTCGAGCGTCCACTGGGAGGGCCAGGTCGCCAAGCAGGCCGTCGACGACGCCCGGGAGGCCGTGGCGGCTTTTCTGGGCGTCGAGCCCCGGGAGATCGTTTTCACGTCCGGTGGGACGGAGGCAGACAACCTGGCCGTTCAGGGCATCGCCCGTCAGTATGCCTGGCGGGGGCGCCACGTCCTCGTCTCAGCCATCGAGCATCCGGCCGTCCTCGAGGCGGCCAAGGCCCTGCGTCATGAGGGCTTTGACGTCGAGACGATCCCCGTGACGGCCGACGGCGTCGTCGACCTCGACCGCTTTCAGGAAATGCTTCGACCCGACACGATCCTCGTTTCCGTCATGGCGGCCAACAACGAGACGGGCGTGATCCAGCCCGTCGAGGCCATCGGGGCCGTCTGTCGGGAGCGGGAGATTTACTTTCACGTGGACGCCGTACAGGCCGTCGGGAAGATTCCGGTCGAACCCCGCCGGTGGGGGTGCGACCTGCTGAGCCTATCGGCCCATAAGATCTACGGTCCGAAGGGCGTCGGGGCCCTGTATGTGCGTCAGGGCGTGGACCTGACGCCCATCCTCTACGGGGGGTTCCAGGAACGGGGTCGTCGGTCGGGGACTGAGAACGTGCCGGGGATCGTCGGCCTGGGGGCGGCCTGTCGGTACATCGCCGAACGGTGGATGGCCGAGGCCGAGCGGCTGGCCGAGCTTCGAGACCGCTGGGAGGCGGAGCTTCGTCGGGAGTGGCCGGACGTGTGGGTCCACGGTCAGAAGGCCCCCCGAGTCCCCAACACGAGCATGTTCAGCCTGCCGGGCACCGACGGGGAGGCCCTCCTCATCCGGCTGGACTTGGAGGGCGTGGCCGTCTCGACGGGGAGCGCCTGCTCGAGCGGTCGCCTTGAGCCGAGCCACGTCCTTCAGGCGATGGGCGTGCCGCCCGAGGTCGTCCGGGGTTCCATTCGGGTCAGCCTCGGACGGGACACGACGTGGGACGACTTAGCCACCCTCCTGGGGGTCCTGCGGGAGGTCGTTGGAGCGGTA
>Ga0079995_1070159_pt1 | contig 10208 bp, 4 predicted proteins | sample FaiFalFF_MnMetaG_2_FD_69198 | JGI IMG/M metagenome (GOLD analysis project Ga0079995, IMG submission 69198) | Freshwater microbial communities from Yellowstone National Park, Wyoming, USA - Fairy Falls C (FF_Mn_C) (SPADES assembly) (version 4) | ecosystem: Environmental > Aquatic > Freshwater >... | reverse complement strand
CCTATGGTAGCGAAATTCCTTGTCGGGTAAATTCCGACCCGCACGAAAAGCGTAACGACTGGGCCACTGTCTCAGCGGGACTCTCGGTGAAACTGTACTACCCGTGAAGATGCGGGTTACCTGCGGTGGGACGGAAAGACCCTATGGAGCTTTACTACAGCCTGAGATTGCATTTTGGCAGATCATGTAGAGCGTAGGTGGGAGCTTCGGCGCCAATGGAACACCACCCTTGGTCTGCTGAAATGCTAACCCGGACCGTGAGCCGGTTCGGAGACAGTCTTAGGTGGGTAGTTTGACTGGGGCGGTCGCCTCCTAAACGGTAACGGAGGTGTCCAAAGGTCCGCTCAGCGCGGTCGGAAATCGCGCGTCGAGTGCAAGGGCATAAGCGGGCTTGACTGTGAGACCTACGGGTCGAGCAGAGGCGAAAGCCGGGCCTAGTGACCCTCTGGTAGTGCGTGGGCACGCCAGGGTTCATCGGATAAAAGCTACCCTAGGGATAACAGGCTGATCCTGCCCGAGCGTCCACAGCGACGGCGGGGTTTGGCACCTCGATGTCGGCTCAATCGCTGGGCCCCTGAAGAGGCGACTCTTCAGGTAAAATTCGGCTGATAACGGGGAAGCCCTAACGCAATCTACCCCCGATTGGCGAGGGTAACCCCGTGGGAAGTCGAGGAGCCGAAAATGCTGCAGGAGCCTCTGCATTCGGTCATTATCGGCAACCTCTTGGGAGATGGTTGCCTATCGGCTAACGGACGGCATTGGCGACTTCGACTGGATCACAGCGCCAAAGCGTCCGAATATATCTGGTGGAAATACGAGATGCTTAAGCCGATAGCTGCAGCTACCCCACGCCTTATCACCGTGTTTGACCGACGCACACAGAAGGTGTATGAACACCTTCGCTTCGACACACTCTCTTTACCTGAGTTAGACTGGTACGCTCACCAGTTCCTCGACAAAGGAAGGAGGTGTGTGCCATCCAATATTCAACACCTTCTGAGTGAATTGGCTCTTGCAGTATGGTATATGGATGACGGACATCGCCGCACCGATTGTAATGCCCTGCGGATTAACACCCATGCCTTTACCTATGAAGAGAACCAGAGGCTTGTCGATGCCCTCTCCTCACGATTTGGCATCCAGGCTCGACTCCACCATGTGGTAAAGGCACAGTGGGTGCTGTATATCCCCTCAACGGAAGCCAATCGGTTCTGTGAACTCATCCGTCGCTATGTACCCCCATCAATGGGATATAAGCTCCTCTGACCCCGTAACGACTGAAGGCGCAACGCCTGAGATAGGTGTCCTGCCTTAACAAGGGCAAATCTACGACACCTATCAGACGCCGAACCCTTGACAAGGCGATGGTCAAGGTGATGCGATAGTCTATGCCACTGGAAACAGTGGGGTACCATGCGTCGCATCCTGGGGCTGAAGTCGGTCCCAAGGGTTGGGGGGTTCACCCATTAAAGCGGCACGCGAGCTGGGTTCAGAACGTCGTGAGACAGTTCGGTCCCTATCCACCGCAGGCGGAGGAGACTTGAGGGGAGCTGGCCCTAGTACGAGAGGACCGGGCTGGACCGACCGCTGGTGTACCAGTTGTCCCGCCAGGGGCAGTCGCTGGGTAGCCATGTCGGGACGGGATAAGCGCTGAAAGCATCTAAGCGCCAAGCCCACCCCAAGATCAGGTCTCCCATCCGGTCAACGGAGTAAGGCCCCCGGTAGATGACCGGGTTGATAGGCGGCACGTGTAAGCGCAGCAATGCGTTGAGCCGAGCCGTACTAACCGGCCGAGGGCTTGCCCACTGGACGCACTTCCGAGCTGGACGCTCCTTGTCCCGCTTGGGGAGCCTTGTTTGCCCAATTGTCCATCCGCTTTCATTCGGGTGCCCATAGCGGAGGGGAAACACCCGTTCCCATCCCGAACACGGTCGTTAAGCCCTCCAGCGCCGAAGATACTGCTCTGGCAACGGAGTGGGAAAATAGGTCGGTGCCCGGATGATAACTCAAGCCTCCCAGCACACCCGCTGGGAGGCTTTTTTGGTGGTAGCTGCCAAACCCCGCTCAGCTTATGGGTAGAACTTCGCAGGCAGGTGGGCGGGTAACTCAGATGGGAGAATGTCTTTATCGTTTGGGAACTACACTCGATTCTTTAGCTGGCTGGTAGAGCGATTTCAGCAACGCTTCGCTCCATTCCGTCTGCTCGTATTCAAGCGTACCCTTCCATGCTTCTATTCCCAAATGCCGATAGTCGAACACAGGTGTTTTCTCAGGTATTCGTAACTCTATTGGTGATTTGGTACGCCGTGCATTAACCAATACCATTTTCGTTCGTGTTTCTTGTGATGGGGATTTGGCAGTTAGCTCCACTTCTGAGGGAAACCATACGCCCTCTATTTGTTTGTATCGTAGCGTGCGCCAAGTGTAAATCGTATCGTCCGAGTAACGAATCTCTAACCGTGATAGAGCATCTTGATAGCGCCGGTCCAGGTGAAACCGCACATAAGGGGTGCGTAACGATGAGGTTCGAACTTCGGTTTGAAGTATCTCATCATGCTGATTGGAGGACTTATTTTCAGGTTCTCTTGGCAACTCAAAAACCCATTCGCGGGGGCTAACAGAAACAAGCCGCCACTCTTCGAGCTTGCGCCCATATAGTCGAAACGGTGAAACACCAGCATAGACCACCAGCCATTCTGGTTGTGCCCCCCCGAAAGGGCTTCCAAATCCTGATACATCCGCGTCGCACCGCGCCAGTTGAACCGCTGTGATTTGACCATCGGAAGGATCGTGGGAAACCTCGATCACGAAGTTACCTTGCAGATAGGCTTCGTACTCAAACATATTGTCTAAAACTTTTGCTTGATTTATATCGATTGCCTGTTTCTGGGTGCGTATATGGATTTGCTCGGAATAACGCTCAATCGTGTAATAGGCAGTGAGTTCGAAAACCATGTTAGCAATCTTCTCGTCAATGAGCAATTTACTCAGCATATCATCAAAGGCTTGAGGTGGTGTTTTAGCTGATTGGGCTTCATCAGATTGAGCTAATGAGGAAACATAATCTATCATTTTCTTATTGTGATTTGTTATCCATTCGAGAGGGATTCGGACAGAAGAGCTTTCTGTCCATTCGAAAGTCATTCTGGCAGCAACACGCTCACGATTGTCATAATACGAGGGTTGCGGGGCGGAGTGATAAGGAGCCACCACGCTCCACAGCGCTACGCCCAGTGATAGATTTAGCCAAGAAATGGACATTGCCTTTTGCCTCCCGAAAGATTTATCGCTAAAAAGGTGCTTATCTAAGGTTCTTATCTGCGGATCATGAGCCTTGGCTTTCAGATGGTATCATCATTATTTCAATACACTCATTAGTGAACTCTAAATAATATAAGTTGCCAACATCATCAATATCCCACAGCTGCCAAGGACGACAGCCGTAAATGGGCATTTTGAGCCTGGCAACAATGCGATCAAATTGCCCATTCGCAGTGAAACGGACAATCAAGTACCCGTCATCGAGCCCTAGCGATGCCTCCTGTCCTGGGATTTGAAGAGTGCGGAGATGTCTCTCTGGGATCCAACCCGGTAGATAAAGCCGTCCTTGAGCATCCAGCCGAGCACCTGCATCCAATAACAATACACCATCCATCGATTGGAACTGAATTGCGAACTCTTGAGATACAGTTTGCCCTGTGCGTAAGCGTACTTTTACAGGTTCTTTTAGATGAGCAGGGGCTTTACCACGAACGTATTCTGTACCATCCTCTTCCAGAATGCGATACTCCACCTGATTATTCGGATCAAGGGTACGTCTGACCCATTCTTGCTGGGCATCTAATCCGAATTCTTTTGTGCATTCCAGAAGAGCACCGTGTTTAGATGCACCCAAGATAGAATACAGTCCTTCCCAGCTGTCGTCTTGCCTAAGGATTAACAAGCCCGATTCGCGTGATAGACTTACTTCCCCTGTATTCGAAACCCTAACGGGGGCCATCACCATTAGCCCCAAACGGTCACCTGTAAAGAAAGCAATTTCAGGGAAACAATCACCGTATTCGCGTTGTTGCTTGACCAAGAAGCTTTCCAAGGCGGTATTAAAACCTTTAGTGCGCTCATCATCTATTTTGCCATCTGGTTTGAGAACCCAAATGTATTGTTGCGTTCCGTCCTCGATTTCGCTACTGCTCACTGTAGATGGCTCGGTTTCACTACTGCGCACTGTAGATGGTTCTTTGTTGTCAGATGGCTCCTTGTCGACAGCAAATTTACCAATTGGCTGACAAACACCAACCGAGACAATAGAGCCTTCAGGACCTACAGCAACACAGTCCAAAGGCACAGGGCTTTCAAACCTCGCAATCAGTTGCCCTTGGCGATTGAAAACACAGACTATACCCATTGCATCTTTGAGATAGAATCGACGCCCATCCGCTGATACAGTAAACAGTCCTATGCCAGCATTTTCATGCAGGGATAGCTGTAGACAAGTTTCACAGGTTCCATATGATAGTCGCGCTATCCGAACACTGTTGCTGGATTGCGCCCAAGATGCGATCAATATCGTTGCTACCATATATGCAAATGCCCACTTTTTCATTGCTTCTCACCTCTTCCAGAATGCCAGCAGCGTTTGCTGAACCAAATCGTTCGCCTCGTCATGGCAGCAGGTGAAACGCAGCGCTTGGCGATGCAGCCAGGCTCGCCATTCCTGCTCCGTTTGCATCTGGTGTCCCATCGGTTTGCCCTCCTGTAGAGGAGGATACGGCAGACGCAGAGGGATTCCTGCTTTTGCATGGAGATAAGTGGATGGTGCTTTTTCGGGTATAATCCCATCAGCATAGGGAGAACAGCGATGGCAAACATCACCATGACCAATCGGCGACTGCCTGAGTGGCTCACGATTCGCCTGCCCAAACCCGACAAAATCCAGCAGGTGGAGGCGATGATGCGTGCCGCCCGCCTGCATACCGTCTGCGAAAGCGCTCGATGCCCCAACCTGCCCGAATGTTGGTCCAAAGGCTCCGCTACCTTCATGATATTGGGCGATGTTTGCACCCGCGCATGCGGCTTTTGCGCTATTAAAACGGGCAAACCGCTGGAGTTAGACCCGCAGGAGCCACTACGACTGGCGCAAGCAGCACGCCGCATGGGCTTGAAACATATTGTGGTGACCTCCGTCGCACGCGATGACCTGCCCGATGGCGGCGCAGGGCAGTTCGCTGCCACCATCCGCGCCCTCCACGAGACCATCCCCCACGCCATTGTGGAGGTGCTGACACCCGATTTCAAGGGTAAAGCATGGTGCGTGCGCCGCGTGGTGGAAGCGCAGCCCGAGATTTTTAACCACAATGTGGAGACCGTCCCACGCCTGCATGCGATTGTGCGTCCCCAAGCGCGCTATGAACGCTCCCTGCGCGTGCTGGAGATGGTCAAGGAGATGGACCCGCAAATCTACACCAAGTCGGGCATTATGTTGGGGCTTGGTGAGACCCGCGACGAGGTGATTCAGGTGATGCGCGACCTGCGTCGCGTGGGCGTTGATGCCCTGACCATCGGGCAATACTTGCGTCCGACCGCACGCCACCTGCCTGTGCAGGAGTATGTTCACCCCGATGTTTTCGCTGAGTATCAGCAGATTGGCGAGCAGATGGGCTTCTTGTTCGTCGCTTCGGGACCCTTTATCCGCAGCTCCTATAATGCCATCGAGTTCTCTCGGCGCGTGATGGCGGAGCGACTGGCGAAAATTGCGGTGGAAAGCTAAAGTTCTCACTTGGTGGCTGGGGCAATGGCTGCTCGTGCTGCTGCCTGCCTGCCTCATGCTGATGGCAGGTGCGTACTATGGGTGGCGCGTGTGGCTGACAGCGGAGCAGCTGCTGCCGCACGCCTTGCGCGACTACTTGCGCCGACAAGCGAACCTCGATGTGCAGATGGAGCGTATCCATCTGAGCGGGCGACGCCTGCAAGCATGGAACTTGACGATTCGCTTGCTCGATGGTTCTCCACTGGGCACGGTGCGGTATCTGGAGCTGCGTCCTCCTCGCGGCAACGCACCCATGCGCATCCAACTGGAGCGACCACACCTGCACCTGACCCGCGATGCACAAGGTCGCTGGAATATCGATGCCCTTTTGCGACGCCCCCCGCGCCGTGCCGAAGTGCAAATCCCGTTTGAGCTGACCAGCACCGAGGGCACCTTAGAGTTCCGCGATGCGTTTGTGCGTCCCGTTGTGCGACAATCCTTGCGCCTCGCTTCTGTGCAAATCCACCAGCCGGGACGCTCGATGGTTGTTTGGGCAGAGGGTCATTCGCCCGGCACGGGGGCGCTGCAGTTGACTGCCGTTTCGGATGGCGCGCGATGGCGATTGAACCTTGCAGCGGAACGCCTGCGTTGGGCGACGGTAGCCCCTTATCTACCCACAGACGCGCTGCGCCTGCGCGATGGCGAGGGCGCTTTGCAACTGGAGATGCTCTCCCTCCCGAATCGCCCCCTGCGCTTTGCAGGCGTTGCGCAGGGCACTTTGAGTGGAGCCCGCTACCAGCGGACTCCGCTCCCGTGGCACGAGGTGCAATTCAGCCTCTATTTCACCGAATCGTTCCTCACGGGGCAGCTGCATACACGGGATGGTCATCTGGGCTTCTCCGGCGCGCTCGAAAAGCATGCGCGCGGTCAAGGATGGCGCTACGCATTCCGCTTGCGGGCGCATGGAGCCGACGCGGCGGCTATCGAGAGGCTCCTGATGCAAGGGGGCAGGCACTCGGAGACCCGCTATTGGCACGCCACAGGGCGGTACAGCCTCCAACTTGAAGCCGTAGGCAGCTGGCTCCCTCGCAAGGGTTGGCGGCACCTGATCGCCCAGTCTCATGCGGCAGGCAAGGTGCAGCTGGAGCGGCTCGACACGGCTCAAGGCAGGTTCGAACAGATAGAGGTTCCGCTGTTGCTCACCCGTGGACGGTTGCGCCTTCTCGATGCGCACGCTACTTTTGGAGGCGGTGTCTTGCGGGTGAATGCGCTCGCCCATCTCGATGCGGCGGGAACCGCGTTCCAACTAAGTGCGCTTGCCCACGCTATTCGGCTGGAGCGGCTTCCGCTTCTGCGCGACCAGAAGCTAAGCGGGACAGTGAGTGTGCAACTGCTCGGGGAGGGCACGCTGGAGAAACCGCGCCTGATGGCTAATCTGCTCAGCGACGCGCTCCGCTATGAGGGCACACCGCTGGGCACTCTCCGCGCCCGCCTGCACTATCAGAACCAGCGATTGCAGATACCCGTTGCGATCCTGCAAGGAGCGATTGGCTCGGTGCAGTTGGCAGGTTCGGTCGGCTTAGAGAAGGTGTCCACACCGACGCTCGATATCGATTTCGGCGCGGATGAGGTAGACCTGAACCGCCTGGCAAGCTTGCTCGGCTACAACAGCGGGAATCAAGGCGGCGATGCGAGCAAGACACGTCGGCTGGACGGAATCGCTTACCTTCGGGGCAGGCTCACCGGCACGCGAAGCCATCCCACGATTCGGGCGCAAACTGCTATCTTTGACGGGCGTGTGGGCGACATCGGCATGGAGCTTGTGGCAGCACGGGTGATACTCGACAAGCACCGCATAAGCCTGCCCGAGATTATCGTCTATCGGCGCACCGCCGTGGCGCAGGCGAGTGGCGAGGTGGAACTGCCATCCGAAGATGGCACGCGCCCGCTCCGTTTTAAGGCGCAGGGGCATATAAGTGATTTTGACCTTGCCACCCTCACCGAGTGGAGCGAATCGCCCGTGAAGCTCGCTGGTCTGGCGAACCTCTCCTTTAGCGCCAATGGCACCCCAGAACAGTTCGAAATCACGGGTGAGCTGACAGGCGGCAAGGTGCAGCTGGACAAACTGATTGCGGATAGCGCTGCCACACCGTTTCGCCTGACCCGCCATGAGCGCGAAACGGTGTTGCAGCTCGACTCCGTGCAAGTGCAGCTACGCGAGGGCATCGCTCAAGGACAGGTGCAGCTCACGCTCCAAGACGCAGGCACCTCCTTGCGAGCCGCGTGGAATGCCCATTCGGTGCCGCTCTCCATCCTGGCGCCCTACCTACCCGAGAGTTACCACCTGAACGGTGTCTTGAATACTCAAGGCAGACTGGAGGGCTTCCTGGACGCCCTCCATGCCGAATCGACTTGGCATCTAACGCACCTGAATCTCAATGGGGTGGCGTTGGGTGAGGCGACGGGTCATGCAGCTTGGCTACCGCAAGTTGAATCCCTCCTCACCCCCGAAGGGAGTGGGGGGATGCAAGAGATCCTCCTTGCGAAGCAGAGGGTAGAGGGTGCAAAGGGGACGCTCACCTTGCAGGCGATGCTGAACGCGCCCGAGGGCAGGATACTTCTCGATACCCTGCGCTACACACCCGAAACGGCGACGATAGAAGCGCAAGGCGCGTTGGAGGCTATCCCAGTGAGCTGGGTGCGCCAGCTCATGCTGGCGTTGCCCGTGGAGGTACCGCCCGACCGCCCAGAACGCACAGACACGCTGAACGGCACTCTCAGCGCACGCTGGCAATTGTCGGGCACTACCGAAAAGCCACAACTCGCCTTTGATGGGCAGGCTCTCCACATCACCTGGAACGGGCGGTCGCTGGGTGAACTGCAAGCGCGGGGCAACTGGAGCCAGGAACAGCTCGATTTTCAGGTGCGCTGGCAGGCGGAATCGAGCCGCTTAGAGGCGAAAGGCTCGTTGCAGGACGAAACGCTGAACGCCGAGATGGAACTGAGCCAATTCCCGTTGGAATGGCTCCAGCTTTGGGAGCCGAGCCTGCCTCCCATCAAGGGCATCCTCGACCTCACGATGCTGGCAACAGGTAGCCCCAAGCAGCCCGAACTCACCCTCAGCGCCACGGTGCAACGCTTGGAGCTGCCCCTTTCGTCTCCGTCCGACCCATCGGACCTGTCAGGTGGGTCAAACGCCTCGCAGCCCCCCACCTTCCCCATCGATCAGCTGCTATTCAGCCGCATCGAGGTGCGAGAGGGCGCTATCACAACAGAGGATGCGCTCATCCAAGTGCGCGATTACCGCGCTCGCCTGTCGGGGCAACTGCCGTTCAGGTGGTCGTCCCGCACCATCCCACGCGACGAGCCAATCTCGGTTCACCTAACGATAAAGGAGCAGCCCCTGCGCTTGCTGGAGCTGTTCCTGCCGATCGATATCGAGCGTACCGCTGGTACCCTAAACGCCCGACTGGACATCGAGGGCACGCTGAACGAGCTGAAGCCACGCGGGGAGCTACAGATTGCCCAAGGGAGCCTCGCTCTCGAATCGTTCAGCACCTACCTGCACGAGCTGGGGTTGCAGGTGGAGTTTGATGGTCAACAGGCGCGTATTGTGCAGGCACAGGCGCGCTCGTCCGCCGGTGGGCAACTGGACTTGACGGGTGCCATCGATGTGGCGAGAGAGGAGCCCGTGCTGGCACTCAGCGGTAGGCTCCAGCGGTTCACGCTCAACGAGCCACGCCTGCCGATGGGTGGCAGCGCACGCGGGCATCTCGACGGCGAGTTTAGCCTGCGGGGCACGCTGAAAAAGCCCCAATTGGCTGCCCACCTGAAAGTGTTGGACGGTTTTTTGAGCTTGCCCGCTGAGATGCAGATGGCGCAAGGGGGCTTTGCGCTTCCCGCCAACCCTGAACTGAATGTGCAGATACAGGTCGCGCCCGGCTTCACCCTGCGCAACCCGAATCTGGACGCCCGCATGGAGGGCGCACTTCAGATTAGCGGTACGCTGGGTGAGCCGCGCGCGAGTGGCACCTTCAGCCTTCAAGGCGGCGCTTTAAACCTGCCCACTGCCCGCCTGCGTCTGCAACCCGAAAGCCTTATCCTGCTCACCTATCCCCATACAACCCCCACGGGTGAGACCATCGCCCGCCTCGAACTGGATGTGCGCGCCACAACGACGGTGGTTGCACTCGACTACACGGGTGACCCCCAGCGATATCGCGTGGAATTGGACATTCGCGGTCCGCTGGATGACCCACAGCGGTTCCAAATGGTGGCGCGTTCAGACCCGCCTGGGCTGTCCGAACAGCGCATCTTGAGTTTGCTGGGGCGTGGGAGCGTGCTGGAGGCGCTCGCACGGGGCGATAATCCTGTGCAGATATTCCGTCAGCAACTGAGCGAAGTGGTGGCGGGACAGGTAATGCCCGCGCTCCTCTCCCCGTTGGAGACGGGCATCGCCGAA
>Ga0079995_1064200_pt1 | contig 10215 bp, 2 predicted proteins | sample FaiFalFF_MnMetaG_2_FD_69198 | JGI IMG/M metagenome (GOLD analysis project Ga0079995, IMG submission 69198) | Freshwater microbial communities from Yellowstone National Park, Wyoming, USA - Fairy Falls C (FF_Mn_C) (SPADES assembly) (version 4) | ecosystem: Environmental > Aquatic > Freshwater >... | reverse complement strand
AAAACATCCAAAGCTGCACCAGCTATATTACCAGAGTTTAACATTTCAAGAAGTGCTTCTTCATCAACTATTCCACCCCTTGAAGTATTTACTAAGAAAGAACCTTTTTTCATTTTCATTAAAGTATCCTTAGAAAACATTTTATATGTAGAACTTGATAAAGGAACATGAATAGATACTATATCAGAATTTGAAAGAAGATAATCCAAATCTGTAGTAAACTCACCTCCAATTTTCTCAACAAATTCCTTTCTTGAAATATCTATATCGTAAGCTATAATTTTACAGCCAAAGCTTGTTAAGAGCCTGGCTACTTCATATCCTATTCTTCCAACACCAACTATGCCAACCGTTTTTCCTTTCAATTGATAACCTATTAAATCTTTTTTTAACCATTTTCCTTCTTTTAATGATCTATTTGCTTCATAAAAATTCCTTAGTAAACTTAAAATTAAGCAAATTGTTAACTCAGCTACTGAACTTACAGGAGCTAAGGGTGTATTAAATACTTTAATATTTTTTGAGCTGCAATGATCTAAATCTATGTTATCCAATCCAATACCTGCTCTTACTATTACCTTTAATTTTTTTGCATTTTCCAGAATTTCTTTATCAATTTTTGTTCTTCCTCGAACAATAATACCATCAAATTCTTTTATTTTTTCCTTCAATTTTGTTCTGTCTATTTCAGGATCGTATTCTACTTCAAAATTTTCTTTTTTTAATATTCTTATAGCATCATCTGGAAGATAATCTGTTATTAAAATCTTATACATAAATAAAAAATAAGAAAATAAAAAAAATAAAAAAATTTATTTAATTAAAAATTATCTTCTTCTACTTACTAAAGCGTATACTATTAGGAATACTAATATTATTAGCAGTATTACTATTATTACTACCTGGAATAGCGGGAATGGAGTTGGTGTAGGTGGTGGTGTTGCTTTTGCAATTAGATCCTCACTAGCTACTGTTACTTCGTTAGCTTTCTTTGCAATATCTATAAATTCTTCTAATGTTTGAGCTGTAGCGAATTTAGCTTCCAATACAGCTAATTTAGTTTCGTTTCCTCTTAATTGATATCTATCAACATAAGGTGTTGCCTTTGCTGATTCGACTTTAACCTTTGCTTCAGCTAATGCTGCGGCAGCATTTTCCTTTGCATCAGCTAATAATAATTGAGGAACTTTTACAGCTAAGTTATATGCTTCTTTGAATTTGCTTATTGCACTTACAGGATATCTATATGTATCTGGATTGCCAAGTACAAATTTAGTTAATTCTGCAACACCTTCATTATATAATGTAGCGGCATTATTATATGTTGAAATTGTTGCAGATTTTTCAACAAATCCTGCTTTTCTATATGTATCAATTGCAGATCTTGCTTTGGTTAATACATCAAACGCTAATTTCATTTCTGCATAGGCTGTAACATTTGCTGATCTTCCTGCTGTATCTAAGGCTTCTTTAGATAATAGGACTACTGAACTATAATCTTTATACAAGTCTACCAAGGATTTCCATGTTTCAATTAGCTCTTTATCATATTTACCATATAATTCATCAGTTGCATTTAATTTACCAACTGCGTTGTTTAGTAATTTTACTGCTTCAGATACATCTATTCCTGATACTCTTGCAAATTCTATAAATGATGATGCACTACTTACTGCATTCTTTGCAGAATTTCTTACAGCATTTACTTGAGATTCAAGCTGGTCAAGTAAGCTTTGTGCAGCTTTCCATAATGTTGAGTTAGCTTCTCTTAATGGTGCTACAGCTCCAATGTAGTCACCTACTTTCATTAAACTTGCTACTTCTGATAATTTAGCTTCTGCTTCAGCTAATAAGCTTTGTACATCTACAACTGTCATTCCTGACTTTGTAGCTTCATCTACTAATCCTTTTAGAACTTGTAATAAGGATGGTAAGCCACTGCCCATAGCTGATTTTGCTAATTCATAGTATCCTGCAACATATTGCAATATAGCTGTTATGAATATTCTTAAATTGACAGTATGCCTACTTATAGTACCGAATATATGGTAATCTGTAAATCCTACTGAGTGTTGCCAGTATAAATTATCGAACCATGAAGATTGTCCAAAGGCTATTACTTTGCCCTTTGGTAAAGGTATGTAAGCATATTGACTAACTATACCAGTTAATTTTGTATCTAATACCAATGCCATTCCATGTCTACCTGCTAGAGCATTCCAATCTGCATAGTTTAATGAACCAACCCACCATGTTTTATTTGCTCCATAAGTAGTCCATGTATATGGTGTATCAAATTCGTTTATAACATAGAACTGTACTAATTCATCTTCTGCAGCACTTGAAGTATATAATACATAGCTTACCTTTATACCTTTATCATAACCTGGTCTAACTGCTGTTCCTGAAGCAAATTTAATATATAACTTTGTTGAACCTCCAACTCCTTTTACTGGAGCTGATAAGACTCCGTAAGCTGCAGTATCTATTGAAGCAAAATAAGTCCATACAGGATTTAAGTTTGAATCTAATACTTGTATTAACGTTCCTTCGCTAACTATAATATAATCAAAGATTACTCTTACATAATCTGCATTAGGTACTTCTATTTCATAAAGATATGTTGTAAGTGGAGGATATGGTGAAGGTGTTTCAATTGGTTTAGGTAATATATACTTGTTATATGTTGAAAGCGCAAGTGGTAATCCCTCTCCTAAGTTTGCTCTATTAACATCTAAGAATAATTTTGTATTGGCCGCAGTGTAAATGTGATAGGGGCTAAATGTTGCATAAGGCAAGTATGGAGGAACAAATCTTGTCCATCCTGCAAGCAAAGGTCTTTCGCCAGCTGGAGTTCCATGTGCTAATGGCATTGCATCTCTTTTAGCTGATGTTAATGGACCAGTTGGGAAGTAAACTCTTGAACCAACATAACTTAATACCCAGTTCATGTTGTATGGGTTAGGTGTTCCTGTAGGTCTTGTAGCGCTTGCTGAACCTAACTGTGCGAAAACAATTAGAGTTCCACCGTTGCTCAATGTTGAAACCATTATATCTCTTGCTGAATATGCTACAATTCTTGTTTCAGGAGCATAAGGAATTACTCTTCCAAAGTATAATCCATCGAAAGGTCTAAAGAACATATTATCTACCAATAAGAAGCCATTTGCATTTGCAAATGTTCTAGTTACCAGATCCTTGAATAATGCTTCATGTCTCCATGGAGGTGTTGTTTCAGCTAAACTTTCAGCTATAGCATTTAAGATTATAGATATTGCACCGGATGGTTTTACTGCAAAGTTTAATGGTGGCAATGTCATTTCTTTCCAGAACTCAAACATTTGTACCCATGGTAAAGATCCCCATAAATGTTCTGTAAATACAGCTTTATACACGGTTCCGCTTGGATCACCATAAGCGGGAGGATAATCTACAGCAGGTCTATTGTTTAAATACAATCCATCATCCCATATAATATAACCATTTGGTCTTGTTTCAACAGTTATTTCAATATTCATACTTGTAAGTACTTCATCACCTGCTTTTAGATCTACCGTACCAGCATATTTTCCTGATGATAAGGCAGGATCTATTAGTACAAATACAAATCCAAAGAAGTGTCCTGTTGAAGGTAATCCTGGATAATGACCGTCAAATACATATGGTGGACCTAGCGGTGATAATTCTTTTAAAGTTGCACCAGCAACATAACTTATATCCTCTGGATAAACAGTTATCTTGTCTCCTACAAATTTCAATACAAGACGCCATGTTTCAGGTACAAATACAACATCATATTTAAATTTAACAGGATCCCATACAACACCGTAATTACCGAATGTTTCATTTACAAGTACACCAAAGTCCGCAACAACCTTTGCATCACCTGTTATTTCTGCTGTTAATTCATTTACTGTAGGATCTGAAACGATATATGTTACGTTTACATATTTCCAATCTAATGGATATTTAGCGATTAAGTTAGCTGTATAGCTATCATAGCTTGAAGGATGAACTGCAGCAACTAATGGCAAAGATCCTTGTCTTAGCAATGGTTTATTAATTATACTTACAGCTCTATCTTTATAGCTCCAAACAGGACTTGTATAGTCTATAGCTCCTGTTTCTGTAAAGTTAGCATATACATAAGTATTAAATCTGAAGGTATTCCAAACCAGAGTATAATCAGGATAGTAATCAATTCCTCCATGCTCAAATGTTAGCGGTCTTGTATATGCAACTCCTCCTAAAGCAAATGAAACACTACTTCTTGGAGGTACTACTGTGTGATACCAACTAACGTTTAATCCTGCTGTTCTTAATATACCAGCAACTGTAGAATTGTTTGGATATTCAACTGTTACGTTAACTCTAACTGCATAATGTAAAGTATTAGTTAAAGTATAATTCAAAGTCCATACAGTTCCGTTATTTACTATTTTATCAAATCTTACTTTTATTTTCAAACCATATAATGCTGTTGGTCCTCCTATTGCATAGAACCAAGTATTTACTTTTTCTATTAATTTATATGGAGGATGAGGATCTAATAGATATGCTACTGCTCTTAATCCGAACCAAGAATGTTCTGGATAAGGTAAGTATACTTCTCCTTCTAAGTTATAGGATAGATCTGATAATATGAATGGATCGCTTATGAATAGTGCTCCGTTGCATAATGTGCTATTCCAGAAAACTATACCAGGATATACTGGATCATAAACCCAAACAGTTTTGTTTACTGTATCTCTTAATCTCATTGACATTAGCTCGTAACCGAAGAATATTTTCATTGGTCTACTCTTACCTACTCTATCTATCCAAGGAGCAAATACTGGATGATCTACAGCTATTCTTCCTGTTCCTCCTGCAACAGAGCCTACCCATTCAATGCCAAATGGCCATGTATAGTAGTTCATTTTAACAGGTGTTCCTACTTCACTTCCTCTTGGTAGCATGTAGTTTGGTTCATCCCAGAAGTAACTAGCAGCTGGCAATATGGGGAATTGTTTATGAATATGTCCTCCTACAAACAATACTCTTCCTACGTATCTATCTACATATTTCTTAAGTTCAAATGAATCTATCCAGTCTGGATCCACATACCATGGAGTTAATATCATTACTAAGTCAAAGGCTCCGAAGAATTCAGCTTTTGGAGAGTTTACTACCGCTGATAATATAACTGTTTCAAATCTTGAAACAACTGTAGGTGTTGGAGGACTCATAGTATTGCTACCTATTGCTATAAATGTTGTTTCAAGACCTCCGCCTCCTTTTCCATCACCGTTAGTTATAAACCAGAATTTCAAAGGATGAGTAGCATCTACAAATATACGTTTGCCTGATGGAGAAACTATTCTTACCCATTTCCATGAATCTGTTCCTGTTAAATATTGCGCAGTATATAATGGAGGATGACCAAACAAAAATCCTGGAACAGTTTCTTGAACTAATTGTGTATAACTGGTTACAGTAGCAGGAGTACCATTTCTATAATATGGTGCATATACTTCAAATCTAAAATCTTCAGTACTATAAGTTGTACCATCAAAAACCGTACCATTTACATAGAATATATCTGCTCCCGCTCCTGCTTTAGCTAAGGCAATTGCACCTCCTGCACCTCTTAATGGTATCACTGCAGGATTGAAACCAGCGGTAAAGTTTAAGGTAAAGAGCGGAAGTGGGAACCATAAATCATATAATGTAAAGTTACCCTGCGGTATATAAGGCCAGTAACATACCGATATTGTTTCCATTAATTTATACCACTCCACTAAGTTTTGATAAGTTATTGTAAATACATTATATTCAGTTCTATTCCATGGTTCTGTACCAGTATCTGAATATGGCGGTATTCTTAATGGAGTACTTTGTGCTACATTTGTTTCCCATGTTGAATTAGACCAGTAATAATCATTACTTACGGCTCTTCTAATATTATATGTTTGAAGCGTAGGTTTAAGCATATGAGCAATATAGTAATTTACTTTGAAACCATAAGCTGTTGAATTATCAGTTTGAAGTCTAATATGAACTCCTGGTGTATTGGCAAAAGTAACAGGACCAGGAGCAGTAACTAGCATAGAAGACAGCCAATCCCATGAATAAACTATTAATCTTGAATTTCCGCTTAGCACTACATTCTCAAAATTAACAGTTATACCTCTTGCTCCAGGATGATAAATATGCCAGAATCTATCTGTTAATGGCGGATATGGATGTTCTGATTCAATTGTAACATCTTGATAAACATAAACCAGCTGGGCTGGGAACCAATCAGACATATAAGATACATCAGCTCCTCTCCTCTTTAGATCCTTAATAAAGTTGCTATAATCAAGCCATGCATCACCAAAGTAACTGAAAAGATAAGGATCTCTAAAAGTTCTAACAGGAAATCTTCCAGGTTTGAATGTAACATTTGAAAGTGAAACTATATCATCTACTAATATTTTGTATCCTTTGAATATTTGCTTGTAATCATCACTTCTTGCAACATCTTCAAATGTCCAGTATGGATTAGGTATCTTAAAGCCTTCTTTCTTAGGAGCATTCTTTAATATATTATAGGCTTCCAAAGCATTAACTATACCAGCTCCTACAATGTTAGGATCATCTTGACCGTTTAAAGTAGATGTTTTTGTTGCGCTTTTAATTAAAGCAGCCTTTATTGCAGCAGGAGTTGCTCCTGGAAAAGCTTGTAATAATAGTGCAACTATACCTGCTACAGCTGGTGCAGCCATTGAAGTGCCTGATAAAGTTAAGTACATTGTTCCAGCAAAACGATAGACAGTAGGTAGTCCAGGAACATGGAGTGGTGGATGAGGATCAAAAGCATACCATTTATCAACACGAGAAGGATATTCGAAAAGTGCATTTGCTGCCATTATACCAAATCCTGGAGCTAAAACATCAGGTTTTACTCTACCTGCACTTGAAGGTCCCATTAAAGGAACAATATCAGTACCATGCTGGTAAAATGAATGGGAAGGATATGTTGGACCTCTGCTTGACCAGAAAACTACTTTTTGACCGAAGCCTGCAGTTCTAAAGTTTTCAGGATAAGTTAAACCGACTGTAATAACACTCTCAAATTGTGCAGGCCAACCTAAGGTAACATAATCAGGTCCTTCGTTTCCTGCAGAATTAACCCATACCATTCCATTTTGTACAGCCCATGTAACTGCTAAATATAATAGACCTATGGCATATACGCTAAATACTGTAGCACCCCAGCTCGCATTCATTACATCAACTCCTACTTTAACAGCCTGTACAATGCTTACTAATATTCCGAATAATGTAGCACCAGCAGGCTCTTGCCTGAAAATCTTGAAAACAGCTAAATAAGCATCTGGTGCCATTCCTGTTGAAAATCCTTTTGAAATATAGGCTCTCTTATAATAAAAGTCAGTTCTATCTAAATACCATCCTAGACCTTCTCCAATACCTGAAGCAGCAGCTATTGAAGCTACATGTGTTCCATGGTAAGAATATGATAGTGGTGACATTATTGGTCTTGTTACAAATGCATCTTCAAGAAGGTATGGGCTAAAAGCATATATTATTTTGCTTTTACCATTTGGAAAGAAGAAGTCAGGATGTCTTGGATTAATTGCTGTATCAGTTATTCCAATTATGACTCCTTTTCCTGTAATGCCCATTTTCCATAATTCTGTTGCTTTTGTTTCAATTGCTACATCTAATAATGTTGCAAAATCTGGATTGCCATATGGAATTTGTGCCAATTTTAACATTTCTGCTTCTTTTTCAGGTTTTATATACATTAGTGCTTTTTCTGGATCAAGTACATCATTATAGGCTATCCAATTTACATAAGGTAATTTTCCTAATCTTTCTATAGCATCAGCATCGGCAGGAAGAATTACACCTAAGAAAGGTAAGTATTTAACAACTTCAGCTGCATAAGGCAATAACCTTGTTCCTGGAGGTAAATTGGCAAGTACATTATGTATATATCCCCATTTATAATATATAATTGCTTCAACTTCAGTAGCACCTGATTTAATTTTTTCAAATATCTTTGGATCTACCTTTTTATCTTTTGGCAAAGTTGAAAGGTAAGGTAAACTAAGTTTGTCTGGCATTGCATAGGGCCAAGGTTTAACTTGTTTATCTTTTGAAGGTGTTTCAGTAGCAATTGCTGGAGTTAATGTTTGGAAAACCAATACCGTTATTATTGCTGTTACTAGTATGCCAATTAGTAATTTTTTATACGGTTTGCCCATGTTTGTTGATTTTATTAACGCATATGTGTTTTTAAATATTAAAGTAAAACAATTTTTCGGTTTCAATTGAAATACAAAAATAATGAAATTTTAAGATAAAAACATTGAAGAAAAAGGCTAAATTTGCATCCTTAATCCTTTTTTAATAAATCAATTTAACACCTTCTTCACTCTAAGCAAAAGACTTTAAATTATACTTCCTTAGAATCCTTTAACAATAATTTCTCTAATCTTTAAATCAAATTTTCTGACAAAAATCTAGTATTCGGGTTTGCCGAAACTTTCTTCTTGACCTAATAAGCGAGTATTTCTCATCATAAAAAAATTATTGAAAAAGCTTATCTGTATCCTTTTGTTAAAAAACCTTGCTGCGAAGGATGTGGATTTGCAAATATTTAGAAAATTTTAGAGGATTTTAAAATAATAATTTTAATTTAACTTTGTTTAATCACCATGCGAATGACTATGCAGGGGCCATGTCAAAATTTTTTATATTTTAAATAAAAAATTCTTAATAAAATTGCCATTAATTGGTATCATCGGTAAACCAAATGCAGGTAAAAGTACTTTTTTTAGCGCATTAACTAAAATCAACGTTAAAATAGCTCCCTATCCTTTTACTACAATTGAACCTAATAAAGGAATAGCATATGTAAGAACAAAATGTGTTTGTAAAGAATTTAACGTAAAAGATAATCCTAGAAATTCAATTTGTATAAACGGAATAAGATATATTCCTATAGAAGTTATTGATTTAGCAGGACTTGTACCTGATGCATGGAAAGGAAGAGGTTTAGGAAATAAATTTTTAGATGAAATTAGAAGAGCTGATGCTTTAATACATATTATAGATGCTTCAGGATCTACAGATGAAGAAGGAAGAATTGTAGAAATGGGTACTTATGATCCAATTAAAGATCAGGAATTCATATATAAAGAAATTTTTATGTGGATATTTAACAATCTTTCAGAAGAAATAAAAAAAGAGATTAAAAGATTAGAATTGGTAGATATTTCAGAGAACATAAACTTTCTTGAAAGAAAGTTAAGTGGATATTCTGTAAGGAGAAAACAAATCATGGAAACATTAAATGAAACAGGATTAATTAATAAAAAGATAAGTAAATGGAAAGAAGAAGAATTAAAAATATTCGTAGATTTACTGGTAAAGAAAACTAAACCTATGGTTATAGTAGCAAATAAAATAGATTTACCAACTTCTCATAAAAATTATGAAAGAATAAAGGAAAAGTTTAAAGAATACTATGTAATTCCAGCTTCTGCTGAAGCTGAACTAGCTTTAATTAGAGCAAGTGAAAATGGAATTATTGAATATTTACCAGGCAGCTCTTATTTTAAAATAATTAGTAGCAATATTACGGAGAAACAAAGAAAAGCTTTAGATTTCATTGAAAAAAATATATTAAAAAAATATGGCTCCACAGGAGTTATAGATGCTTTAGAAATTTCTTGTTTTAAGGTTTTAAAATACATAACAGTTTTTCCTGTGGAAGATCAAAATAAGCTAACAGACCATCATGGAAACGTTTTACCTGATGCTTTTTTAGTTCCTTATGGTACAACAGCTAGAGAATTCGCTTACATGATACATACAGAGTTGGGCAAAAATTTTATTTATGCTATAGATGTAAAAAAGAAACAAAAATTAGGAGAAGATTATATTTTACAAGATAGAGATGTAATAAAAATTGTCGCAGGAAGTTGAAACTTTACACGACTAAAGTCGGAATATCCTTGAAGGAGAATGAGAAGAATTTTTTAAATATAGGGAGTTAAAATTTTACTTTTCATTATTTCTACCTTTTTTATAGGATAAATCTTCTTTGCAGCTTGTAAAGTATCTGTAGCCATTTTGCCAAAGAGCATATACTGAACTAAATCATCTAAGCTGATATTTTTTAATTTTTCATCATACATTTCAATTACTTTTTTCCTAATT
>Ga0079995_1077721_pt1 | contig 10225 bp, 5 predicted proteins | sample FaiFalFF_MnMetaG_2_FD_69198 | JGI IMG/M metagenome (GOLD analysis project Ga0079995, IMG submission 69198) | Freshwater microbial communities from Yellowstone National Park, Wyoming, USA - Fairy Falls C (FF_Mn_C) (SPADES assembly) (version 4) | ecosystem: Environmental > Aquatic > Freshwater >... | reverse complement strand
ACTTGTAATTATTTCCCTCCACCCTCTTAACCATCCCTCCTCCTCTTCAATTTGTTCTAACTCCCCGCTTAACTCCTCTAAATTCTCCCTTATCTCCTCCAACTCATCTTCGCTCAAACCCCAAATCTTACCCGCCACCCTGTCTATCTCCTCCTCTATATCCCTCAACCGCTTCTCATCTCCCTCCCTCGCCACCTCATGCGCCTTCTCCGATAACTTCGCTAACCGACGATGCAAATCATCCTTAGGATCAAAGCGGGGAATACGGATGCGCTCAAGGATGTGCGGGTCTGGATGAAGGACAATATAAGCCTGAACGCTGAGTCTTGCTGGTGAGGAATTCAATGTCGCGCAAAGGTAATGTGCTTCCTCCTTGCAGGCACAATCAATGAGAATAAGAGTATGGTCTGGCACCGCGGGTTTGTCGTCAAATGGTGGGGCAACTGCGACGTCAAGAGTGTGGGCAACTTCCCGCCACACCACCTTCCAAGGAGCGAAAGTGTAGGTGCCAACAGCGCCGTAAAAGTAGAATGGTTCCCCACGCTTTAAAGCACTCTTAACCATTGCATCAGCCCTACGAAGCAGAACATTCTCAAACTGTTTCAAATAGCCATAAGTGTATATAAATTGCCTTTGCATTTGGTTAGCAGGGATCACTTGATTAGGATTATTTCGCTGACGTGGAACAATAATATAAGCAGATGGTTCAGCTCTCCAACGCTGAACATCTCTTCCCCTCAAAAGCGGATAAAGTAAATCCGGCTCAATTGTTTCAGTCACCTCGTCCACCTTCACCTTTGCTCCCTCTGTTATGTTCCTAACAGTAACCAACCCATCAGGACGCTTGTAAACTATATCAACCCAATAAACTGCATTCGCACCGCCTGTGTTAACCCCTTCGTGTGCTTCATAATCCGACTCGCCTAAAACCTTCCTTATCGCTTTTATGGCTTTTCTTCTTGCAGTAAGCCAAGGCGATGTCAAATCACCCGGGTCAACCGGCTCCGCAACGAAGTTTAATCGCACCGTTCCTTTCGTTACCTCCTCTAATGTGCTATCATATGTGAATCTCGCCCCCCTTACCTTCCGCCAAAGAGTATATGGAACTGGATAACTCGTCTGCTTGCCCTTCTCCAAAACCATCACCGCCGTTCGATTGGAAGCGCCCTCAAATGGCTTTAGCGAAACCATATCATCAACATGTAAAACTCTCAACGGTACCACACTGCCATCTGATTTTGGAATTCTAAATCTACGAAAACCTCGTCCTCCTCCCGCTGTCTTAAAAACCGATTGCGTAATTACAAAACCAAGCTTTCCTCCGCTTTTCAACAATTTATCCGCAACAACATAAGTCATAAGAATTGAAATATCATCCTTTGATTTCCCCAAAATCGCGTCAAATCCTTTATGTGGGAAAAGTTGATAATTATTCACCCAAAGTGGCGCTATAGACCTGCGATACTCATCCGGCAAATGCTCCCAATTCACCCATGGAGGATTACCAACTACATAATCAAATTGCCCAACCGTCAAAGGCGCGAAATTATTCTTCAATAACCTCGCCCATAAACCATTCATCCCCTGTTCGTGTAAATCATATATCCTCTCATATACCTCCTTAACCTTCTCAATATCACCCCTCTCCAACTTCACAGATGATAACTCCTTCTTCAAACGATTTAAAAAAACTTCTACATTAATCCCTGAACGAACTCCCTCCTCCAACATATCACAAAAACGATCAAACACCTCCCTCCTGCACAATACCTCAGGAATGCGAAATGTACCAACAGCCGTTGGAAACTCATACGAATCCTGCGCCTCTAATCTCTCCCCAATCGCCGGCGTCCTGACAGAATCTGCAAGATAAACAGGTATCGTAATATCCCCCCTCCTGTGCTCAAGCAAATCAGCAATCGCCAAAAGATAGTTAACCCTCGCCGTCAATACAGCCAAAGGATTCAAATCAAAACCAACTACATTATTCAAAATCGCATTCAACAAATCCACCTCCCTCACCATCAACTTCTGCCCTAACTCCTTCATCCGCGAAATTATTAGCACAAGAAATGTCCCCGACCCACAAGCTGGATCAAGCCAACGCAAATTAAAAAGCTTCTCCCTGAACCTGCCCTCAGCCCTCCCACTCGGATTCCCCTCAAAAAACTCATGATCAACCTGATTAAGCAACCTCTGAGCAAGCCAATCAGGTGTATAATACTCACCAAGATTATGACGAACCTCACGAGGCAATAAATAATGATATAACTTCTTGAATAAATCACGACTCTCCTCCGGCAAAATGGAAAGCGTAGCCGGGTCATAATCATCCAAACGCCTCAACAACTCCCTTATGCCATCCTCAATGTTGCTATCCCAAGCATAAAGATACCAAGCGAAAAAATCCCCCTCAAGCAAATTCAACAAACCATATTCCCGAAATATACCACCCGACTCCAACCTCCCCATACTACTGCGAAGTATATCTTTTTCTAAACTGACTAACTCACCGAAACCCGGCACACCCAACTTTACACCCATATGCCTTGAAAGCGAAAGCCAAGCCAAAAGCTTAACCAATAAAGCGAAATAAGTGTGAAGAACGAAAAAGAAACGCTCCGCATCATCCGGTGCCTTTATATCCAATCCGGCTTTCTTTACCCACTTCTTCAATGGCTCAAGCTTCCTCCCACCAAACGCCTCACTATAATCAATTGACTGACTGAAAAAAATCCTCCACTGCTCAAAAAGGTTCTTCACCATCGGAACAGAACCCCCTTTGAACGCCCTCTCCAAACCCCTCATCAACGCACGCAAAATATTCTGCGTCCGTAACTGCTCAATTGAAAAATCATTGTTTAAATTCTCCGCTGTCAACGCTATCCCTGACGCCGTACTTACAAGCCAATTCAAGAACCTCTCCAACGACTCCCTCGTAACAGGCACCGGCTTCTCAACAAGAAAATCACCTTTAAGATAACGCACAAAAATAATATACCTACCATCAAACACCACCCCAGCCACACGACTTATCTCATGCCTCTGCGCCTTTGCAAGATCCAAGATATAATCCCTTACCTGCTCAACCGCTTTCCCCGTCATCTGATGCACCCTTTCCTCACTGATGACACCGGGCCTCTTATACTCAATAACCAAACGATTGAAAACAGTGTCCGCACGCCCACTCGCAAGCGTATATTCCAAACGCGCCAAAGGATTTAAACCTGCCTCTTTACAAAAATCAATAAGCAACGGATCAATCACCTCCCTGAACTCCGCCTCGTTCACCCGCCTCGCAATTAAATCCTTAACTTCATCCTGAATTTTAATCGCATACTTTTTAACCAACTCCCTTATCTCCATCTTCCCTCCCAACTTTTATTTTTACTTTAACCTTTTACCTTAACCTCCCTCAATTCTATCTTTTAACTTACTATAAGTTTCAGGAATATCATTTTGCTCAAAATACTTAGGTAAAACCTTTAACGATTGCTCTTTTGTTAATTTTAGACGTTCCTTTCTGTCTTTTTCAGGTTCCATTCCCAACGATATAATTAAACTTTTTAATTTTTCTCTGTCCAACATCCCCTCCAAGTCCGGCTCTTGCTTAAAAACATTCCCCTCACCTATGAGCTTTTCCAATTCAGAGATTTCCCTTTCAGCATCAGCGTCAATTAAAACATATGTTTTAATTCCAAAATGTTTCAAAATTTCGGAAATCGGTTTTATCTCTTTCTTACCTCCACACTCAATTATTGATATATTTTTTAAATCAAGATCTAAACCCAATTTTTCCAGCGCAATCTGACATGCTATTTTATCCGAAAATCCCTCAACTAAAATTACATGCTCAGCGAAAAACACCTCATTGATATATTCGTTAAATTTTGAAGAACTTTTAATACCGTCAAATTCAGATTTGTCTTGAAGGTTTATACCTGAATAAACCCTCGTTTCCTCATTCTCTTTCCTTACAATGTGAATTTCTCTATAATTAGAAATGTTTATAAATGACCTTTCATGTGTTGTATAAATAACTTGTAAACCTTCTTCGTTTAAACCTTCTTCGGTTAAGTTCTTTAAAAGTCTATAAAAATGTCTGCAACCGTGGGGATGAAGATAAAGTTCCGGTTCCTCAATTGCAATGATTAAAGGTTTACGAACTATTTTAGCATAAGCTATTGCAATTGCAACTGCTAAAGCACTCTGTATGCCCGCTCCCATATCTTCTGAATCGTATTCTATCTCACCCTCTTTAAAATACGGTCTTAAATTACTAAGTATTTCCATCGGGTCTAAAAGAGAAAATCTCAAAAAAATTTCAAGCCCGGTCTGGGTTTTAACATGCTCCCTTAAAATCTCTTCTAAACTTTTTACCTTTGAATATAAATTATCTTTATAACCTCCCTCAAGCACTTTTCTAAATTCATCTTTATTTTTCTGCTCAACTTGATCATTTAAATATCTTAGCAATTTACCATATAATGTCCACTTGGAAGGTCTTACCTGCATAGATGCCTGCCGTTCAAGGGATAAATACATCAAGCTAACCTCTTCCTTCATCTCATTTGAAACTTTCTTTGTTCGCTTAGATCCATAAATAATTTCTGAACCTTTAGAATCAATTGGCACATATTCACAATTATCCCCATTATAAGTCAACCTAAATCCATAAACTTCTTTGTCACAACTTAACGGTTTATCAAAATATACTTCAATTATTATTGGATTAGTTTTATCATACCTATAAAAATCTTTGTCATCAAACGACCTTGGAGATGGCCATGTTTCACCAAGTACTAAATTTAATGCCCTCATTATATTTGATTTGCCAGCATTATTAGGACCTATAAAAGCATTCATCTTTCCAAGCTTTATCTCTAAATCCCTAATTGAACGAAAATTCTGTATCTTTATTCTATCAATCATAAGCTATTGCCCCTTTGTTGCCCCTTTATCGCCCGTTTCGCCCCTTTGTTGCATCTTTAAAACATAATAAGTTCCTTTTCCAGTAGTGCCTACTTTTTTAAATATCCCCTTTTCTTCTAATACCTTTAAGTCATCCGTTGCCTGTCTCTTTTTTATCCCAAAATTTTCTTGATACTCCTTATTTGAAATCTTTCCTCTCTCCTTCACATACAAAACCGCCTTTATCTGCCTCTCATTTAACCCCATCTTCCTTAAATTTTCCTCAGTGTAAATGTCCTTGTAAAACCTCACCGAAAACCCTCCCATCTCCTCCTTAAACTCCGGCTCTAACATACCTTGCCCCCTTAAACTCTCAACCATTCTTCCAATCCCCGACCCTACCTCCTCAATCAACCCCGCAAGATAAAATATATGAACTATCAATGGATTCCTCGGAACCGATGAATGCGGTCTTTCCAAATCCTCAATCGTAATACCCTCCTCACTTATCAACCCATCCCAATTCACTCCCTTTAAGAAAAATTCCCTCAACCTCTCCGGATTCATCTCCCTCGTCGTATTACCAACCCTCTCATAATACCTCCCATTGAAAGAAATCGGAACAAGCGATGGCTTAACGGAAATTTTTATCACCTCCTTCCCCTCCCTTTCTTCAATCTCTATCTCAGGATGAATCCCAAGCTTTGAAACGATCTTGTCCGTCATCTCCTTTATCATCTCATTACTTAAATCAACACCAATAACCTCACCATCATCTGATATGCCGATATACAAAGTCCCTCCACCACTATTAGCAAATGCACATATCGCCTCCATAACCCTATCCGTAAACCTCTCTTTATATTCCACATCCCTCGTCTCTATCATAACCCTTCCCGTAATTTTTTTAACAATTTTCATGCTAACCACTTTTCTAACTCCCCAAACTCACAATCACTCTATCACATTCCTCATCCTCGCCCACTCCTCTATAGAACGCACCTCTTCCAATATAAAACAAAATTTTCTCTCTTTTCCTTCTCTTCCCTCTCTCCGCCGTGGGAGAGGGCAATGGTGAAGGGTCTGTTAAAATCTTTTCTCTTTTCCTTTCTCTCCCCTTGCGGGAGAAAACAAAAGTGAGAGGTGCCGTTAAAAAAATTTCGCTCTTTCTCCCTCTCCACCTGCGGGAGAGGGTAAGGGTGAGGGGTGCCGTTAAAATCTCTCCTTTCCCTTTCTTCCCTCTCCACTCTGCGGGAGAGGGCAAGGGTGAGGGCTCTGTTAAAATTTTTCCTTTCATCCCTTCTCTCCCCTTGCGGGAGAAAACAAAAGTGAGGGGTGCCTCTAAAATCTTTTCCTTTTGACAACCCTCTCCACTCTGCGGGAGAGGATAGGGTGAGGGGTTTGTTAAAATCTTCCCTCTCCTCTTTGCGTGAGTTCCTTTTTAACTTTCTCTCCCCTTGTGGGAGAGAACAAAAGTGAGGGGTGTAGTTAAATACTTTTCTCTCACCTTTCCTAACTCTAAAGGATTCCAACACCTTGTTCGTTACATCCGGACCATATGTCTTTTGCTTTGGTATTTTATTTGCAAACTTATCTCTCTTAATTTCCTTTAACTCAAAAATGCTCTTTAACCTAAATGACGCCCTGTCAATCCTTTGCGCTACTCTCGTAATCAACTTAACTTTTATTTGTGCTGGAAACTCACCTCCCCAAGCTTCAGGAACTATATTTAACCTGGCAGGCCCCACCGCCTCAAAGATTCCAATAATCTCATCCTTTGAAATGTTAATTAAAAAACCAATATCACCTTTCTTTATCACCTGTAAATATGGAAAAAGCCACTCCTGGTCCCCAAATAAACCCCTTTCAATGCGCTCTTTTTCAGTATCGTTTGTACAAATCATAAAAAAGCATGCCCTGTCAACCCATTTCATTTTTACCTCCTTTTTGGTTTTTTTATTTCCCTTCTCCCCCGAACATCTCCAATACCCTCCTCGCTAAAGCATAATCAAAGTTTATCTTATACCCCGGCATCCCCGGCTCAATCTTCAACTCCTCCCTCAAATACCTCTCAACCCAAGCCACGATCTCCCTCTTAACCCCCTCATCCAAACTATTGAACTTCTCAAACCCCCTCTCCAACATCCTCCTTTCCTCCTCCACCTTCTGCTCCCTCTTCCTCCACTCCTCCTTTTCCTTTTCCATCTGTATCATCCTCTCAATGTGCGCCGCAAACTCCCTGCTCGGCATATATACCTTCTTTATCGCACTTATCAACCAACTCGTCGGATTCTTCAACTCATTATACCTAAAATCCGCATGCTTTATCTGGAAAAATATATACTCAGGAGGATACGAATCTAAAATCTCCTCTATCTCCTGCGACGGCACCCCATACCTCATCAACTCCTTCATAAGAACTTCCCTCGTCGGAATGACCTTCAAAAAACTCTTCCCATATCCGAAAACTGTCTCTATTAAATGCCTGTCAACCGGGTTTTCCACAAGTTGCTTCTTTTTATTTCCCCTTTCTACCTTTCCCTTCTTGTTTGTTAAGAACTTTATAAACTGCTTTGATGTCCTGTACTTGTTGTGAATTGAAATCAACAACCACTCCCCCGGCTTCTTTATCAAATTTCTCCTGTAATTGAAAAGGGCATTCTCTATTTTAAGCGACAACAACTCCGGAGAAGCACTCTCAAGCAAATCATTAACTACCTCCTCACTTAACTTGAACGGTTTTGAAAGTAACTTTTTCTTTATCTCCTCCCCTGATAATACCTTTATCAGCCCCTCATCAAATAAAAATTTTTCGCTTTCCGCAATATTATACCTGTATGCTATTGTATATACAGTTAATATATTATTATGCTTCTCATTTTTTAAATTTGATTGATTTTCAATTGTTTCTTCCTCGTTTTTTTGGGGGAACTGGTGCAAATTTTGCACTAGTACTGGTGCAATTTTTTCACCAGTACTGGTGAAATTATTACACCAGCTATCATCTCCCTTCTCCTCGCCCTTAACCTCCTTTCCCTCTAAATCAACCTGCGCGCTCTCTGGCAAATTCACCTTGTAGATCGTCCCAAGATTGTTATATGTCTTCCTGCGCTCTATTATCCCCCTCCTCAACAACTTCTCAATATTCGTTATCACACTCCTTCTACTTAAACCCGTCCTCTCGGATATCGTCTTATACCCTATTATACCGGTCAAATTCCTTCCGAAAGCCCACGACTCCTCAAATAAAACGGTGTAAATTTTAAACTCACTATTACTTAACACCCGCCTCAACTCGCTGAATATAGAACTCTCCCATAAACTAAACGACCCCGGCTTAAATTTTATCCTTTCATTCACAATGTCAGGCAACTCCTTTACCTTCACCTCCTCAACCTTATCCTCACTCTTCCCTACCTCACCCTTCCCTTCCTTCACTGGTGCAACTTCTTCACTAGTGTAATTTTTATACTGGTGTAAATTTTGCACTGGTACAATTTCTTCACTGGTGTAATTTTTGCACCAGTCCCCTTCATTATTTTTAATATCTAATTGATTTTCAATTGTTTCTTTTTGATTGATTTTCTCCTCAGGAGGTGATTTTGCCTTTTCCATCTCGCTGATTTTTTCAGCCAAGATCGTCGCCTTCAACGCCGCAGGTAAGTTCATTTCCTTGATCTTCTCATAATCGGGCAATAGATCTGATGGGGAAAAGGGCTTCGTTATCTTAAACCCAATGAACTCCTCCTTAGAGCGCCCCTTCTTTTGTGACTTTTTTCTCTTTTTCATCTGTCCTCCTTGTTAAATTCTTTTCTTCCTCTAATAACTCGTTTGTGAAACTCATTATGTCCTCCGCAAACTTGCTCCTCCTCGCATACTCAAATATCGTCAACAACTTCGCCTGAGCCCTCTCTACCGTCGCATCCTGCCTCAATATCGTCTTCATCAACATATCCCCGTAATCGTTCCTCAATGTGTTTATCAAAACATCCGCTATCGTCAACCTCTGATCATACCTGTTTACCACTATCTTTATCCTCCTCGCATGATAAAATGTCGCATTCTCCTTCAAAGCACTTATATCCTTGAACAATAAATTTAATCCGTCATACGAAAGATAATCGGGCACAACAGGGACAATTATATCATCCGCAGCCACCATCGCATTGATGTTAGATAAACTAACACTCGGCGCACAATCTATCACCACATAATGATAATTGGGCAATATCGGTTGCAACAACTTATACAACTTCGTCTCAACCGCTATGTTCTGCTGTTGTAAATACTTCTCAAATACAGTCAAATTCATATTGCTTGGTATCAACTTCAACAACCCATTCTTGATGGACAATATCACCTTCGTTATATCCCCATCTGAAACCCCATCAATTAATGTGGGCAAACCCCTCGCCGTCTCATCCGGTATCCCTAAACTCCTCGTCAAATGCCCCTGCGGGTCCAAATCAATCGCTAAAACATTAAAACCCATCATCGCAAGATTATAAGCGTAACTTGACGCAATCGTTGACTTCCCAGTACCACCCTTGTAATTGATAAATACCTGCACCGCCGACCTCTCACTGACCGGCAAACCCAACCTCCTCTTCGCCTCAATCAAATCCTCCAAAGTATAATACCTCCAATTCGTCTTCGGATCACGCCTCGCCTTCGGTATCTTACCCTCCTTCTCCAATATCCTCAAATACTGCGGATGATACCCCAATAAACTGGCAAATTCCTTAATTTTAAACTTTTTCATCTACTCTCCCGAATTAATTTTTTATAATTTACCTTGCCTAAATATATAAATTTTCAACCTATTTGTCAAGTATCTCCATCCCAAAATTATAACTAACCCTCAAAAACATATAACAATGGGGCAGGGAATAGCACAAAAAAATTATTAGTCCGTATCCTTGCAATTGACGAACTACACCAAACACCGAGGATCATTAATGTCTCTGGAAAATTTAAGGTGATAAGTGCATTTAAAATCTTTTCCATTTATCCTTTTCTTCCCCTCAGGGAGAAAACAAAAGTGAGTGGTGCCATTAAATCCTTTTCTCTTCATCGAACCTCTCCTCTTGCGGGAGAGGGTCAGGGTGAGGGGTTCTTTGAAAAAGTTTTCCGTTCATCTCTTCTCTCCCCTTGCGGGAGAAAACTAAAGTGAGGGTTGTTGTTAAATCCCTTTTATTACCTTTACCAGCCGTTGGAAAAGATAGTTTGTGTTAATTTAAAATCTTTTTAACTTTTTTTCTCTCTCACCCTGCGGAAGAGATAACTCATTACCCCCGACGAGCTCTGACTTGAA
>Ga0079995_1064191_pt1 | contig 10228 bp, 18 predicted proteins | sample FaiFalFF_MnMetaG_2_FD_69198 | JGI IMG/M metagenome (GOLD analysis project Ga0079995, IMG submission 69198) | Freshwater microbial communities from Yellowstone National Park, Wyoming, USA - Fairy Falls C (FF_Mn_C) (SPADES assembly) (version 4) | ecosystem: Environmental > Aquatic > Freshwater >... | reverse complement strand
CAACCCTCCTAATGCTGCAAGTATACCTACTATGAATATCGTTGCTGCCTTAGCCTCGTTACTCCTTGGTAATCCACCTTTAAGTATACCAGCAGCTAGTAGTATCATGCCAAAAAGCATTACTACAGCACTTATAGCATGCATACCTTCCTCAAAGGTCTTTGCTATACCTGAGAGTGAGATAACAACTCCTAAAAGCCCAAGTATAGTTAATCCCAAGCCTGGTACAAGGAACTCCCAGTCTGCCAACTCTATAATTCTACCCAAGATACTTTAAATAATCTTTTCTTTTAATTCTAGCAGTAATCCCAAAATTTAGCTATATGAAAGACATTGGTAAGCATGTGATATTATTAAGATGAAGACTTTAGATATACAGATATGTTCTTGGAAGCCTCGGGCGGGATTCGAACCCGCGACCTAGTGCTTACAAGGCTTGAGGATCTTGAGGAGGCTCAGGATCCTAAGGCTAAGGAGGATGATGCATCAGCTAATATTATCACATCCTTTTTATCTAAACCTCAGGAATTTCTTAAATACTTAATAGATAAAGGTGTTAATCCTAAACTAGCAAGGAGATATACTATATGGGCTACTGATTATGCTAATTATGTATCTACTAATGGATATAGAGTAAAGGAGTATCTTAGCAGGTTTACTAACCCAAATACATACAATAATAAACTTAAGCCTATCATACACCTTCATAGGTTCTTAGGGCTACCAGATCCTAATGTAAAATTTAAAACAATAAGCAAAGATAGGCTTATAATAGCACCTTCATATGAAGAAGTCTTAGCAGGGTTCAAGAAGGTTAAGGGTAATGATGACTTGGCTAAGTTCTATCTGTTTTGTTGCACTACCCTGTTAAGACCTCAATTTATTATAACATTAACATATGATAATATAGATATAAGCAATAGAGTAATAGATGTAAGAGTTCATAGAAAGACTAAGCATTATAGACCTCAAATAATACATACAGCATTATTATCATATTTGCAGCAAGATAAAGAGTCTAAGGAGGCTAGGATATTTCTTCATTGTTATGATTATTATGGTAAGAAGATCAAAAGGTTAACAGGTATAACACCTTCTCAGCTTAGAGACTTTGCTTATAATGCTATGCTTAAATCAGGCATGAACCCATTAATAGTAGAGTGGCTTATGGGTCATGATATAGGCATATCTAAACATTACCTTGCAGATGATATTAAATCTGAATATACAAAATTTGAAAGAATGTATCCATTTTCTATATCATAATGTTAATATGTATGTTAAATATTCATATATTTGTGTATGAGAAAGAAAGCAAGATTAGAGTACATCAAGAAATTAATGGCTAATAGAAGTAGTTTGAATGCATATGAAGTAGCTGCAGTACTTGATTGTAGTGTTACCTTAGCATATCAGTTGCTACATCAATTATCTATATTAGAACCTAACTACTTTGAGTATGATAGAGGTGTGTTAAGAAAGAAGCCTATGGCACAGACAGGATCCTCTATTAGTTTTTAGTATCTCTTTAATATAATTGCTATAACTCCTGCTAATATCATACCTATTACTATATACCATTGTATGGGCAAATTACTAGTAGTATCTGTATCACTAGATCTAACAGGCTTGCTATTATAAGCCATTATTGCTAATGCTGTAGTCTCAACATTTGTCATACTATCTATGCTAAGATCCTCTCTATAATGGGTATAGACCCCTCCTGTATTGCTATCTTGCATTAATGCTATAATCTTCATAACCTTCTTAACATCATCATTATCATAGCCTAGAGTATCTGATGCTAACTTGAATAATGCTAACTTGTATGTAGTATACCTATTGCTATCAGCATAAAATGCTTTATCTTTAAATCCATATCCATCAAATAGATTTCCCCCTGTAATATAGCAATCCCTAGCTTTATCAAACTGCTTAGCCTTATAGTAGTACATTGCTTTATAAAATGCAATATCAGCATAGTCATGGCATGATAACTCCTCAGTACCATTGCTATCACTATACCATATATTTCCTGTTAGATTAGTATCTGTTACTGTATTAAAGTATGCTTTCTCATTAAACAATACTGCAATAGGATGCCTAAATTGTAATTGGTAATTAGTAGCATACTCATGTACCTTATTCTTTATCTTAGCACTTAATTGTATATCTTTATCCTCTAATACCTTGCTTGCTAGTATGTTATCTGTCCATAACCAATATTTGTTTATGCTTGCATTCTCCTTTACTAACCCTATATTGCTATCATATAGGCTTATGATATATGAGTATGCCTTATCAACATTAAACTCCTTATCTGTAGGCTTATATGCTAATGATATCGCTAAGTCCTCATTAGTAAAGCATATCCATGAAGTACCATATCTGCATCTATATGAATTTGTACCATCAAAAGGATTACTAGTATCTATCCTTGCTGCTACATAATTATTAAGATCTCCACCATTATAGGCTATGCCTATATAGTCATTTGCCTTTATTTTATATATATCATCTATGCTAAAGGTGTATTTCTTTATCTGATTAGTTAGAGTAGTAGCATCAATTATAGCAAATACTTTAACTATATTCCTATTGCTATCAAATACACCTATTGTTATATTGCCTGTAGGATTTCCTACTTTATACATCCATACCTCTATAGTATTTACCTCTTTGCCTATAAGGCTAGAGCCTGAAGTTATGTATTGAGTAACATATCTATTATGATTGGTATCAGTAGAAAGGAATAATGAGCCTACTTGAGTATCTACCTGCATATAATAAACTATAGGCATACTACTACTAATAAAAATAAAAAATAAAGGTATTATTGTTATTACTGCTATATCCATACCTTTGTATTAATTAGACCTTACTCTTTAACTTATTTATTACTGCTAATACTACACTAATACCTACTACAGCACCAATCAATGGTAAAAAGCTATTAAAAGATACTGCTACACTCTTACTAGGATTTAAACCTCCTGCATATACTGTTACATACCCATCAGTAGCTACTGACTCAGTACTACTATTACCATATGCACTAATGGCTACAATATTAAATGTATTAGGCAATACAAAGTTTTTCATTACCTGCTTGTTATTGGTTAGATCATATACATTAATAGAGGTACCTGAGTTCTCTATTAGTATTTCTCTAGGTATCTTATCATTATCTGATCCTGCTACTGTTGCTACCCTAGTAGTAGTGCCTGTTGCTTTATCAGTATAATTAATATCAATAGCCTTGGTATTGTAAACTATTATCTCAAAAGCATTCATTGAACCTGTTTTAGCATCCTGTATCTTAATTATTGCTCCTTTAGTACCTGTACTAGAATAAGTTAAGCTATTTACTATATTTATCTCAAATGGTGCAGTTATAGGACTTTCAACCTCATATACTGTAGCACTAGTAGTGTTAAAGACAGTATAGGGTATGCTCCTTTGGAATTTAATAGGGCTAGGTAAAGCATAGGCTAAAGGTATAGCAAGAACTAACAATACAGCTAATAACAGTCCTAGTACTTTCATGGTCATCACCTCCTTAGTTTTATCTCCTTACCCTGCCTAGTAGCTTATCTAGTAGTGTTAAGACTATGAATACAGGTATAATAGATATTATTACCCACATTAAAGGAGACATATCAATTGTCTGCATGTTACTAGTCTGTGCATATGCATTAGACACTATCATAGGTACTATCAATGCTGCCATTATTGCCATTACTGCCATCACTATCTTCGTATTCATCATTAAGCAAAATATCATAATATTCAACTATATTGTTATCTATTTGTGTTTGTACTGAAGACTTCATAAGTTCTATGGCCTCCTTAACATAACTACGCCTATATTTGTTATACCATTCATATACATCATCTGGCATGTACCTATTAAACTCATCCTCAAATACTGTTTTAAGTAGCCTATAACCATTAGGTGTTATAACATGGCTATAGCCCTTTGCTAGACTAGTATTACTATGCCCTCTCCTTACTACTTTAACAGTCATTATATCCATCTTTCTTAGATTAGTAACTAGCATATTCAAGCTTATAGTAGTTAGTATAATACATGAGGCTACAGTTCTTGCTACATTTATGAATTTAACAGCACCTTTAACAAATTCATTCTGATAATCAAACTTATAGAGCCATACTCCTGCATCATCCCATATTATAGCAGGTACTCTTATGTTATTATCATATAGATATGTTACTTTATCTATAAAGTCCTTAGGCTTAAATAGGATCCATTCCTTTGGATCATATCCTTTATATACATCAGCTAATTCTAAACATGTTTGTATGGCATAACTGCTTTTACCTACCCCTGCAGTACCATATATTGCTACTATCCTATTCTCATCATTCTTATGCCATTTATTAATTAACTGTGCTAGTAGTCTATTCATACTCATCCTCTTTAATGTTACTATAAAGCCTCTTGAACCTGCTAACCTGTACATTTTGCAAGAACTTAGCACTTGCTCCTCTTATTGCATTTATTACACCTCTCTCTCCTTTCCTTTCATAGCTTCTCTTTAATCTTGCATACTGTATAATAAAATCATCTAGTATATCTAGGCTTAACCCCTTTGCTAATATATGTAGAGTAGTAAGCAGTTTTATCTCATTTAGGCTAAGTTCAGTAAGGTTATATGTTGCAATCTCATTAGGCTCTGTTAGTGCTTTGATTGCTAGTATTTGCGCTCCCCATGGTTCTTCTTGACTCATTCTAACCACCTTTATTTAATAAGAATTGGCTTAGCAGCATGAATACAAACATACCCATAAAGAACACCAATATCAGTATGAAGTTATCAGGCTTGGCAGCTGCTAGTTTTTGTAATATGTTGCTGTTTAGGAATTGCTTTACTAAAATAGGATCTACAGGGATACTCTCTATCTTACCATTACCATCATTGCCATTAATATTATTAGTAAATGTATATACTAATTCTTTCTTAGCATCTAGTATAAGGCATTCATAGGTGCCCCATTTAGTCTTTATTATCATTGGCTTGTATTCTTTAAGTATGTATGCCTTACCATCAGCTATTATGCTGCCATCCTTTAGTAATTTGCCTTTGGCTAACTTTAGATAATCCCCATCCCTGATTATAACTAAAAGCCCCTTAATCTTATCCTTATCAGTACCCCATATGCTTATCATGGCCTAATCAACCTCAAGAAGCTTATCATTACATTAGCAAGTCCACTTAATAAGTTCCATATCATCAGTACATGATTTAGTATGTATTCAGGGTTACCTGTCTTAACAGTCTTTATGATAAGCCATATCCAATAAAGCAGATACATTAACCCAAATACAGGAGCATTCTTAACAGCATAATCTACTAGTGTCATGCCTACCATTATCAGATTATCTATTACCTGTCCTAACCAACATTGCCCTATAAAGCAAAAGAAATCAGTAGCACTTACCATTATGGGTATATTTATTTAGTTGGCATAAATACTATTATTTTTGTGTGTTTTTAAGTATATTTTCATGTTAATAATTAAAATAAATTGATAATAATTTACACAGATAGTTAATATTTGACTACATCCTAATGCAGTCCAAAGTACCTTTAGCCTTCTTTGTAATAGCAGTTATAATAACAAGTAATGTACTGCCAGCATCAGCACAGACTAAGCCTTCTCATTCAGCTATTCAAGCAGCATTAGATTTAGCAGATAGATACATTAGGAATCATGTAAAGCAGATGAGTACTAGCCAATATCAGGAGGTGCCTAACTCTAACCAAGCTGTTATAGCAGAGTATTCTAGCATACCCATTAAGATTGTTAGAAGTGATGGAGTAACAATAAGGGCAGGAGAAGATACCTATCAAGGCTTGAATAGGAGCAATTACATAGAGAATGTTCAAGAACTAGATTCTAATAGGATCAGATATGATATAGGTTTTAGGTATGTGAATGCATGGAGTATACATTATCATAATGTGCCTAAGCTTAGGGTAACTATTAATTGGAATTATAGTACAGACTTAGCACAGATAACTATACAGCATATTGCTTGGGATAATGTAGTATCCTATGCAGATCTATACCTACATGGGTTATACATAGCTAGACTTAATAGCAGTACAGTAAATCAATCATGGTCATTTACAATAACTAAGGATAACCAATTACTTAATAGCTTTAGATACATAGAGAGGCATGGAGTGCAGCTAGCTTATGAGTACTTTAGTGCTAAAGGAGATACTACATTAGCAAATAAAATGGCTACTAGATTAACTGATAGAGGTTACTCCTTAGGTAAAGACATCTATGCACCAATGTTTAAGGATGGTACAAGCTATAACTATAACTTTGTATATGAAAGTGGTTCAAGTGGTGTGTATAGAGATTGTTATGAAGAGCCTCCCATGCTGCCTAGTTCATACCAATATCATAGCAAAGTATGTACAATAGGGGTAGGTACATACATTTCCTTTAGCAGATCTAGTGATTGGTTAGTACCTACATTATGGGCTATACATCTATTGAATAAAGGAGTAGCACCAGATACACCTATGTTTGATGGCTATCAGACATGGAGTCCTAGGCAGGTAGCAAGGTATGTAGAATCTAAATGGATACCAGATTATGGTATTAAAAGCCCATGGAGTAGTACTCATGCTAGTGGAGTTAGAACAGCAGCATTCTTAGTACTAGAGACCATATTAGGCTATAAGTATAATGATGCTACAAGCAAGCAATATGCAGATAAAGCAGCTGCAGCATTATTAAAACCACAGGTAAAGAGTAATGGAGTTATTGCAAGGGAAAATGAGGATGGTACTGTAACTTATCTGTATAGACCTAAGTACATAGGTGCATTCTATACAGCATGGAATGGATTTAACTATGTAGCAAAGAAGTCTATATTACAGCAATTAAGTGATATGTTTAACCAGCCAGATGAACATCCAGATATAAAGGCTAGTAATATAGAGACTACAATAACAATAGCACAGGCTTTAAGGGTATATGATTGCTATAACTATGGCTATAACTGTACAAGAGTACCTTAACTGAACTATAATAACCTATATTTTATTTATTTCTCATTTATTTTATTTATTGATTTGATTCTTTCTTAAGATATTTAGTAAGTTTACCTATCTCTAGTAATGCTATTGCATACATAACATGCATGCAGTTATCTCTTTCACAGTATTTGCAATATACCTTATTATCTCTTATATAGAGCTCTACTATCTTATCAATCTTATTATCCTTTAGATATAGTTCATTATTATGTGTTGCAATATATGATAAATGAGGAGCAAATATATTTAAAAATTCATGCTTCATAACATATAATGCTAATAAATCTGATATCCATCCTGACATGGATTTATCTATATCCATATTATTATGTATGGCTTGTAGTTTTAAGTAGACTTCCTCTCTTATTGGGATCCTTCTCCAACCTCTCTTACCTCCTTCTTTATCTTCCATAACATGATAATACATGTAACATAATATTTAGGCTATCATTATTTTGTAACATTATTATAGTTACATAGTTGATTTTGTTTGTTAAAAACATATATAAGTATGTTACATAATGTAACATATATGAACAGATGGAGAGCAATAAGGGTAAGAGAAGACCTATACAATGTAATGAAAGAAAGAGCAGATTCCAATAAAAGAAGCCTAGCAGGCTACCTAGATGAACTGTTAAGGAAGGTGATAAAGAATGATGAATAAAGGAGTATCTTTACCTAACTCTTTATCTCTAAGCCCTCCCCATGGGGTAGTTTTTGTTCATGGGGCAGTACTGCAAGAATTTATACAATTCTATATTAAGAAAGGTTATGGTGTTAAGGTAGATTCTATAGGAAAAGGGTTTAAACTTATCTTTAGTAATAAGTTAAGAGGGATAAAATATACAAAGGCAGCACTTTCAAAGTTACAAGGATCATGGGTATATCCATACTCATATACTAATATGGCAAAGACTTTAATGACACATGAATATAATGAAGGTAAGTTAGGACAGTTCTTTACCTATAAAGGCAGATATTGGCAGGATATAAACAAACCATATAATGTTAATGATTATTATGAAGCCTAAATTATTATCTCTATTTGAGTTACCTGTTTTAGATGAGGATGATGATAAGGAACTGCCATCTTTAGAATGCCTAGATATTTTGCCTAAACTAGAAGATGATTAGATTAATTCAAGTGTCATTTTATACAGTTAAGAGTAGAATAGGCAAATGTAGAGCATGTAATAAGGATCTTGCTACTGAGCAATGGTTAGTAAGCAAGAGGAATAACAAAACTACAGTACACTACTGTATAGAATGTGCTAAAAGGTATAACTTAATTTAAGAGGTGTAAGAATATGACTTTAAGCTTTAGAGAGTATGACTTTAATAAAAGGAGGCGTAAGGAAGATTCCTTAATATTAGATATGTTAAAAGAAATAATAAAGTTAGTTACACCATATGCTGCTAGTATAATGCTAGGCTTTGATGTTGATTTAGGATGGATGGTAAAGATTACAACATCAAGACCTCAGGAGGTGGCAGAGCTGCTGCAAGATGAAGATTATAATGTATGCATTATAGGAAGTAATGAGGTAATAGTGGATTTATTATGAAGCTAAAGCATGGCAAAAGAATAAGAGGTATAGATCGATGCTTTAAATGTGGTAGAAGAAGAGCAGAGATACTGCTAGGTAAGGTATATTACTGTAGGGAATGTGTGTATTTATCACTAAATAATGAGAAGTTAGATAATTTCTATTCTAAGGATCCTCAATGAAATGCAAGGAATGCCAGAGAGATATAAGCATGAATGATGCAGTTATCCATGAAGACTATATATTATGCAATAGATGCCTATTAGACTTAATAATTACTAGACTGATTAGAGTAGATAAGGAACTGCAAGGAATAAAGGACAGATTAGATTACTATATAAATTTAACTAAAAGTAAAGGATATTAACCTGCTATATAAGTTTGTTGCAACTGCAAAAATGCTGCATGATGCTGCATGCATTATCATATGCTATACCCTATAATAATGCCTAGTTACGCTTGATAACTTTGCACTTTACTAGTAAAATGCATAGTTCAGATAATAAAGACTTTGCACTTTGGAAGAATACTAGTAAAAATGGAAGAATACTAGTAAACTACAAAGTTTATTGTAAAGTAGGCTTTACTGTAAGTTATGAAGACATAGAAATTTTAGAAAGATTCAAGGAGCTTGTAGTAAAGAAATATGGTAAGTTAAGGGGAGGTTTTAATAGATATATAATGGATTTGATAAAAGCAGAGGTATTAAGTAATAGCAATAGCATGCAGCATCATGCAGCAAATTATATGCAAAGTTCTAGAACAGATATTAAGGCAAAGATAGAAAAGATAAGAAGATACCTAATAGAAAAGCAGATTACAAAGGATATACCTGAGCCTGAATTTATTAATGTAATAAGAGAGGCTACAGGGCTTAAAGATAACAGGAGCATAAAGAAATACTATGCCATATTATTAAAATTAGGATGCAAAAGAGTTCCTAGAGCATATGCAGTATTTATCAATGTAGAGGAATTCTTAGGCAAGACACTCTAGTATGTTATTACAAACTATGATTAGAATACCTAGATTCCTCTATAGTATAGCAAGCAAAAGAGCAAGGTTAATGGCTAATAAACTCTTACATCAATTTGATCCATTTAATGCAGCAAAGGAACTACATCTTAAGAGTATTAAACTAGGATTACTAGGAGAAGAGATAATTAAGCATGTATATGAACAAGCAGGATGGTATGTAAAGTATGGAGATGGTCTACATGTGGATCTTATAGCAGAAAAGGGTAAAGTAATAAGATATAATGAAGTAAAAACAACAAGGCAACTTACCAATACTTTATCTGTACTTCTTTATAGGCACATAAAGGTTAGTAAAGATGCATGGTATGTATGGGTCTATGTAGATATATCTGAAAGTTATTATACTATATTAGGATGTCTCCCTTGGCATATTGTTGATAACATGCCTATAGAAGAAGTAGATAATGAACCAAAGAAGATAATCATCCCTAAATACAGGCTTTACCAATTCATTTATTAGGTATAATCTTACTAAATTTAGTAAGATGGGTATATTTAGTAAGAAGGAATTAGAGTACATAAAGTACCCTAAAAAATTTGAATTAGAAAACCCTAACT
>Ga0079995_1055889_pt1 | contig 10233 bp, 8 predicted proteins | sample FaiFalFF_MnMetaG_2_FD_69198 | JGI IMG/M metagenome (GOLD analysis project Ga0079995, IMG submission 69198) | Freshwater microbial communities from Yellowstone National Park, Wyoming, USA - Fairy Falls C (FF_Mn_C) (SPADES assembly) (version 4) | ecosystem: Environmental > Aquatic > Freshwater >... | reverse complement strand
TAAAAATCGATGAAGTTGAATCTGAAGAAATTAAATTAAGAGAAACTAAAGTCGAAAAGATTATTGAAGAATATACATCTACTAAAGCTGAAAATGAAGAAATTAAATCTGAACAAATTAAATCTGAAGAAATTAAATCTGAAGAAATTGAATCTAAAGAAGAAAGTGAATTTAAAGAAACTAAAATTGACGAAACTAAAATTATTCAAAATGAGAAAAATAAACAAATTGAACAAATTAATGAAGCCGAGCAAACTATTAATAAAAAAGATTCTCAAATCGAATATAGTCAAGTTGAAAGTGAAGAGCCTGGAAACCAAATAGAAAATATCGAAAATGAGCAAACTAAAACCGATGAAAATCAAATAGATGAAAATCAAATAACAGCTGATCAGGAAAGTATAATATCTGAAGTAGAAAGGGATATTGAAAAAATAGTTTATCAAGAAATTATAGATGTTAAAGAAAATGAAGAATCTGATGTTAATAATTTCATTAGAAATTTTTCTAATTTTAATAAAAAAGAAATCGAAGATCTAAAAGAATTGACAATGAATAATTTAAAATTTAAAGAAGATTTTTTTATGAAATTAGAAGATTATATTCTTAACGAAAGTAATATTAAGAATGAATTTAACAATGTCGTTTCATTACTTAATTTTGTAAGAAACATAGATAATAATATATTTCATAAACTAATAAAAGTATTAGTTTCTGTACTTTTAGAATATAATTACCTAGATTTATATAATATATTGTCTTCTACAATTGGAATAAGCAAAGTTTCTTTAAAAGAATATTTTGTTGATAATGATTTATTGGATTTTAATTTAAATATAAATAATTTTATCGAATTCATAGAATTTATTGTAAATAATAAACTAGAAAATGTAGAAGAAGTTATCAAATTGTTAGTTTATCTAAATGAATTGAACGAATTAAATAATGATTCTAAAACTAAAATTAACTCCTTGGTAAGTAAGTTAATCAAATTAATTTAGTTTTTTATAGATGGTTAAAAATTCTAAATTAAAAGAAATTTTATTTTTGCTATTATTATTATTATCAAGTTTTATTTTAATTATAAGTTATTTTGATTTTAGTAATGATAAGTTATTTTTAAATATTAGGTTTCTTTTAGATAATATTTTAGGGTTTAATAAGTGGGTTTTACCCGCTTTTATTGTTTTACTGTCTATGTTTATTTTTTTTGAGAATAGGAATTTTTGGTTACATTTACTTAGTAGTCTATTTCTGGTTTTGCCTATTGTTATATTATTCCCCGATATTAATTCCAAAAGTTTTTTACTAAAAAAAACTATTGAAAATTACATTGGATTCACTCTAAATTATTTTATCAATGTGTTATTATTTTTTATTTCTTTTATATATTTCTTTGAAATTTCTATCAATGACTTATTTAATAATAAGATTCCATTTTTTTTATCTAAAACTTTTAGTAGTTTAATTTTTATTTTATCTAAATTATTTTATTTATTCTTTAAATCTCTTGATTTTTTAGGAATGATTTTTATTAAGTTTTTTCAAATTATAAAAAATACTATTATTAATAATAGTTTTTCTACTAAATCTCAAAATGTAAAAGAAATAGAATTAAATGAATTAGTAAATAAATTTAAAAATGATAGAAATAATAGTATAAGTAAGTTAAATGATAATGAAGATTTTTTAGATCAGAAAGAAAATAAATCTAAACAGAAAAAAACTAAAGTATCCTTAACATTAGATATAGAGATAGATGAAGAATTTATTAAAGAGAATGCATTAAAAGAAATTGATAATTATTACATACCATCTCCCAAGTTTTTACATAATTTAGTTTCGAAGATATATCCTCGTCCTAAGAGTAATACTGTAAAAGACTATAGTGATATATTAGAAGATGCTTTGAATAATTTTGGAATAAAATCAAAAGTAATAGATGTAATTACTGGGCCATCTATAACTCGTTATGAATTACAAATAGAAAAAGGTATAAAAGTTTCACAAGTGCTAAGGTTAAAGAACGATATTGCTTTAGCATTAGCTGCTATTGCTGTTAGGATTGAAGCTCCTATCCCTGGGAAATCTGCTATTGGTATTGAAGTACCTAATGATAAACCAATTCCTGTTTATTTATCTGATATCCTTTTAACTGATGATTTTTTAAATACCTCTTATGAAATACCTTTAGCTTTAGGTAAAGATATTTCAGGTAATATTGTTATAAGTGATTTAGTTAGGATGCCACATTTATTAATAGCAGGTTCCACAGGTAGCGGAAAAACCGTATGTATTAATTCTATTATTTGTAGTTTATTATTTAATTTTGCTCCCACAAAATTACAGTTACTTTTAATAGATCCTAAAATGGTTGAACTAATATTATATGAAGGTGTTCCTCATGTTATTGATATTGTAACAGATGTAAAAAAGGCTCCAAGTGCTTTACAGCAAATGGTTAAACTAATGGAAGAAAGGTATAAGTTATTTAGTGAGAAGAGAGTTAGAAATATCCAAGAATACAATAATTTAGAGGATGTAGAAAAATTACCGTTTGTAGTAATAGTTATAGATGAGTTAGCTGATTTGATGATGACAGCAGGTAATGTAGTAGAAACTCATATAGCGAGATTAACTCAGTTAGCCCGTGCTGCAGGTATTCATTTAATTATAGCTACTCAAAGACCTTCTGCTAATGTTATAACTGGTATTATTAAAGCGAATGTTCCCTCAAGAATTGCTTTTGCTGTTGCTAGTCAGATAGATTCTCGGGTTATCTTAGATATGTCAGGAGCTGAAAATCTAATTGGTAGAGGAGATATGCTGTATTTACCTATTGGAGCTAATAGACCTATTAGAGCACAAGGAGCTTTTATTGGATTAAAAGAAATTGAAACTATCGTAAAATATTGGTCTATTCAACCTAAACCTGATAATTTAATTAAGATTGATTTAAGTAGTATCAATTTAGGTAGCGGGTCTAAGGATTTAGAAGATGAAGAAGATCCTGAATTACTAAAATCTGCTGCTAAAATAATATTAGAAGATAAAAGAGCTTCTACTACATTATTACAAAGGAAACTAAGAATAGGGTTTGCTAAAGCTGGTAGAATTATGGATATATTGGAAAAATTAGGGATTGTTGGACCTCAAGAAGGAAGTAAACCTAGAAAAATATTAATCCAATCTATTGAAGAAATTGAAAATATATTTAATGAATCTGTAAAAGATTAAAAATTATTAAGATTTTCTAATATTTAGGATTTTTTAATATTTAAAGGAGGTGGTTTAGTTATGGATTTAAAAGATAAGGTAATATTTGTTGCAGGTGGGGCAGGGAATGTTGGATCTTATCTAATTAAAGAATTTTTGAATCTAAATGCAATTGTATTAACTTCTACTAGAAGTAGAGAAAAATATGAGAAATTAAAAAATTTTGTAGGTAATAAGGATAATTTAAAAATATTTAATTTGGATATAACAGATAAAAGTATTAATCATAAGGTAGTAGAGTACATAGATAAGACTTACAAGAGATTAGATGGAGTGATTGTTGCAGTTGGATCTTGGTTTGAAGGCAAGAAAATTTTAGATTTAGAAGAAGAATTTTTATTAAATGTTTTTAATCAGAGATTTATTACTCATTTTGTAATAGCAAAATTATTTTTAAATTATATGATAAAGCAAGGAAAAGGGGTTTATTTAAGTTTAGCAGGGTATCATGCTGAAGATCCTTTAGAAAATTATGGACATATCTCTATAAGTGGTGCTTCTCAATTAATGCTTACTAAAATATTGTCTAAAGAACTAAAGGATTTTAAAGATATAAGTGTAAATACAATATTAATGCCTGGGTTGAATACAAAAATAAAGGGTGAGATTTTAGCTAAATTTATTGTTAATTTTCTTATTCTTAATTTAAATAATCCTCTTATTAAAGGTCAAATTATTAAATTAAGTGAATATATATAAATTATTTATATGAAGGTTTTAGGTAGATTTTATAGAATATTAAGAAATAAGGGGCGGCATAGCTCAGTGGTTAGAGCAAGGGAATCATAATCCCTGGGTCCGAGGTTCAAATCCTCGTGCCGCCAAATCTATATCACCCTTAAATTATGCTTGATTTTCTAATTTTTACTACTTTAATTTTTTTATCTAATTTCTTTTATCTTCTTACTCCTTATAGAATGTATAACATAAGATTAACTGAAGCTTTTTATTTATATTCATTTGTCTCTTTTTTTTACCAAACTAATTTTTTTCTTTCTACTTTAGCTATTATATTTTCTAAATTACTATTTTCTTTTATTGAATACAAAGATTTAAAAAATAAGCAGATCTATTTTTATCTATTATTTATTGAAATTACACCAATCTTTGTTCTCTTTATTTTGTTTAAGTTGTTTTTTATTAAAACTGATTCTCTTATTTTCTCACTTCCTCAAATATTAGTTTTTAACATTATATTTTATTTAGTTAATTATTTACTTATATAGATTATTAATATGTTTTTTAACGTAAAATCCTTTATAGATGTTAGAAAATTTATTTTATTTTTTAGTTTTAGAAATTTGATTATAAATTTAATATTGAATTTAATATTATTTAAACTATTAATAGATTTGAAATTAGTTTTATGGAGTTATATTTGGTTAGTTGTTTTATTACCAATAGTTTTGATTGGTAAGAATTATAATTGGTTAATAAATGCTGCAAAATTGACTATAGAGAATATTTCTAAGATAGTTGATAATAGGAATCCTTATGGAATTAATCATAGTTTAAAAGTAGCTGAATTAGCTAAAGAATTAAGTATAAAATTAAACCTAAATTATGAGGAAATAGATAAGATTTACCATGCTGCCAAGATAATGAATATAGGATATATATCTATTCCTGAATATATATTTTCAAAAAATACGCCTCTAAATGAAAATGAGAAAGAATTAATACAAAAACACCCACTTATTGCTGCTAATATTTTAGAAAAATTAAATTCATATTCTGAAATAGTATCTATTGTTAAGCATCATCATGAGAATTGGGATGGTTCGGGATATCCCGATAAACTTCAATCCAATCTTATACCTCTGGGCTCTAGAATTATTAGAATTTGTGATGTATTTGTTGCATTAATTAGTGATAGAGCTTATAGAAAAGCTTGTTCAGTTCAAGAAGCTATTAATATTATGAAAGAAAATCAAAATCAATTTGATCCTAATATATTACCCGTTTTTTTTGAACTTATAAAAGAAAAAAACATGTTATAATTACTTTTATATTAAATTGGGGAAATAAAGAAATGATGCTTAATTATTCATTGGATAATCTAAAAAAAAGGGATTTTATCTTAGGGTATCTTGTTATGATTTATTTTTCTTTTTTTTCTACTTTGTATCTTTATTTACCGCTAATTATTAAAAATTTAGGAGTTAATAATAGTTATATTGGTATTTTAGGGACTTTTTACTCTTTAGGTTCTGTATTATCTGGTTTTTTGATATCCCCTAAAGTAGATAAATACAAAAAATATACTCTAATTTATATAAGAATAGCTATTATTATACAGTCAATTTTAATTGTTTCTTTATTCTTTAGCAATAATCTTTATTATTATATTTTCAGCTTATTATTAATCGGATTAACTGGTGCTTTTTATATTGGTACTTGTTTTTCTTTATCTGATAATCGAGGTATAACTGTATCTATTTCTTCTATTGGTTTTTTAATCGGATACTTTCTTGGTTCTGTTATTAATAACTATAAAATTATGTTTATTCTTATATTTATTTTGTATATCTTAGGTTTTGTATTTTCTTTTTTAATTATATTAAAGGAAAATGAAATTAACAACAAAGGAATTGAAAATTCAGATGATACTAATTCATTAAAAGTTTTTGTTAAAAATATCAATATTTATTTACCATTAGTTTTTAGGCATAGTGGAGCTGCTATGATATGGTTATTTTTTACCTATATTTTACTTAATCATTATCATATAGATTTAAAAGGTATAGGGATTTTAAATGCAATTAATATAATAGTTCAAACTTTTTCTAATCCTATTTTAGCTATATTTGCTTATAAAATAAATAAAAGATTAGCCTCTTTTATATTGGTAAGTTTAGGCTATTTTCTATCTTCTTTATATTTTCTACTTTTTTATTTTACAAAGGATTTCCATTTATTGTTTTTATTACAGATAATCCTAGGGTTATCTTTTACTGCTTTATATTTAGGAAATATAGAAGCTCTTATACTAAATAATGAGAAAGAAAAAGTTACTGCTTTAAGTTTGCTATCTTCTATTATGTCACTATCTAATTTAATTGGTTCGTTCTTAGGAACAGTTACTTTTAAGTTTGGATATGAGTTTATGTTTTTTTTAGCTTTTGTTTTAGCTTTTTTAGCTTTCTCTTTTTATATATTAAGTAATTATAAAATTTTATTAGATTTTCTTAAATATAGGGATGAGAAATTATGATTGAGTATATAAAAAAATTACCTAAGATATCTATTTTAAGTTTATTAGTTTTTATATTAATTTTATTTAAGTTTTTATCAATTGGTGGGGTAAGTGTCTTTATTGTATCTGCTTTAGCTATATTAGGTATTGTTGTTATAATAGGTAAGGCTACTGAAGAAATTTCTTTATATTATAATCCTGTTGTAGCTGGTGTTATTAACGCTACTTTTGGTAATATAACTGAACTTATAATAAGTGTTATTGCATTAATAAAAAATGAAGTAGAAGTAGCATTAGCTTCTATTATTGGTTCTATGTTAGCTAATCTATTATTGTTATTAGGATTATCTATGATAGTAGGTGGTACTAAATATAGTGAGCAAAAAATAGGTTATCAAGCTACTCAATCTAATATTACTTTACTTGCTATTATCTTAATATATTTAACTATTCCATCTATTATTCCTTTAGCTCCAATATTTGATAAATCTATTACTCCTGATTTAGCTAATAAAATATTACTAGATATTAGTTTTTATTTTTCTGTTATTATTTTAATAACATATATTTTTGCATTAATTTTTCAATTAAAGACTCATAAATCTATATTTATACCAGAAGGTGAGAAATTAACTGAAAAGCCAGAGTGGCCCTTAGGTTTTTCTATAATAGTTTTATTAATATCTACGGTAGCTGTTGCTTTTAGTAGTCATATGTTTGTAGATTCTATAGAGGAAACCCATAAGATTTTAGGGTGGTCAAAGTTTTTTATTGGTGGTATTATTGCCGCTGTTGTTGGTAATGCAGCAGAAGGGGCAGTTGCTATTTGGGTTGCTAGAGAAAATAAAATTTCTCTTAGTTTTCAAGTAGCTATTAGCTCCTGTAATCAAGTAGGATTACTTGTTGCTCCTTTATTAATTATTATTGGTAAATTTTTAGGTTTAGATGTAGCTCTTAGTTTTAATATATTTGAAATAGTTGCTATGTTTTCTGCTTTTATTATCGCTTTTGCTGCCTTAGTTGATGGTAAAACTAATTGGTTTGAAGGTGTCGTTTTTGTTATTACTTATATCATGATATCTATTTTATATTTCCTACATCCCTGAAAAATTAAATTTATATAAAAAATTATATAAAAAAGGAGGTTATAATACATATGAAATTTATAACTGCATTAAACTGTATGGATGGAAGAACTATTAAACCAATACTGAAATATTTTCAAAAAAAATTAAATATAGACGATTTATATATAGATATGATTACAGAACCTGGAATGGATGGATTCTTAAAAAACAAAGAAAATATTTATAAATTAGAACAAAAAATAAGAATATCATTAATTAATCATGATTCAGATTATATTATAATTGCTGGACATTATGACTGTGCTGGGAATCCTGTTAGTGATGAACAACATAAAAATGATATTATTAATTCTGTTAATTCACTTTATAGCTTTTTAAGAGAAAATAATTTTTTAATTAAAAATAAATTAACTATAGTGGGAGTTTATATAGATAAAAATTGGGAAGTAGAGGAAATAATTAATATTGAAATAGATAATGCGTAAAACATTATTCTTTTATTTATCAAAGGAAATGATTTTACCTTTTTTTATTGGGTTAATTGGATTTATTATATTTATGATATCAGAGATGTTATTTATTTTAGTAGATCAGGTAATATCTAAGGGTTTGGATTTAGGTAGTTTTATAAAGATAATAATTTATAGAATTCCTGCTTTTTTAATTATTGCTATACCTGTAGCTAATCTATTTGCTATTATAAATTCCATTACTAAGTTAGAATCTAATTTTGAAATAACTTCTTTAAGAATATTAGGAATTAGGTTTTATTTAATAATACTTCCTTTTTTAGCTATAGGTTTATTTTTGAGTTTAGCATCGTTCTTTTTAAATGAGACAATAGTTCCTTTATCTATGAGTGCTTCTGAGAAAATTGTTAAAGAAAAAATAATAAAAGCTCCTTTAGCTTTCTTACAAAGTAATGTATTTTTTAAATTACCTGATGGTAAAATTATTATAATTAAAGAAATAGATAAAAAAAAAGGGGAAATGAATTATATTACTTTAATAGATAATAATACAGGTTTTTATCCAAGGATAATAACTGCTTCTAAAGGAGTAGCTAAGGATTTCAAAATAATTTTATATAATGGTTTTATTACTGACATATCTTATAAAGGGTTTATAAAATCTCAAGCTAAATTTGAAAAATTAATTATTCCTTTAGATATATCTGTAGACAAAATAACAGAGGAATTAAAAACTCCTTGGGAAATGAAGTATTCAGAACTAAAAGAAAAAGTAAATGAAATTGAAAAAATAGGGTTAAAAGATAATTACTTAAAAACTCAGTTATATTTAAAATTCAGCTTACCTTTATCTAATATAATTCTGATTTTATTATCATTACCATTAGCAGTAATGTTTGCAAGGAAAGGTCGGTTTATCGGATTATTTCTAAGTGTATTTTTAATATTTTTTTATTATAGTAGTTTTTCTTTTTTTGTAGCATTAGGGAAAAATAATATACTGAGTCCTTTTTTAGCAGCTTTTTTAGCTAATTTTATTATGTTATTTGCTGGAATTATTTTGATATATATTCTTGAAAAGTAGCTTATAAAAGTAGCTGATAAAGGAGGTATAAGATTAAAAATATAGAATAGTAGAGTTAGGGTAGGGCGGTAGCTCAGTTTGGTAGAGCGGTGGACTCCAAATCCATTGGTCGGGGGTTCAAATCCTCTCCGCCCTGCCCTTTCTTATTATATTCCAAAGGAGATTAAAAAAATAAGTAGTATTTTATTATTAAAATGTATTTTTTTTAGGAAAAACATGCTAAAAAATTTCTATAATGTAAATCAAAGAATAAATATATCAAGTAAAAAAAAATATTTAAGTTATAAAGCTTTAATATTTATTATCTCTTCATTTATTCCTACTGCCCTTAAAACAAACAATATTATTCAAAAAACTAAATCATAATTATTAATGAGATATTTTATATTTTTTTTAGCTTTAATATATTTTATTTTTAAATTCTTATTTGACAAAATTTATTATACCTTAATCCCTAATTATTTAGTAATAGATTATAACGATTACGTTAATTTTAGTTCTAATTATGTTTATAATTACAAAGAATTATTAGATAATGAAATTATAAATTATGTTAATGGTATATCCTTTAGGTTATTAAGTTTAAAAGAGCTAAAAAATAATAATATTATTGATTTAGTTAGTAAAAAAGAATTAGCTATAAATCCCAAATTTTGGATAACTTATTTAAGTAATGATATAAAATCAAATAATATTAACAGTACTTTTATTTATACAAATGATAGCTATTATTTAGATAGTATTTATTCAATTTTGAATAGATTATTTCCGAATAAAGTTTATAAATTAGGTTTAGTTATTAAAGTTGATGTAGATTATGATTATATTAGTTCTTTGGAAGTATTTCCTTTAAAAGAAGTAGAATATTATAGATTAAAAAATAAAACTATTGTTTGGAGAGTTAGTTCCTATTTTTATCAATTAGATAAATTAGATTTTATAAAAAATAATGATATAATTATTTTTAATGGGCCATTTATTAGTGGATATCCTTTTTATTTTAAAGATTTAAGAGAATTTTTTATTAATAAAAATCTTATTTTTGGGGGTTTAGAATACTATAATGTTAAAAATATTCAAAGAGGTTCTAAGGAATTAGCTAATTTGCTTCCTTTAGAA
>Ga0079995_1036390_pt1 | contig 10234 bp, 7 predicted proteins | sample FaiFalFF_MnMetaG_2_FD_69198 | JGI IMG/M metagenome (GOLD analysis project Ga0079995, IMG submission 69198) | Freshwater microbial communities from Yellowstone National Park, Wyoming, USA - Fairy Falls C (FF_Mn_C) (SPADES assembly) (version 4) | ecosystem: Environmental > Aquatic > Freshwater >... | reverse complement strand
AGCGCCCACAAAGGTCGCAAGTTGGTGGGGGCAAGGGTTCGCCATCATCATCGTCCTCATCGTCGTCGCCTTCGTCGCTGTCGGGCTCTGGGTCGTCCATCGGGTCGGTCAATGGGTCGGCAACGGCGTCGTCGCCATCATCGGCGTCATCGGCAGCCCGAAGGGCTTCAGTCGGGTCGGCAACGGCGTCATCGGTAAGGGCGTCGGCGTCCGTCGGGGCTTGGTCGGGCGCGTCAGCGGGGTCTTGGTCGGCGTCTTGACCGTTCCCGTCCCGCAGAAAGCCATGCCGCCATAGCAGGGCAATTGCTTCGTCAGGGTCGGGGGGCAAAGGCAAGAGATAGGTCGGAAGGACGGCGCGGCCTGCGTCGTCAACACGGATGCCGTAAGGCGCAAGGGCTTCTCGCAAAGCCGCCACGATAGCGTCCCAATCGGGTTCGTCAGGGGGCTTTCGGGTCGGACGGGGACGCGGACGGGCTCTTCGCCACGCTTCGGCGAGCCGTTGGGCGTAACCGTCCCGCAGCAGGTAGACGATGAAGCCCGCAGGGTTGTAGATAGCGCCGTTGCGGCGTTCCCGAAGGGCGATGGCTGCCTTGATGGCAAGGGGGCTGTAGCGGGCAACCAAGTCTTCGGCAACCCACCATTGGACGCCGTAGTCCCGCCAAAGGCGGGCTGCTAAGGGGCTTAAGGGCTTTCGGACAGGTTTTGAAGGGACGACAGCCGTCAGGCTGCATAAATTAAAACCGTCTTTAGACGGCATATTATTTTCCGAAGGTGTGCCATTTAGGTGTGCCATTTTTCGGCGCAGTCGGTCGGTCGCCAAAGCGGTCAGGGTCGCTTTGCCCAGTCGGAAGCCTTTTGAGAGGAGTTCCGCCACTTTTGCCCCTTCGGGTGTCAGCCAGTATCTTGCGCCGCGACGCCCTTTCCCGTTCAGCCACGCCACCAAGCCCATCAGTTTCGCCCGACAGCCCTTGTCGCCCCTGATCAAGCGCTTGATGACCTGATGATGTAGCCCTGTCAACTTGCCGATGGCGCGCGCCGAAAGGGCAAAGCGGGGGCTATAGGCGTTGGCATCATAGAGGGCTTTGAGGATGGCACGGCAGCGCTCGTCATCCAAGCCCGCCTGCCATCGGGCTATTGCGTTTCCGCTTCCTTGCTCTATACTATTACCACTGGCGACAAGTGGAAGCGACATGATGTATCACCTCTCCTTTACGGAGTGTCAACGCCCGCGTCAAGGCGCGGGCGTTGTCGTTTTTAAGCCTTCTTTGTGCTTACCTCGCCCTTTTTGTCAAGTTCGCAAAGCGCGCTTGGGCATGCTTTCTGGTCGCTGTTCCTGACGCTTTTGCGGCGCGTCCCTTCGGATGCGGAAAGTAGCGACGATGCCACTCCTTCGCCTTCGCAAGGTCAACAAGGGTGTATTTGCCGATACTCACAGCGTCCAGTTCACCCTTTTTGATAGCGCGCCAAAGGCTTTGGCGCGTGATGCCCAAGATTTGCGCCGCTTTACTCAATCCGACCAATTCATAGCGTCCGATTTTTAGTATCATGACTTTCACACCCCAATCAGTAAACAATGATAACACTTTGTTAGCGCTTGCGCAAGGGTGGAGGGGTTGCTTTTTGAGTAACACCATTTACAATATAAGTGACGGCATAGGACGGGCGTCCCGCTTCAAACAAGGTGGCGATGACGATGAAGGAAGCCAAAGTCGCTCAGCCAACAAGAGAGGTCATGGGCGTTGAGCTGAAGGTCGGTTCGGAAGGCGTTAAGGTCGCTATGGGCACTGTAACGAACGCCATCCACAGGGAAAGGCTCAGCGCCATCCGTCTTAGAGGTCAATGGCTTATCGTCCCTGAGGCGTGGTAAAATTTTAAAGTAAAGCTTCACTCAATGCCTGCTCAGGTGGTGGGCGATGATTAAGGACAAAAGTTACTTCCTTGCAAAGGCAAGGTCAATGATTGTCCAGGACATACAAAGAAGGACTGCCTTCACAAGGGCTGACCTAAACAGGCTAATAAACCTGTCACCCCAGATTGACCTCAGCCCTTGCTTCCTGATAACCCTTCAAGCCCTGACTGAAACAAGACAAATTGACACCCTTGTTGTGCCAAATAGAGGGAAACTTCCTACCTATCCCAAAGAAGCACTCAACAACATCTGGTTCATAAACTCAAACCCTCCCTCCTCATTCGCTTCAGATACCCAAATCTTCCCAATTGAAGGGACTCAGAAAGTTTCAACCTGCTCAAGTTGCAATGGCGAAGGTAAAATTAGTCGTATATGTTGGTCATGTAACGGCAGTGGCAGCAAGGTTTGTTCAAATTGTGCAGGGAGTGGATACATCGTCGAGGAAGAGTATGTTGGTTCTGGGAGAACGGCTGTCAGAAGGGAAATTTGCTCTTATTGTGGAGGCAAAGGAAAAGAAGTTTGTTTCACCTGCAGCGGGAATGGAAGGGTCATTGAAATTTGCTCAACGTGTGACGGGGTTGGTAGCTTAATCAGTTTTAGGGCAGTCATCTGCAACTTCAAGCCATACAATTGGGGGAGGATGGTTTCTCGATGGGACTTGCCTTTCGAGTTGCTTCAGTCAATGAAGGAGGAGAGTGTTTTTGAGGCAGAAATTTCGCCACAGGTGCTTCCACAACTAAGCAAGTTTCCGAAAGAAGTTCAGGAAGAGGTTAAGGGACTGGTTGGTGAGATGCAAGGGTTGGTTGGGAGTGACACAAGGTTGGTTAGAAACTTGCTGACCATAAAGACCATCCCTGCTGCTTGCGTTACTTTCAAAATTTTGGGGAATGAGGGAAATGCTTGGCTTTTGGGTAAGGATTTTGAGGGTCTTTACCTTCCCAAAGTCCCCTTGACCTTTCATTCGTGGGTGAAATTGAAGGACTGGTTTTCTTTTGGTCTTTGGGCATCAAGTCTTTTGGGTTTGGTGATTTTTTGTCTTGGCATTCTCCGTCACCCCCTCGGTGGGGTTTCAGTTCCCCTTTTGTTCATTGGTGGAGGTTTGTGGGCGGTAAGCAACTTGGTTCTTTTGGTTCGCCGCCCAATAGCAGGTTGTTTGGTTCTCTTCCTTGCTGTCTTGACCTTCTTTCTCCTACCTATACTTAGAGGACGACTTCCGTAGCAACAAAGCAGTGGCAAGTTTATGAAAGGAATAGGCGGTCAATTTGACTTGGAGGTGAAACTTGTGGGGGAGAAGACGAAAGCGATTGCGACCATAAGCAAGGTGAGTTTAATAGTCAAAAGAAAATCCCTATCCCCAGTCCCTTACCTTCGACCTGAAGAAGTTTCGGCTCTAATTGAGGCTGCAAGGAAACTTCGTTACGGTGAAAGGAATGTCCTGCTCATTAAAGTTCTGTATCAGTGCGGTCTAAGAATTTCCGAAGCACTCTCTTTGACTCCTTCCCACTTAACTCGATTTGAAGGGATTCCCTGCTTGAGGGTGAAGGGTAAAGGTGGGAAGGAAAGGCTCGTTCATGTCCCAGAAGCACTTTACTCTCAACTGCTTGCCTACGCATATCAGAGGGAGTTAAAGCCGACCGATAGGTTTTTCAACCTGAACCGAAAGAACGCCCATAAGATGTTGGTTAAGGCAGCGAAACTGGCGGGGTTGAACAAGAGGGTTTATCCGCACTTGCTTCGGCACAGTTGCGCCATTGAGAGGCTGAGGCAAACAGGAAACCCGAAGGCACTTCAGTGGCATTTAGGTCACAGCAGCATGGCTATGACGATGAGGTATCTTGCAACATTGACGATGGAAGAAGCGTTGAAGATTCAGGCTCAGGTCAAGTTTGAGGAGTGAGAGAGTTAAGGAACACTCCATGAAGGTTAGCCCTCTCAATAGCCTACCGCTCTGATCTCGGTGGGTCGTATTTTATGCGAATAAAATAACCCCCAAGTAAAGCAGGCTACCCCTTTGAAGCACACCTTTAGGTGTCACACTCTCAATGGCAACAAAAGTGTCAAGTGTTAGGAGAGGACGGAAGCACCTTAGCCTCAGTTCTTCCCTTGCTTCCTTTCTATTAAAGCCAAAGCCTTTGCCCTCCTTGACGAAAATTTTCCAACCAAAGCCGCTTCGAATTGGGGAAGGGTGAATTGGGGGAAGAAGTAGTTGTGGTGAGGGTTTGAGGGATAAGTTACGATGAAGATTTGTTGGGGTATTTACTCCACTGAGTCTTTACAGCACTTTTTTTTTTTGCGCTATAATGGCAATCGGGTTGGTGGCGGTAGTTGATGGGAACAAATTTTAGGGAGGGATTTCCCATGTTGAGGCGATGGGAAAGAGCCAAATTGATGGTTGTTTTGGGGGTTGTCAGCAATCTCCTCTCCTTCGCTTTCGGTCAACACGCCTTTTCTCCATTCACCTTCCCACAAATTGTCTCAAGTCTGGTGGCTGAGGGGAAGTTGAAAGAAGCTGAAAATCTACTTCAAAAGTTGTCCCAAAATTCTGACCCCATCGTTTCCTTCAAGGCAAAAAGGATCCTCGCTGAGATGTTGAGGCAAAGGGGGGATTTTGAGAAGGCTAAAGGCTTACTGACCTCTCTTCTTTCATTCCCTGCCAAGGAACCTTCTTTGAGGGCTGAACAAGCGAGGGCATCCTTAAACTTGGCGTGGTGTTTCTTAACTCAACCTAATCCCGATTTTCAAAAAGCCCTCTCTATTTTTGAGCAAACGGCTTCTTCTTTCTCCGATGTGAAGGAAAGAGATGAGGATGGTTCCTCCCCTTCTTGCAAAGCAGCCTTTAATGTTGGTCTCCTTCTTTTGAGAATGGGGAGGAAGGAAGAAGGTATTTCTGCCTTGCGCTCCTTTATCCTTCGCCACAAAGATTGCTGTTATTTGGCGATGAGGGCAAGGGAAAAGTTGGAGGATTTGGGAGTTCTCCCAAGAATCGGTTTCTTGCCCTTCCCTATTAAAACTAACGGTCTCCTGCATCGAAAGACTGATTGTGGACCAAAGGCATTGGCTTTCGCCCTTAAAGAGATGGGAATTTTGAATGGTCGGTCAGTGAGGGAAGTGGCGAAGGAAATTGTCAAGATGGTGAAGGTGGACAGATATGGGACGACCTTCTCAGAGTTAGCGAAAGCAGCGGGGTTCTTCAAAGTTTCCGCGGAAGGTTTTTACGGTAATAATGACGCTTTAATCTCACTGCCTAAGCCTTCCATCGCTTGGGTGAACAGAAGCCACTTTGTAACTGTCCTTTCTGTTAAAGGTTTGGGGAGATGGAAAAGGGTAGAGTTCTACGATCCATCAACGGGTAAAATTCACAACTTAAGCCTTCCTGACTTTAGCCGTCTCTGGGACGGATACTTGCTGGTTTTGAGAAGGGAAGGCAAGAAATTGGTAGAAGGTAAGGGATTACTGTTGGGAATGACTTTACCTCTTGCCTTCTTCCCACTCATCTCCCTAACCTTACTTCTTCCTTCCTCTCTTTCCCTTAGGGTGAGGAAGAGAAGGAAACGGGGGAGAAGTTTTGTCAGTGGGGTCATGATGATTTGCTTTTTCTCCCTGCTTCTTCCCCCCTCACCAGTTAAAGCGGAGGTGAAGGGAAATGAAAGGAATTACCGTTACTTGACGAGGATCGAAATGGAGAGGATAAAAGGTGCAGATGCTGGCGGGGCGAAGCCTTGGACGGCTTCCTATCCTTTGCTCTCTTGCCCCTCCTGCGGGCAAGGAGGCGTAAGTGGGGGAAGCGTGAATGCTTTAGGGATCACCGATGAAGGGAACTTGCTATTGGACAACGCTTTCCTTAATGCTGGTGGTGTTTTAATGCCCTTAACCTTGAAAGTTTACCTGTCAAGCCAAGACACAGCCCCTTACTTTTACGGTGCGTTCCAGAGAAGTTTGAAGACCAATTACCACCAAAAGATAATTGGGGCAGCAAGCGCTTACAACACTCAAGGTGGAACGACGACGGCGGAGTGGATAAGTGAGGATGGGAGGAGGGTAGTTTTCACTAAAGCAGCAGATGGTAGTTGGGTTCCTCAAGCGGGGCACCACGAGAAGTTGCAGCCCATCATTGAATCGGCTCCAGGTTTCCCTCCTTACCCTATCTTCAAGGGATGGTTATTGACCAAAGAGGATGGGACGAAGTTGAGGTTTGAGTATGTTGGAGGGGGCTCAGGTAATTACCAAAACAGGCTCGTTTACATAGAAGACCAAAACGGTAACAAAATCACGATCTCCTATGACCCTAATGATGTCAGGAAAATCCTTTCCGTGACTGACCCCAATGGTCGTTCTTTGACCTTTTCCTATCCTTCAAGCAATGTCGTTCAGATTTCCGATTGGAGTGGGAGGACAGTGACTTTGGACAGTTCCACAAACCCACTGACGATTACTGACGGAGCAGGAAACCAGGTCAAAATTTACACCCGGCTCATCTTTTACACTGACCCTTATGGAAACCCTGTTTACCCGAAAGCGGTGGTTGTTGACAAAGTTGTGGATGCTTTGGGGAGGACGACAGTGTTCAATTACGATGAGACACAAAACAAACCTCCTGTAATAGGGAAAGTCAACCCTGACAATAGCAGCGTCTCTTTGGTTTACACCGCTGACTCATCGGGCAATTTGGTTCGTGTGATCGTGAACGAGGGTGGAAATAAGGTCAGACACATTTATGACAGTCAAAAGAGGTTGATTAAGGTAGAAGTGGAGAGCCCCAAGGGGAGCGGCAATTTTGTCACTGTTGAGGAGAGAAGTTACGACGCCGACAACAACATCATAAGCAGGAAGGACGGGAACGGCAATACATGGAGTATGAGTTATGACAGCAGAGGAAACCTTCTTTCAGTGACCAACCCTGACGGAACTCAGGTTTTCTACACTTACGATGCCAACAACAAAGTCACAAGTTTCACCGACGAGACAGGGAAGCAGTGGTTGTGGCAGTATGACAGTAGGGGCAACTTGATTTCAGAGCAAGACCCTGTCCAAGCGGCTTTAGGGGTAGCAGTAACTTACCAATACGACTCTAAGGGCAGAAGGGTATCAACTACGGATGCTTTCGGCAAGACGACCCAGTATGTTTACGATTCTAATGACAACCTCATCAAAGTTATAGACCCGTTAGGAAATACTGTCCAATTTGGCTACGACAGTTTGGGTCGGAGAACTTCTGTCACTGACCCGTTGGGAAACACAACCTACTTCAGTTACGATGCCAATGACCGAATAATTCAAGTCACTTACCCGGATGGGACAACGAGGAGTTTCACTTACGATTGCTGCAACAAGACGAGTGAGACGGATGAGAATGGGAGGACAACATATCGAGTATGACAACATGGGTAGGCTTGTCCGCGTCTATCTTTCTGATGATCCCCTCAAGCAGCATCCAATAGAGCAAGTTTACACACCTGAAGGGAAATTGGTTGGGGTAAAGGACAGGAACGGGAACTGGACAAAGTTTTCTTATGATGCTTTCGGTCGGTTAGTTAAGATGGAGAGAACTGACAGTTCAGGGAATGTCTTGTGGTCAGAGGAGTATGGCTATGATGGGGCTGGGAACATAGTCTGGAAGAAGAAGGGTGATGGGACCATAATCAACTACCAATATGACAGCCGAGGCAGGTTGGTTTTGATTGATTACCCAACAGGCATTGACACTCAGTTTGTCTATGACGCAGCGGGAAGGAAGATTCAAGTGATAGATAAAACAGGTCAATATGACTACGCTTACAACGATAGAGGAGATTTAGTTAGCGTCACCTATCCTGCCGTTGGGACGAACCCAAGGAGGGTTGTGAGTTATCAATACGATGCGATGGGGAGGGTAGTAAAAAGAAGTTTCACTGGATATGGTGACACAACTTACCTTTACGACGATGCAGGAAGAATGGTTTCTTTGACGACTCCGGACGGAAAGACCTTCAGTTTTGCCTACAACGATGCAAGTGCTTTGGTTCAGGAGAGTTACCCCAACGGGACGGTGGCGGTTTACAGTTACAACCCGAAGGGGTTTTTGGTTTCCTTGCAGAACAAGAAGAGCGATGGGAGCGTGATAAGTGGGTTCAGTTATGTCTTGGATAGTTCAGGTAACAGATTGAAGGTGACAGAGACGCCCAGTGGGGAGACAGTGGAGTATGGTTACGATGGGATTTACCAACTCATTAGAGAGACGAGGAAGGACATCGCAGGGAATGTGATTTTGGACATCGGGTATGAGTATGACTTGAACGGGAACAGGGTGAGGATGGTGGATTATAAGAACGGGGGTGAGGTAGTATACAGTTACAATGCTTTAGACCAGATGCTTTCAGCGGGGAACATAAGTTTCGGGTATGATGGGAACGGGAATGTGATAAGGAAGGTGGTGAGTGGTCAAGAGACGCAGTATTTGTGGGATTATGAGGACAAGATGGTGAAGATAGTTTACCCGAACGGGAGCGTGAACGAGTTTGAGACGAATTATGAGGGGAAGAGGAGGAAGAAGGTAGACAGCAGTGGGGTGACTTATTTCTTCTACGATGGGGACAAATTGTTGGCGGAGGTGGATGGGAGCGACAATTTGATGGCGGTGTATGAGTGAGGTGTTCGGGGGTTGTTGAGCCAGTGGCGGAATGGGGCAAGATACTACTATCACTTTGACGGGTTGGGGAGTGTGATGCAGGTGACGGATGGAAGTCAGAATGTCGTGGCGAGTTACAAGTATGATGCGTGGGGGAATGACCTGAGTGATCCCCAGTCCCCGATCCCTAATCCCTTCAAGTATGTGGGAGGTTTAGGCTATTACAGTGACAGGGAGAGTGGGTTGAAGTTGCTGGGGGTGCGATATTATGATAGTCAAATCGGACGGTTTTGGAGTATAGACCCGATAAAGGAAGGATGGAATTGGTATGGGTATGTGATGAATAATATAAATTATGTTGATCCAAGTGGACTTGGTCCTATAAAAGAATATATAGAAATAGAAGTCGAATATGAAAATTATATACCTATACCAGAAATACATAATCCAATTCTTTCAGATCCAATAGGAGATTTTTTAGGTGATTTTTTGTTGTGCATTTTGAAATGTTTGTTTTTACCTGTAATTCTCTCCCCAATTGATGATATTGTAGAAATTATCATAATTACACCTATAGTAAAAAGAATACCTATTTTGCGTCCTGTATTTGATGCCATAGGGAAAGTAATCGGTTGGGTAGTAGAGCACGTTATGGTTTGGATTCCTAGAATAGTCATAACAATAATAAAAATTGTTTTTACGCAAATTATAGTTGGTGTGACTGTTTATTGCACTGTAAAGTGTGCACGGGAAGTATAGTAGAAATATGGTAGGGGTGACACAAAATGTCTAAAGATTATATTATTTTGCTGATTGGTTGGACATGGATTGCTCTTATGCCTGTGCGTGTGTTGACAGACGCAGCACTTGATTCCTACCTCCCTCCACTTCCCACATTAGTTATACGCTTATTTACTTTTTTGCTAGGTTTATTTATTGTAATCTATGGATTGAATATAGTAATAACAACAAAAAGATGGCAATGGATAAGCATAGAATCAGCTGCAATTTGTTGTGGTATTGGTTTAGTATTGTATGAAACATGGAAACTCTGGTTTCAGACAAATTTATTTTTAACTGCAATTAGTTGGATTTTATTTATATTAGGTTGGTTTTTATTTAGCATAATAATAGTTAAAAATACAAATAATAGAAATATATTGTAGCAAGGTGCTGTGTTGAACAACTAGGGTCCAAGGAGCTATAATAGCGGTGGGATCGGCAATGAGAGAGAAGAAAAGATCCGATAGAAACTGGAAGGAATACAATGAAAAGCTCGTCCAAAGGGGAGAGATACTCCTTGCTGTTGAGAGCTTGAAGGGATGGAAAGAGGAGCTTAAGGAGATGAACTTTAAGAAGAATGGAAAGCCTTTCCTTTACCCTCATAGCCTGATATTGTTCTTTGGGGCTTTGTTGCACAAATCGGTTACGAAAGTCGTTCTTTCCCCTCGCTTCCTCATTTGTCCAAACACCTACTCCTTCTCCCTTCTAACTCCCCACCATACAACTCATCTCATCTCCCATCTCCAACATCCTGTTCAAAATCCATATCCTCACCCCTATCTCACTTTTCCTTCCTTCCCAACTCCTTGCCCTTACCCTATCGCCAAATATCCCCTTCAACCTTGAAAAGATCGCCTCAACCTTGTTCCTTCTCCCATACCCTTTCTCCTTTGCCCATTCACAAAAACCCTTCTTTCTCATCTCCCTTATCGTCTCAT
>Ga0079995_1057671_pt1 | contig 10237 bp, 7 predicted proteins | sample FaiFalFF_MnMetaG_2_FD_69198 | JGI IMG/M metagenome (GOLD analysis project Ga0079995, IMG submission 69198) | Freshwater microbial communities from Yellowstone National Park, Wyoming, USA - Fairy Falls C (FF_Mn_C) (SPADES assembly) (version 4) | ecosystem: Environmental > Aquatic > Freshwater >... | reverse complement strand
GATAGAGCATACCTCGAAGGCTTAGACGAACTACTAGACAGGGAAGGCAATGAAACCCTCCAAACCCTCATCCAAAGCATGGAGAGCTTGCCCGCGGAACTAGATCTAGGCGAGCTTAAAAGGATAGATGAAGAATACGCAGAGCGAAACAGGCAACTAGGAGAGAAGAACTCTGTACTTAGTGAGCGTAAGAGGAAGGTTGCCGAGCTGCAAGGCGAGATAGAGAAGCTCCGAAGGATTGGTGAGGAGCTCTCTAGGGCAAAGAGATTTTACGGGCTGCTGGAGAAGATCAGGGACAACGTGTTTCATAGGGATGGCCCCGTCCTGAAAAGCCTGAGGACGTGGGTTTATGGAAGGGTCTCCGACAGGGCTAGGGAATACCTAGACATGTTTGATGTCAGGATAGACGATGTAAGGATAGTAGAGGAGAGTGGTGAGAGGGGTGGTGTGAGGTTCGTATGCTTCTACGGTGGAAGGGAGGTTGACTCGGATAGGCTTAGCGGAGGAGAGAAGGTGGCTCTCGCACTAGCCATAAGGCTGGCGATCGGAGACGTGCTCGGGGCTCAGAAGCTAGGCTTCTTCATACTCGACGAGCCGACGATCCACCTCGACTCCGAAAACAAGAAAAAGCTCCAAGAAATATTCGCCAGCTTGGGAGAGCTGGCCGGCCAGACGATAGTAATAACCCATGACGAGGAATTATTCGAAGATGCAGACGCTACGATACTGAGATTTGAGAGAGGACCGGCGCCGGGCTCGCCCACCGAGATGCAAATAATCCGTACAACCCATGAAAAAGAAAACCCTAACGCTCTTTAAACAGTAACTCGCGAGGGCCGATCGATGAGAGCCTAACTGCTTCTAAACCCGGCCCAACCAAAGTTACCTGGTTCTTCTCCCTAAACCTAAACCCCAATATTCCCATATTGAGCAGGTCCTGCAACAGTTCATTACCTGCTGCGTGATATATGTGCACCTCCTCCTTGAGAACCTCGGGGACCTCTGGAGCCATTCCCCATGCCTGCGGAGTCCAATACTGGGTTGACGAAACTATATGGATGCCGACACGTTCATCCTTGGGAATCTTACCGGCCTTTTTAAGATCCTCGATAAGTAGGTGCGCTCTACCCTTCAGTGTGGAAACCAAAGTTGAAGAGACATGCTTCGCCCCAGAATCTTTCTGCTCGCCTAAGGTAAAGATATGTAGTATATAGTGGTCGTTCCCTCTCTTGCTCGTATGTAGTTCTAGGATAAAGTCATTGCCTTTTTCCCAAACATAAGTCCTGTTAAAAGAGTTAAGATATTCTGCATAGCAATCGACTAGGTCTGTTAGCGATCTCCATTGTAGCCCCTCAGCCGGGTATGGGTAGCTAAAGACCGATAACGGTAGTTCTGCCTTGTCTTTTACAGCCTCCTCGAATATTGTCTTGTAATAGCTGTCCCAGTAGAATGAGGGTAGTAGGGAGAAGTGCGTCCTTCTCAGCTCATTTAACACACATTCATCGCAACGGTCGTACACAAAGCGCTTTTGTTCTGGGTTGTACCGTATAGCCATATCTTCGGGGCTTGTCCAGAAGATCCTGTCCCTCACCAGCCTTACCCCAAGGACACCAGACTTAAGCAGCTCCAACAGCAGCTCATCCGAGGAGATGAGGCGTGTTTCAACGCCAAACTTCTCTCTCAGTAATGTATTCACCTTCTGGAATTTTTCGGAAGCCTCAGCAGTCCATGAGTTCCCATGCGTAGCGGCAACGAACCATGCCTCGACAACACCTTTACCGTACTTTTTCGATAGCCTATCATGCAACTCTATCGTATCGTAGTAGAACCTTTCAACCTTGCTACTCGTTATTTCAGCCAGTCCAGTACATTCACAGTGTACGAAGCCGTTGTATTGCTCCAGCAGCACATCGTGCGGCTTGCCCTCAGTCTCCGGCCTCGGTACTACCCTTAAACCCTTGCTTATAGCATAGGCTGCGAAGACCTTCTCTAGGAACACACCTTCAAGCCGTAGCGCTCCATCCATCTCCACCCGCTGATACATCTGCTAGACCCCTCCCCCCAGCTCCGCCAATCTCTCTAAAATCTTTTCTTCTCCAACCGTGTCGCACAGCCTCCAGATCCGCTGCAAGAGCTCCCTACGCGCCCTGATCTTCTCCTTATACTCCCTTAAAACCTCGTCCTTGAGGGGGCCTAGGGCTATGGACCTTCCATCCCCGCTCTTCTCAAGCCTCATGAGGTAGCTCTCTCCCACGAAGGGCCCTACGGAGTAGTCTACCTCGCTCACCATATCCAGTGTGAATGCTGTGAGGAGGCCTAGGTCAACGTCCTGCTGCCACCTAAACATCCTTAACAAGAGAATCCCACCAGTGACTAGGCCTGAGCCTATGATGGCGTATCCGGGGTCGTCATGGACCGGCTCAGCCAACCCCCTCTCGTCGAACTGGTATAGCGAGGCCCTGCCATCAAGGTCCACGCTCCCCAGAATCAGCTGGAGACTCGGGTCCAGCCCCTCCCTCCTAAGCCTTCCCAGCCTAGCCATGAGTATCTCCTCCATCTCCCTAACAGCGTTGCGGACATCATTGAAGAAGATCAAGCCATCGTCACCGGCATGCTTCTTCAAGACATCATCAGCAACCTCAAACCCCCCACTTCACCAGGGCAGGGTCCCCAGCCCCACCAACAATACCGAGATATTTATCATCACCTGACGTGACTACGTGGATCTTCTTAGCCTCAAACATAATGCCGAAAGGCGTTGTAGCCCTAGTATCAGAAACCATCAATACCGCATCCCCATCCTCAAACAACCACCTGAAGCCAAATACTAACGTCATATCACAACAACTACGCATGCCTCAAATATTAATAATTCGGGACTAACACTAGGCTGAAGTATCGCAAATTTCCACAACAATTTCCTTGAAGATATGGCTACATCCATTCATGATATGCCTCTCATTATTCCGAGAGATTATATCGTCTAGCTTATGCTTTTTAGCATGTAATGTGTGGTGAATATTTATGGTTGGTGTGGGGGAGCCTTGGATAGATAGTTATACTGCTTATTTGGTCGAGAAATATTTCGGTAAATGCGGGCTGGCTGATGATGCCCTTAAGGAGCTCAGGAATCTTCCACGAGGGCTTGCAAGGAGGCTAGGTGGGGATGAATCCTTTTGGAAACAATACCTGTCGCGGAAGATGCCGCCACAAGGAGGCTGAACTTGATACGGGGCGCTGTTGAGAAGGTGGGCGAACAGGCGCTGTCAAACGAGAAGAAACATGGCAAACCATTCTGCAAATATCTAGAGAGGGCCTTAGACCAAGAATAGATGACCAACTGGATAGCCAGCTTTCTCAGGGCCATGGTACACCTCGAAAATCATCGATCCTAGGTCCTAGGTTTGGCCCTGCGCTTATGGCAAAGCATAATGAACATTATTAAATGATTTAGTCGACATTATAAACAGATATAAGTGATCCTTTCTTACCCTTTATGAAATGCTTACGTTGAGCAAGCTCGATTCAGGAAGCGCTTTTACAACTTAATCAAAAAGTTGGAGGAAGGTACGATGTTAACTCTCCTCTCATGATAAGGGCGTATAACCTCGCCCTCGTAGTGAGGAACAAAAAGTGTGTGATAAGCGAGGGACCTGTAACTTAGGTTTTAATGTTTATGTTTTTAGCTGGAGATACCGGTTTCGCGTGGTTTTCTACAGGTTCTTTTGGATAAAGTTGACAGAAGCCAGAAACTAGACTCTAAACGCTTAAATGTAGATATGTGATTAGATTTTCTGGGGTAGAAATGCCTAAGCCAATAAAATCAAGTAATATGAGTGGCTTAGAAACGCGTTTAATGTCCTCGCTTATGGATAGAATTAACAAGGAGCTTGGTGAGATTCGTAGTATCTATGATATCGCATGGAGGATTTTTGCACTTGAGTATATAGGAAGACATTATGAGAGGCTGTATAAGGAAGCTTGCCAGATAGTTTCGTCTCTTGAACAGCTAAGTTCAGAAAAATTAGAGGATCTTTTATTTGACTATAGAAGAGCTGTTGGAATAGCTCTGTCCATTTACCTGTTCCGGCCTGAAAGTCTTGATCTCTCAGAGGAGCGTCTCGACGAGATATGCAGAATCTTAACCGCCAATTCGGAAAGTAGTGAGGCCGGGGAGCTGATCGGAGCAACTTTCCTGCTATTAAATCGTCTTAAATATAAGGTGTTAATCGATAAAATCAGAGTTATAATGTATAAAATCCGCGACATGGCTTTAAGAGAGCCCGAGTATTATTTTATTGAACTAATGTACATTTCTTTCTTTTCAGCAATTGCTAATGACAGTTTTTACATCGAAACTTTAGAAAAAATAAAGCGGAATGAGTTTCTGTATGATCACATCTTTGATGAACCGGAAAAGCTCACTCTGTTTCTATATATAGTTTCGAAAGCCATAGACTATAAAAATAAATCATCAATCGAAATTGAATGGTGTAAAACTAAGAGGGATGAGGCTGCAAGTAGCTTAATTTCTTTTTATGAAGATATAGAATACGATTTGATTCTGGCACGAATGGATCTAATTGCAAAGATGATCTTAGCTTTATACGAGGCAGGATATTTAAAACCGTTCATGTTATCAAAGAAAGAAGTTGATGCTTACAGACAAATACGTGCTGAGCTGAAAAATTACCGCAGAGTTAGAAAGTATGAACTAATGTTCATCTTAGGAGTTTTTATACTATTTATGTTTCTACTCCCAACCATATTAAATAGCTTATTTACGAACACTACGTACTTTATCCAATTCATACTGGCCTACAATTATCTCCATGGTATTGTGCTAGTTATTGTCGGTCTTATTATTAGATCTATTTGGTCTAGCGGACAAATAAACCCTGAGGTTATACGGAATATAGTAAAGGAGGTGCTGTCCTTGATTAAGAGATAAATATGAGGAGGTGCATAGTTATGCCTGGAGGACTTCAATATGTTAAATTGAACGTATTTGAAGCATCGCCGCGTATTTTTAAAGTATGGTGCATACCGATAGCAACTGAACCTAAAGTCATCTTTCGAATGATAAAAGAACTTTCTGAGAAGCGGATTGCAGATAGCACTTTCCTTGATGGGTATTTTTACTTTAAAGGAGATCAAGAGAATGTTATTAATGAATTACAAAAAGTTGCGGTCGCAGTTGGCTCTTCTTTGGAGAATATTTCTTTAGATCTACAATCACTATCGAATAAGAAGATCCTCAAAGCACTTTTATACTCGGCTTTTGAGCGGGAACTTAATGAGAGAGGGTGGCGTGCGCCGTTAGGTAAAAGAAAACGGTCAGTTCCGGAATTGCCTTCACAGAACGAAGCTCTTCGTCAAGAACTGAGTAACGAATTGTATGTGCTCTATGGTCTAAAATATATGTTTGATGTCGACTCTAGGAAAAATATTAGGTTATGGCTTGATATATACTCTCCGGTATGGTCTCTATCGGAAAGTCGTCCATTAATGAAGCAGCAGATCAATTCCAAGATAAAAGAGCTTTACGTGCGCAGAGCTTTATTAAGTCCAATACAAAGGTATAATAAAACTTTAGAGCTAATTAATACGCTCTTTAATGATAGATACATAGAATTAAGATTTTGTGACGGCGAAAAAATTTCCTTCTCAAAAGAGATGTGCACAGTCTCTGTGGATAATGGATCAACTAAGAGCACTTACTCGTTTGCTGGCAGCACTATCGATGAACCATACCTTCGATTCAAGTTAGGGAACTCACCAAACCCTAGGGATGTGGTGCGACTAAGGGTCTTTGGATATGGGACCTCTGTTAAAGATTTGCGTTTAAAAGCTATTGTAAGCGAATCAACGAAATCGGCACTATTGGATTTTGTCAAAAATCTGATAGGAGGTTTTTCCGGCGTATATACAAAATGGCCTGGATTCAAGGCTGTAACCGGTACAGAAATTTCTTTTAATACGGATTCCGATATTATAACCCTCGATGACTTTTCTCCCAAGAACATTTTGAGTGAAATACGTTATATATCCCAAGAGAGTGATAATAAGACAGTCGTATTGCTTGTTATTCCGAGTACACTAGGCAAATTTTACTATAAAATCAAGTCTGATGCACTAGTAAGGAGAGTGCCACTTCAATTAATTTTAAACGATAGTTTAAAAAAAGATCCATTAGAATTTACGTTAATAAATATGGGTATTTCATTGTATGCGAAGCGCGGAGGTTTACCATGGATACCATCGGACTCTCTATTGCAGAGGCGTGGACTTTTTATAGGTATATCGTTTCATATCGACCATGAAAATAAAAACATTTATTATGGTGTAGTAGAGGTATTCGACAAATTTGGTAAACACATAAAGTGTACAATAAGAACATACAGTATGCCATCCCAAATAAAGAGTATTAAAGGGCTTTATATTCCTAGGGAGGATGCAGAAAGGATTATTGAAAATATAGTAAAAGAATATGATCCACGCGAAATAACTCTACATAAAAGTGCACCTTTTCACAAAGAGGAAAAAGACGCTATAGAAAGTGTATGTCAGAGAAAAGGGATATCTTATTGTTTAGTTCATATTGAAAGAACGAATTTATACAGAGTTTACAATCTTAACAAGGATATGACACCTATCAGGGGGACTATTATATACGATTCAATGAATAGAGCAATACTGAATACGACAGGTCATGCAGTAGTAGGTAAAGAAAAAATGAAGAAGTGGAGTGGTATAGGAACCCCGAAACCATTAGAAATAAATCTTGAAATAAATAATACACAGTACAGCATAAGTGAGATCGCGAAGCAAATCCTAGCTTTGACTAAGCTAGATTGGAACACAACAGAAGTTTCTGTAAAATTACCGATAACGTTAAAATACTCTAACAAGGCTGCAAATCTTGCACCATATCTAAGAAACGATGAAGGCGAAGGACTACCAGAGATCACAGATCTTAGATTTTTAATATAGCTGGTAAATTACCACACCTAGAATGTAAAATGTAGAGAATCCATATCATTCTAGAAAATTATCCTAACCTTCATAAAAACCTAAGCTTAAGCAGAGTCAGAGTATACGTCTTTTAGTAATGTCTCCGCGACCCAGTAAGAAAGGGATAGTCTATATTTAACGTGATTTTCTTCAGATTCGATGGACCAAAGTTTAGAGTCATTGAAGAAAATCGGCGTGGATAAGTCTATGAGAGCATTGCATATTAAAAGCAAACTCAGTTTCGCGCTACTTTCTCAGAATATATTCTACCGGAAGTAGCTTATTTTCATGGCCGGAACACGCTTACTTATAGGCAGGGGTTTGAGGAGATCTCTAAATGATCACCTCTCAGGAAGCCCTTCTGCATGATGAGCGGCAGGTCTTCGACAGGTTAGTAGACCAGCCGTTTCATGTACGTCCACGCTGGGACGATATACCTCACGCATGATGCTTTCGATGTCTTTCTGGTTTTGTGCCTCATGTCCCACGAGGAGAAGATCGGCGTTTTGGAGAAGATGCTGAAGGTTTCGATGAGGGTTGACGGTGAACTCGATCCCTTGTAAGCTATGAAAACAAGCCACTCAAACACCCGACCACTATATCTAATCACTGCTTTGTGGCTTAATTGTTAAATCCTGTATGTGTTTGTTCTCTTTTTATGTATTGGAGGTGTGTTGATGAGGGGCTTATCAGGCGTGGTGAGCTCCTCCTAAGCTCGACTTCCTTGAGAGCTATGATCTCGAGTTAAGCGTTTTAAATCAAGGTCATCTTGGCTGAAGAATTAATAATATGATGCGTTCACTCTAACATGAGAATTGCGGGAGTAGCGACGCTAATCCTGCTACCGTCTGCGCTCCCCTCACATGGTCGATTATCAGCCGATGGAAGGCGCTAACTACGCCCCTCGTCGCAATCGGCAGCTTTGTCGCGGGCCTGCCGATGAGCTTAGTAATCGCCTTAGTCTACTCAGCGGCGGCCTTCATAGGCGTCATATTTTAGCTCCAATCCCAACCGCCCAGGGATGGATCATCGGCCGAGATAGCGGGGGTCGGCGTGGTGATAGTAGGCGGCGTTGTCGTCGGGTCCTGTACAGGCGGCGCAAGATGCGACATTAAAGCGGTTTTTACAACTACAGCCGCCAGGAGACGGGTGAGAGGGGGCGTAACTTACAGTGTGTGGAAACGTTAGAGACGGCCTAATGGGTTGGACGACGGGATAAAAAGTATGGAGCAGGAATGTCTGAATTAGGTAGATTACACAATCTTACTGCTTAAATTTTTATTAATATGGATTTTTTAGTAGTCAGCGATGGGGTTCGGGGTTGATTTCTGGAAGAGGGTTCTGAGGGAGAAGGGTTATAGGGTTGTCGAGGAGCGGCTTGACCTCGACACTTTAGCCAAGCAGAAGGTAGTTCCAGGCTCCCACCTAATCAAGGGTAAGGACTCACCTAATCTTAAGGATGCTATACTGTTCTATAAGGATGATTACATCGAGGTAGCGGCGCTGGTCTACGACAAGCTACCAAGCAGAGGTGCTTGCGTGAAGGTTGCTAGGCAGTGGCGGAGTAACAGACTCTACAGGCCCTTCCTCATCTTCACGGACGAGGACTCATGCTACGCCGTCATAGTTAGGGGTGCTGGGCTTGATGGCGAGGCCCGTGTCTTACACCTAGAGGATAGGCTTTATAGGACAGACATGGAGGTCCTTGAGTCAATAAAGCATCCGGGAACCCCAGACGGACTCCGGAGAAAGTATGACGAGGAGTTCTTCCCCTATGAGAAGGTTAGGGACGAGTTCTTCGAGAGATATAGGGAGCTGTATGAGAAGGTGGTGGCCGCCACCAAGCGCGTGCTGGGTGAGAAGCTGGCTAAGGAGTACGCGCAGAGGTTTCTAGGCCGGCTGATGTTCATCTACTTCTTGCAGAGGAAGGGCTGGCTCAACAACGACAAAAACTACATAGACAAGATCGAGGACTATAGGGCGCTTAACGACCTCTTCTACAACAAGCTAAACAAAGAGGATGGTGATGGGATACCTTACCTGAACGGTAGCCTCTTCGAGAGGGAGCCCTACATGGAGGAGCTTGAAACTAAGGCCGAGCATAAGATGGATGAAATTTTCAAGGAGGCGCGGAGACTCTTCAACAACTACAACTTCACCGTGGACGAGACGTCGCCTCTTGAGGTTGAGGTTAGCATTGACCCGCTTCTCCTCGGAACTGTTTTGGAGAACATGCTTCCCGAGCATGAGCGAGGCGCGAAAGGCACTTTCTACACGCCTGTGAACGAGATAGGCTTCATCTGTAGGAAGGCCTTGGCGGCTTGGCTTGGGTTTGAGGACAGGGTTGAGGAGGATAAGCTTGTCGACGGCCTACAGGAGTACATTGAGGAGCTGAAGCGGCGGAGGGACGAGAGGGAGATACGTGAGTTCAGGGAGAAGCTTCTCTCTGTAAAGGTATGTGACCCTGCGGTCGGCTCCGGAGGCTTTCTCGTTGTCATGATGCAGACGATAATCTCCCTCATACAGGAGGTGGAGGAGTCGGTCGGTTGGAGAGCCGACCCCGCAATCTACAAGGCCCGCATACTCCCAAACCTATACGGCTTCGACATAGAGCCCGAGGCGGTGGAGATAGCCCGCCTACGGCTATGGCTTTCGCTGATAGTTGACCAGAAGAAGCCAGAACCACTTCCAAACTTGGACATGAACATAATACTAACCAGTGACTCCCTAACGCTGCCTGAGGGCGGACAGTCGATCATCGACCAGTTCCTATCGGGGGAGTTTTCAATGCTAGTAGAGCAGCTACACATGCTGAGGAGCAGGTACGTTACCGAGCATGATAACCGGAAAAAGACCGACATAAGAAACAAGATCGAGGAAAACTTTAAGAAACTACTCGAGCGAGCGCCAGGGAAGGCGAGAAGGGGCCTCCCGCTGGAGCTCATCCTCCTATCTCAGCCCGATATAATCGTCATGAACCCGCCATACATCAGGCAAGAAAAAATAGACAAGCAGGATAAGGAGCATTACGTCCAAACATACTTCCTAGACAGGACGTCCGACATATACGCATATTTTATGGTAAGGGCGCTGAAGCTGCTGAGGGATGGTGGCGCGGCTACAATCATTTCATCGGAGCTCGTCTCCAAACTATTTAAGCTTCTTCTGAGCATGGTGTATTATGGAGTTTCGTGGGCTTAGTGATTTTGGGTGGGGTGTCGTT
>Ga0079995_1053744_pt1 | contig 10239 bp, 7 predicted proteins | sample FaiFalFF_MnMetaG_2_FD_69198 | JGI IMG/M metagenome (GOLD analysis project Ga0079995, IMG submission 69198) | Freshwater microbial communities from Yellowstone National Park, Wyoming, USA - Fairy Falls C (FF_Mn_C) (SPADES assembly) (version 4) | ecosystem: Environmental > Aquatic > Freshwater >... | reverse complement strand
CAGTGGTTGCAAAAACGAAACTTCAATTTCGCCTTTTGGGACTATTGACACACAAAAAAGTGCGCTAAAATGAAAGTGCCAAAAACAAACCGCCCTCATCTGAGGGCAAAAAGGAGGGGTGATGCGACGAGAGAAGCGGCGTTGGCGCCACCGAAGAGATGGTGGGCGATGGTCAACCTTCATTCGTGGAGTTTCACCTGTGTTGCCCCATCGTGTCGGCTTTACCCTTATTGAGTTGCTCGTGGTAATTGCGATAATCGCCATTCTGGCGGCGATTCTGTTCCCCGTGTTCAGTCAGGCTCGCGAAAAGGCGAGGCAGGCGGTATGCACGAGTAACTTGCGCAACATCGGGATGGCAGCCGTCCAATACACCCAAGACTACGACGAAGTTATCTTGCCCATGTGGACTCAGGCGTTTGGGACACCAGAGTGCGAAAGAGTTGCTATTAAGGCTTGCCGAAACTGGTGGATGGCTTTAAGTCAACCTTATGTCCGCAACCTTGACATGTTTGAAGACCCGTCAGTCACGGTTGGTTGGCGTGGCTTGAGAGTTTTCGGTGATGGAGGGTCTGGTAAAGGTCCTTGGGCAGCATGTTCAGCAGGAGCCGGTTCCCATGACATCCTTCGCTTTTGGGGAGGCTATGGTTACAACTGGACACACTTCAATTCACGCAACGCAAGAGGGACAGGTCCTTGCCCCGGTCAAGGTGATCGTGGTGAGTTAGGGAACTGGACGAAATTGGCAGTTGCGACTGCCCCAGCGGAGACAATTTGGATTATGGACAGCAACTGCGTTGTGGCGGGGCGATTGCCTTGTTGGCCAAATCCCATGAGCACTGAACCAACTGTCGGGCAGTGCTTTGACCCTGAGGAAAGTGGTTTGGGTTGGTGCGGGTGTAGGTGGCCAGATGCAACTAATCAGCGCCCCGGAACGAAAGGGCTCAAACGCCACTTCAACGACCGAGGTAACATCCTCTTCCTTGACGGGCATGTGAAGACCTTCAAGACGACTTACGGCTATAAACCCAATGACCCCTTCTATCTCTGGCGGACGGTGAAGTGAAGGCGAGAGAAGGGGGCACGCTCAAGCGTGCCCCCCCTAAACTTTCAAGGAGGGATATAGCCATGCGTGCAGAAGTTCCCACTTGGGTTGCAGTGCTTGTTATCGTTGTCGTGCTGGTTATCGCAGCCTTTCTCATTTGGCGTGGGACGGGTGTCCGAAGGGAAGAATTGCCACCTGAAAAGATGCCTGGAGCCATGCTGCAAAAGTATGGCGCTCCAGGTCCAATCGCACCAGGCAAACCTTCTGGACAGCCTTCACCTGCTAAACCAGCACCTTCTGGACAGTGACATGGACCTTCCTTTGAGAGGTGACAAAAATGGGAAAATTGAGGCGCTGGATGAACGAACACGCCCCTTTGATAGCGCTTGTTGTGCTCGTTGCAGTGACTGTGAGCGGTTGGGTTATTTACCGACACGGCGCTGCTACTCAACAAACTGACCTTACCAACACTTGCTGCCCTGTGACATCAAAATACGGCCCTGAAGGCAAGATAGGAAGCCTGCTCATGGAAGCGGGTTTGAAGACCCTTGCTCTGGACGCCGTTCGCAGGCATTTCCCGAAGAATGAGTTGGTGTTCCAAAACATCAAGGTTTTGGACGCCAAAAAGGGCTTGGTGGAGGTAACTGTGTCCGTGAAAGGGAAACACAAACGCCTTAAAGTTGACCTCACCGTCCCCAACGGTAAAATCACCGAACTGCCCACTAAAACCGCAGTCAAAGGGCTATCGCCTTAAGTGGTGACGCAATAGGAATGTCAGCGCTACAAGTTCGGGCAAGCGGTTGGGTGAAGGCAACCCAATTGCGGGCTTGGATGTTGGGGTTGGTTGCTGTCGTTTTCGTTGCCTTCTTCACCCCTTATTGCGACCTCGTGATGCAAGGGACTTGGGTGGGATTGACTTCGTTTCCCATCAGTGCCTTCTTCGTCCTCTGTCTCCTCGTTGGCATCAATGCGCTGCTTTCAAAATGGCGAAAAGGATGGCGTCCTGATGGAGTTCTGCTCGTCTATGTTATGGCTTTAGTTGCTGCGGGCATCCCTTCTTTCGGCTGGACGGGCTTGCTCATTCCCTATCTCGCTGGACCGTTTTATTTCGCCACGCCCGAAAACAATTGGGCACAAATTTTGCATCCTCACCTACCCAAATTCCTGTTTCCGCAGCAGAAAGAAACTGTCGTTTGGCTCTACGAAGGTCTGCCGAAAGGTGTGCCAATTCCTTGGCAAGATTGGTTACTTCCGTTGGCTATGTGGACACTGTTTGGCGTTTGCGTTTACATGGTGTTCTTTTGTTTGAGCGCTTTGGTGCGAAGACCTTGGGTTGAACAAGAGCGGCTCGTCTTCCCGTTAATGCAGTTGCCGCTACAAATGGCTGGCGTTGCAAAGTTGGAGCGACCGTTTTTCCGCAATGTGGGAATGTGGCTTGGATTCGCCATCGCTTTCACCGTCCACGCCATTAACGGTTTGCGCTACTATGTGCCTTGGCTGCCATCTTTCAATGTCCACTTGATTTCGCTGGACGCTTATTTCACCGAGCGACCTTTCAGAGCCATCACGCCCTTTTGGGTTCGCATCCTTTTCAGCATCATCGGTTTGGCTTACCTTCTGCCGCTGGAACTTTCGTTCAGCCTTTGGTTCTGCTATTTCGCTTTCCTCGCACAGCAAATCGTCGCTGACTGGTGGGGAGTGCCTCTGAGAAATGTGCAAGCCTACCCAGTCAAAGATTTCGTGGCGCATCAGATGTTCGGCGGCATCTTGGTTTATGCCCTTTACAGTTTTTGGGCAACGAAAGAGCATTGGCTCACCGTTTTGAGGCGAGCGTTAGGGCGCAATGAAGGGGATGACAGTGGTGAAGCCATCCCTTATCCCGTTGCAGTCTGGGGCTGTGTTCTGGGCTTCTCGCTGATTGCCCTGTGGGGATGGAAATCTGGGGCAAGTTTGTTTTGGACGGCGGTTCTCTTTGCCCTCTACTTCCTAACCCACCTCGTTGCTGTTCGGCTGGTTTGTGAAGGCGGGATGCTTTATGTCCAACATCCGTTCCGACCCATCAACTTTTTGCTGGCGCTAATGGGCAGTGACGGAATCGGCAAACGGCACTTGCCAATGTTGGTGCTTTTTGACCACTTGCTGATGCTGGACAACCGCAGCCCGCTCATGCCCTGCATCGTCCAAGGGCTAAGAGTTGCCGACGCATCGCAGATAAATCGGCGACAGGCGACAAGCGCAATGGCGATGAGCGTTTTGGCTGCAATGTTGCTTTCCTACAACTCCTACCTTCGGTTGATGTATCGGCATGGTGGCAACAACCTGCATTTTTGGTTCACGACCTATTACACCCGCAACCTTTACTGCACTTGGACTGCTCACTTGTTGACCGCAGGCGAACCCGCAAACCCGAAAGCGTTGATCACGATGTCAGTTGGGGCGGCGACAATGTTGTGGCTCTTGTTCATGCACCGAAACTTTTTGTGGTTTCCCATAGCACCTATCGGCTACCTGATGGGAGCATCGTGGCCAATGGTCAACTTCTGGTTTCCAGTCTTGACGGCGTGGGGCATTAAGGCGCTGGTTTTGCGATATGGTGGCGGCAGGCTCTATCGGCAATTGCTTCCCTTCTTCGCTGGACTCATCTTTGGCGAGTTTTTCAGCGCCGGCTTTTGGGTCATCGTGGATTTCTTCACGGGCGTCAGGGGACATGTGATTTTCTCGTTCTGAACCTCGTTGGCGGCGACCGTTTCTCCCAGCCTCAGCAAGCAAGTTGTCCTGAGCAGTTCACTTCCTGCCGTTTGTGCTGCGCTAAAATTTGCTTAAAGGTAAACTGCCGCTTCAGTAGTGCGGGAGTGATGCCGATATGGGTGATGGGGACGCAAAGTCTGGCGAAACCCAAGACGATTTCAGGCAAGGTGTTTCAAGGATGCCGATCAAAGGCAAGTCCAAAGTCAGGGCTATCAAACTTGCTGCTTTGGCTGCCGTAGCCATTGCTGCGGCGGGAATACTTGTTCTCGCTCACTTTGAGACCATGCGCTCTCTACTGCGGGACGAAATCCGTCACAGGTTGATGACCATAGCGACAGCCGCCACCATGCTCATTGACCCTGAAGAACACGAAAAGATTGCCCAAGCCAAAGACCCCAACGACCCACTTTACCGCAAAACTGTTGCCAAACTCAGAACCCTTGCCCAACAAACTTTGCCTGAAGTCCAAGCAAAGGGGTTGAAACTTGCCCGTGAAGCAATTTACACCCTCGTTCCGTCAACAGGGACAACTTGGCATTTCGTTTTGGACACGATGCTCCCTTACGACCGGGACGGTGACGGTAAACTTGACAGCGACGAATTCCCCGCTCAAATCGGGGAAGCCTACGATGTTTCGGATTTTCCTGAGATGCGCCGTTGCTTTTTGGAAGGGAGACCGACCGCCGATACTGACCTGACTGTTGACAAATGGGGAGTCTGGCTCTCAGGCTATGCACCTCTCAAAGACAAGAACGGAAGAGTTGTCGCTGTTGTCGGTGTGGACATGAACGCTGAAACTTTGGCAGCGATGGAAGGCGACCTGCTCAAACTCGCCGTCGTCACCTTCGCCATCATTGTCTTGACGATTTTGTTCCTCGCTTTGTTGCTGTATCGTTGGCAAAGCACTTACGAGCAACTTGCCCGCACTGAGGAGTTGCAGCGGAAGTTGGTTGAAATCAGCACGGATTTGGTCTTTTCCTTTGACCCTGACGGCAGAATCAAAAGCGTCAGCGCCAAAGCCCGAAGTTACGGCTATGAACCCGAATCCCTGCTCGGGCGTTCAATAACGGATTTCGTTTCGCCAGAAAGCAAAGAGCAAGTGACCGCCCTGTTTACGAGTTTGCGAAGGGGTGAACCTACTCAACCCGTTCAAATTAGCGTTGTCACCGGCAATGGGCAAGTTCGGCAGGGCGAACTGCGCTGCTTTGGGATTTACGAAGACGGGCGACTGATAGAAGCGTGGGGCGTTTTCCATGACCTTTCCCAGTTGCTGCTGCTCACGAAGGAATTGAAGCGCAAGGCAGAGGAATTGCAACAGGCACAGGCAATGTTGGTTCAACAAGAACGGCTGAAGGCGTTGGGGCAGATGGCTTCGGGAATCTCTCACGACATCGGCAATGCTTTGGTGCCGCTTTTGGCTTACGCCGAGTTGCTTGAGGAACATCCAGACCCAAAAGTCCGAGAGTGGGGGCGGCAGATCGGAATGGCAGCCGAAGACATAATGCACATCGTCCAACGGCTCCGCGCTTTCTACCGACCTCGTGACCCCAACGAAGTTTTAGAGCCCGTTGACTTGAACGAGATTGTCCGGCAAGTGGTTGACTTGACGAAACCTCGTTGGTATGACATGCCACAGCGCGAAGGCATCACCATTGACATGTCCATTGAACTGGACGAAAACTTGCCCACAATCGGCGGTATTGCAGCCGAGTTGCGTGAAGCGTTGACTAACCTCATCTTCAACGCCGTTGACGCTATCGTGGCGAAAGGTGGGACCGAGGGAACAATCACCATCAGGACCGGGCGGCGAAACGGGTTCGTCTTTCTTGAAGTCACCGACACGGGCATCGGAATGGACGAGGAAACAAAGAGGCGGTGCATGGAGCCGTTCTTCACAACGAAGGGCGAAAAGGGTTCGGGCTTGGGCTTGATGATGGTCTATGGGACGATGCGAAGGCACGAAGGACAAATTGAGATTGAGAGCGAACTGGGCAAAGGCACAACCTTCAGGCTTCTCTTCCCTCTAAGGGAAGCGGAAGCGAAAGAAAGCGAGGAAGAAGAAGCGAAAGAACTGCCACCGTTGCGAATCCTTCTCGTTGACGATGACCCGAGGGTTCGCAGGATACTCGGCGAATTGATAAAGAGTTGGGGGCACACTGTCGTCGTCGCTGAAGACGGTTTCAACGCCCTTGACGCTTTCCTCGTTGCTTCCCGCTCAGGTCAACCTTTTGATGTCGTCATCACCGACTTAGGGATGCCACGAATGAACGGCGCCGAACTTGTGAGAAGAATTCGCCAACATGACCGACAAGTCCCCATCATCATCGTAACTGCTTGGGGCAAAGAACATTTCGTCCCCGAGGCTGACACAATCTTGAGCAAACCCGTCCACTCGCAAGATTTGAAGTCCGCTTTGTGGAAGGTTGTGCGTCAAAGGAAAGTGAGTGAAGCGGTGAAAGGTTCGTGAGGAGGTGGCGGGAATGCGTTCGTTGACCTTGCTGCTTTTGCTGGCGACGCATCAAGTTTTCGCCGCCGAAAAACTCGGGCGCGGCTTGGTCGCAATTGAGTGCGAGCGCGGCGTCTTCCTGAGTTGGAGGCTACTTGCCACCGACCCAGAAAATGTCCGCTTCCGCATCTTCCGCCGTGAAGGAGATTCCTCGTGGAAACTCATCACCAATGAACCCTTGACAGCGACAAATTTCACCGACACAGAAGTTGAACGCGGCAAAACCTACCGTTACCAAGTCCGAGCCTTCGTCGGAAACATCGAGATTGGACAAAGCAAAGAAGTCACCGTCACGGTGACCGGCAACCCGAAGCCTTACATCGCCATCCCGCTCCAAGGCAAGTATCGGGCACAAAAGGTTGCCATTGCCGATTTGGATGGCGACGGCGAATTTGATTTCGTCATCAAGCAACCGGACTTCAATGTTGACCCCTATCAAGCGCCCGGCTATTGGAAGCCCAGCCCCGACACTTACAAACTTGAAGCCTATTTGAGCGACGGGACTTTTCTCTGGCGCTACGACTTGGGATGGGCGATTGAACTGGGCATCTGGTATTCGCCCTACCTCGCTTACGATGTTGACGGCGACGGCAAAGCGGAAGTGCTCACAAAGGCTGGTGAAGGTGACCCACGCGAACCGACTGGGCATGTCATGAAAGGTCCTGAATGGCTTTTGATGCTTGACGGGTTGACAGGCAAGGAGAAACGGCGAGTCCCTTGGATTCCGCGAGAAGGCTACGAAGATTACAACCGAGCGAGCAGAAACTTCCTCGCCATTGCCTACCTTGACGGTCGCAACCCTTTCGTCATCGTGCAACGAGGGACTTACGGTCTCATCCGAGTTTGGGCTTTGGATGGGCAATTGCGAACCGTCTGGCAATTTGAAGCGACAAAGGGTTCGCCTGCTTTCGGGCAAGGCGCTCACTGTTTGCACGCAGCCGATGTTGACGGTGACGGCAAGGACGAATTGGTTATCGGTTCTGCTTGCATTGACGATGATGGCAAGTTGCTTTGGAGCGCGGGCTTGGGTCATCCCGATGTCTGTGTTGTGGCGGACATTGACCCTGAACGGGAAGGCTTGGAGATTTTCTACGGGATTGAACCCCGCAGGCAGCGGGACGGGATTTGCCTCGTTGATGCTCGGACGGGGAAAATCCTTTGGGGCTGGGACAAACCGACGACACACATCCACAGTCAAGGGATGGTCGCCGACATTGACCCAAACCATATCGGGATGGAGTGCTTTGCTGGCGAACGGGACTTCCCTGAGCAGCGTTGGCTTTTGAGTGCTCGCGGCGAAATTTTGCTCCAAGGCAAAATCCCAACTCTCGCACCGAGAGCAGTTTGGTGGGACGATGACCCGCAAAAGGAAGTTCTCATCGGCAACAGGCTAATCCACTGGACGACGCAAAAGGAATTGCTTAGGGTTGAAGGGACTTTGGTTGGCATCGCTGATGTCATCGGCGACTGGCGCGAAGAGATTCTGACATGCGTTGATGGCGAACTCCGAATTTACACGACAACGATTCCGACAACGCGCCGACACCGATGCCTGATGCAAGACCGCCAATATCGTCTCGGCGTCGCAGCAATGAGCATGGGCTACTTCTGCCCACCACAACTTAGCAAATTTGATTTGCCTTGAGCGCATTTGAAGGCACAAGCCTTCCACTAAGCCGAATTTTCACCGGCTTAACATAAAAACTTCAAAACTGGCGGCAAATTCGCCCAAAATCGCTATTGACGCAGCGGTGTGTGTGTGTGCTATTTAAAGATAGCGGTGTTAAGCCTAAGGCATTTGGAAGGGAAAGAAAATGGTGACGCTCAGGAATTTGACAATTTGCTTTGTTGTCATCTTCTTCAGTCATGCTACCCCTTCCCTTTGCCGGGAACTTCACTTTGATAGCACCGACCGATACAATATCCGATGGGGAAAACAAGAAGGTGACGCTGATTTAGTGAAGTGCCGACACGGTTTGACCGTTGGATATTCATTTGGTCCTGCTTGTTTCAAGAAAGGTTCATACATAATAGTCAGTTTGGTTTTAGATGACACCCCTGAAGACAAAGTCGTGGTTGATTGGCATCATGTTGAAAATGGACTTTATAGGGCGATTGGGGTTGATAGCAATGGGAATCCTGTTACAGAGGAGACTGCTTTTATGAGTTTGCCTGTTCAGGAACAGGGGCAAGGTGTAGGGAAGGTGTTCATCATGGGACCTTTGCCAGATTGGATAGAGTGGTGTGTTTTGAAGGTTCGGGTGATATTTGTTCATCAAGGGAAACAGGGTAGGGTTGGGGTGAGTGCACTTCATTGGTGCGAAATTTTTACAGTATTGGATGAGCCTAAAGCACCGATGAATCCTGCATGGGTTAGTGTTCTGAGAATTAGTTGCCAATGGGCAAGAGGGGAAAGTATGGAAGAGAATGCGTCAAATAAGTTGACAATGGAACTGCATAGGAACTGGAATTATAATGGTGGTGTGTTGGCTTATACGCGTAATCTAATTGATCCTGATACAGGTGAAATTTTCTTCCTAAGAGCCTTTCTCAATGATCCAAATAGGTTAGGTCAATGCAATGATTTTGCAGATTTTCTCGTTTGTCTGATGACTTCTCTCGGTATTCCAAGAAGTGCTCAAAGAACGCATCCTTTGCTCGGTTCTCGCCGCGAAGTGACACTCCCCAACGGGCATACTGGACGGCTTTTTTTATTCATAACTTGGCCGTTGGATGTTGCTAAAACAGGAGCATCAGGACACGATGGAGTAAAAGCATGGCCTTATCACCAATTTTGCTTAGACGCTAATACTTTAAAAGTTTGGGATGGTATGATCGCTTTCTTACCTCAAGACTGGAGAACAAACGATCCTATTAAAAATCAAACCTTTGTTCTTGGAATGTTCCGCGATTCTGATTATAGAGACCGTTTAGTGGAACATTACATGTTTATTGATCTTAAAGAGGGCGGATTTGTGATGATTAACAGACCTGATTTCTTCTGGAGACCGACACCTTTTCCTTCAGGTTTTATACCTCTTGTCACTGCAGTGGATTTACCTTGACTTTAGGAGGTGATTAAGGGTGCAGAATAAGAAATTTGCAGTTAGCGTATTAGTGCTTGTAGGGACTCTTTTAATTTTAGCAGTTTTGTTTAGCCAAACCCTCTATCCGCCCATCAGACCCGGTGAATCGGTGCGGATTAACGGTGTTCTGATTGAAGATTACGGAACAAAAGCACGAACGGAGTTAACAGCAGATGACATGGAGCAGCTCATTTACAGCGTCAATGAAATTCCGGGCTATGTGGTGGTGCCAAATCCAGACAACGGTAATCACACCGTTATTTACTTGAACGGGGGTAGCAGTGGTAAGTGGCTAAAAAACACTATCATCAGGGCATGGTATGATGAGGAACAAGCCCAAAAGTATTATCAAGGTCTGCTTAAGTTCCCTGACCTCTTTGACTCTTCAATCAGGGTTGAACTGTATGTCTATGACAGGAAAGCGAAGGAGTGCGGTATAACTTTCCAAGAGTATAAGTGGATGTGTAGTGGAGGTCCAATGATGAAGGAAGGAACATTTTCGGGTTTGCCTTTGGGTGAAGAGAGTTGGTTTTTACCGCCACGAATTCAGTTTTTCCGAACAGGAAGATGCTTTGTCGTCGTTTACGGACCTCATTCAGATATAACCTTTGCTGAAGCGTTAGCGATAGGAATAGAGTATCAAATTCAGCAACATCCAAAGAGATTAGGGATGGCACAAAGACCCATTACCCTTTTAGTCGCTAACAAGCCTTTTGGGCAAGGAAAAGTCATCTCTTTAGCGGGAGTGACAGTCGCTCCCCTTTCAACCTTTGAACCCGCTCAAGTTGCCTTAGAAACGAAGCGGACGAAAACGGAGTGGACGGTGACGGCGAGGCGGAATGGGCAATGGGTAAAGG
>Ga0079995_1035920_pt1 | contig 10241 bp, 17 predicted proteins | sample FaiFalFF_MnMetaG_2_FD_69198 | JGI IMG/M metagenome (GOLD analysis project Ga0079995, IMG submission 69198) | Freshwater microbial communities from Yellowstone National Park, Wyoming, USA - Fairy Falls C (FF_Mn_C) (SPADES assembly) (version 4) | ecosystem: Environmental > Aquatic > Freshwater >... | reverse complement strand
GCTATGTTGAGACGCGACTGACAAAGGAACCTGTCAGCGCTTCCGACTAACCAAGTAGTAAAGCCAGAAGACTTCGCCGCCGACCGTGACCTTCAAACCGCGCTTCGCCTTCGGCGCTGCTTGCGGCGGCTTGTCAACATCCCGCACCCAGATGTCGACCTTGCCGCCGACAATGGGCATATCGAACTGGATGTCTGGGCGCGGATCGGCGGCGTAAGCCTTCAACTTCTTGACAGCTTGCGACTCCGCCCACACCTTCGCTAAGTCCAGGACGAGGTTCAACGGCAGCATACTTTCGTCGCCTCCTATCCACGAATAAGTTGAGCGCAAGGGAGGTGTAGCCGCGATGCTAAAAATTTCCGTCGTCCTGACCGAGCCTGAAGCCGCCGCGCTGGAAGAACTGGCGCGGCGGGCGGGCATCAGCGTGGAAGAAGCGGCGGCGAAAGCCGTCCGCTTCGTCTTGCGAGAAGTCACAGACTGGGCGCTTCATCGCGCCCGACAAAGCGCTAACGGAGGTGAGGAGCGATGGCGCGTAGTAACGCCGTTCCCAAAAAGCGCCTGAATTGGCGCGCCGTCCGAGAAGCCGCTGGCTTGGTCTTCGGTGCGGCGGCCTACTTGCCGACCTACGGCATCGCTTTTGCCGCTGCCATCGCGGCGAAGGTGATGCACGGCGTTGTGGAGTTAGCGCGTCGGAGCATTGTCGCGGCAGCGAAGCTCGTCTTCCTGCCGCTGGCGGCACTGGCGTGTCTCGTCTTTCCTGACAAGGACACGCCTGTGCGGCGCATCGTTGAGGGCGCAAAGGCGTGGTGGCGGGAATTTGCATGATGCCATTAGGAAGGCGCAAAAAGCCAAACCAAAGGAGGGTGATGTGCGATGAAGCGCGTCGAGGCAAATCGCTTGCGCTTTGAGATCGGCGAACTTGCCGGCTACCTGCCGAGCGAGTTTGTCTGGGAGCAGCGACTACTGAGCAAGATCGCTCACGGCGCCGAGTTCTGCTATTGCAAGCAAAGCAGGCGATCTCGGCAAATCGATCGCTTGCGCTTTATCGTTGACGCGGGCAGCGTCTTCTGCGATGTGGAACCGCACGATCTTCCGAATGACTGGGATGTGCCCGTCGATGAGGCAGTCGCCAAGGCAGTCGCGGCGGTGAAAAGGATCGTCACCACCGAAGAGTTCCAACACTTCATCAACGCGTTCCACACGCTTCGTTACCTCGAACCGTTCCTTGAACGCTGGTCCGAACGCGTGCGCGGGCAAATCCTTGATTGCGCCAAGGCATGGGCATCTGATGCCGCCCGCCGAGTCGTAAAGGCAAGCCTCAATGCGGGAGAGTGATCGGCGATGGTTACCCGAGAGCGCATTGTCAAAGCGCTGGAGAACGCCCTTCAAAACTTCGGTCACGCTGACGAACCCAAAACCTTCGCTGAAGCGCTGAGTCACTGGACGGAGCACAGTTGCTGCGGGCATCTCGTCGCAACGGCGATTACGCGGGCAGTAGAAACTCTGTCAGGACGATGCGACCTTGCGTGGTATTACGACCCTTGGGTGAGCGATGACGCCGACGCTGAGCCTTACCTGATCGCGTTCGTCCTTGTAGATGTCCGCACCAAAGAATGCCTGACGCTCAACACCGTCAACCCAACGCCGCACGCCGTCTTTCCCGTGGAAACGATGGACGACGCCATCGCAGCGGTTGGCTACTTCCTATCGCTGCTTGGCGTCGCCGTAGAAGAACAAATCTCGCAAGGAGGTGACGTGCGATGATCACGCGTGAGCAAGTCGTAGAGGCTCTGGAGCGAACCTTTGAAGGCCTCAGCGAAGCAGGCAAGCCGCTCACCTTCGTTGAAGCGCTCGATCACTGGACAGAGCGTGGTTGCGGTGGAGATTGTGTTGCAGAGACAATCATGCGCACTGTGGCGATCTTGTCAGGGCGCGAACTTGCGTGGTATTGCAACCCGATGGTCAGCGAAGACCTGGACGCATACCCATACCCGATCGCATTTGTTCTGGTTGATATCCCGACACAAAGATGCCTAACTCTCGGCGGCGTCAACAACACGCCGCATGTCACCTTTTCCATTGGCACCCTGGACGATGCTGTGGCAGCGGTGGGCTATTTCCTGTCGCTGCTCGGTATTGCCGTCGAAGAGGAACCTCTCTTGTAAGGAGGTGACGCGCGATGGTCACGCGCGAGCAAATCAAGAAGACGCTGGACGAAATCTACGATGCCGAGTATGGCGATGGTGACGGCGAAGCGAAGTTCGCCGACGGAATCGCTTTTTGGCTGCAGAACGGAGAGTATCCCTTCGATGTCATCGAAACGATTGTCGATGCCGTCTACGGACTGTCGGGCAGGCCGCGCAACGCGCTTGGTTGGCACGCCGAGCCGTTGCGGGACGAGTGGAGTTACACGGGCGAAATCGCCTTCGTGTTGGTGGATGCAGAAAGTGGGCGCTGTCTGACGCTCCAACGGTCGGATCGCCCAGAAACCGAAGCATGCATCTCTGTTGCTCTGCCGATCACAACGGAAGAGGAAGCAGTCGATGCCGTCGCCTATTTCCTGCGGTTACTTGGTGTGCCCGTGGAAGGATTAGAAGGAGCGGCATCGTGATCGCAGGGGAGGTGATAGCGATGGGCCCGATCGCGCGCAAAAGAGAGGCGACTTTGAAGTGCCCAGTCTGTGGGCGCTTTGCGTTGCACACCTACTACGACGACTATCGTCCCGGCAAGCCCAATGCCTACTGGCAATGTCACCGCTGCGGCGCCTGCCACTACTTCTGTCCCGTCCATCGTCGCTGGAACGGCGACCGTCCGTCGGACGCTGCCGATGGTGGTTGTGTATGCCGCTATTTGCCTGACGAGGAAGACGACGGATAGGCGCTCCGTCAATCCAACAGCGTCGCAAGGTCTTTGGACGCCTGGAGTGCCGCTCGCACCCGCTCGATCGGCACCACGAAATTGACTGTCTGTCCTGCGCCGCGCGTCAGCATCCCAACCCAATACAGTTGCCCATCATCCTCCACCACGAACACGCCCCCACCGCTGGAACCTGGCGCTGCTGTCGTCGAAGTTTGGTAAAAAGTCTTGCCGTGCAATAAGCGCCCGACCGCGGCGATGATGCCGCGACTGACGGAATTCACGAACTCGCCATAGAGCGACCCGACATGCCAGCACTCTTGTCCCACCCAGACGCTTCTACCCTTCGGCAGCGGCACTGCGGAGTAGGGAAACAGGTCGCCTTCGTAAACTTCCAAGACGGCGACATCATCGCCGCCATCCTCCTCGCTCTTCGTGGCGAACACGACCTTTGCCAGCAACCGTAATTCGCCTGTTTTTCGTCCGTCCTTGACGCGCTCTAAGACAACCCAAGCATCGCGCCAGAGCACCCGCTTGCCCTTCTCGTCCTCGTCGTCTTGGACGACCTGTTTGAGTTCCTCGACGACATGGGCAGCGGTCAGGATATAGGTGCGACCGTTGCGCTTGAAGACCGTCCCGCTGCCACGGACGCTGTAGGTGCCCATTTCCGAAGAGAGTTCCGCCACGACTTGCACGCTCGTCCCTAACAACCGCTCCTGAATTTGCTGTCGCAGAGACGCAGGCGGTGCTGCGACCGCCAAAGTGACGACAGCGCAAAGCAGCAAAGCGCACCGACGCATCGTGCGTCCACTCCTTGATGAACTTTCCCAGATGCGACGCCGCTTCTGACTTCTCGTTTTTTCTGCTTTTCTTGCTGTGTTAAATTGCCCACGCGAGAATATCCGCGCGTGCTCAAAATTTTGGCACGGGCAGGATGGTGAAGGTGGTGGCGAGTGGCGAATAGCCGATGAAAAGGAGGTGACCAATGATGCGCAAACAGAAGAAGGTCGTGACGCGAGGGCAAATTCGGGACGCTCTGGAGACGACCTATCGCGAGTATTTCGGCGAGTTCCGTGAGAACGCCTTTGCGGATGCCGTCCAAGGCTTCCTGGATGGCGAGGTCGATCCAGTCGAGATCGCCGAGACCCTCATCGGCGTCGTCCATCAGCTCGCTGAGAAGGATAAGCACGACCTGGCGTGGCACTGGGAGGCGTTACTTGCTGACACCGAGGAGCGCACCTACAGCGGTTCATTCTCCTTCGTCTTAGTGGACGCCCACACCGCTAAATGCCTAACTTATCACCGCATCGCTGGTCAGTATCCTGTCGCAGGTTACACCTTTCGCGTTCGCACCGTGGAAGATGTCGTCTCCGCGGTCGCACACCTGCTATCGCTCCTTGGCGTCCGCGTTGAATTTGACCGACAGGAAAGCGAAGGAGGTGAGGAATGATGGAGCGAAGATTGCTGCACGGCTACAAAGTCGTTGCCGTCGTCAGCGAGAATGAATTCGCTTCGCTTCTGCCGCATCTGCGGCGCGTTTACCGCATCGGCGAATGGTATGACGACGGACCGTTCTTTCTCTGTCGCACCCGCTACATGGCGCGTTGGATTGCTACCTATTTCGCCGACGCCGGCGACTTGGCGATCTTCCGCGCCGAATACGAACCTGTCCAGCCACAGCCGACGCTGCTGCCTGCACCAGAACTGGCAGGTTCGGAAGCGGCGGAACGTTGGCGTCGGGCGATTTACCAAGACCCAAAACACGCTGACGCCGTGGACGGATTGCCACAGCGCTGCATCCGTCCCGACTCCATCGTCTTGGCTTGGCGCTTTCGCTTAGTCGGCAAGCCGCTGGTGTTCTTGCGTGATGGCGAATGGGTCGCAGGACCTGGCGGCGCCGAGAAAGTCGGCATCAAAGAGGAGGTGTTGTCGCATGATCTATGGAGAGATTCGCGCTCTTTATGAGCGCTTGGACCGCAAGTATCATCCGATACGCGACGACGATATGACGCAAATGGAGACGCTGCGTCAAATTCGCCACTCCATTGAGCGGATTGCCGCGGAAGCGGCAGAGAGTGGCGACTTCCGTTGGTCACTTCGCTTGTCCACCTTAGACTCGCTGCTGCGCATGTCGGAAGACTTCGATAAGGAGCGCCGCTATGACTTGGCGCTCCTTTCCATGGTCGTCGCCTTGGTCTATGCGTGGATTCTCAGTGAAGAGGCGCTGACGGAGAACGCCATTAACTTGCAAGCGAAGAACACCGATGGGAGGTGATGGCGATGAAGAAGCCGCGCCCAAAAGTCTTGCGTTGTCCGTCCTGCCGAAAGCCGATCGAGGAGGTCTACATCCTGCACACGACTTGCGAGCGATGGACCGTCTACAAGCGGGAAGATGGCACGCTAGCGGCCTATCGCCGTTACGACACCATCGGCGACACCGAGTATGTCGAGTTTGACTGCGGTTGCAACTTCTCTGAAGGGCACATCGAGAAGGTGCGTCCAATTTTGCAGGCGCTGGAAGCCATCGAAGAGTAGGTGTGTCGGATGCAGCAATGGGCTTGCCTGTTCATCTTCCGACCCATGCCTGACGAACGGCAGGAAGAGTTGCGTGCGGTTGTCGAAGGGTGCGATGTCATCTGGATGTTTGCGCAATATCGCGATGCGACGGAAGCGCTCAGACCATTGAAGGACGCGCTGAAAGGCAAGACTCTCGTCCTCTTTCGGGAAATGGTGACGCTTCCGCTCGTGCCAGAGCGCCTCGCTGAACTGAAATTGTTCATCGACGAAGTCGGTTCTGCTGCGGAACGCATCGTGATCCATTACCCGCGCCATCGCATCATCTGGGATGCGGATTTAGAGCGGCGCTTTACGGTTATTCGAACCGGCGAGGCCATGCCCTACATCTTTGTGATGGACTTTGCAACGCAGCGACAATTGCGCTTCATCCACTACCAAGCCTACAACAAGCATCTGAAAGGTTCCGATGTCGTCGACAAACTTCGTCACCTGCCGCACATCGTCGTCGGCGATGGAGACGGTGCCATTCGCGTGCCATTCATCGAGGTCCTGCGCTTGCAGGCTGCGTCGGAGCTGATTGTGCACCCGACACGCGCAGATGCCTATGCTCGCTTCCTTCTGCACGGCATCTTGCTCGGATGCGTGCCCGTCCTGCTCCTGACCGATGCCGAGATGCTGTTCGTCTACACGAACGCGGCAAGCACCGACAAATTTGCGGCGTTCCGAGAACTCTCTCGGTATTTTCTCGTCTGTCCCGACGAAGAGTCCTTCCTTGCGACCGTCGAGCGCCTATTTGCGCACCCGCAGGAAATTCCAGAGCATCGTCAGCGCGTCTATGAATTTCTTTTGCATCACCGCGATCTGTGGTGCCCTGAAATCGTCTATGAAGTTTTCGCCGAACACGATTTGTTCTTGCCTGCTGATTTAACGCCCGCGTCGCATTTCTCCAGATCGGACATTCACCTGTATCCGACGGGTAAGTGGTCGCGAAACCCACCCTCTAAGCGTTTCGGGTGCATCTAATTGGCACCTACAGCGAAGATGGATTGTGAAGTGCGAAGGAGGCGGTAGCATGACGGACCTGTTCGCCGCGTTGGACGAATTGTTGGAGCTGACGCCGACGGGCGATCCTGAGGAATTCAAGGCTCGCTGCCCATTCCATCCCGATGCGCATCCGTCCCTTTACATTCACCTTGGCAAAGGCGTCTGGTATTGCTTTGGCTGCCAGGATGGTGGCACCGTCAGGACACTTCTGAGGCGCCTTGGCGTTGAAGCAGCAAAGCCGTCTTCGCCGACCGAGCAGCAAACTCTGATACAGATCCTGCAAGACGCACAGCAGTGCTTCGAATCCACCCTGACGCTGCATCGAGTCGCAAGATACTATCTGCAAAAGACAAATCGCGAACGCTTTTGCGATAAATTCGGGTTGGGCTTTTGCGATCCGCAACGATTGCGTGCCAACTTGACGACGAAATACTCCGATGAGCAGATCTTCCAAGCGGGTTTGCAGGCTCGCAGCGGTCAAGTCTTTCTAGCGAACCGCATCACTATCCCAATTTATGACACCAACAAGCGCTTGGTGGCCTTTGCCGGACGCGCCCTCTCCGATAAAGCCCACCCGAAATACTTGAACACGCCCAACACCGCTCTTTATCAGAAGCGGCGCATCTTGTATGGTGCCCACCTCGCCGTGGACTTGATCAAGATGCAGCGCCAACTCAGCAGAAAGCCCGTCCTTCTGTGGCTTGTGGAAGGCTACTTTGATGCTATGCACCTCCTCGCCGCAAAGATTCCGGCCGTCGCCCTTTGCGGGACGGCGCTTTCTATTACTCAGCTGCGCTGGCTGACGAGGCTCCCTGTGACGATTTGTCTTGCCTTGGACCCAGACCCGGCGGGATTAACGCGCGCTCTGGAAATTTTTCTGACCTTGCGCGTGTATGGTGTGAAGGTCGCTGTTTGTTCGTTGCCGGAAGGCAAAGATGTTGACCAATGCGATCCGCGCTTGCTAAGAGAAAGAGTCATCAGTGATGCGGCGACAGCGTTCGCCAACCTGTTGCTCCATGTCGATTACCCGCCGATGAAGTTAGCCCGTTGGTTCGTCCGATTGCCGCGTCGTGACCGCAGTGACCTTTACCGCGCTTTACAGTCGCACTCGCCCGTCTATGCAGCAGCGGTCGCTCAGGCAATTCGAGCCGTGCATCCACGCCGCCAATGCGTTCCTACCGCTGGTGTGACGCTAGCGGAACTGTTGCTATCGGCTGTCGCCAAAGGCATCGTCCCGCAGCAAGAACTTCCACGCGATCTTCCTGACCAACTGCCGCAAAGGCTGCGTGGCATCGGAAAGCACCTGCTCAGCGGCGAGCCGCTTAGTGAAGAAGACGCAAAGACTCTCGCGCGATTACTCGCGTCGCCGCTGGAAGTTTCGGGACGTGCTTTGCTGGCAGCATGGAGAGTAGAGCAGGCCCGCCGCGCGGTGATCCGCATCTTGGAAGAAGCGAAGACCGCACCAGAGGACGCGTTGCCCGCTTTAGAACAGCGCTTCCTCGAAGCCGATGCAGCGCTTCGGCAAGCCCTCGCCGAACGCGATGCTGCCATCGCCACCGACGATTTCCTCGCCGCCTTGGACTTCTGAACTTGCCGACGAACCCGAAGGCGCTTCCTTGCCTTCGGGCAAGAAGACCATCCTTTCAGCAGGAGGTGTTGTCGTATGCCGCAGCTTCAACTCACCCTGCAAGGTCGCACCATCACCATCCAAGCCAACCTTTCTGGCTTGGTGCGGGTCGGCGACGGCGAACGCTACAAGAGCTTCGCCTTGCCGAAACTCGCTAAGGCAGTCGCCTCCAATCCCAGCGCCATCTCGGTCGAAGAGACCGAGAACGGCGCGATTTTGCGGTTGCCGGACGGGACGGCGTTCGTCTTGCGGGCAGACACTCTGGTCATCACGCCCGCCACGCCGTCCGTGCCGGCGCAGCCTATCCAGCCGGCACCATCGCCGGCGGCGACCACGCAAAGCACGACAGGGAAGGAGGTGACAGCGATGGCGCAGGAGCAGCCGACTGTGGCTCCTACCGACGGCGCGACGAAGGTCCGCCGGCGCGCCAAGTTCGTGGAGCGGTTGCAGGCTGTCTTGGCGCAGCAGGGCATCAGCGACGCCCAGATCGCTGCGATCGTGGCGGCTTTGCGCCCGCGCCGGGATGGGCGGAGTGAGACGGACCCGATCGTCAAAGCCGTCCGCAAGGTCATGCGGAGCTTGCACCCTGGTGAGTGGGTCAAGCACGAAGGCGACGGGTTCGTCTTCGAAGTCCACCACGACCGCGCCGTGATCACGCTGCCTAACGGGCAGACCTTCACGGTCACCCGTTGACAGCAAGCGGTGACAGGGAAGGCGGGAGCGCCCACGGCGGCGCTTCCGCCTTCTCTTTTGCGGGCTATACTTATCCATGCGTAGCGAATACGCCTACGGATTAGGAGGTGGTCGCTATGCAGTTGCTGCGGAAATTGTCGGACTTGCGTGCCAAGTGGGAAGCGGAGAAGCGGCAGGAAATTTTGCGGGTGCTGGATTTGGACGAAGCGGACGCCGAATATCTCGTCATTACTTACCACGGCGACTTCGCCGACCTCTTTGTGAAATGCCCACATTGTGGGCAAGAAATTTCCCTCTGTTCGCTACCGCCGGAAGAGACGGAGCGTTGGAAGGAAATCATCGCCTGTTACATCCCACCCTTTGAACGCCGCTTCGCCGATCACCTTGACTACTGCCAGCGCCGTCAGGCTGCCCGTGCGTCTTGACGGCGTTGACGCGCTTACCATCACCTTACGCAAAGGAGGGGATTGTCATGTCTTTGGCGGAACTGCAGCGGGAAGTGGAGCAGCGGTTGTCCAGACTTTTCAGTCAAGCCGCTCAAAGCGACCCGCCACGCTTGCGTCTGTCGGCGCTGGGTTTGTGCCCGCGCCTGACCGTCCTGTCCATCCAGACGGGCATTCAGCCTGACTTAACCGAAGCGGCAGGCATCTTGGCAGCGGGACGGCTCTTTGAAGCCTTCATCGCCGAAGCCTTTGAAGGCGAAGAAGTCGTCCAGCAACGAGAAGTCGTCTTGGATGGCGTCGCAGGACATATCGATTTCTACTTGCCTGCCCGCAAGCACCTCATCGAATGCAAGACCATCGCTGCGGCAAGGAGTTCGCCGGACTTTTTGCCCGTTGAACACCATGTCGTCCAAGTGCACGCTTACCTTTCGGCACTTTACGAAGAAACGGGCGAAGAGCACACGGCTTCTCTCGTCTACTTTCCGCGGGAAAACCCGCGCCTCTTCTCTGTCTTCACTTTCGCGTATGACCCGACTTGGCATTCAGAACTGCTTGTCCGCATTTCGTTGCTGAAAGACCACATCGCCAACAAGACCGTCCCGCCCATTCCTGCCGGCTATAGCGCCACCAAGTTTCCCTGCCAATGGTTCTCCCGCATCTCCCGCATGACTGTCACCTGCCCGTTCTGGCAGCGCTGCTGGGCGACAGGCAAAGAGGGCGCCGCTGTGGAAGCGCTTGCGGAAAAGCCTGCCGATGCTGGCACTGCGGACACGATGGATGCTGCGCCGATGCCTGCCGACTTAGAAGACCTCGTCGCGCTCCTCTATGACCGGCGAACTCAGAAGAAGATGCTGGAAGCGCAGGAGAAGGAGTTGCGGGAGCAAATCCTCCAGCGCGCCAAGGAACTGAAGGCGAGCCGCTTCGTCGGGCAGGACTTCGGGCTCGCCATCGTCACAGAAACCCAGCAGCGATTAGATGTCCGAGCGCTGGAAAAAGTCATTGACCTCTCGCCTTACCGCAAGCCCGTGGAGGTCACGAAGGTGGATGCCTTCAAGCTGGTG
>Ga0079995_1057489_pt1 | contig 10253 bp, 9 predicted proteins | sample FaiFalFF_MnMetaG_2_FD_69198 | JGI IMG/M metagenome (GOLD analysis project Ga0079995, IMG submission 69198) | Freshwater microbial communities from Yellowstone National Park, Wyoming, USA - Fairy Falls C (FF_Mn_C) (SPADES assembly) (version 4) | ecosystem: Environmental > Aquatic > Freshwater >... | reverse complement strand
ACGTCAAGATCAGGTGGCCTTTCTTCAACTACAAGGACGGGATACTAACCATACCCATAAAGCCCAACGGCGAATACATATCAATAGACCTGAAGAACACCCCGTTCTGGGACAGGATCTCAGGATCGAAGCTCGTAGAGGTAAGACTAGAGGAGAACAAGCTAACGGTAATCACCAGGAGAGATGTAAAGACCTGACCAGTCCCTTACCCTATTCCTTCTCTAGTTATCTTAGTGTTATTGGAAGCCTTTTTTCTAGTTCTTGAAACCAATTTGGCACAGTGCCTCTTTGATTCAGTATTCCTGATATGGTCTTTACGAATGGCCAGTACTCCTGCTTCGCAAAGTATACTGTCTCTATGCCGTTCTTATGGAAAAACTGTAGAACTACAAACTTATGGCTTCTATATGTAAGGGTTGAAGGCAGTGTTCTGCCAACAGCATACCCATACATGCCGTACCCTGTAACAGGCGAGCTCTCTACCTCCGCCTCCCTAAAAGACTCAGACCAAGCCTTAACATCCTCCACATCACCCCATCTCACAAGCCTCCCGCCAAAAATAACACCCTCATCCGTCACCATGACAATAGACTTCTTCCTGTAACGGTGTAGCGAAACAACCAACCCCGCACCGCTTACAGAACACAGGGTACCAAGAAATGTTAAAATCGGCAACAGCGTAGCAAAGTCTACTGATGGATATGGAAGACTATATGCCAGCAGAATGCCAAACACAAACATACCAAGAAAGAACATCCCTACTACAAAGACAACAAGCATCGACATAAAGGCTCTGAAGAGAGCTTTAGCCTCCCTATTCTCTAAGCAACCGCCACGGAAAAGGACCCCACCCATAACCCATCTCCCAAAATAGATTCCCTGTTCAAAATTAAGGCTTTACTAACTGGAGGAGCGCAACCTATCTGCCCCAATAATGGGGGCGGGTGTGGCGATGAGAGATGTCAGAAGTTGGAAATCATATCACTCTATAAAGATTTTTAAAGCTTGTTGTGGTTTTCTTGCTGATGTCTGAGAGGGTTTTCGAGGAGCCTGAGAGCAGGACAGTCACCGTTAGGACGCTTATGAGAAATATGCGGGGCATGTGGAGGCTGCTGCTACTCTTCTTCCAGAGGTCTTTTGTCTGGGAAGAGGAGAATGTCAAGAAGTTTCTGGAGTCAACCCTTCTCGGATACCCTACAGGCACCATCTTGCTCTGGAAACCGTTAAACCCACAGATAGACCAGTTCACCCTAGACATTGTTGATGGTGAGTCAGCCATACTGAAGTCAGGCGACGGTGAGGTTTACTACGTTGTAGACGGCCAGCAGAGGCTGACATTATTAATCCTCCTAATACACGGTTGGAAGGTATCTAGGGTTAGGAGAACAATAAATATCGACGCTATCACAGCCAATCCGTCTAATCAGCCACCGGAGCTCTACATAAACTGCGAAAGAGAGATAGACTCGGAACTTAGTTACGATTGGGTAGCTAGAGGTGATTTTGTTGAAGATATATATTAAAGCATTATTATTAATTTTCTTCGTAGCCTTCTTTCTCGGTGGATTATTAATAAGTATTGTAGAAAATCTTCCGGCATTAGAGGGGTACAAAATAATGTGGGAAATTATTACATCGAAAGAAAATCCATTTGGAACTTATAACCCAGCAACACTTGTTATAAAATCATTCATTTTTATTTCAAGTTGGCTCATAATTCCTTTAATAATGATTTTATTACCTCGGATCTTGAAATCAAACAAAAAGGTAGATTTTAAGATTATAATGGAGAACAAACCAAATTTCCAACTTAAGGTAGTTAATAATGGTACTTTAGTTGCCCGTGATACAGAGATTAAATTGCACAAAAAAATTCTTTGCATATATGTTGACGGTAGAAAAGTCGACAAAAAGGATTTAGAACACTTTCAACGAGTCTATCACCTCGAATATGAAGGAAGAATCAAAATATACCCAAGTGGAAGTAATGTAGGTTACGATCGCTATAACATCCAACCGGGAGAGGCTGTTATTATACCACTAAGGGGCTATCTTATTAGGAAAGTCACAGAAGCTGTTGCTAAGGGTCTGCGGGGAGATGAAACAATCACTCTAATTGCCAAAGCCACTCTAGAAATTATGTCAGCTATGGTTAAAAAACAGAAATCATTCAAATATAAACACACATTCCGGAGTATATACCCTCCTCTCTCTGCGTGGATGCAGTATTTGAGTGAAGTTGAAAACTTAGATTTTATTGAATGCGCACTTTTTTCCCTATCTTGGTTAGGGTGGTGTCCAAATAAGATTCGTGCTACTAAGTGATAACTATTATACAATGGACCACTATCGACAACTAATCCCTCCTAAAATATCTAAACGTGTCAAGGATAGATCTACTCTTGGATGCCTATACTGCTATTATCTACAGCGGACCATAGATAGACCCTACACCCAAGTATCTTCTCAACTGACTCTACAACCTCTCTCAAAAACACCTTTCTCCCTCAACCTAATTTTAGATACGACCCTCGCGAATCTCATCACAAAAAATTGTTAAATAGAGGGGATTCGTTAAAATTATCCAGAAGCTATGGAAAAAAGCGTGAACATGCAAAAGCTTATAGAATCTGATTCTCTTCCCATCGACGTTCTGAGTAGGGACGCCGCTATTGAGATGAGTTTTAAGCCGAGACCATCGTATTTTGCTAGATGCAAAGAGTTAGGAATGCCTGTAACTAAAGTTTTCTACGATCCGAAGGTTCGAAATCTACATCCGTGGCTTGCTAGAAGATCTCGCTCAGTAGCTAAAGCCCTTAATTTGGCTGCTCTTCTCCCAAGTGACGCTTCAGACAAGTTTCTTACTTTGTTGGGTTTTGAGGTTGAGAAGTTAAAGTCCCTTGTTAAAAGAGGCTATCCACCTCTGATCTCTTATGCCCCTCTAGACGTTAGTTTGTTGAAATTGAATTTTGAAAAAGAGGTGGTAATGGATCCGATGGCGGGTGGGGGAAGCATACCATTGGAATCGGCAATTTTGGGTGTTAGAACGATAGCTTGTGAGTATAACCCAGTAGCTTTCCTACTACTCAAAGCTACTATAGAGTTCCCTGCAAAGTACGGTATGAAACTCTATTTGAAGGTTAGGGAAGAAGCTGAAAAATTCATAGATTATGCTGTAAGGAAGCTAGGTCCTTTTTACGGAAAAGAGGTAGAAGGATACATAATATTGAGACAGATTGTCTTAGATGGTAAAGTACATCCTTTAACAACGACTATTCCACTAACACCTAAGAGTTTTGTATCTATAGAAGAAGGAGATGTTAAAGTAGTTGAGGGGCGAAAATCTCTAGATACAAACAGAGGATTACTATCTGCTTGGATGAAACAGCATAGCGAAATTTTAGAAGAGAAGAACAGAGGGCTTCTTGATGTGGTGCATAGATGTCTAATAGTGCAGACGAGAAATGGATTTAGATTGGCTGATGAATCCGACCAAGAGTTGTTAAGAGAGGCATTTGAAGAATATTGTAAAGTTAAAACCAGCTTACCACAATGCGAAATACCTATTGATAACAGCGTCTTTGAGGATTTATCATATTTAAGAAGGTATAGTAACTTGTTCGGCCCAAGGCAGGCGCTGGCACTAGGAGTACTTATTGACTATGTTAGGAAGCGGATAGCCGAGTTAATAGAGGAGGAGGGTGAGTTTGGTGCTGCCGTAGGACTATACCTTGCACTCGGTATAGATAGACTTGCTGACTTCAACTCAATAATAACTACTTGGAATGCCAGTCAAAGGACTATTCGAGACAGCATTGGATCTTACTATAAGTTCAGGAAGTTTAGGTTAGAGGGGATATATGCTGAAGCTATAGTGCCTTTTAGAACTCTAGACTGGATATTTGAACCGAATTCTGTAGATAGAACAGCTGGGGGGATTTGCCCCATTTTAAGAGAACTATGCGAAAAACTAGAGGGTAGGGGTGAGAAGGTAAAGATCTATTTATGTAACGCATTAGAGCTTTCAAAACATTTTCAAGACAAAGTAAGCGTCATCAACGTAGATCCTCCCTACTACGACCAGCACATCTACAGCGACTTCTCCGAATTCTTCTGGCCTCTTCTTAAACTAACCCTTGAGGACGCTCTACCAATATTGTTCAAAGAAAATTACTTGCCTTCTTGGAACCCTTCTAACTGGCGTGTTCCGAAAGAGGATGAGATAGTTAGCAGAAGGTCTGATAAGAAAACGTTTGAAATCAGACTTAAGAAAGCCTTAATAGAGATGAGAAAGATCTTAGAGGAGAACGGGCTTTTGATATTATGGTTTAGCCACAGAAGGTTAGAGGCTTGGGAAGCCGTTATAAAAGCGTTGAGAGAAGCCGAATTCAAACTAACCAACATAATCCCACTAGTATCCGAGCACCCGACAAGAAGTGTGACTAGAGGCGGAAGAGCAGGGCTTTCCCACGTTCTTATACTTGTGGCGAGGAAGACGAGTAGTCCAATCCATATTGACAAAGAGGAATTAATAAAGAGGGTTGTAGAGCAAGCAAAGAAGGCTAAGCTATACCCACACGATAAAATAAGGAACGAAGAACTAGAGGTCATAACCTCTGCAGTTAATTTAGCATCGTCACTTATAGAATAGGGGTTAAATTATGAAACCCGAAACCATCTCAAAGATTAAAGAAGAAATCATCCAATTTAGCAAAAAAGCGTTACCTCATTACTCAATAGAAGAGTTAAAGCGAGCCTTCCCATTCCATAGCATATTCTTCACCGATGAAGGATTAAGGGCTTTTAAAGTTCAGCGAACATTAGTTACTAGAATGGGTATTAAACTCTACCCCAGAATAGCCTTTCTAGTAGCCCAGGACAAATATTCCAAGGTCTTTCTCAACCACGACATTGAAGGTGAAGCTGATACTGGTATGATATCGAAAGCAGATAGGATATTAGATGAACTTAGAACGCACTTGAGGAAACCAGATGCAGAAAAAGAATGGGATGAAATAATCAAGTCAGCTTCCGGAGAGAAGAGAAGACATAAAATTAGGGCTGATCTATTTATAGAAGATTATAAGTTAGGACCACTTTTTATGGAAATAAAGAGCCCAAGACCAAACCTTGATGTTTGCACCGAAAGTAAAAAGAAGATGCTATACTTCAAGATAATCAATTCTAACTTGAACGTAGAAGCCTACCTAGCCTTCCCTTACAACCCATTCATCAAGAAGGAAAACTACACCCACACCTTTACCCTCCAAATAATGGATATTAAAAAAGAGGTTTTGATTGGAGAAGAAATGTGGGACAAAATCGGAGGAAAAGGAACGTTCGAAGAATTGCTTCAAATTTTAGATGAGACGAAAAAATATTTAAGAAGTTGACCTAATATATAGGCAAGATATGGTAGTATCCAAATAAGCATTTTTCGTTCACACCTCCACTCGCGGCCTGATAGTACTGATATCCTTATCAAGAATGTAATCCAGAAAATAAAAGCCTAGGTTGACAGAACCCGAGCAGGGGCCTATTAACTTTAGAGCATTACCATCACCCCTTTGATGTTTTGTATTGTTTTTTCTGGCTGGTTTAGTAGTTGGTATAGGTTTAGCCATCTTCTGACGTGTTGTAGGCTGTATCCTTTCTTACTGCATGGGAAGTTGTCGTCGAAGCATTCAACCCTATCCTATAGAGACTTTATAGCCGTCCCTGTTACAGTATGGAGTCATTATACCTAAATGCTCGAGTCCTAGACTTTCACATGCATCATTGGTCCATAGTGGGTGCTTATGGTCTGATCACTGTTTTAGGGTGCTCTCTGCCTATAGGCTGTTCCTCCTCGATGAAATCCATAGTCCATGGATCCTCCTGTTAAAGATTTCATAGACCATCCAATATTCATGCCGGAAATTTAACCAACCATCACAGCAGCTTCATCAACCAGAAAAAACGAAACCATACACCTACAACTGTATAGCCTTCTGCACCCCTTTACAAACAGTCAGATGACTCCTCCGAACAAAGGGCCTCAAAGCAAATAAGACAGCCCTAAAGCTCAGCCAAAGAAACACAAGGTAGAGACCGTACAGGACTATAGGAAAAGCAGTCCTCACTCTCGAAAACATAGTACCTAAATTAACACGTCCATTTCAAGACCACCAGAAACAAAATTTGAGCAGTTAGGCAGTCTCTTGCCTGTCTAGTCGGTTTGTTGTGGACTTCCTAACAATCTATCCGTGGTTTAACGCAGCCTACGTCGGCCATTATATAAAATCCGCCTGAGTAAACAACCCTTTCCCATAGGCTTTATTTGTAAGGTTATCCAGACTTTGGGTATGGAGTCAGAGCGAAAGCTTAAGGGCTCTGAGTACCATCTCAAACGAATGGAGGAGTTATACGGGAAGGACCATGAAGTCTTCATGTACGAGTTGGAGGCTTTCCTCATTAAGACTAGGAGTGTTTTAGACATTCTCCTCTACGATTTTGCTGAAAAGCTCCAACTAGGAATAGACAGAAACAGAGAGCTAAATGATCATATTTTCGAAGAGACAGCACGTAAGCATGGAAATGATCAGGCAATAAAGTTCATTGAATGGTGGAGAAAGAGAAGAGACGAAGTCAAGGAGAAGAATTTTAAACCTCTCCTAGATAAAAGAAATATTGCAGTACACCGCGGTAGTGTTAGGCCTAATATCCAAAAAATCACCTTGTACGATACTTTAGTGGCTACGGAGTCTATAACTATTATAAAGAAAAATGAGACAGGCAACATTATTGAAATATATGAAAGTCCGGGAAAATCAACTGTGAAACCAATAGAACCAAAACCTGCTGAAATAGACTGGTATTTTGAAGAATATCCAGATAAAAATATTCTCAAGGTATGCAGAGAATTCCTTGAAAACATAAGACAAATCGTTGAGGAGGCAAAAACGAATTTTAACTGACTTTTCCAGCCCTTCCGCCAAATTTTATGCCAAATCCTTCTACGGGGTTTATAAGCATTCATCCACCCACATAATCATCTCCAACATACACGCTCACAATCTTGTCCAAGTAGGAATACTAATATTGATGTTTGTTCAAATTTGGGATCTCTGTTTGGGTGGTGTATGCGTGGTATTAGCCAGTAGAGGCTGTTGCCCTACTGCAATGCATGGGGGGAGTACATCATAGCAGATCCTCGGTGTTTAATAGCTCCATAGCTTTTGCCATCCAGCCGGTCAACGGTCTTCCAGCAGCCCTGAGTATGCGGCTGTACAGTTGGTGGTGTAGGACTATGAAGAGCATTGTAACGGAAAAGTTGTGGCTGCGAGTGCTGCGGCTATTGGGAAAAAGCCTGCGGAATGGAAGTGGGCGATTGTGAGGGCAATAGATTCCCTTCAGGGAAACGGGTAACCAACGTGGCTGTAGTCACAGGATCCAAACCACAGTTCAAGACTATCAATATAAGATACGTCGGTTACATAGCATATCTGAGGACTTCCAGTATCCGAACCTCCCATAGTACCTTATACACTCCCAAAATATAGGAAAGAGGGTTTTGGGAATTGCTAATGTTGATGTTGCGGTTTAATTTTTGTTATTTCTGGATGGGCTGTCGAAAGCTTTTATGGCCAGAGTTCCTCCCTGTCCAGCGCCTCGGGGTCTATCTGGGCTAGCTTGGCGACCTTCCTAGCCATGTTCACGTAATCTCGGGATTCCTTCAGCTTAGCTATCGCGTCTATGAGTTTCCGGACCTTCGACTCCTTTTCGGCCTTCATCTCCCTCTTAAGTTCCTCAATCCTCCGCCTCTCCCTCTCTATCTCCTCCCTAATGGCCTTCGCTCTCTCCATGTCGCCCTCGGCCTCAGCCTTCCTGAGCTGGGCGGTTAAGGCCCACAGACTAACCACACTCAAGCAACCCACCACAAATAATATTGGCTTAACGACATATATCCATTCCCACACCAAATAGAGTAGTTCACAGGTACTTGGATGCTGTGAAAGGCTTTAGGGTTTGAAGTCAGCCCATCTCCACACATCTATCATCTTCACCCTTCCCCTCTTCTCTGCGATTGCTAGTACAGGCCTTGCATCTGCCTTTTCTGCGGCCTCAAGTAGTGGCGCTAGCTCAGCCCACCTAACACCCCTTACACCATACTTACATTCCACGAGAACTACTTCACCGTCTTTTAGACATACTAGGTCTACTGGCTTTGAGGCAGCGGCCCTGACAACAAACCATCCTCTTCTCCTAAACATATCCCTAACAACATACTCCAACCTCCTACCCTTACGATAACTCACAAAAGATACTACACTAGATTCACTTAAAACGTTATTTAGACGCTTCAGATATATGTTGGCAGGTCTTGAGGAGCTGGAGGGTGCCAAGCCAGTCTAGGCCCGGCGTGGAGTATACTGTTTCTGTGGATGATGGTGGTGTGTGGAGCTGTACATGCCCACATTACACATACAGACACACAATATGCAAGCACATAGTAATGGTTCAGACGGAGCTATCAACACCAAAACCAAGGTATGTTGTCCATCCTATGGTTAGGGATGGTGTTATAGAGGATAGGGATTATCAGAGGAGGTTTGTTGAGAGGGCTTTAGAGGCTAACACATTAGCTGTCCTGCCTACAGCTCTCGGGAAGACTGTTATAGCTGAGCTCGTGGCCGCGGAGCTACTGCACAGACATCCGGGGTGTAGGATACTCTTCATGGCTCCTACAAAGCCCCTAGCCCTCCAGCATAGAGAATCTGTGTTAAAGCATCTCAGGCTCGTTGAGGGTGAAGTGGCCGCCGTTACAGGAGAGACCGCTGCAAGGGCTAGTGTGTGGAGTAACCCTAGGGTTAGGTTTGTGACTGCGACGCCTCAGACTGTATGGAACGACTACAGAAATGGCTTGGTTAGGCTTGAGGAGTTCGCGCTACTAATATTCGATGAATGCCACAGGTCTAGAAGCAGGTATGCATACACAAGGCTTGCAGAGGAATATATTAGAAGATGTCCTTATCCTTTGATTCTTGCTCTTACTGCTTCTCCCGGCTCTGAGGAGGAAAAAGTTGTGGAGGTCATCAAGAACCTATGGATAGAGCAGGTAGTATGGATGTCTGAGGACGATGAAGAGGTGTCGAAGTATATTCCCGGTATAAGGGTTGGATGGGTTAGGGTCAAGCTTCCAGCAGAATATGAGATGATAAGGGACGAGATAAAGAGGATGATTGAGTCTGTTATTGCTAAGCTTCATGATAGCGGTCTTCTCAGGATGCCTATAGAGGCTGTTAACAGGAAGATTTTAGTGGGTTTGATGAATAGGATTAGGGCTGAGATAGACTCAGGTGTTAAGGGGCCTAACATACACTACATGACTCTTTTATCTGCCGCATTAAGCCTATACCATGCTCAAGAGCTTATAGAGAGCCAACATGTATACAGCCTAAAACACTACCTAGAAGAAATATCCAAGTCAGAGCTTAGAAGCCATAAGATAATAGCCTCCACACCAGATTTCAGAAACCTAGTAAGAATGGTTAACCAGTGTACAGTAGACCACAGCAAGGTAGATGCTCTAGCTTCAACGCTTGAAGCTCACTTCGCTGAGAAGCCTGATGACAGGGTTCTGGTCTTCGCAAACATCAGGGCTACTGCTGAGGTTTTGGTAGATAGGCTTAGGGATAGAGGCTACAGGGCCGCATTATTCATCGGGAGGGCTGAGGGTAAGCATGGGCCTAGGATGACTCAGGATGAGCAGATGAAGACATTAAGGGCCTTCAGGGATGGAATGTATAATGTGTTGATTGCTACAAGTGTTGGTGAGGAGGGCCTAGACATACCTGAATGCGGACTAGTAGTATTCTACGAGCCAGCAGTATCAGGAATAAGATACATACAGAGAAGAGGAAGAACAGGTAGGAAGCTACCGGGAAAAGCAGTAATACTAGTAGCAGACAAGACAGTAGACGAATACTACTTCAGAGAAGGATACAGAAGAGCAAGAAGAATGGATAAAATACTACAACAAGCATCACAGAAGACAGTTAAGATAGAGAGGAAAACACCAAGACCACCACCAGGGACACAATGGCCTTGGACAAAGACAGTTGAAGAACCTGAACCAGTAATAGAGATTGACGTTGAACCTAAACAGGTGTCGGAACGGGGGATAGTGAATGTTGAGCCTAGGCAGGAGGTTGTATCTGTTGAGGGGCCTTCAAGCAGGGAGCTATACTACTGCCGCAAAAACATATACGAGA
>Ga0079995_1086250_pt1 | contig 10255 bp, 10 predicted proteins | sample FaiFalFF_MnMetaG_2_FD_69198 | JGI IMG/M metagenome (GOLD analysis project Ga0079995, IMG submission 69198) | Freshwater microbial communities from Yellowstone National Park, Wyoming, USA - Fairy Falls C (FF_Mn_C) (SPADES assembly) (version 4) | ecosystem: Environmental > Aquatic > Freshwater >... | reverse complement strand
GCTCCTAATTGTAAAGGCGGGGAGAAAATATTGGGGGGTATAAATGAAGATATAATAAGGAAAGCTATGCTTGGTGAATATGATGCTGTTATTTTATATTCACTTGGTGCAGATAAAACTAAATTTGATGCATCAAAGATAAAATCAGAGTTTCTTATAGTTATAGATAATTTCCCTCCACAGAAAGCACAAGCTCTGTTTTTTCCTGCAACTTTACCCTATGAGAAAAAAGGAACCTATACTTTTGAAGGAGAAGAGAAAAAGATTTATCCTGTTCACAAAAAATCTCCAAATGAGTTAGATTTTGCAAATTTCTTATCAAGTATAATTTGAAGTAAATAACACAGAAAGTTTGCAGATGAAACATTATAGTAAAGTTGAAAAGCTGATAAATAAAATTCTTGAAGTCTATCCTGCTGAAAAGTTAGACTTGAAATTTAGTTCTCCTTTTGAGCTTTTGGTTGCTGCTATACTCGCTGCTCAAGCCAAAGATGAGGTTGTAAATCAAGCAACAGAAAAACTTTTTCAGGTGTATAAAACACCAGCAGATTTTTCAAAACTCAAACCCGAAGATCTTGAACCATTCATTTCAAAAATAAATTACTGGTATAAAAAAGCGCAGGCAATAATTGATGCTTCAAAATTTTTGATTGAAAACTACGGCGGTAAAGTTCCGGATTCAAAGGAGGAACTTATGAAAATAAAGGGGGTTGGGAGTAAGACTGCAAATATGATTTTGGGTGGAGCTTTCGGAAAGCCTGCAATCATAGTAGATACACATTTTGATAGAGTGTCAAAAAGATTAGGATTGGTCAGCGGGGATGCAAAACCTGATGAAGTAGAAGCTGAAATTAAGAAGGTGGTTCCAGAGAAAGATTGGACGAGATTTTCTTTTGCTTTGATAAGACACGGAAAGAAAATATGTCATGCAAAAAATCCGGAATGTGAGATTTGTCCTTTTTCGGATTTATGTGATTTTTTTCGTAAGTGATTTTTTTGTGTTTCAAGTATTCTTTTTTTCTCTATTGGATTTTGCGAGAGAGATGAAGTAAAACATTTGTCGGCTTTGCCTCAATTTTTCTTTTTTGAACTTTTGTGAGTTTATAGACTTCCTGAATGAGCTCAAAGGAATTCTTAGTAGTTCTGCAAGTTCTTTTAATGTCCCACATATATACCCATTTCTTGAAATTTCGCTTTCAATTTTCTTTTCATAAATTTCATAAATTTTTCCTTTTCTTTTTCTTCTTTTCATTTCATTTTTTTCTCTTTTTATGATTTTCGTCTTTCCCGTTTTCATTTTATTCTCTCTTCACTTTTTAACTGCTGATTTTTTTCTTTTCTTTTTTTTTCTATTTCTCTTGTTTTTCTATTCTTTTCTATTCTATTTTTTGTCCCTTCATTTCATTTTAGCTTGCTGCAAATTATTTTCATAGTTCATAGGTTTTTCTTCATATTTTATTCTGCCTTCTAAAAATTCACTTATTACTTTTCTTGAAATTTTTGATAGATCTGGATTTCTTTCTTTTCTTTCAATAACCGCACAAATAAAAGAAGGTATTTTTAAGGAGACAGTCCCTTTTAGTTTTTTTTGTTTTGGCTTTCTGCTTGCAAAATTGTAGTTTATGTTGTATGTTTTACAAAGGATTTCACACAAAAGACTGCTTGCCGATTTCCCCATCTTTTCAGCTTCTTTCAGAAATGCCAGTACTTTTTCGTCTAACTTTAATTCAAGTTTTTTTTGTGATCCGAAATGAAATTTTATATCCTCTATTCCTTTTTCTATTTTCTCTATTTTTTCTTCCAAAAGCAAGTTGATGAACTCATATAATGCTTTTAGTTTTCTGGGATCGTTCCCGCAATATTTCAAAGAATACTTTATTATATTTTTCAAAGGAATTTTCCGCCCCATATTTTTTACATTTCAACAAAAAAATCTTTTCATGATTAATATTAATATATTAGACAAATTCAGTTTTTTATAAATAAAAATATAATCAGAGAAGGAAAGTTTTGTGAATTATGATGAGTTTTAAGAAAAAATTTGTATTTTTTCTTTTTGTTTTTGCTTTCATTTCCTTTATAAATTTTCTTTTTGTTGTTCCAGATCTTTTTGCTCAAAAAAGAGGTAAGAAAGAGCAACCAAGGGTTATTCGTATCAAGGAGCTTGTCATAAGGCAAAGGGTTATAAAGCCGCAGGCTATGCTCATACTTTCAAAAAGCCAGCAAGCGAGAATAAAATCTGACATAGTCACATCTCAAAATTTCTCCGGTAGAATTGTAGAAACCGCAGAAGGAGATTTCTTGAAGTAAGTCTTTTTCTTTTAGTCTATTTTTATCTGTTAGTCTATTTTTATTTCTTCTTTGACTATGTTATAGCATTCAAGTAAATCTTGTTCCATTGCATCTTGAAGACCTTCTATAAGAATTCCACATTCTTCACCTTCTTTCACTTCAACTACTGAATCCTTGAATTTTTTGAGAGATATTATTTTGCCCTCGTGGATTATGTCTCCATTTCTTTTTATTCTTGCGTTAAGCCCAAGTTGAACCTTACCTTTTTCAATTACACATCCAAGAACTTTTCCAACAGATAACTTGAATATTTTCAGTATCCGAGCAGTTCCAACAATAATCTCCTTTTCCTTCGGTTTTAGCATACCTTTCACTGCTTTTTTTATGTCATCAACTATCTCATATATTATTTTGTATAGTCTCACTTGAACTCCTTGCATTTTTGCAAGGTTCTGTGCCTGCTTTTCTATTCCCACACTATATCCTATAACTATTCCTTTTGATGCTGACGCTAAATTTATATCGCTCTGGGATATAATTCCTATTCCCTTATGTATTATCCTTATTTCAAGTTGGGGAACTTTTATTTCTGCTATTTCCTTCTCGAGAGCGTCTAATGCTCCTTTTGAGTTGGCTTTCAAAATCAGGGGAAGAATTATCTTGTCTTCCGATTGCATGAGCCTATCATATATTTCCTCCAGAGCTATTGAGCCTCTTTTCACCTCCCTTTTCTTTCTTTCTTCAACTATCTTTTTCGCTGTTTCTTCATCTTTTACGACATATAGTTTATCTCCTGCAAGTGGTATTTCTTCTGAACTTATAACAATTCTTCCGGGAAATCCGGGAAGAAGTTCTTTTATAATTTTCCCTTTATCAGAGAATATATTTCTGACTCTACCGAAAGTATGTCCCGCTACGAATACATCTCCTTTCCTTAAAGTTCCTCTTTGTACTATTACTGTAGCTATATTTCCGAGCCCTCTATCTATACTTGATTCTATTATCACACCCTCAGCTGGTCTATCTGGATTTGCTCTGAGATTAAGGAGCTCTGCCTGAATGAGAATTTTCTCAAGTAAATCATCTATTCCTATTCTTTTCTTTGCAGATATTTCCGCAAACAAGGTATCACCTCCCCAATCGTCTGGTATAAGTCCAAGCTGTGCGAGTTGATTTTTTACAAGATGAGGATTAGCTCCTTCTTTATCTATTTTGTTTATTGCGACAACTATAGGAACTCCGGCTGCTCTTGCGTGTGAGATTGCTTCTTCTGTTTGTGGTTTTACTCCTTCATCTGCTGCAACAACGAGAACCGCTATATCTGCAACCTTAGCTCCTCTTGCTCTCATTTCCGTGAATGCTTCATGTCCTGGGGTATCTATAAAGGTTATGACACCTTTTTCAAGCTCAACAGTATAAGCTCCTATGCTTTGTGTTATTCCTCCTATTTCTTGCTCTGCAATTTTTGTTTTTCTTATAGCATCAAGTAATGTTGTTTTCCCATGATCAACATGTCCCATAACAACTACGACGGGGGGACGAGGTTTGAGTTTATCTTCGGGGTCAGGGGATAGGTCAAGGTATAAGCTTTCATCAAATTCTTCTCTTTCAACTTCTATCCCGAATTCTGCGAGAACGAGTTCTGCTTCATCGGCGGAGATTGTGTGGTTTATAGTTACCTCTTTACCATAGGAGATAAGTTTTGATATTATCTCCGATGCTTTTATTCCTGTGATTTTGGAGAGATCTGCTATTCTTATGAATTCGGGTATTTTAATTTTTTTGGGACCTGTCTCTTGTTGGACTGTTTGTTTTTGTTCTTCTCTTTCTTTTTTCCAGAATTTTCTTTTTTTTCTGAAAGTATATTTCGGTCTAAAAGGTATTATGAATTCGGCTCCGCCGAAGACTTCAATCTCATCAGCTACTTTTTTTTGGAGTTGTTCCTTCGTTTCTTCTTCTTTCTCTAATTTTTCTTCTTCTATTTCGGGGGCAATTTCTTTTTTGATTTGGATTTTCTCATCTTCTTTTAGTTGTTGTTCTATACTTTCTGATTTTTTTTCTACTATTCCTTTTTCTATTCTTGGTTCTTCTTCTCTTTTTTCTACAAATTCTTTTTCTTTTATTTTTGGTTCTTTTGTTGTTTCCTCTGGTTTGAATTTGGCTTTCTGGAATTTATCTTTTTCTTCACCGAATTTTTTTTCAAATTTGCGCTCATATTTAAACTCCTTTTTTCTTTCTTTTTTGAATTTCCATCTTTCATATTTTTCTTCTTTCTCTCTTTTGTGTTCTTTGTCTATTTCTTGCTTTTTTTCTTGTGGTTCGGTTGGTTGAGGTTGTAGTTTCTCCGTCGGCTCTTCCTCCTTTTTCTTTTTTATTATTATGTGCACGCTCTCCGAAACTTTTTCTTCCTTCTTTTTCATCTTATATTTAGTCTTATATTTTATAACTCTTATCTTTCTTTTCTTTTTTTGCTGATTTAATTTGTGAATTAGATTTTCCTTTCTCTTCTAAACCTACGATCTCTGCGAAACTTTTTACCTTCATAATGTATCCGGTTATTACTACACAGATTGAGGCAGAAATTATCCATACCCACTGATTTTTCGTAAAAATAACAGCAGGAGCAAACAAATACAGCCAGATAAATATCAATATCGCAATTTTTGCTTTTGATGGAATTTGTTTGTTTATTAGTTTTCTTGCGGGAGTCTTCGTAATAATAATGCCTATTTTTCCAAAAGCTCTCATATATGAAGCAATTCCCAAAATAATAAGTGGTATTCCGGGGATAACAGGTAGAATCATTCCCAAAGCTCCCACTAATATAAAAATTGTTCCAAGCAGAATGAACAGAATTGTTTTTATGTTCCTTCTTATAAAGATGTAAATTCTCCTGATCGCTGATGAGAAAAGACTATAAAGAATATTCAATCCCAAAAACCCAATTTTCATATTATAAATAAAAATAAGATGTTAAACTGGATGTAATGGATTTTGGGGATATAAAGTTTATATTACATTATTTTTCCGTAGGAACTTTTCTATTGCTTGATTTACTTTGTTTGGAAATTCAAGGGGAGTATAGTGGGAGCCATTTTCTACCGCGAAAATTTCCGCGTTTTTGATTCTCTCCGCCATTTCTATTGCAAATTTTGCCGGGGTAAAAAGGTCTCGTGTTCCATAAATTATTAGTGTCGGAACTTCAATTTTTGTGAGAATATCTTCTCTATCATGTTTCCCAAGTTCTGAAAAATTTTTTACATATTCTTTCATATCAAGATTGAGCCAAGATAAAACAAGTTCTTTTGCTATATCTTTGTACTCACTTAATGTAAATAAACCGAGCTTTGATGCAATTTTAAGTAGGATGCTTTTTTTTGCAAGAATCCTTGCGAGAGGGAAGAAGCATCTCATCCCATCTTGCATAAAAATGAAAAAAAGTTTCCAAAACCAATCCGGAAATCTCCCATAAAATGCTTTTCTGAAAGGTTTTCCGGCAACACCATTGATTTGAATAAGAGCTATAAATTTTTCTGGGTGCATTTTGTAGAACTCAAAATTTACTTGAACTCCCATGCTCCATCCAAAAAATACCGCTTTATTTATGTTGAGATATTCTAAAATTGTTTCAAGGTCTTTTGCGTGGTGTTCAATTTTATAAAGCCCGCTCTTTGGTTTTTCACTTTTGTACAACCCCCTATAATCCCATGAGATGAACCTTATCTTATCTTTGAAATAATCTATAATCGGTCTCCACGCTCTTATATCTCCTCCGAGTCCGTTAGATAAAACCGCATTTACCGAACCTTTCCCGGTATCGTAGATTGTAAGAGTAGTTCCATCCCAGCTTTTTATCTTTATTTCCTTCACAGAGAAGATTTTAAAAATTTTTTATTTATTTAATCTCTCAACTTTTTTATGATTTCTTTTAGTTTTTCAATTGTGTAGAATATATCTTCTTCTTTTGTGTAAAAGCCGAAGGAAAATCTTATTGAACTTTTTGCATCTTCTTCGGTCATTCCCATAGCTGTGAGAACATGTGAGGGAGTTTTTGATTCCGCAGAGCAAGCCGATCCCATGGAAACGGCTATACCTTCAAGATCAAGCGATATCATTAATGTTTCTCCTTCTATTCCTTTAAAGAGAACATTTGAGGTTGTAGGAATTCTAAATTCCGGATGACCATTTATTTTTGTTCCATCTATTTCAAGAACCATTCTTTCAAAGAGCTCCTGAATTTTTCTCAATCTTTTGTTTTCTTCTTTCATTTCTTTTGTACAAATTTCAAGAGCTTTTGCAAGTCCAACTGCACCTGCAACATTTTGTGTGCCTGCCCTCAACCCGTCTTCTTGTTTTCCACCATGTATTAATGGTTCAAGTGGGGTTCCTTTTTTAACATAAAGAACACCAGTTCCCTTCGGACCATATATTTTGTGCGCCGAAAATGTTGCAAAATCGATTCCAAGTTTTCTTAAATTTATTTCTAGCTTACCTACCGCTTGAACTATATCTGAATGTACAAGAACTTCATACTCCTTTGCTATCTTTATTATTTCCTCCAAAGGCAAAATAACTCCTGTTTCATTATTCACATACATAACAGATATCAAAGACGGTCTCCCATTTTTCTTTATAATTTTTCTAAAATCGTCTGGATCTGGGATGCCATAATTATCTACTTTTACAAATTCAATTTTTGCTCCGAGCTCTCTTACGAATTCAAGGGGTCTCAAAACAGAGCTATGTTCTACATATGTTGAAATGAAAAACGGAGTTCTATTTTTCTTTATCTCATAGAAAGCTATGCCTTTTATAACTGTGTTATTACCTTCTGTTGCTCCTGAGTTAAAAATTATTTCATAAGCTTCTGTTCCCAAGATTTCTGCTACTTTCTCTCTTGCAGAATCTAAAAAAGCTCTTGCCTCTCTACCTGACCAGTGTGGTGAAGAAGGATTTCCTGCATTTATAGCCTTTATCATCTCCTCTACAACTTCATCTCTCATTGGAGTTGTAGCGTTATAATCAAGATATACGAACCTTTCCGGCATAGAAAATAATAGTTTAAAGCAAGAAAAATTGATAGTTTCAATTTTGAAAAGGTTGGGGTAGTTTAATTTACCGAAAATTATTGTGTTTTTGGCAACAGATGTTAAACATTACCAACTTTTACTTATAAAAACATGTTTTTTACTTCTTCTCCTACTTATACCATTTTTATCAGATTGAAGTTCAGAAATATTCCCGGAATGTTGGGAAATATAACATCTGTAATAACGAAGATGGGAGGTGAAGTCAGAGGAGTTGAACTTGTTGAGACAAGTAGATACTGGGTTGTCAGAGATATACATGTCAATGTCAGAGATGGAAATCATGCAAAGGAAATAATAAAAGAGCTTTCAAGCGTTGATGGTGTTTCCGTTGAATTTGTTTCAGATAGAACTTTTCTTGCTCATCTTCACGGGAAATTAGAAGTTGTATCAAAAAGAAGAATTACTACAACAGAAGACCTCGCAAGAATATATACACCAGGGGTAGGAAGGGTTGTTAAGGCAATAGAGAAAATTCCAGACATTGCTTTTACACACACCATAAAGTCAAATACGGTCGCTATTGTGACAGATGGTAGCGCAGTTTTAGGGTTTGGAAATGTAGGACCTTATGCTGCAATACCTGTGATGGAAGGAAAAGCTGCTATATTGAAAGAATTTGCAGGTATAAATGGGTTTCCCATATGTCTTGCCACACAAGATGTTGGTAAAATAGTTGAAGTGGTAAAGATGATTTCTCCTGTTTTTGGAGCTATAAATCTTGAAGATATATCAGCTCCGAGATGCTTTGAGGTGGAAAGAAGGTTACAGGAAGAGCTTGACATTCCTGTTATGCACGATGATCAGCACGCAACAGCAATTGTTATCCTTGCTGCCCTTTTGAATTCTTTAAAAATCGTTAGCAAAAGTCTCCAAGATGTAAAAATAGTCATAAATGGTGCAGGTGCTGCTGGGCTTGCAACTGCAAAACTACTTCTCAAAATGGGGGTAAAGAACTTAATTTTGTGTGATAAGAAGGGAGCAATAGGAAATGATGGAGAAAATGCTCTAAACGAATATCAAGCAGATGTTGCGCAGTATACAAATCCAGATAATTATAAGGGAGATTTAAAGGGAGCTCTCAAGGGAGCAGATGTTTTTATAGGTCTTTCTGTTGGGAACATACTTAAAGGAGAAGATTTGAAAGTTATGGAAAAAGATGCAATAGTTTTTGCCTTGGCAAATCCAATACCGGAGGTGAATCCAATTGAAGCTGAAATGTATGTAAGAATAGTGGCTACTGGGAGGTCAGATTTTCCAAATCAAATAAATAACGCTCTTGTTTATCCTGGCTTTTTTAAAGGGGTCTTGAATGTGAGAGCTAAAAAAATACTGGATGATATGAAAATTGCCGCCGCGTACGCAATTGCTAATCTTATAGATGATTCAGAACTGTATGAGGAATACATAATTCCTTCTATTTTTGATCGTAGAGTTGTTGATACCGTTGCTGATGCTGTTGCAGCAATAGCTATCAGGGAAGGAATAACAAGAAAATTGGAGCAAATCAAAGACATAAGTGAGTTCTGATGTAAAAATCATTGTGATAACTTTTTTCCAATTCCCAATCTCTTCCAACAATTCACTCAATATTATGAAGTTGTTCTCTTATTCTCTCTATCTCCATTTTGGCTTCTATTACTTTCTCACTTATTTTGATGTCAAGAGATTTGCTACCTATGGTATTGAATTCTCTCAAAATCTCCTGAGATATGAACATAAGTTTTCTGCCATCTCCATCTCCTTTTAGCTCTTCCTCAAAAGAATTGATGTGAGCTTTTATTCTTGATATTTCCTCCGATATGTCTGCTTTTCTCACAATATGGACAACACCTGCGGAATCTATTACACTCTCTGGAATATCTTGTATCCCTAATTCTTCTTTTATTTGATTGATCCTTTCCTTAAGATTGTTCTTTATGATTGATGGGAAGTTTCTATGAATTATCTCTATTTCTGAGATTATATCTTTTAGCTTCTTTATCCTATCTTCTATTTCATCTTTTATTGCTTCTCCTTCTTCTTCCCTTGATTCCACAAGCTTTGCGAGAGCTGATAAAAATAAGGAGAAAATCTCATCTTTGAGTTTCTCTTCATTTCTTACCCTGAAGATAAAGCTTATTATCGGTTTTGATTTTGACTGCTTCTTTATTATAACTTCTATTTTCCCTCTGTTTATCCTCTTTTTTATCTCTTTTTTCATCTTAGGTTCAAGAGGAATAATCTCGTCTGGTAGGTCAAAAAATATATCAAAGTATTTGCTGTTGAGAGATTTTATTATGCAAACGAACTTCTCTCCTTGAATATCTGCATACTCTATTCCATATCCGGTCATGCTTTGCATATGTTTTCAACACAATTTGCTAATTATTTGAAACAGAAATACATATTATTAAAATAGAAAAAAAAGAAAATAAATTCTAAAAAAAACTTATTTATTATGAATGCAGAGATTGAGAGTGAAAAAATTTTTTTTTGTTTTACTTGCAAATTTTTTGCATCTAAAAATTTTTTGAAATTACCACAACCCGAAATCAAATGAATAATGTAAAAATGAAACAAAAATAAAAAAGGAGGTGAAAAAATATGGTAGACGGAAGCATAAAGGAAATAAAAGTAGGACAGAAAGTACCAGACCTTAAAGTAACATATTATGATCCACAGAAAAAAGGTTTTGGTCAAATGAATCTTTATGACCTTTTACAGCAAGGTAAATGGGTAGTGTTTTTCTTCTATCCGGCTGACTTCACTTTCGTATGTCCAACAGAACTTGCAGATGTTAACGAAAAGTATGATGAGCTCACAAAAGCAAATGTGGAAGTTATAGCATGCTCAACAGACACTCAATATGTTCATCTTGCATGGTGCAAAGACGA
>Ga0079995_1044027_pt1 | contig 10261 bp, 8 predicted proteins | sample FaiFalFF_MnMetaG_2_FD_69198 | JGI IMG/M metagenome (GOLD analysis project Ga0079995, IMG submission 69198) | Freshwater microbial communities from Yellowstone National Park, Wyoming, USA - Fairy Falls C (FF_Mn_C) (SPADES assembly) (version 4) | ecosystem: Environmental > Aquatic > Freshwater >... | reverse complement strand
TAAATAATTCTTTCATAGATTTTTGCAAAGCAGTAAAATGCAAACCTATTATACTTTCAGCAAATCTTGGTATAATAGTGAAATAATTTAGGATATAAGATTTCGATATATTATTTTAATTAATTTTTAAATTTCATAATTAATTCTTGATCATATCTTATTTATTTTAGTAGTTTTGCGAATAAAGTTTTTATACAGAATTAAGGAGTTATATAAAATACAGAAGGTGATATTTAATGAAGAATAATAGAAAATTTGCTATAGTAGTTCCAACAAACAGAATACTTAATTCATGGCTATCGTATGCTGAAAACTTTAGAATATTTGGTCATCCTCTTGAAAAGGTAATTCTTATAGCTGTTGACGATTATAGTCCTTATATGAATGAAAACATAAAAATTCTAGAAAAAGCAGGTGTGTCATATGAGTATTGGACTATACCTATGCAAATTGATTTTTTTAAAAAGAACTTTGGTTCTAATTGGGAAAAATATTGGGAGATCATACCACATAGAACAGATGCATGCCGCTCATTTGGTTATATCATCGCAGCACTTAAAGATGTAGATGTAATAATTACTTATGATGATGATAATTGGGCATTAAACTTGAAGGAAAACGATTTTGATTATCTTGGAGCACATGATATTGTAAATTCCCATGTTAAGGAAGTTGAAGTTTCATCTACTAATGGTTGGTTTAATACAATATCTATGTTAATGACAGAACCAGCAAATCGTATTTATGCTAGGGGGTATCCTTATAGTAAAAGAGGAACAGACCAATATTATTATAAGCCCTCTGAAGGAAATGTAATGCTTAATGTTGGACTTTGGACTGGGAATCCTGATGTTGATGCTATCACAGTTCTCAGTGAAGGTGCTATGAATGGTCTTCCAATCACAAAAACTACAGGGCTAAAAAGCCATAAAAGAGTTTTACTTTCAAAAGATACATTTGCACCTATCAATACAGCAAATACTGCTTACTCAATAAGACTTCTTCCGATAATGTATGATACTTTTCAAGGAGCATACGTAGGTGAACTTAAGTTAGATCGATTCGGAGATATTTGGTGTAATTTTTTTATAGAAAAAATTATGGCAAAAATTGGAGGGAGAATTTCAATAGGAATACCAATTGTAGAACATAGAAGAGAACCAAGAAATACTTTTGAAGATTTCATGAAAGAATTCTGGGGCATCATAGTATCTGAAAGATTATTTTATGTTATAAATGAAATAGAAATAAATGCAAAATCATATACAGATGCATATTTAGAACTTATATCTCAATTAGAAAAGCGTTTGGATTTTCTTAGTTTTGATAAGGAAAGTTTACGCAAATACTTTAATAAATTATTAAATTCGATGAGACTTTGGGTAGAATTGCTCGAGTCTCTTTTTCTTGTATAAGTCTTTTGAATGATAGCAATATATTGCCTTTCAACATATCCTAAATAAAAAAACAATAAATGTCATCTATTAAAACTATTATCTGCTATACTATAACAAATAATAGATTTCTTCTAATTATCTTGGTGTATATAGATATTTGTTTAATTATGATCATAAAAGAATTAAAGATGCTTGATAATATTTTGAAAGTTACTTTCAATTTAATAATTACTAGACCTTGGCAAATAATGGAAGAGATAAAGAATTTATTATTAATTTTGGATAAAGTTAAACTTAAAGTAGTTTTAGAAATCGGAACAGCAAGAGGTGGTACATTATTCTTGTTTTCGAATATTGCGCATGAAGAAGCTACATTAATTTTAGTTGATCTTTCTCAAACTATCGAGAAAAGAATTTTATTCAGATATATTAAAAAAGAAAAGCAGAAAATCTATTTGATTCAAGGAGATTCGCATAAAATTGAAACGTTTAGAAAGATTGAAGAAATTCTTAAAGGTAGAAAAGTAGATTTTCTTTTTATAGACGGTGATCATAGTTATGAAGGAGTTAAGAAGGATTTTGAAATGTATTCTCCTTTAGTAAGAAAAGGCGGAATAATAGCTTTTCATGATATAATTCCTGATTATTATACAAGATATGGAATTAAGACAGGTTCATGGACAGGTGAGGTTTATAAATTTTGGAATGAAATTAAAGAGAAATACGAACATTTGGAAATAGTCAAAGATAGAGAACAAGATGGATTTGGTATAGGTGTTCTTTTTGTTAAATAATAAGGCAAAAATTTAAAATGAAAAAAATAATATACTTCTCTCATTGGGGTTATCCAAGAGGTGCACGTGACAGGACTGACTTTTTGCTAGAAACTTTATCTAAAAAGTATCTAGTTTTAGAATGCGGAGGCTGGGAGGCTAAAAGTTTATTTAAAATTGATTTAAGGATTTTAGAAATGAATGATAATTTGTTTCGAATTAGAATTCTAATTCCTCGATTATTGTCATTCCCAGATAAATTATTTAAATTACCTATTTCACGATATATAACTTATGTTTTAATTTCATTAAAGCTTAAATGCGATATTATCATAATACATGGTTCTTTAACTTCTTTGGTATTTGCTTTATTTTTATTGAAAAGCTTTAAAAAGATAAAGCTGATCATTGATATGGATGATTTAACTGTAAGGATGGGTTTAATAGGAAAAAAGATAAATTTCTTTGACTATATTAAAATAATTCTGAACGAGGTAGTAAGTGTAAAGCTAGCTGATAAAATTCTAACATTGACCAATTTTGGAAAATATTATCTTGCTTCTATAAGTAAAAAATCCTTGAACAAATTCTTTGTTTTACCCGAATTAGTTAAAAACAGATCAGAATATGGTCAAAGTAAACTGGATATAAGAAAAGCATTGAATATAAGAGAAAATGATTTTGTAATCATTTGGTCTGGCATTATAAGAGATTATCAAGTAATTGGGCTTTTGAAGTTAATTTATGGATTATCTTTATTGGAAAACAGTATTAAAGAACGTATTGTTTTTTTAATTGCTGGGGCATCATGGAGGCAAGAGTTTATAAAAATCTTAGAAAATTACGCAAAGAAATCTAAAATTAATATAATGTATTTAGGTCCATATGATAGGAATAAGCTTTTTTTATATCTTAGTGCCTCAAACTTAGCTGTACATGTTTTACCTAAAGATATAGCTACTTCTTTTATCACAGGTATTAAATTATCTGAATATTTATCAATAGGTATTCCAATACTGGCTTCAAATTTAGCCGGCATACGTGAAGTTATCGGTGATAAATATCTTTTTGATATAAATAATCCTGAAGACATCAAGTGTAAAATTCAATATATTGTGACAAATTATGGTGAAGTTGTTGAATATTATAAAAGTGTAAGAGATTCTTTTTTTAATAAAAATAAAATTGATAAATTGCTAAATAGTTTATTAGATTTTATTGCTGAGTAAATTTACAGGATTTATTCGTTAGCCTAATAATATTTGGAATACATTAAAATTACATGAAATTTATTAAATGTAGTAAATCATGCGTTATTTTCTGTAAAGCTTTTTAACAAAATTAAGTTATCCTAAAATGAAGTTGATTTATAAGATAAATATAAACATATGAAATGGGGGGAATCTATAGGTTGTGTTATTTTATTAGTTAACATAAAAAAGAGGGTATATGCTTTCAATGGATAAAGCATTAATAAACAAATTAAATGATAAAGAGGTTTGGCAAAAATACTTACAGAATAAATCTAAATAAAGATAATTTAATTAATTTTTTAGATTAAGTTTGAAATACTGGAAGTTTAAAGAGAGTTGAACAGAAAACAAATCGAAAAAGTAATAGGTATTTAAATATTTCGAAAATATGAGAGTAAAGATTTAAATACTTTTAAATAATTATATTGCTATGCCAAAAAAAGAAAAAATTATAATAGTAACGATAGCATTAGTAATTACAAGCATACTATTATTATCAGTAATTAAAGAACAAACAAATGTATACGCACTTACTTTTGCGGAAGAAACAATACTTGGAGGAAGCAACCAAGATGTGGCCAGAAGTGTTGCAGTATGGGGTACAAAATATGTAATCGTGGGATATACAAATAGCTTTGGTGCTGGCGGTTACGATGCATTTATTGCTGTAAAAGATGGTGCAGCCACTAGTATGTGGACGTTTGGAACATCTAATCACGATTTTGCATTTGCTGTTGCTGTCTATGGTGACTATGCTTATATTGTAGGTACGACAATAAATCCGAGTACTTATCATGATATATTTGTAGTTAAATGGAATTTGGCTACTCCTGGCATAGATGCTCAAATTGCTATTGCTTCGCCATTTGCTGATAGAGCTTTTGGAGTTACTGTTGGCGTGAATTATGTATTTGTAACAGGACAATTCAACGAAAAAGAAACATTTTTAGCAATATTAAATGCAGTTAATTTAAATTTGCTACATTTTGTAAGGCTTGATGCAGGTTTTGATTATGAATTTGGTTATGGAATAGATTATTACTGGACAGGAAGCAATTATATTATTATTATAGGCGGATCAACGAGATCTGTTACTTTTGGAGGACATGATGCTAGTATTTTAAGAATCGATTGGGACCCTGCTAGTACTCCTAGTTTAGTATGGTCTTTAAGGTTTGGAACCTCTGCAGATGATGTAATACAGGCAGTTAAATTTACTTCTTCAAATACTTTTGTTGTAGCTGGTGTTTCGAATAATAATGGTTTCTTAGCAAGCTTCACAATAGATGGAGGGGTTATAGCTGGAAAGGCTACAGTATTTAGTACCTCAAGCAGAATAAATAGCATTGCTTATGATGGTACATATTTATATGCCGCAGGACAATTCCACAATCCGCCAAATGCTGATGATGCTCTAATATTACAAATAGATAATAACGGTGCTTTAGTTGATGCAAAAGGTTATGGCAAAGCAACCATTGATAGAGCCCATGGAATTGCAGTTAGTGGTAGCAATATTGTTGTAGTAGGTGAAACTAGCACCTCTAGTAATAATGTTTTCACACCTTCGTTTAATTTCGCATGGATCCAATGGAACCCAATAATAACTCCACCTAGCTATACTCCATATCTATATACTGGAAGTGTTTCATACTCCGCTACTCCGTTTACACCTTCAACATATAATCCAGGTTTTACGTCAGCTCCACAATCTATAGTTTCAGGAGACGGGGAAGCCTTCCACATAAGATTTACTTTATAAGAGTAAATTATTTTTTAATTAATTTTTTTTATAATCAAAAATATTCTTTTGGATAAAATATAGAAGATTAATTATGTTAATATTAATAAATATTTTTAGCTAAAATAAATTTTTAAAAGTTATCTGGTTTATTGCTATTTCGATGCCCAATAAAAAACAAAAATCATGAAAATAATCTATATGTATTTCGGTTGGGATTTTACAGGATATAAAAAAGGTTACCAACGATTTGATATTATTGTTTCGGAGCTAAGAAAAGCTGGTCATGAAGTTCACGTCATAGGCCTAAAAAGGATATGGAATAATAAAAAGCAAAAAATATTCGGATACTTTGAACAAGCTGATTCTGCTATTAACATTATTGAACCTAGGTGGGCTTCAATGATTGATGTAATAATGGATAGGTTGTTTATTGCCAACTTTTTTGAAGCTATAATGTTTCTAATTTTATGTCTAAAAATAAAACCTGATGGGGTAATTATTCAAGATGAACCTGTTGGCTTTAGCTTTTGGTTTACGATATTTTCAAAAATGTTTAAAATTAAAACATTTGTAGATTATCAGGATTTAATTGTAAGATTATGTTCTTATCCTAATAAAAAAGGATTATCATATAAATTAGGTATATTAATTAACGAGAGAATAATTCCGAAAAATGTAAAGGGATTAATAGTTACAACTGAATTTGGAAAGAAATACTTTAGTCCTGTAGCAAGAAAAATTTTTATAATAAGAGAATTAGTAGTTCCAGAAATCTATAATAATGTATCAGAAGAAGTTAAAAATCAAGTCATTTCAAAATTTAATATAAATTTAAAGAAATACAAAATTTTGTGGGTAGGTAGACTTCATCCAAGACATTTAAAATCTTTAGTTATGCTATTTAGAGCTGTAAGCGAAATATCATTCAAAGAAAAAATACAAATAATAATTGTAGGGAATGGTGAGCAACTTTCATATTTGATGAGACTTGGCAAAACGTTATCGCTTGATGTAGTCTATACAGGTTATTTGACTCCTACTAGTAAAACATTGATAGCCCTATATAAAATATCAGATATAGGATTTATGAGCGGCGTAGATGAATTGTTCATGCATTTCGTTGCAGGACTTAAATTATCTGAATATTTAGCAGCTGGTCTTCCTGTAATTGTTCCTTCTTTATACGGAATTAAAGAAGTAATCAAAGGTAATGGCGTTTTATACAATCCTGATGACTTAGACGATCTTAAGCAAAAAATAATCTTTATGCTAAATACAGACTTGAAAGGAATGAGTTGCGCGTCAAAGGAAATCGCCCATAAATTATTATCTCCTATGGCTTTTCGAAATATTTTAAACGATTTTATTAACTTTCTAAAATGTAAAGAAAATAAAATAAAAGTAGCTTTTTACTATTTATTATTTATAACGTATTGACACAAGATTTTGAAGTAAGAAAAGTGAATAGGGTAGTTCTAATTATCATTATGATAATTTAAGTAAAGATTCCGGTTGTATATTGTAAGATTTTTTACTATACTTTCAAAAATTAATAATAAAGAAAATCATATTGATTATGTTAGATTTAAATGGATATTCGTTTAATATTAAACAATTTGGTATAATTCATGACAAAATTTAGAACCATTCTTACTTTATATTATTCTTTAAAAGGAAGAATTAATTTTATTTTAGAAATTGAAAATATAACAAGAACATTCGAGAATTTAGGCGATGCAATTTTATATTTTGCAGGTATTAAAAATAAAGCAAAATTGAAATTTAGGAGTGGTTTAACCATAGATTCTAATAGAGAAACAAAATGGTTAGTTCATGTTTTATACGAGCTCTATAAAAGTGTTCCTTTAAAGGATGCAAAAAAGAATTGTGAATATTGCTGGCGCGTTGATTGGCAGAATAAAATTTTAATTTTACCAAACGGATTGCGCTTTTATTTATACTCAGTAGATCCATTGATTTTCTCTGAAACCTATATTCATGATATTCATTTCGTAGGATTTGATTTGAAAGATAAAGTAATTGTTGACATTGGGGCTTTTGTAGGTGATACAGCATTATATTATGCAAACTTTGGAGCAATTGTTTATGCTTATGAGCCGCATCCGGTCAATTTTTACTGGCTGAAGAAAAATATTGAATTAAATCCGCATTTAAAAGATAGGATAAAAATATTTAATAAAGCGGTAGGTAAGGATGAAGAAATCGAAATATTAATAGGAGGAAACATAAACGGAGGTTTCAGTATATATAGGCAAGCTAAAGGAAAAGCATTAAAGGTTAAAAGTGTAAGTCTTAGAAAGATTTTAGAAGAAAACAATTTAAACAATCCATACTTGTTGAAAGCTGATTGCAAAGGTTGCGAATATTACATTATCGAAGATGATGCAATTTCAAAATTTGAAAAAGTAAAAATTGAATATACAGGATTCAATAGACCAAAAGTAGATTATATAATAAACAAATTAAAAAGCAAAGGTTTCAGCAAATTTAGAGTATTTAAGCACAATTATGGAATTTATCATTTATCAGATCATGGCACAATATATGCAGAGAAATAACAATGAGTTTGTAGCAAAAATATTTAATTCTCATCTACTAAAGGCATAATTTAACTAATTATCATGGTTATATCATAGGCGTACGGAGAAGTAGCGCACATGCCTAGGATGGTTTGTAATAAGTTTCCAAAGTTAGACGCTTTATATGTGCAATATAGCTGTTATTGAATTTTTCATAGACAATATTAAGCCTGAGGAATTTAATTTAGTTAAAGTGTTCTTAAATGAGCTCAGACTGGTGGAGTAAAATAAAGGAAATTTTAACGCATGCAAGAGATTATGTTAGGGAAATAAAAGAGATATGCGTAAAGGAGATCGATAAGAATTGCAGAGTAATTCTTTTTGGATCAATTGCTAGAGGTAATCACAGAATAGACAGCGATGTTGATGTTTTAATAATTACCGAACTTGCAAACGATATATGGAAAAGAGCAGAAATTGCAGTAAATTCATGAAAGGTTAGGCTTTAGCGACCCGTTAGAACTTCATATAATCACTCCAAAAATTTATGAGGAATGGTACAAGAGATTTATAGATGTTTATGAGGAATTCTAAGTTCAATAATAACACAAGAAGAAGTTGGTATGGGAAAAATTCTGAAGTGAGATGCTCCGCCCTAAAGGGTGAGGTTTTTATTCTTTATAAAGATAAGAATAGACAGTTCTTTTGAGTAAGACAGAAAAATCAGAAATATATACTTGGGTTACCCCAATTAAACTTGGGGTGGGGTAAGTTTTGCTATTTGATGTAAGGCCTAAGGAAAGAAGAAGTGACCTATACGATTTTGAGAAAGAACTTGAAGAACTCAAAAAGGGTTTAGAAAAAACTCCCATTACCCTCTTGACCGGAGTGAGAAGAACAGGTAAGACTTCGCTACTTAAAGTTGCCTTGAATGAATCTGGATATCCATATGTATACCTAGATACAAGGCTTTCCTTAAATCCAACCTATAGGGACTTTATTAATATCGTAAAGACTTCCCTAGAAGATTTCATTATGAGAAACATTACCCTACGTAGGAAGATTGTTGAAAAGCTTCGCAGGATCAGCGGTGTTTCTATCTCTCTATCACCACTATCGGTAGATATTTCATGGAGAGGTGATAAGAAATTCGAGCTTGCAGAAATGTTCATTGCTCTCAACAAGATCGGCTCCGATTTCGGAAAGCCTATCATTATCGCCTTTGATGAGGCACAGGAGCTCAGGAAAATAACTTGGATAAACTTTCTAAGAATTTTCGCCTATATTTATGATAACTTAGAGTATGTTAGATTGGTGTTGACAGGTTCCGAGGTAGGTCTTCTATTTAAATTCATAGGCGTTGATGTTGCAGAGTCTCCTCTCTATGGTAGATATATGCACATAGTATCCACGAGGAGGCTCAGTTTCGAAGAATCCGTTGACTTTCTCGAAAAGGGATTTAGAGAAGTAGGAGTTTCGATTCCTAGACAAATCATTGAGAACGCTGCCAGAGTATTTGGTGGCATTATAGGCTGGCTAACGCTTTTCGGCTACAACTGCTACATGAACACTAATATATGCTCCGAGAACATTGACAAAATCATTAAAATAGCAGTCGATGTTGCAAAACAAGAAATCGAGAACTTTTTAAAGAGCAGGAGAAGCGAGAGATACCGAATTTTACTAAAGCTGCTAACAGCGGAGAGGAGCTGGAGTGAAATAAAAGGTAGGCTCGAGGACATTGAGAGTAGAACGGTAAATGACAAAACGCTTAGCGATCTATTAACCACACTACTAGACCTCTCAATTATTGAGAAAACAAATAACAGATACGTAATAGCAGACCCAATAGCTAGAAACGCTGTAAAAGAACTATTAGGCTAGAACAACAATATTCATGACAAAGAAACTATAAACATAAAACATATTTACCTAACTTCCTCCTTCAAGCTTTCATAAACTATTTTTTAAAAAATGATAGAATAGAAGATTGCGGGAGATCAATAAATTAGAGTATAAACTTTATTCTTGAGCTCATGCCAATCTTCTGGTAATTCTTCTACCTCCATACAGTCAATGAATTTTAATAGATTGGATGTCTTAGGATACATTTCAATTTATCACCACTTAATAATTAATTACCATTATTATAAGCTTTCTTCCAATTAGAAGAAAACTTTCGTGCAACACGTAGTCTCCTTACTTGGTATCATTAAAGTCTTCTCTATAATTCTGAATCAGCGAGATTCTTAATTATTGCGTGATAGTAACGTTAAAAAAAATAATATGAACATCACCCACTGAAAATTAGTTAAAACATTTTTTAAGTTTTATAAGATGCTTTCCACTAATAATAAATGGATAGATTTGATTATACTACCAAAGAAGATCGAGAAGAGACTTAAGGAGGAATCTGAGAAGACTGGAGCCCAAGAAGAAGAGATAATACTAGAGGCTCTGTCAAAAGCTCTTAATGAACCCCTTGATCCTGAAACAAAAGTTGAAATCCATTTAAAACTATCAGAGAAATACATGAAAGACGCAGAAGAATTCC